>Ga0315912_10001529_pt1 | contig 27887 bp, 16 predicted proteins | sample VfabasoilMG_FD_204469 | JGI IMG/M metagenome (GOLD analysis project Ga0315912, IMG submission 204469) | Garden soil microbial communities collected in Santa Monica, California, United States - V. faba soil | ecosystem: Environmental > Terrestrial > Soil > Garden | place: USA: California...
CGAGACGAGCAGCGCCGTGCCCAGCCCCAGTGCGGCGAACACCACGCGTTCGGGCGACCACACCGGGTACACGGTCACGAGCGCGAGCGTCGTGAGCGCTCCCCACGCCCATGCGGGTGACACGAGCCCGCGCACGGCCGAAAGCCGCGCGCGTGCCGGGCGGTTCGTCGCGAAGACGACGAGCGCACCGCCGAGGATCGCGAGCAGCGCGGCGAGCACCGCTCCGTCGGCCGGTGAGCCCTTGAGCGGCAGGCTCACGAGTGCTCGCCAGGTGCCCGAGAGCGCCCAGGCGAACCGCGACGGGTCGAGCAGCAGACCGGGACCGAGCCGGGCTTCGAGGCCGTGCGGAAGCGCGAGGGCCAGCTGCGCGCGCACCGCCAGGTAGGCGGCCGCCCAAACCAGTGTCACCGCGGCGGCCCCGACGAACCACGCACGCCGGGGCCGGCCGGGAGGAACGAACCACGGCAGCACGATCGCCGTGGCGACCGCGGTCTCCTTGCAGAGCAGCGCACCGGCCAGCGCGATGAGCGAGAGCACGAGCCGCCCCGTGGCCGCCGCGCGCCACGCGAGTGCGGAGAGCACGATCATGCCCAGGTCCACGATGTGCACGGGCACGGCCAGCAGTGCCCGCGAGGACTCCAGCAGCCAGGGGAACGCCGCGGCGAGTGCGGCCAGCGGCGGCGCGACGCGCCGGCGAAGCGTGTCGTACACCGCCAGCACCGCCACGGCGGCGAGCGTCGTGTGCAACACGGTCACCCAGCCCGGTTGCGAGAGGATCAGTCCGGTGAACGCACCGTAGTAGCCCTGGTAGGCGAGCGGGCGCCAGAACGATGCCGAACCTCCCCCGCCCCACCACGAGTGATCGCGAGCGAAGAGCGCGTGGTGCAGATGGTCGAAATCGTCCGCCACCGGTTCCCCGAACGGCACGCCCCAGGCGCGGGCCAGGACGAACACCAGCACGCCGAGTGAAGCCCACGCCCACGGGTCGAGGAACAATGGCGGGAGGGCGGCTGGCGTTCCGAGCGGCGGCTGCGGAGTGACGACGTGCGTCGCGGACTTCCGGGGACGAGCCGGCAAACTTCGCTCGTTCCGCGGTCGGCGGGGATGGGCCATGCGGGCGGGCTCGCGAGGGCCTCGCGGCCTATTCGGCGAGCACCTTCTCGATGCGACGATCGGGCACGAGCCAGATGATCGCGACCACCACGTAGAGCACGCAGGACACCACGGGTGCGGGAAGTGCGAGCAGGACCGCCAGCAGGTAGATCCCGATCGAGGCCCTGCCCTTGCGATCCGACCCCAACGCGCGCCCCAGCGGCGAGTCCGGCCCGTGGCGTGCGACCAGCACGAGCGAGAGGGTGTAGTAGGCGAGGGCCGCACACAGCAGCACCAGCCCGTAGAGCGCGGCCGGGGCCGGCTGGAAGCCGGTCTCGCCGAGCCAGGCGGTGACGAACGGGACGAGGGACAGCCAGAACAGCAGGTGCATGTTCGCCCACAGCACGCGACCATCCACGTGGCGAACCGCCTGGAGCATGTGGTGGTGGTTGTTCCAGTAGATGCCGAGGTAGATGAAGCTCAGCGTGTAGCTCAGGAACTTGCCCGCGAGCGGGGCGAGCGAGCCGGCGAGGGCATCGTGAGGCGGGCGCAATTCCAACACCATGATCGTGATGATGATGGCCATCACTCCGTCACTGAAGGCCTCGAGCCTTCCCTTGTGCATGCTCCTCCCCCTCTGCGGTCGCGCGCCGGCGACCCGCCGACGGTCGCGGCATCCTAGCCGAGCGCGCGCGCGCGGCGAACCCGCACGATCTGCCGCCTCCCGAGCCGTTCATGTCCGCGGATGGCTCTCAAGTCGAACCGCGAACGCAGGCCCGGCGGGAGCGCGCACTCACCGCCTTCGTGGAGTTCGCACGGACCGAGGCGAAGCCGGCTCCCGCTCCCACGTCCGGTCCCGCGTCGCGGGCCTGACGCGCGATTCGCGACGTCACACGCGCTGAAGGTCAGCCTTCGCGCGATCCGGGCCCGGGGGGATGCAGGTTCGCGCCTCGCCGGGCCGTCCACCCGACGCGACACTGCCCGCGCTGCCGATCCACCCCGGAACGCCTCACGAACTCGAGCGCGCCGATGGCCTTTGGAGTCACCGGGGCCTCGAGCGGGTGCGGACTTTCGCGGGCGTCCAGCATACCGAGCCGCGTGTCCCCGCCCTGGCCGACCGCTTCGCATGGCGGCCGCGAGGTTGACGAGCGACGGCCCGGGCCCCAGCTTCCGCTCCCATGCTCCGCATGGACCTGCTCGCCTCCCGGCCCGGACGCCAACTGGCGTTCTTCCTCCTTTACCTCACCGAGGGCATCCCGCTCGGCTTCACCGCCACGGCGGTGGCCACCCAGATGCGGCGGCAGGGCGTGGGGCCGGCCGAGATCGGCGCATTCGTGGGCTCGCTCTACCTGCCGTGGGCTTTCAAGTGGATCGCGGGCCCCATCGTGGACACGCTCACCGTGCGACAGCTCGGGCCTCGCCGGTTCTGGATCCTGATCATGCAGCTCGGCATGATCGCCTCGCTCCTGGTCGCGATGAGCGTGGACTTCGCCTCGCAGCTCAAGCTGTTCACCGCGATCATCTTCGTCCACAACGCGTTCGGCGCCACGCAGGACGTGGCGATCGACGCGCTCGCCGTGAACGTGCTGCCCGAGAACGAGCGTGGGACGGCGAACGGCTTCATGTTCGGCGGCGCGTTCCTCGGCCAGGCACTCGGCGGCTCGGGCGTGCTCTTCCTGACGCCGGTCATCGGCTTCCCGAGCACGTTCATGGTCGTGGCCGCGATGATCGCGATGGTGCTGCTGTTCGTCGTGCTGCCCATGCGCGAGCCTGCGGCGGCGGCGCGTGTCGTGGCCGCCGGCTCCGCGCTCCGGCGTGTGGCGGGCGAGATCGGCGGATTCCTTCGGGATTCACTGCAGGCTTTCCTGGGTTCGCGAGCGGCCTTCGTGGGCGTGTTGTTCGCGCTGCTGCCGGGCGGTGCGTACGCGCTCGGGCTGGCACTGCAGTCGAACCTCGCGGTCGAGCTGGGCATGAACGATTCGCAGGTGGGAGCCCTCAACCTGTGGTCGTCGGTGATCTCCGGCGTGTGCTGCGTGGCCGGCGGCTGGCTCTCGGACCGCTTCGGCCGCCGCGGCACGCTGGCCTGGACGATGGCCGCGACCGCGATCCCCACGCTCATGCTCGCGCTGAGCATGCGCCACCACGGCTGGGTCCACGCCGTGCCGGCGGATGCTGCCGACCGTCCGGTGCCGCATGCCTCGCTGCTGCAGATGTTCTGGCTCTCGGTGCTCGTCTACAACGTGTTCCAGGGCCTCTACTACGGCATCCGTGCCGCGCTCTTCATGGACGTCACCACGCCGCGTGTGGCGGCCACGCAGTTCACCGGCTACATGGCGCTCATGAACCTGGCCATCGCGTACTCCGCCCTGTGGCAGGGTTGGGCGATCGAGCATTGGGGCTATCCGCTCACGCTCACCGCGGACGCATTGTTCGGCCTCGTCTGCCTGGCCTGCCTGCCGCTCATGAAGCCGACGTCGAAGGCCTCGGGGTCGCTGCCCGCAGGCGCGGCCGTGCCGGAGGCCATCGAACCCTGACGGGTGTTCCGCCCCCGCCCAGGTCGTTGTTGCATCGCGCCTTCGCGTCCTCAGGGTCGGGCGATGACCCCCCGGCCCGCGCCGCTCGCCCGCTCAAGGTCGGGCTCGACCGTGCCGATACCCCGCGCGCGACGAGCTGCCAGAACGACCACCCCGACCGGCCCCCCGGGCCGGCCGCCCGAGCCATCAAGGAGCGAAGACATGAAGCCCTTGCTCAAGAACCTCATGGGAAACGGTAAGGATCACGAGACCCTCGAGGCCATGCGTGCCGTGCTGCAGGAATTCCAGGCGGAACGCGAGCGCTACGAGGCACTCATCGAGGGGTCGAAGGCGGGTGCGGAGCGCCTGAAGAAGCTGGGCGAACCCCTGTCCAAGACCGAGGGCGACGTGGAGGCGCTGAACGGCCGGCTCAGCCAGGTCGAGGAGCGCTTCCAGGGCCTCGTCAAGATGGGCGAGCTGTTCCACAACCTGGACGAGCGCGCCGAGGGACTTCAGAAGAGCACCGCATGGGCCGAGTCGCGGCTCTCGACCGCGCTCGAGGGCTCGCAGAAGATCGAGTCCTCCATGGCCGACCTGGTGAGCAAGGTGGACCTCGCGGCCGAGCTCAAGGAACGGCTCACGAACTTCCTCGAGGTGGACAAGCCGTTCCAGCTTCTCAAGGGCGATGCCGAGTCGCTGCGCGGCCAGCTCGAGGGTGCCGTCGAGCGCATGGCGCGCCTGCGCGAGCAGCATGACCGGCTGCTCGACGCGCACAAGCTCGCGCTCAGCAAGCTCGAGGCGATGGACCGCCGTCGCGACGAGATCGGCCGCTCGCTGCAGGACAAGGAGCGCCGTCTCGAGGGCGTCGAGCAGGCCGTCAAGAGCATCGACGGCGTGCACCAGCACATCAATGACGTGAAGCGCGAGATGGTCACGCTCAAGGCGCTCGGCGACTCGGTGGCTCAGAAGACCGCCGCGCTCGAGGCGCACCGCGAAGCGCTCGACCGCGCGCTCAGCCAGACCGAGAACCTCGACCGCGCGATGCGCAGCATCGACGCGGGCGTGCGCCAGCAGAAGGAGAACGAGAAGTCGCTGGCCGCGCTGTCCGAGCAGGTGGCCGCACTGCGCGCGCTGCACGAGGAGGTCATCCACCGCTCGGGTGAGATCACCACGCTCCAGCGCCAGTCGCAGGACCAGAGCATGACGATGCGCCACGAGCTCTCGGCGGTGAGCGACGAGATGAAGAACACCATCGAGCGGTTCGACTTCGAGTCGCGCGGCCTGGAGTCGGTGAGCAACCGGGTCGGGGACCTGCGCGCCGAGCTCAACACGTGCGAGGACCGCTTCAAGGCCCTGCACGAGTCGAGCCTCACCATGGGCGAGCTCAAGCACCAGGTGAACGCCGTCAGCTCGCAGCTGTCCTCGCTGTCCCAGGAGGTCGGCCAGGTGGACCGCGAGATGTCGAAGCTGCAGTCCATGCGCCGCGAGCTGGACGTCACGTCGAACACGGCCCGCACCGTGGGCGAGCAGGTGGCGCGCATCGAGGCGTCACGGCCGGCCATCGAGCAGGGCCTCGGCGAACTGGCGAAGCTGGCCGGCGCGCATGCCCTGGTCTCGGACGCGCTGGAGCAGATGAAGCTGGCGCAGGACGAGATGACGCGCATCCGCCAGGGGCAGTCCGACACGCGCAGCTGGCTGGGCGACGTGGTGGCGAACATCACCGGTCTCAAGGAGGAGTTCGCGGAACTCCGCCAGCTCGAGCCGGCGCTGGGTGCGGTCATGAAGCAGGCGCAGCGGATCCACGAGTCCACGTCGGCGCTCGAGTCGCGCCGCGAGTTCGTGGACGACCTGAACCGCCGGCTCGCGGAGCTGGGCTCGGTCACCGCGCGCATCGAGGAGCGCAGCCAGCAGCTCGGCCAGCGCATGGAGGCCGCGGAGGAGCGGTTCGTCACGCTCGGCGATCAGGCCGGCACGGCGGACGAGGTCGGGAAGACGATCACGCAGGTGGCCGCCAACGTGAAGGAGGCCGCCCAGAAGACGCGTGACCTCCAGAAGGCGGTGGCGGCGGTGCACGAGCGCTGCGAGTCGGTGGAGTCGATCGCCGAGGAGACGCGTTCGCTGCGCGGCACGCTGGAGCAGCGCCACCAGGCGGTCTCCGAGGCCGCCCAGGCGCTGGAACGGGCGTCGGACCTGCGCGAGCAGGCGGCGATCGCGTCCTCGCAGCTGGACGAGCTGTCGCGCAAGCTCACGAGCGCCGTGTCGGACGCCGACCGGCGTGCGTCGGAAGTGGACGAGATGGCCAGCCAGCTCGAGGACCGGGCGCAATCGCTGCGCAGTGTCGAGAAGCGCCTGGGCGACTTCGAGGCGCGCATGGCCAAGTGGGACGTGACCGAGCAGGAGATCGCGCGGTCGCTGGAACAGATCGCCTCGCGCCAGGCCACGATCGAGTCGCTGCAGGGCGACCTCGACCGCATGTTCACGATGGCGGAGAAGACCTCGGCTCACGTGCGCGAGATCACCTCGGCGCACAAGCAGCTCGAGGACGGCCGCGCCACGCTCCAGAACGTCCTCGGTCAGCTCAAGCAGCTGCGCGAGACCAAGGACACGCTCGACGAGCGCAAGCGCCAGATGGCCAAGGCCGAGGAGCGGTTGTCGCGCTCCGAGGCACTGCTGGTCGAGGTGCAGTCCAGCCTGTCGGTGCTCGAGGGCCAGAAGGTGCTGGTGGACCAGGCCGTCGAGAAGGCCGGATCGCTGCAGTCGCTGCTGCGCCAGGCGGAGGCCTCGATCGGGGACCTGCGCGAGGCCAGCCGCACGAACGCCCGGGTGCGCCCGAATGTCGTGGAATACCCACCGGTCGCGGGTGGTCCCGACTCGGACGAGAGCGACGAGGACGTCGCACGCGCGGCCTGACCGCGCGGCCCGGCGAGCGGAAGGATCCGCCACGGAGGGGAGGCCCACCCGGGCCTCCCTTTTCGTCGTTCTCCCGGGCACCGGCCCGGACGCGCGCCTTCCCACCAGCCGTGACGCCCGCGGATCGGGTGCGCCAAGCGTCACGCACGTTGTTCCGTGTTCATCCGACCGCTCGGAGCGCCGCCCAGCGCGTCACCTGCTGGCGGGCTGCGGCCGGGCGTTCTACCGTACCGGCCGTTCCGTCGCCCTCCCGACCCTCGAGGATCCGCGCATGATCCGTGTCCCGGTGTTCCCGCGGCTGTTGCTGGCTGCTGTCGTCCTGCTCATCTCGCCGCTCGCCCGCGCCCAGGCGCCGGCGCTCGCGCCGGAGATGGACCCGCTCGTGCGCAACATGAACAGCGCGGCCAAGCCGGGCACCGATTTCGCCCAGTACGCCAGCGGCGCGTGGCTCAAGGCCAATCCCATCCCCGCTTCCGAGCGCGGCTGGGGGATCGCGAACCTCGTGAACGAGGAGACCTACCGGCAGCGGCTCGCCATCTGCCAGGACGCGGCGAAGTCCAGCGGGACGCGCGCCTCGAACGAGCAGAAGATCGGCGATTTCTGGGCCACGGGGATGGACTCGACGAAGGCGGACCGGCTCGGCGCCGAGCCCTTGAAGCCGTACTTCGGCCGCATCAGCAGCATCCACACGCGACGGGAGCTCCTGGAACTCGTGGGTGGCATGCAAGCGCAGGGGTTCCGCCCGCTCTATTCGATGTACGTGTTCCCTGACGAACGCAACAGCACCGTGATGCGCGTGCACCTGTACCAGGGCGGCATCCGCATGCCCGACCGCGACTACTACTTCGCGAAGGATGCGAACACGAAGCGCGTGCGCACCGAGTACGGCAAGCACTTGAAGGCCATGTTCACGCTGCTGGGCGAGGACACCGCCTCGGTCTCCACTTCCACGGCCGCGGTGCTCAAGCTGGAGACGGCACTGGCCGCGCGTTCGCGCACGCTGGAGCAGTTGCGCGACCCGTGGGCGAACTACCACAAGATGCCGTTCGCGGAGCTGGCCAAGCTCACGCCCACGATCGACTGGAAGGCCCAGTTCGACGCGATGGGCGTGCCGGTGCAGGACACGGTCATCGTCGGTCAGCCCGAGTACTTCCGGCAGCTGGATTCGTGCCTGAGCGTGACGCGCCTGTCCGAGTGGCAGGCCATGCTGCGGTGGAACGTGGCGACGGAGCTGGCCTCGACCCTTTCGCACGCGTTCGACCAGGAGAACTTCCACTTCTACGGCGAGGTGCTCCAGGGCGTGAAGGCGCAGCGCGCGAGATGGAAGCGCATGCTGGACGCCACCGAGAATGCGATGGGCGAGCTGCTCGGCCAGGTGTGGGTGCAGCGTCACTGCTCGCCGGCCACCAAGGCGCGCTACGAGAAGCTCACCGAGGACATCTTCAGCGCCTATCGCGACCGCATCCGCCGCCTGCCGTGGATGAGCGATGCGACCAAGGCGCGCGCCCTCGCCAAGCTCGACAAGGTCGGACGCAAGGTCGCCTACCCCGACCACTGGCGCGACTATTCGACCCTCGAGATCAACCGCTCGTCCTACGCCGCCAACCAGGTGCGCGTGAACGAGTGGTGGTTCCGCCACGAGACCTCCAAGCTCGGCAAGCCGGTGGACAAGACGCTGTGGGACATGACGCCGCAGACGTACAACGCCTACTACGACGGCTCCAAGGTCGAGATCGTGCTGCCCGCGGCGGCATTCATGATCCCCGGCACTCCCGACTCGCTGGTGGACGACGCCATCCTCTACTCGTACGCGGGCGGGACCACGATCGGCCACGAGATCACGCATGGGTTCGATGATGAAGGCCGGCAGTTCGACGAGAACGGCAACCTGAACCCGTGGTGGACCTCGGAGGACTCGGTGAACTTCGCCGCGCGGGCGAAGAAGCTGGTCGAGCAGTACGACGCGTACGTGATCGGCGGCAAGCACGTGCGCGGGCAGGCGACTCTCGGCGAGAACATCGCCGACCTGGGCGGCGTCGTGCTGGCCTACGAGGCGTTCAAGAAGACCGACCAGTGGAAGAAGGGCGAGAAGTTGAATGGCCTCACGCCCGACCAGCGCTTCTTCCTCGGCCACGCGCTGGCGTGGCTCGGCCAGCGACGGCCCGAAGCGCTTCAGACTCAGCTCATGACCGACGTGCACGCGCCCGCGTTCCTGCGCGTGAACGGACCGCTCGCCAATGTCCCCGAGTTCTACGCCGCGTTCGGGATCCAGCCGGGCGAGCCCATGTACCGCGCCGAGGACGTGAGAGTGACCATCTGGTGAGTCCCGCCCGCGGAGCGCGCGGCACGCGGCCGGCCCCGCCGGTCGCGGCCGCCGCGGCGGGCGAAGGTCCGCTCGCGCGCGACCCGTGGGCGTGGCTGGCGCTCCTGGCGATGGCACCGCTGGCGTTGCGCATGGCGGGGGCGCACTGGGGCGAGCCGGTCGCGGAGGATTTCGACTTCCTGCGGCGCGCCGTGCTCCAGGGCATGGGCACGCTCCTGGACGGCGGAGGCTCGCAAGCGTTCTGGCGCCCCATCCCCCATCAGCTCTATTACGCAGTGTTCGGCAGGCTCATCCTGTCGGTCCCGGCGGCGGTGACGGTCGTGCACCTGCTGCTGCTGGCGATGGGCTCGCTGATCGTGTACCGCGCGCTGCGGTCGTCACTCGGCGGACCGCTGGCGTGCCTGGCGGCCAGCTTCCCACTGCTCGGCGAGAGCACGCGCACGCTCGCGAGTTGGCCGACCCAGTTCGTGGACGTGGGGCTGTGGTCGGCGAGCGCAGTGGCCCTGCACGCGGCTGCTCGCGGACGGCACGGCCGTGCGCTGTTCGGGCTGGCGCTGGCCCTCCTCTGTAAGGAGGTGGCCGTCGTGACCGGCGTGCTGCTGCCCTTGCTGCCTTCTGCGGCGCGCACGCGCGGTGAACGGCTTCGCTTCGCCGCGGGGTGCGGCGTGGTCATGGCGGTCTGGGGGGTCGCCACGCTGCTCGTGCGCTGGAGCGCCGGCCTCACACTGCCCGAGCGGATCGCGCAGTCGCCCGAAGCGCTCTCGGCCGGTGTGTGGGAGCGTTTCGTGTGGACACTCGACGCCACACTCAGGGCCTGCTGGAGCCTGCCGCGGCTGGCGGTGCCCGGCTCGGGCTGGGCGGGCGCGACCGCGCTGGCACTGGTCGTGGCGGCGCTCGCCGTGTACGCCCTGCGGCCCGAGGCACGCCGGCGGCTCGCCGCGCAGCGCGCGTGGCTGGGCTGGGGCGCGGCGTGGTTCGCGCTCGGCACGCTGGCGCTCACGCCCATCTACCCGTCTTGGCAGCCCAACCGTCACCAGCACGCGAGCCTGGGGCTCGGCGTGGCCTCGACCGTGTTCCTGGGTGCGGCACACCCCGCGCTCGCCGCGGCCAACGCCGCGCTGCGGCTGGTGCTGCTCGCTCGCGCACCGGGCGCGGTGAACCTCGTCCAGGAGGCCGCTCCCGACGCGGGGGCGTTCATGGACTGGCCGCGCCTCACCCGGCTCCAGCACTTCATGCGCGCGGTGCGCACCACGCTCCGGCGCGAGTTCCCGCGATTGCCCGCGGGTGCGATCGTGGTGCAGCAGAACCTGCCGCACGGTGTCGAATACGCGTTCGGCGGCGACCATGCCCTTCAGGTCTGGTACGGCGACTCGAGCCTGCGCTGGATGCGCTTCGACGACTTTCGCGCCGCACCCGAGACCCCCGTCACCGTGATCCTCGAGGGCGACCCCGGCCGCGAGCCCCCGGTGGGCCTGGTGCGGCCCGACGCCATGCGTGCGCTGTTCACGGCACAAGCACTGGCCTTCGAGGGCCGCTACGCCGAGATGTCGCCGTGGCTCGACCGCGCCGACTCGCTGCAGGGCTCGTTACCGGCCGAGACGTTCCGTCGGACGAGCCGCACCATGCGCGAGAACGCGAGGATCGCGCTCGAAGAGCTCAAGCGCTGAGCCTCCTCAGCCGCTCGCGAGCCGCTTGACGACCAGCACGGTGATGTCGTCTGCCGGACCGCGCTCGCGCTCGAACGTGCGCACGTCGCGCACGATACGCGACGCGATGCGCGCGGCGGGCTCGTGGCGCACGTCGCGCAGCAACGCGACAAGACGTTCTTCGCCCCATTGCTCTCCCGTCGCGTCGGCGCCTTCGGTGACGCCGTCGGTGTAGAGCGCCAGCAGGTCACCTTCGTCCAGCATCACCTCGCCGCTCGCGAAGGGCGTGCCCGGGAAGATGCCGAGGATCAGCCCGCCTTCGCTGAGCAGCTCCACCGCGCCATTCGCGCGCAGCAGGGCCGGAGGATTGTGGCCGGCGTTCACGTACACGAACCGCCCGCTCGCGGCATCGAGGAAGCCCAGGAACGCCGTGACGAACCTGCCCGGCTCCACACTTCGGTAGAGGAACTCATTGATGCGTGCGGCCATCTCGGCCGGCGGCACACCCGCGGAGCCCTGGCTCAGGAGCGCGGCACGGAACCCCGACATGAGGAGCGCGGCGGGCACGCCCTTGCCCGAGACGTCCGCCACGACGAGCAACAGCCGGCCGTCGCCCAGGTCCAGGTGGTCGTAGTAGTCCCCGCCCACCTCGCGTGCCGATTCCGAGAGCCCGGCGACGTCCAGCCCGGCCACGTGCGGCGGACCCGACGGCAGCAGTCGCGCCTGGATGCGGCGCGCGACCTCGAGCTCGTTCTCGAGCCGTGTGCGCGCCTGTTCGAGTTCGTGTGCGCGTTCGAGTCCGTCCGCCATCTGGTTGAACTGTCGCGCGGTGTCCCACAGGTCGTCGTCGCCGGCGACCGGGATGCGGTAGCCGAGCCGGCCTTCGCCGAACGCGCGCGCCCCGTCGCGGAGCGCCGCCATCCCCTGCGCGATGCTGCCGCCCATGCCGCGCACCATGCCCAGGTTGGTGTGCGCCAGCGGCACCAGCAGCAGGCCGAGCCCGACCAGCGCGGCGAGCGGGATGGCCTGCAGCGGGTTCTCGCGCAGCTTGCCGAACAGCCCGGTGAGCGTGGAACGGAACGAGGCGTTCACGGTGAGGATGAAGTCCTCCTGCTTCCATGCCCCGCCCGACGAGGCGACGCCGCTCACGGCGACCTGCCCGGTGAGCCCGACACCGAGGCCGTCACTGCCCGCGACCAGCGTGTCGCCGCCGGCCCCGATCACGATGGGCGAGCGGCGGGATTGCGCTCGCAGATTGCTGTCGGGGATCCCCAGCCGGCGCGCGACGCTCCGGGCCCGCTCCACCGTCACCGAATCCCGCTCGCGTTCCGCGCGCACCGTCTCGTCGGGCAGCTCGGCGAGGGCTTCGAGCGTCGAGTCCACGTCCACCTCGGGACGCTCGAGCGCGGGCATGCGGACGCGCGAGCCGGTGAGCGGCGCGACCGTGCTGTCGAGCACCGTCAGCACCGGGAACAGCACCACCGCGGCAGCATGCGAGGAGTCATGCGAGAAATCATGCGAGGCAGCACGGCCCTCGCGGGCGGCAGCACCGATCCAGCGCTGGCTCGACCACTGCACCACGCCATGCGCGGGGAGCGAGTCGAGTGCGGCCACCCAGCCGGCCAGCAGCACCTGGTCGGAGACCGCCTCGCCGTGGACGCGCCGCACCTGGTCGCCCCGCACCGTGAACGCGCGTGCCCCTGGCCAGCGCCGTTCGTTGAGCGAGGTCACGGCAAGCGCGGCGCGATCGGCCGGCAGCCCCGAGCGAAGACTCAGCTCCAGCTCGCCCTCGAGCCGTTCGGTCTCGTGCGAGAGCACGCGCGCGGCGACCAAGGCGCGGTCGGCGTTCACCCCGAGGTAGGTCGAGCTGATCCACAGCGCGATCACGATGAACAGCGGCACGGTCACGACCAGGATGTGCGACAGGAGCAACCGTCGCCCCACCTTCCGGATGCCGAGCGTGGGGTCGGTCGTGAACGCCTTGAACGCACGGGTGGTGCCGAAGGCGGCCACGACCACGACCACGCTGCGCAGGAGGAACGCGAGCCGGTCCGGATCGGCGGCGTCACCCGGGAAGTCGCGGACGGCGTCCGTGCCGATCGCCCACGCCACCGCCATGCCGAGCGAGAGCAGCGAGACACGCAGGCGTTCTCCGGTACCCAGCACCGCGAGCCAGGCATGGCGCGCGAGGGCCAGCCACAGGAAGAACGGCACCGCGTCGCGACCGCCACTCCACAGGGTGATCGTGGCGAGGATGCTCACGACCAGCTGGAACACGCGGTCGCCACGGCGTCCGGGCCCCATGAACGCGAGCCGGGCCAGGTCCCAGAGCAGGAGCGCCGCGAGCAGGTCGGCGAGCAACGCAGCCGCGTCCGCCAGGGGTGAACCGGTGGCGCGCACCACTTCGAACAACGCGCGCACGGCGAACGCGGTGACGAAGGCGCGGTTCAGGTGATGCCGGACCGCCGCCCCCTCGATCGTGCGCTGCCGCCAGCGCCACGCCGCCCCGAGCACCAAGGGTAGTGCGAGGCGCGGGATCAGTTCGAGCATGGGCGCACTCTAGGCGAGTTCCGAGGCCCGGGCACAGGCGTTGCCCAGGCGTTTCGGAGAGGTCGGGGCATCCTGCCGCTCGAGCACCCTACGCCATGCACCTGGCTCTTCGTTCCCCGCGCATCGCCGTTACGCGAGTGAGGTCGGTAAGCGCGTGCTTCAGGCACGCTTCGAGCGAGGCCTCGGGCATCGCGTCGGCCAACGCGGCTCCGCGCTTCGCTTCCGCCACGGTGAAGCCGAGGCCGCGAAGGGCAGCGAGAACGTCATCGTGGCGCGCCCGCTTCGCCACTTCGCGTGCCTTTGCACGAGCCGCACTGGCTTCAGTCGCGACCTTCGCCCTCGCGCGCTCGCGCTGCGCGAGCTCGCGCCGTTGCGCGACGTGGTCCTTGCCGAGCACTCGCTCGGCCTCGAATTGGTTGTGGGGGCGGCACAGGAGGCGCAAGTTGTCGGCCGTTGTCTCGCCGCCCCGGGCCTTCGGCACGAAGTGGTCGAACTCGAGCCTATGCGTCGCCCCGCAATGATGGCCGTCCGTGCCCACGAACGTGCAGCGGCCACCGTCGCGTTCCCAGACCTCGCGACGCAAGGCCTTCGGGATGCCACGGCCGCGCGGCGGTCTCACTTGCCCCGGGGCAAGTGAGGCTGCCCCTGCCCTGGGCGGCGGCGGTGCCCATACCGTCCGCTTCACTCCGAGCCGCTGCTTCTCCAGATGCACTAGGTAGTGCTTCACAGCCCGGGCGTACACCACCGCCGGGTCGCCCGAGGGCACGGCGTGTCCGAGCAGCGCGGTGGCCCGACGAAGATCCTCGTGTTCCTCAACGGTGACCGACAGCTGGACGTCGTAGCCACCGGTCGCGGAAGGCCGCACGTGGCCGCGGCGCGAAGGCTTCACTGGCCCCGGGGCAAGTGGTCCGGCTTTCGACTCGCACCCCTGAGTGGCGCACGGGTCGGCGTGCACGTCTATCCGCACCGGTGCGGATAAGCTTGACGAGGTCTCAACATCAATCGGCCCGTCGAGCGACAGCGTCTCGCCCGCGGCGGGGCGCTCCCGGACCGCCAGCAGCTGCAAGATCTCCTGCCTGCTCCGGCACGCTGCGGCCGCCAGCAGTCCGGGCGCCGTCTCCGGCGTGAGGTGCGGGGCCAGGACGCAGGCTGTCGTCACGCTGAGGCGGCCGTCGGCGAGGTGGTCGAGGACCTCCGGGACCTTGAGCGCCAGCCGGGCCACTTCGATGCGCCTGACCGCCTTGTCCTCTGACATGTGCAACCGCCCCGTGCAGTAGCTGAACATGCTGGGATACCCGGCGGCGAGGTAGTCCCGCCGGTGATCGATCACGGCGATGAGCGAGATGCCTTCGGCGAGCTTTCCCTTCTCCTCGAGGTCGATGGCATCGAGGTTGCGCATCGCGACATCGGGCGACAAGTGCATCCGAGAGAATCGGTGCATGAGTGCGACTCCGCGGGGGCGGGTGCGCTCGAGGGCACACTCAAGTCATAGCACGCGAGAATTCGGCGCTCGTGCGTGCCCGCACGTCGCGCGAATCGGGTCGCGACAGCAACTTTCTCGAAGTGACCTCGAAGGGAGCCGCAGAGCCGACCGTGGCGCGCAGGAGTGTCACCTCCTGCACGACTGTCGCCTTCGGAGAGAACCCGAACGCGAACGCGTCCAGTGAACTCTTTGTTCAGTTTGCGCCCTCGCCGTGCGTCGAACCTGGACCCTCGCGCGACTTGATGCACCCACTGTACGCCGTGCGGTCACGACGAGGCCGACTTCAGCGGCCGCCGCTCACCCCCTGGTGCGCGCCAGGAAGAAGTCGAGGATCAGCCAGAGCGTGAGTTTCGAGACTGGGTGGGCGGAAGCTCTCGGCCCTCTGGCGGCAGAGGTCTGGTCTTCGATACTCGTGATCGACCAGCGGCTTGTGTCCGAAGTGCCGGGGCTCCCCACGGGAAGTGCGACTGAATCGCCTCGGCTCGCGTAGACCTGAAGATAGCCCGTGATCTCGAACACACGGTCGCTTGTGACGTCGTGAACGTTCAGGCGGCACCACGAGAGCACGCCTCGGTGCACTCGGGGATCGCGTCCCGGACGCGCGTCGGGGAGCTCGATGAGGTTCCGGTCGAGGTCGAGCTGCGCCTTGGCGGGCTCGGATCTTCCCGGGATTCCCCCGAGCATCGAGCGAAGTGCCGCCAGCAACGTGTCACGAGGAGCAGTTGTTCGCGTCAGGTTGCCCGAGGAGTCCAGGTCAGTGTGGATGAATTGGAAGTCCGCCGAAAGCAGGTCGTCCAGCAGATCGGGTCGCGACTTGATCACGGCCCACTGAAGCACCTGCAGCGCACCTGCCGCCGACGTGGCCTTCGGGTCCGGGGCCTGAGTCGCAGGCGTCACCGGATCCGACGCCCGGTGGCACGAGGTGCCGGCCGCAAGCGGGAGAGCGAGCAGAACCAGCGCCAGGATGCGTCGCGACATCGAAAGTCCTGCTCGTTCGGGAATGAGCCGGTGGCCGAAAGTGGCTGCGCCAGAGCATACCAGCCTGCTCGACCTGAACTGACGCGGAAACGCCAGCACGCGATGTCAGCTTCACGCAGCCCCGCGCCCGTCGGCCGTGCCGCCGCGCGCGTCCTCGCGGCCGAAGGCAGTGTCAACCGTCACGCCGATCCCTCCATCCCAGCGACGAACTCATCCCCTTCTGACCGGGCACGGGCTCGCCCGGCAGGGAACCCGCAGGTACATTCGTTCGTCACTGCACTGCTCCCCGCGCCCCCCGAGGACCGTTCATGCGCCTGGTCACCACGCTCGCCGCATTCCTGCTCCTGCCCGCGATCGCCAGCGCCCAGGCCACCAGCCTCAAGGGGAAGTTCGTGGATCCCACGAACAATGCTCCCGTGGCGGGCGTGCAGGTGAAGCTCACGAGCTTTGCGGACACCTCCGATGTGAAGAGGGTGACGGGCAAGGACGACGGCACGTTCGAGCTCACCGAGCTGGGGGTGCACAGCTACCGGCTCGAAGCCACGCGAGTCGGCTACGCGCCACTCAAGCAGGTCATCCGTGTGACCAAGCTGGGCCAGGACGCGGGCGTGCTGCAGATGATCCCGGACGCGGTCGAGATCGCGGGCGTGACGGTCACGGAGTCGCCGGCACCGGCCGTGCAGAAGGGCGACACCACCGAGTTCCGTGCCAGCGCGGTGAAGACCAGCCGCGATGCCAGCGCCGAGGACCTGGTGCAGAAGATGCCCGGAGTCACCGTCGAGAACGGACAGGTGAAGGCCCAGGGCGAGAACGTGCAGCAGGTGCTCGTCAACGGCCGGCCGTTCTTCGGCAGTGACCCGGCCGCGGCCATGCGCAACCTCCCGGCCGACGTCGTGGACCGCATCCAGGTCTACGACCGCGCCAGCGACCAGGCCGAGTTCAGCGGCTTCGAGGACGGCAACCAGCAGCGCACGATGAACTTCATCCTGCGCGACCAGAAGGCGAAGTTCGGCAAGTTCTACGGCGGCTATGGCGACCGCGAGCGTTACCAGGCCGGAGGCAACGCCACGTTCTTGCGTGGGTTGAACCGGCTCACGCTCATCGGGCTCTCCAACAACATCAACCAGCAGAACTTCTCGCCCATGGACCTGTTCGGTGCGATGTCCGGCGGCGGGCAGGGCGGCGGCCGCACCATGATCATGGGCGGCGGTTTCCGGCAGCCGGGCGGGGGCGGCGGCAGCCCCAACATGATGCGTTTCGGAGGCGGGGGCGGCGGGTTCAACGCCAGCAACTTCTTCGTGAACCAGCAGGGCGGGCTCACCACCACGCACTCGGGCGGACTCAACTACGCGGGCCAGTGGGGCAAGGCGCTGGCCGTGACCGGCAGCGCGTTCCTGAACAGCAGCGACAACGAGAACCTGCAGGAAGTCTCGCGAGAGTACCTGCCGCCCCAGGATTCGCTGGCGTTCTACGGCCAGCACCAGGCCAGCGACGCCCACCATTTCAACCAGCGCTACGAGGCGCGGTTCGAGTGGACCGTGGACTCGCTCAACTCGATCATCCTGGTCCCGCGCCTGTTCTTCCAGGGCTCGCGCACGAATTCGCTCGGCCTGTCCGCCAACACCAACATCGACGGCTCCGAGCTGAGCGCGAGCGACAGTCACACGCTCAACGAGACGGATGGCCACAATCTCTCGAACCGGCTCACGATCCGCCACCGATTCGCCAAGCGCGGCCGCAACATCTCGGCCGACTTGAACGCCGGGCACTCCCTCAACAATGGCGACCGCGACCAGCTCTCGCTCAACACGTTCACGCATCCGGACAGCCTGTCCGTGCTCGACCAGCAGACCGGTTCACACGGCGTGACTCGCTCCGCGAGCGTGCGCATCGCCTACACCGACCGGCTTTCGAAGCTCTGGCAGTGGCAGGCGACGTACAACCCGTCGTGGTCGCGCAGCGAGTCCGACGCGCGCACGTTCGCGTTCGACACGCTGAGCGGGCAGTACGATGTGCTCGACCCGGTGCAGTCGAACTCGTTCCGCAACCGCTACACCACGCAGAATGCGGGGCTGTCCGCGCAGCGGGCATCGGGCCCGTGGCGCTGGCTGACACAGCTGCAATGGCAGAACGCGAAGCTCGGGAGCGAACAGACGTTCCCCACCACGGGTACGGTGGACCGCACGTTCGAGGATCTGCTGCCCTCCATGACCCTCACGGGCACATTCGCGAACCGGCGCAACCTCCGGCTCGCGTGGACCACGAACACGCAGGCGCCCAGCATCAGTCAGCTGCAGAACGTCGTGGACTACTCCAATCCGCTCGCGCTCTCCACCGGCAATCCGGGACTGGGCCGCACCTACACGAACATGCTCTCGGTGCGGTTCTCGGAGGCCGACCCGATGCGCTCACGCAGCCGGTTCGTGTTCATGAACGTGTCGAGGACGAGCGACCCCATCTCCACCGCCACGCTCACCGCCAGCAGTGACACGGTGATCTCGGGCATCGACGTGGCGCGGGGCACGCAGATCTCACGCCCCGTGAACCTGGACGAGTCCTGGAACGCAAACCTGTTCGCGGCCGTGAGCCGGCCGGCGGGGCCGCTCAAGAGCATCCTCACGCTGAACGGCGGCGTGTCGTTCGTGCAGACGCCCACGCTGGTGAACGCCGGCCAGAACACGGCGCGCACGTCCACGATCCGCTACGGCACCGTGGCGGCCAGCAACATCAGCCAGAACCTCGACTTCACGCTGTCCTACCAGGGCAACTACAACATCCAGCGGAACACGCTCACCCCCAGCACGCGCAACGGCTTCTACGCGCACACGATCGGCTTCCGGATCAATGCCGTGGGCAAGGGTGGCATCGTGGTCCGGCAGGAGTTGAGTCACAACTACCAGGACGGCGACACCGAGGAGTTCAGCCAGAACGTCGTGCTGTGGAACTCGACGCTCGGCAAGAAGTTCCTGAAGGACAACCGCGGCGAGCTCCGGCTCACGGTCACGGACGCCCTGAAGCAGGATCGGAGCGTCGGCCGCACGTTCACCGAGAGCTACGTGCAGGACTGGCGCGACCTCACGCTGGGGCAGTTCGTGCAGGCCGTGTTCACCTATACGTTCCGCTGAGCGACCGGGGCAAATCTCGGTCGCAAAACGGGTTCGGGCGCTTCCTTCAGGTGCCGCTGCGCCCCCTGCCTCGCGGGTCGAGCGCGCCGAGCCGGTGCTCGGTCTGGATGATCTCGTGTGCCGCGATTCGAATTGGCCCTGTCGGAGGCTGGTGAGTCGCCCACGGACTGGGTCCAGAGGGCGAGCCCGCACCATGAAAGTTATTTTCCATTGAGACTGTGCTGGCAACGCTTTACATTCCCTGCGTACGCCCGGCTCGACCGGGACGGCTGGGCCCTCGGTCCGCGGGCCCGGAACCGCGATGTCACCGTGCATCTCGTGCAAGGTGTTCAAGAGGACACGCTGCCGCCCCTGACCGGGCCGACCCGCCGCACTTCGACGGCGAGGACCGGTCGCCCACCGTATCCCCCCTTAGGAGTGCCACATGCACCTTCGTGACTTCTCCCTCCCCACTCGCGTGCTGCGGAGTGCTGTCGCCACGTTGATGTTGGCGGTGATGGCCCCTCTTGCGCATGCGCAGGCGCTGGACACCCCGACGCTCACTCACACGGGCGGTGGCTTCTTCCGCATCGACCTCGACGTGCAGGCGGGCGCGAGCGGCGCTCCGCACGGCTTCGTGATCCAGTGGATGAGCAAGGCCGACTACCTGGACTATGGCTTCTCGGACATCGAGTACGACGTGTACTCCGCGTACTGCGAGTTCGACGGCTCGCCCACGCTCAACACCGACGCGCGCAGCGACTCCTACCAGCTCGGCTCGCACGGCGTCATCGGCATCCAGATGGGTGACCTGTTCGACGAGACCGGGATCTACGGCACGTACCTCGACGCTGTGGTTCCGGGCGAGTATGCGTTCCGTGTCTGGGCTCACGGCGACGGCGTGAATCCCTCGAGCGGCAGCCTCCCGTCTGAAGTGCAGTTCTTCAGCACGACGGGCAACCCGGAGTGTACGCAGGGCTTCTGGAAGACTCACCCCGAGGCGTGGCCTCCCGGCTGCACGCCGATGTTGCTCGGCACCGTGGCCTACTCGGCCGCGCAGCTGCTCGCCATCTACAACCAGCCCGCCGTGGGCAACGGCCTGATCTCGCTGGCGCATCAGCTCATCACGGTCAAGTTGAACGGCTGCAACGGCTCGAACCTGGCGCCTGTCGCGGCCACGATCGCCGCGGCGGACGCGCTCATCGGTGGCTCGGTGGTCCCGCCGGTCGGGGGCGGCTTCCTGGCCCCGGCGACGACCAGCGCGCTGACGGGCACGCTGGACGATTACAACAACGGCATCATCCCGGGCGTCGTGGCGTGCGTGACGCCGGCGAAGAAGTCCACGTGGGGCGGCCTGAAGGCGCTCTACCGCTAGGCGGACTGGTTGGGGCTCGTGCCCTGTTCTTGGATGTGACGGTTGTGTCGGACGTGACGAAGGCCACCCTCTCGAGGGTGGCCTTCGTGTTGCAGCCGGTGCTCAGTGGCCCGCGGGCGCGCGTTCCGGCTCGGGCAGCGCCGCGCGCATGGCCCGCCACTGCTCGGGCGTGACCACCTCGCGGACCTCGACCCGCGGCTGATTCGCGAGTGAGCGGCGGATCCGCTCCAGCCGGTCGGGCGTGGACGGGTGCGTGGAGAGGAAGCCCTGCTCGAGTCCCTCACCCGCGGCGGCACGAATGCTCTCCAGTGCGCCGGCGAGTGCCATGGGCGGCAGCGACGCTCGAGCGAGCGAGCCGAGCGCGTCGGAGTCGGCCTCGCGTTCGTGCTCACGACTGTAGGACAGCCTCCCCAGGGCACCCGCCGCCTGGAGCCCGGTGGAAAGCGCAGACGCGTCGCCGGCGACGAGGCTCAACAGCACCTGCAGCGAGGCCTGCCGTAACAGGCCGCGCAGCGCGTGACGTCGTTTCACATGGCCGGCCTCGTGCGCGAGCACGGCCGCCAGCTCGTCGGGCGAACGCATCGCGCGCAACAGCCCCGTGGTCACCACCACGCCACCGCCGGGCGCTGCGAACGCGTTCACCAGCTCGTCGCGGGCCACGACGAGGTGAGCGCTCTCCCCGCCGGTCGCCCCCACCGATTCCAGTCGAGAGAAGAGCCGGCGCGCGGGACCCGCCACCACCGTGTCCTGCACCTGCCGGTTCGGGGGAGCGAAGTCCGTCACCACCTGCTTCCCGAACTCCCGCTCCCAGTCGCGAGGCACACGATCGGCGAGCGCGTCGGCCAGGGCCGGTACGCCGAAGTGCCATGCGGCCACGACGGCGAGAAGTGCCAGCACGACCGCCAGCCAAACCCAAGGCGCGCCCGGTCGCAGCCCGCCCGAGCCTCGCAGTCGAGTTCCGCGCGGGATCGCGGCCAAGAACTCGGTGCGGAACGCCGGGTCGCGAACGATCACCACCTGGACCGGGACCGATCGCCACTCCAACTGCACCGGCTCATCGCGAACCTGACCGCGCACGAGCGTGAGCTCAGCGAAGGGCCACAGGACCGGTAGCCCCTCGGTCGAGGTGACGCGCAGCCCCTCGGGCGAGACGCGCAGGGTCGCGCTTCGAGCGCCCGGCCGGGCGCCGTCGTGGAGTTCGGCGGCGTATTCCCGGTTCACGGGCGTACGTGCGTCGAGGCGGGCGGCGTGGTGCTCAATGGGCTCCGCCCCCCCACTCGCAGTCAACCTCCGCCCACGCACCACCGATGGGCGGCCCCGGCGGCAGGTCCGGTGGCGCAGCGATCGGTGTGGCGGTGCCTGCAGGCCGTACGAACCAGCGTTCGAGGTCACTTTCGAGCATCGCGCGGAAGGCCTTGTCTTCGGCTTCCGAGCCACCCCCGCTGGCCAGCGAACTCGCCAGGCGCCGAAGCGCGCCCTCCAGCGCTGCCCGCGCATCGGGCGACTGCTGCGGTTGTGAGGCGGCGAGCAGCAGTCGCCGCGTGGCCGCGGCCTGCACCGCGCGTCGCACCGCGCGCAGCCGAGGTGTCGCGGGTGCGGCACCGCCGAACACCTGCCGCGTGATGGCCTCGAGCACGTCGGATACTCCCGGCATGGCCGCGTCGCGCCGGTGGAAGTCGGCCGCGCGAGCGAGGCGCTCGGGAGCCAGCAGCGTGCCGATCGCGTGGTCGGCCGCACTCGCGGCGGCGCCGAGCGCGTCGAACGTGGGCGACGTGCGGCCGGCGAGGAACTCATGCCGCGGCGGGTACTCCGTCGCCACGGGTTCGAGCACGCCCAACAGCGATTCGGGCAGGTCGAGCACCGCGGGATCGCACGTCGCGAGCACCGCGAGCAGTGCCTCGCGCTGGCGTGCGGCCGGCACCGGTTTCATCGCCGGCCCGCCGTCGCCGCGTACGCGATAGCTGTAGTCCACGCCGGCCAGCGACTTGGCGGCTGCTTCGACCTGGTAGCGGTGCCGGTAGTAGAGCGGGACCAACACCTCGGCGAGCTGGCCGAGCGGTGTGCCCGTCCGGACGGCGGACTCGCCGAAGCGCGCCAGCGCTCGGCGGCGCACCTCCATCTCGTGGGCGAGACGTGCGACCGGGTCCGCGCCGTTGTCCCACATCGCAGCGAGCGGGTGGGCCGCACCCGCGGGCCGCGTGTCGGAGTCCGACAAGAAGCGATAGCCCCGATCGAGGTTCTCGCGCAGGATCGCGTCGAGCCCTGCGCGCTCGGCGTCGGGATCCGCGTACTGCGAGTACGCATAGCGCACGGCCTGCACGTCCCAGGCGCCCACGCCAGAGCCGTAGGCGTGCGAGAGATCCAGACCGCCGTCCGCGGCGAGCCCCACGTCGGGTGCGGGGTAGTCCATCACCGAGGCTCGGCCCGCGTACGTACTGGCGGCGAAGTTGTGGCTGAAGCCCAGCGTGTGGCCCACCTCGTGTGCCGAAAGCTGGCGGATGCGCGCGAGGCTCAGCTGGACGGGGTCGTCGGGCGTGCCGCTTCCTGTCTGCTCCGTTCCCACCAGACTCTCGAAGATCATGCGGTCTTGCCGGATGCGCAACGAGCCCAGCGTGACATGGCCCTTGATCATCTCACCCGTGCGCGGGTCGGTGACCCCACCGCCGTAGGACCAGCCGCGGGTGGCACGATGCACCCACTGGATGACGTTGTAGCGCACGTCCAACGGGTCCGCGTCCGGCGGAAGCGGCTTCACCTGGAACGCGTCCACGAACCCGGCCGCTTCGAACGCCTTCGCCCACCACGACGCGCCTTCCACGAGTGCCGTGCGGATCGGCTCGGGAGCGCCCGGGTCCACGTAATAGACGATCGGCTCCTTCACGCGCGAGCGAGCGGCCGTGGGATCCACCTTCTCGAGCCGGTGCCGCACCAGCCAGCGCCGTTCGAGCTCGGAGCCCACGGGCTGCGCGTAGTCGGCGAACAGCACCTCGAACGAGCCCGATCGCGGGTCCCATTCGCGCGGGCGGTAGCCGTCGTCGGGCAGGCGCACGAACGAGTGATGCTGCGACAACGTCACCGCCTGCGGCGTGGGCGCGGTGGCGCGCACCTCGGGGCCGGGATCGTCGCTCGAGAACGTGAGCAGCGCTTCGAACTCGAGATTGTCGGGGAAGCTCCGGCATTGCGCGAGATCCAACGCACTGCGGTCCTTGTCGAGCGAGAAGCTTCCCTGCCCCGCCGCCTTGAGCGCGGCACTCGCCCCGTGCGCATCGCGCACCACGAACGAGGTCAGGTCCACGAGCAGCCGTCCGTCGGGCGCCTCGGCCTGCACCTCGCTCGCCCACAGCACGGACGAAGCGAAGGACTCGCGCACGGCCCGGCGTTCGGCACTGTCCGGCGAGAGCGCTCGATAGCGCAGGTTCTCCTGCTCGAGCAGCACGCGCGAGCCGAGCCGCCGGAAACTCACCACGCGCGTCTCGCCCACCTGGCCGCGGTCCAGTCCCACGGGATTGGAGCCCAGCCCGGTCTGGATGCCCTCGACGTAGAGGAAGCGCGCGCACTCCCCGCGCTCGCCGTGAGGCGCGGGCAGCTCCAGCAGCACCTTGCCCGCCTTGGCGTCTCGCCAGGTGACGAACAGGCCCGCGTGTCGTGCGAGACCGCGCGTCTTGGCCGCGTAGGCATCCGACGTTCCGGTTCCGGTCTTGGCCGGCGCGGCGCCCACCCGGGAGGGGACACTCGCGGACATCGTGACCAGTCCGGCGGCGAGCAGCAGCGACAGCGAGCGATGGACTCCACGGGCAGGCATGGGCGGCTCTCCGGAACGGGCGCGGACTTCGGACGATCCGCGCAGGATAGCAGCACGGGCGTGGAGGTCGCGGGCCGACGGGCCTGCGCGCGGCCGCGAGGGTGGAGTCGCCGGCTTCGCGGCCGCGCTTCAGTTCACGGCACTCGCGGCGTCCACGATGAAACGGAGCGTGGCGGCCGCACCTCGATACCCCTTGAGTGTGCGCAGCCGCTTGCTGGTGGGCGACCACACCACCAGCGTGGGGAACGTGGTCACGCCGAAGTCGTGCTGCAGCTGGTCCACGAGTCGCGCCTCGCTGCCGGTGGCGGAGAACACGTCGTGGACCGCGACGGGGATCACCGCCGAGCGCATGGTGACACTCGCCGCCTCCTCGTCGAAGACGGACTCGCGCAGCGACTCGCACGTCTCGCAGCCCACCGCGGTGAACGCCAGCATCACGGGCCGGCCCGTCTCGCGCGAGTGCTTCACCGCATCGTCATACGTGGACCAGTCCGCGAACAACGTCGGGTCGAGGCTCGGGGCACTTCGCGGGGCCTCGACCGAGTCCTGGACGAGCGCGCCCATGAGCTCCGGTGGCACGATCGATTGCACGTCGCCGGCAGAGGTGCGAACGGTCAGCGGCGGCGCGCTTGGCGAATCGGCCACGCGGCCCGGCCGAGTGGAGACCGGGTCGGGTGCCGTCACGACCGGGTCCGGTTCCGTGACGATCGGTTCCCTTTCCGTGGTCGCCGGCGCCGGGCTCGCGAGCGGTGCCGGCCCGTCCGTGACCGACTGGGGCGCGCGCTCCTCGGGCAGCGAGAGAAGCTCGGCACTCATCGCTTCCTGCTGGGCTCGCCGCTCGGCCAGGGTATGCGCGGCGAACAGCACGAGGCCAGCAGCCACGGGCAGGAACAGGAGCCACCGCGTGTACGATCGAAGCGACTGGGGAATGGCCATGGGAAGCACGCTCTCCGGGCATGGGAAACCTGACGGCGCCCCGGAGGGGAGCCGCTCCCCTGTCATCGGCCCGTCCGGCACGGGAATCCAGCCCTGGGCCGCGGCCCGCGCGGGCCGCGGGCGCCGCGCCGCGGGCCTGCGGAGCTGGCTCCGGGTCGCGCGCGCCGCTCGGCCCGACTCGCCGAGGCTCGGGGTGCGGCCCTTCCAACACCCCCGCGTGTGACCTACATTCTCCCCATGACCGAACTCGAACTGAACACCTCGCCCTATCTCGCCGCCGCCTACGCCAACGACCGCGCGCACGTCTTCCATTCCTGGTCCGCTCAGGGCGCGCTCACCCCCGTCGTCATCGCCCGAGCCAAGGGCTCGCGCATGTGGGACGACCAGGGTCACTCCTGGCTCGACTTCTCGAGCCAGCTCGTCAACGTGAACATCGGTCATCAGCACCCCAAGCTGGTCGCCGCCATCCAGGCCCAGGCGGCGAGGCTGTGCACGATCGCGCCGAGTTTCGCGAACGACATGCGCAGCGAAGCGGCGCGGCTCATCACCGAGCTGGCACCCGGCGATCTCGACATGGTGTTCTTCACCAACGGTGGCACCGAGGCGGTCGAGAACGCGGTGCGCATGGCGCGCGGGCACACCGGCCGGCTCAAGGTGCTTTCCACCTACCGCAGCTACCACGGCGCGACCGGCACGAGCATCGGCCTCACCGGCGACCCGCGCCGCTGGGCCAACGAGCCCGCCACGCCGGGTGCGGTCAAGTTCTGGGGGCCATACCTCTACCGTTCCGCGTTCCACGCCACGACGAGCGCCGAGGAGTGCGATCGAGCGCTCGAGCATCTCGCGAACGTGCTCATGGTCGAGGGCCCGCACACCGTGGCCGCGATCATCCTCGAGACCGTCGTCGGCACGAACGGCGTGCTGGTGCCGCCGGACGGCTACCTCGCGGGCGTGCGAAAGCTGTGCGACCAGCACGGCATCGTGATGATCTGCGACGAGGTGATGGCCGGCTTCGGGCGCTGCGGGGAATGGTTCGCGGTGGACCGCTGGAAGGTCGCGCCCGACTTGATCACGTTCGCCAAGGGCTCGAACTCGGGCTACATCCCGATCGGCGGCGTCGTGATCTCGCGGCGCATCGCCGATACGTTCAAGGACCGCGTCTATCCGGGCGGGCTCACCTACAGCGGCCATCCGCTCGCCTGTGCCTCGGTCGTGGCCAGCATCGGCATCTTCAAGGAAGAGCGCATCATCGAGCATGCCCGCATGCTGGGCACGGACGTCATCGGTCCCGAGCTGGCGAAGATCGCGGCGAAGCACCCGAGCGTGGGCGAGGCGCGCGGGCTCGGCGTGTTCTGGTCGCTCGACCTGGTGAAGGACAAGAAGACGCGCGAGCCGCTGGTACCGTTCAACGCCAGCGGCGCGGCCGCGAAGCCCATGAACGAGCTCGTCGCCGCGTGCCGGAAACTGGGCGTGTGGCCGTTCCCGCACTTCAATCGCCTCCAGATCACGCCGCCGTGCACGATCAGCGTGGACGAGGTGCGCGAAGGACTGGCCATGGTGGACCAGGCGCTCGACGTCGCCGATCGGTACTGCACGGGGTAGGCGCCACCGCCGTCCCCTGCGAACGCAGGCCTTCTCGGAGCGCGGCGTGATGGAGCGACCGTTCACCGACCGGACCGAGGCGGCGCGATTGCTGGCCGAGAAGCTCACGGCGTTTCGCGGACAACGCCCGCTCGTGCTCGCGGTGCCGCGCGGCGGTGTGCCCATGGCGCGGGTGATCGCGGACGCGCTCGATGGCGACCTCGACGTGGTCCTCGTCCACAAGCTCGGCGCGCCGGGCAATCCCGAGTACGCCCTCGGTGCCGTGGAGGAGAGCGGCCACGTCACCCTCAATGCCGACGCACGCCATCACGCGAGCGACGATCAACTTCGCGACGAGGCGCGCCGGCAGATGGCGACGCTGCGCGAACGTCGCCGCCGCTATTCTTCCGGGCGAGAAGCGCCCGACCCCGAAGGGCGCGTCGTGATCGTGGTGGACGACGGCGTGGCGACCGGCTCGACGTTGCTCGCCGCGCTGCACGCGATCCGCGAGCGCCGCCCGAGGCGGCTGATCGCCGCGGTCGGTGTGGCCCCGCAGCGCACGGCACGGCGGCTGCGTGAGGCCGCCGACGATGTCGTCTGTGGCCGTGAACCCGAAGACCTGTTCGCGGTGGGGTCGTTCTTCGAGGAGTTCGGCCAGGTGAGCGACCGGGAAGTCGAGTGGCTCTTGCGCACGCCCCCGTTGCCGCGCGACTAGGTTCTCACCACGGAGGTTGCCGGCCCGGAGGCCGCGGCTCGATCCGGGCCGCCGCGCCCGCGAGACTCCGATGGCGAGACTCGGGCCGCGTCGGTCCGCCGGGAGCTGCCGGTGCGAGTGAGACCACGCACGCTCCCGGCGACGGGGACGCGCCGGAATGTGAATTGGACCCTTGACCCACTGCAGCGCACCAGTACGATATGCGCGGGAGGCCGCAATTTCCCCTCCGCGTAAAGCGCCCGACCACGAGCCGTCCGACGGCTCCACGTGGCGTCGCGGTTCCCGCCTCCCGGGAGACACCGATGGTTCCGAGTGAGAGCAGTGGGACCACCACCACTTCCCCCGGTGCCGGATTCGCAACCCTGAAGATCGAGATCGACCGATCCGGTCCGATCCAGAAGGTCCTGACGCCCCCGGTGGGGACCCCACTCGAGATCAGCTTCACGCACCCCGACGGCGTGCCGACGCATGCCAAGCCCCACCGGATCGAATGGATCGCGCTGAACCTGCAGCCGGGCGAGCGCCTCGAGATCCAGTTGGACACTTCGTTCCCGGGTTACGCCACGAAGCCCGCGACCATACCGCCGCTGCCCTGGTGGGAGCACCTCCAGAGGCTCTTCCCCAATGCGACGGCGCTCCCGAGTGGCGCTTTCGGGTGGGAACTCACGTCGCAGCGTCCTTCCGAAGTCTCCGGGATCGCGGTGGGGATCAGGCGGTTCGAGATCAAGAACAATGGCTCGGCGAATCGCCCGGTGCTGCACTACAACGTCGTGTTCTTCGACGCGCAGGATGGGGAGCACGCGATCGATCCGCAGGTCGAGGTGACGCCCGACCCGTAGCCGCAGCGACCGGCAAGCAGTCGAGCCGGGCGGGCCCCGC
>Ga0315912_10001530_pt1 | contig 27866 bp, 21 predicted proteins | sample VfabasoilMG_FD_204469 | JGI IMG/M metagenome (GOLD analysis project Ga0315912, IMG submission 204469) | Garden soil microbial communities collected in Santa Monica, California, United States - V. faba soil | ecosystem: Environmental > Terrestrial > Soil > Garden | place: USA: California...
AGAAAACTCCTGACCATTCTCAACGTCCTCATGAGGACGCGAATGCCCTGGCAGGAGGCTGTTGCCTTGAGTCCCGCATAACTTTTTCCTCAGACAGTTGCTCCCACATAGTCGGCGGCGGTTTTCCGCGACTCGTCGCTTCGCGACATCGGGGAGCTTGTTTGGTGGGGTTGGGGTTGCGACTGAATCGTGTGCAGGTTCGTACCCCAGGCAGGAGTGAAGTCACCCACCCTCACTCTGTGATGGGGTGGGTGACGCAGCGAGCGAAGAAGACGCGAGTGAAGTGAACCCGCGACTCGTCGCTTCGCGACATCGTGGGGGCTTGCTTGCTGGTGGAGTGGAGGGCTTGCTCGTGGGGCAGTCGGCGGCGCCGCAGGCGTGCGGAGCGCGCCGAGGACCAGACCAGCTTAGGCAGCCCGTCGGCGCGCGAGGGCAGTTGTGGCCAAAAGCGCGCACAACAGCCAGGTTCCATAGCGCGTGGGCGCGGCGCCGCGTGCTATTTGTGCTGTTGTGCAGCCCGCTGGCTCTTCAAAGCTTGCCGCGTCGTAACGCGCGGTGATTTCATCCACGTCCACCGTGTTCAAGTCGCGCTTGTGCACCTCGCAGGCGCTGGTGCAGCTGAACATAGTGGCGCGGGTGTCTTCGTAATTCTCGCCCAGGCCCCAGAAATGCCCCACCTCGTGAGTGACCACGCTCAAGAGGTCGTAACTCTCGGAACACGCGTCCGATGCTAGACTGCCGGTGCAGGACTCCTGATCGGACGGTACGGCATCGAGCACGAAGGCACGACAGCTGCGCTCGGCCTCGACCGATGAGACGGTTTTGAACACGTACTTTTGGTTGATGATGATGTCGGCTTCGGAAATCTTGCCGGTTTTTGGATGGGAGAACGCGATGGTGATGGCCAGGTCGGTCTCGTGCCCCGCGTAGGTGATGGGCGCCACCAAGACGGTGTTCTTGCCATCGGGCTCGAGCGAGGGCTTTGCACCAACTCCTGATTCGAAGGTCACCACAGGTAGGGTCGCGCCCGTATCGTTCCAGGTTTGAAACGAATCCTCGATGAGTTTCAATGCCGCGACGGGCAACTGCTGCAAACTCGAGTCGAGCACCACCCTGACTTCGCCCTGGTGCCAGCGTTGCATGACGGCAGGGGCAGTCGCGCGCGACGTACTGTTCTGGTTGCGTGAAGCCTCGCTGACGCTGCCGTGTGTTTTCGTCGTGGCCTGACTCAAGGTGCTGAAGGACAGCAAGGCTAGGCTGCCCGCAGCGATGGTACTCCACCCAAGCTGACGCCACCTGCGGAGTCGCAGACGGGCTTTTCGTCTCGTACTGTCTGGGCACGGGTCCAGCTTGCGAGCGCGAGGCGGTGCGAGATTTTGCATGTTAGACCGTTGAACGGCCAGTCTTGATCGTCGCTTGAGTGTAGGCAGGTCACGCAGCTAGGATTAGGCTGGACGTTCGAGAGCGATCGACCGCGGGAAAATGCAGGCATAAGAGCGAGGAGCAGAGGTGGACACCTACATTCAAAGTGGTGAGACGCTCGAGGCCGCCTGGCAGCGCACCAGTCATTTGGCCATCGGCGCGCACCAAGACGATCTGGAGATCATGGCCGTGGCCGGCATCCTCGAGTGTTATGGCGATCCCAAGCAGGGCTTTATGGGTGTGGTCGTAACCAACGGTGCGCAGAGTGCGCGGTCTGGTCCCTACGCAAACCACACGGACGCAGAGATGGCTCAGGTGCGGAGTGCTGAACAACGACACGCCGCGGAGATCGGAAAGTATGCAGCGCTCGTGCAGTTGAATTATCCGAGCGCGGAGATCAAACATCCCGAGCGTCGAGCCGGGTTGCGTGAGGATTTGCACGCGCTGTTTGGTCATGTGCGGCCCAAGACTGTCTACACGCACAGTTTGTTCGACACGCTCGCGACGCACCGCGCCGTGGCTCTCGCCGTGATTGAGGTGCTGCGTGAGCTGGGCCCGGAGCGCACACCCGCGGCCGTGCTGGGCTGCGAAGTGTGGCAAGACCTGGACTGGTTGCCCCCCGAGGCCAGGGTCAGCCTGGATGTCAGCGCCGCGCCCGAGCTGCAAGAGCAGCTACTCTCGGTGTTTCACTCGCAGATCGCCGGCGGCAAACGTTACGATCTTGCCGCGCTGGGCCGTCGTCGCGCACACGCCACCTTTGGTGAAAGCCACCAAGTCGACGCGGCTAGCGGTATCGTCTACGCCATGGACCTGCTGCCTTTGCTGCACAATCCGCTGCTCAGTTTTACTGAATACCTATCACTTTTGTGTGATCGCCATCGGGAGCGCAGCATCGCTCAGCTCCAATCAATGCTCCACGTCCCACCGTCCGCTGAGAGTTGAGTCGAAGGTTTGATGAGCTATGGTCGCCCCATGCGACTGGCTTCGACGCTCCTCCCTGTTCTGCTCTTCTTTGGCGCCCTGGTTGGCTGCACCAAGACCAAGGTGACGGCTGGTCCTGACGGGTTGTTGCGCCTGGATTGTGCCCGCGGCATGAAAGATTGCGTGGCGCAGGCGGAGAAGTACTGCAACGTTCAGAAGAAGGACGGCGGTTATGTGATCTTGAGCGGGACGAGCCGCAAAGTGCTGATGGGCAGTGAAAATAGCCAATACCGCACCGCCGCCGAGGTCGCGCAGCTGGAGGTGCAGTGTGGCAGTGACAGTCTGCCCATTACCGGAGCTGGTGAAGAACCCGACTACCCGCTCTTCAAGCTACCGCCGCGCACCGACGCCGCAGAGGTCCCTTCAGCTGAGGCGGCCGCGACCGCCGCGCCGGTCGCTGGAGCTGCTCCGGCATCTGTGGCCTGCACCAAAGGGTCGACCCAAGCATGCATAGGCCCGGGCGCGTGCCACGGCGGGCAGGTGTGTCTCGCTGACGGCAGCGGCTACGGGCCCTGCGACTGCGGACCATCACAGACGCCTCCGGCTTCCGCAGCCCCAGGTCTCAGTCCGAGCGCGCCGCCGCCGGCCGCACCGCCATCGACCGGCGGGCCCGAGCCGCTCAAGAAACCCTGATCGGACAGCTTAGGTGTCGAGCGAAAGCGCGTCGAGCACGGTGACGATCTGCACCTGTTCGAGACCGTAAGCGCGGCGCATTTTCTGGATGACCGAATCCTCTGCTTCGACCAACTGATCATCGGCCAGCGCCACGGCCGCGGACAGTGAAAGGGCATGGTGGACTTCCGTTTGATCCAAAACAGACGCAATCGTTTCGAGCCGCTTGTGCAGGCCATCCTGGCGGAGCAACTGAGCGTACTTCTCCATCAGCATGACCAAGATTTCGTCGCTGAGCACATCGCCGGTCAGTCCACGCACCGCCCCACGCAACGCGGTCAGTTCAGTGTCCGTCACCTTTTCATCGGCGGCGATCACCAAGAACATGGACTCCGCAAACGGCGCCACGCGCGTGATGGCGTCGGTCTCTTCCTTCGTAAAGAGTTCACGCTTGACCAGGGTGGCGTAGGCAGAGGTAACAATCGCGCTTTTTCGGCTACCACTCTTGAGCAGCGCGTCGCGCAGACGCAGGATGGTGGAGGTGCGGATTTCCATGGAACTAGGGTAACCCGAGCTTTGCTCCCGGGTCCATCCTCGGTCATCAAGCGCAAGAGGGGCTAAAGACCGGCCCGAATAGGGCGTTGATCATCCATGGTCAGCGTGAGCCCCCAAGCACCAACACCGGTTGTCGTGAAGCCACGCACATGGCGTGTCCTCCTCATTGAACCCAGCTCGCACCTGGTGCGCTATTGGCTGGAGCAGGCAGGCCACGAGACCTTGGAGGTCAGCTCGCTGGAGCAGGCGTTGTCCTTGCTCCAAAGTGAACGGACAGTGGTGTGCATTGACGAAAATGGGGGTGGGAAGATAGGCCACCAAGTCCTCAAATGGATACAAACCCAGGCGCTTGCGCTTCCCGTGGTGCTGGTGGGCCGACGCGAACCCGAGACGGATGTGAGTGAAGGTTGGTCAGGGGTGCGTGAATTGGTGCGCAAGCCGTTTGACCGTGCGCGCCTTTTGTATGCGGTGGAGCGCGCGGCGCAACGCTTTCAAAATAGTGGCAGCACGGGGAGCGCAGGACAGGACATCGTCGAACATCTCGAGGGGGTCATGTCGGGTCGCAGCGCGGCCATGACCGAGCTCGAGGAGCGCCTGGCACCTGTGCTGTCGCGCGATGTCGCGGTGTGTCTGCTCGGGGAAAGCGGGACGGGTAAAGCGCTCGTGGCGGAGAGGATTCACCGCAAGAGTGCCCGACACGCTGGTCCGTTTTTGCGCGTGGATTGTTCGGCGCTCGATCCGAGCGAACACGAGCTTTCGCTGTTTGGTGACGCGCGTGACCCCAGCTTGGGCGTGCCCGGAGCCTTGGAATTGGCCAGCGGCGGCACGCTCCTGGTCAGTCACGTGGGGTTATTGTCGCCGCGCGCGCAGGCGCTTTTGTCCGCTACGCTCGCCTCCCGCAAGGTACGACGGGTGGGCGGGTCCGAGGACATCACTGTCAACGTTCGGATCATCACCGCTCACGCGGGGTCGCTGCGCGGATTGGTCGAGAACCTGCGGGACGATCTGTACTTTCGCGTGGTGAACTACCCGGTGCATGTGCCGGCGCTGCGCGAGCGCGGGGACGATATCCCCCTGTTGGCCTCGTTCTTTCTGCGCCAGCTGTTCCCCGAGGAGATCTTGACCCTGAGTCCGGATGACCTCGATGCGCTCCGGCACTATCCATGGCCGGGCAACTTGCGGGAGCTGGAGCAGGTGCTGCATCAAGCGGGCTTGCGCGCGCGTCTCGGGGTGATCGACCTGACCGATCTTCCGCGAGCGCTGCAATCGGACACAGATGTGGCCGCGACCACCCGCCGGCCGCGCCGCACGCGCGGCCTGGATCTACCGGACAATGAAGTGGTGCCCCTCAAAGACTTGGAGCGGCGCGCCATTGAGCACGCGTTGCAACTCACTCACGGCAACGTGACACTCGCAGCCCGCCAGTTGGGCATCGGTCGCGCCACTTTGTACCGCCGCCTTGCGCACCTGGGTCTGGTGTAGCGACGGGCGCAAGGCCGGGCCCGCCGTTGGTCGCGCTCAGTTGCCCAGGAAGCGGCTGTGCTGTTCTGCACTGGGCACCAGGCAGCTGCGTGCCACGAGGCGCAGGCGATAGTGCGCGAACAAGCGGTAGGCGACGTCACGCAATGGCCGGGGGACGATGCGCAAGTGGCTCAGCGCCCTCCACGGCCCACCCACGTAACGCAGGACGGAGAGGATGGCTTCCGACCAAACGCGTCCATGGACGGATTGATCGCTGCGGGCTTCCACCCAAATGAGCGAATCGACATCCCTCGAGATGCCCGTGGCGTCGCGCAACGCTTGGCCCACGGGGCTCTCGAGCGCAGCAAAGCGGAGGGAATGCGTGCGCTCGTGGACGAGGATCCATTGCACCGAACGAGCGCACACTCCACAGCTGCCATCGTAGAGCAGGATGGGTCCTAGGCTCAGATCGGGTCGCGGCCCTTGGGCAAGTACAGCTGAACGCTCTGTCATGGCTGGTCCTTGTGCTTAGAGCTTAGCAGCGATTGAACGCCGAGCACATGTTGCTCCGAGCGCATGCCGAGCAGAACGATATCGATGCAGTCGACATCGAGCAGCGCGCCCACGGCGCGCTCAGGCCAGCTCTGACGAAGAAAGCGCTCATGTTGGGCCGTATCGGCTGCTCGGGTCGACAGGTGGTGGCTCGCCAGCTGCTCCAACATGTGCCGGTTTTTCTGGCTGCACACTTCCCGCAGGCACGCCAGGTAGCCCGCTACGGCTTGGATGTATTTGCCTTTGAAGGTCAAAAAGCCGTCTTGGCCCACAAATGCACGATCCAGTTGGGCCAACAGCGCACGAAGCCGCGGTGTTACCAGGGTGGCCTCTGCATGATCAAACTGCTGCCTGGTCGACAAGGCCTCGAGCGTGGTGGCCAAGCCGGAAGAGAGTGGCAAGACGGGCGCTTTGCCCGCGCGTCCGCTCAAACGCAGTTGCACTGCCCAGGTGGTTTCAAACTCCGCCTCGAGCGCGGCTACCTTGTACTTGGCCGCCCCCAGCTGATCAGCGCGCGCGCCGTCGGTGGCGGCGGGCGGCGGCACGAGACGCAAGAGCGCGCCGTCGACGATGGCACTGAGTGGGCGACACGCGATGGTGAGCAGGCCGTGGCGTTTGGCTTGGCGGAACACGGCCTGGTCGTGCGCGGCGTAGGCCGACGTCTCCACCAGATTCGCGGGCATTTCAACGGCGCACAGCCGATGCTTGGGGTTCTGTTCAGTTGCCCACTCCATGACGTCGTCGAGCGAGAGCGCGCTGCGTGGATTGTGGTCCGTGGCGCCGCGCGTGGTCAGCGTATTGCTCATCACGCCGTAGCCACGGATGCGGCCATTTTCGACTTCTTGATCCAAGCGGGCAAACGCCGCCATGAGCGCTGTCTTGAGGCGCGCTTGGTCGTAACCAGCTGCGAGCAAGTGCTCGGGGCTGTTGAGGAGACAGAGCTCCAATTGCACAAGGCCCAAGCGCTCCAGACTGGCGCCGATCTGCGCCGACAAGAAGTCCGGATCCAGGCTGAATGCGCCATGTTTGAACGACACTGCATCCTCTGCGCGCGCGGCGTCCGTATGGAGGGCCACCGTAGCGAGCGGTGGAGCTCCTGAGAGTCGGCGTGCTTCGAGCAGCTCCGCGTCCTGTCCCACGGCGAGACCCAGCTTGTTGATGAAGAACAGTCCTTGGCGGTGCACGTCGCCGGTGGCGATCAAGCGGCGCGTCACGTCACCGATGAGCCGCTGCGCATCACCCAGGGCAAAGCTGGGGGAGGTGTCGATCACATTGACGCCTTGTTTGAGCGCGAGCTCAAGAGCGCGGGCGTGCGCTTCATCATCCAATCCTACTCGATAACTACCAAGGCCCAGGCGACACAAGCTGAGGTCTTGGAAGCGCACGACGTGTTCCATTGCGACTTGGTCGACGACCCCGCGCGTACCCGATGCTGTGCAAGCACCGGGCGTGCGGTGGGACGACAGCTGCGTGCGACGCAGGTCAGCGACGCTCTTGGCATACACCGCCCAGTGTTCCTTGAGCTCACTGACGGACGTCGGGCTGGCCACGACAGCTTGCTGGGGCGCCCCGGCGAGTTCATGGTGCGTGCTGAACAAGGCCCGCGGAAAGAGCTGCGACGCGGCGGCTTGCTGCATGGCCCAGCGTTCGGGCAAGTCGTCCGACCAGTGCAGGAGCAGCGCTGGACCCAGAAGTTGATCCACCGCGCGCACCAGCGCACAAGCTGTGTGGGGCGCGCGCCGCAGCGCGAGGGAATGAGCGCGCACGAGGGCATAAGCGCGCTCGAGCAGCGCAGCACTCTGGGTGAGTACGCCCAGGCGCCTGAGCTGGAGGCTGAGCAGACCAGCGGGATGACCAAAGGTTGCGTCTTCATCTAGACCGAGGGCAGGATGCCGCGCCAGGGGCCAGCTTGGCTCCTGTGCCAAAGAGGTGAACGAGCATTTGAGCTCGTCCGTGTTCGGTCCTGTGGTCCGCAGGAAGTGTGTGTCGATCAGCTCGACCAAGAGCCCCGCCCAGTTCAAGTATTGTCTGCTCAGCGTGGCCTGGTGCAGGTCGATGAGCGCTCGCAAGAACAGCACGTGATCATGCAGGCTCCCGTCTTGCTCCTGTTCAAGCACGCGCGGCAAGAGGCCCAACGCGGTGCGCGCAGCCCAAAACCGCTGCGCGGCTTGCTCAGCGGCGGCCAGATGCTCGGGCTGCTGGAGCAGCAGCGCGCCCAGGGCAAGCGCAGAAATGGCCGCAGCATTGTCAGCAGTGATGAGGCGATCGTCCAAGAGCAAACCCGCGCGACGCAAGCGCAACTCTTGGAGTTGGCTGCGGCTGGCGTGCAGGCTGGAAATGAGTTCCGCCTCGGCGATACCCAACTCGCGCGCCACGTGACTGAGGGACTTGCGGGCTTGCAGGTGACTGGGATGTTCAGCTTGATGCCCCACCCCGTAGAATTGGGCGAAGTGCGTCGCAGCTGGTTCACCCAGCGCTTTTTTGAGCTGTCGTCGTGACCACAGATAGTGTTCACCCTGCGGCGTCTCGGCGTGTGAAGCGAAGAAAAATCCCCCCTGGGGCGCCTTGAAATGTTGGGTGAGAAACGCGAGCGTCTCGCTCCCGACGCGACGCAGGGGTTCATGCTGACTGAGCTGGAAGGCGTGCAGGTAGAGGCGTGCAAGCTCGGCGTTTTGTCCCAGGCGCTTGACAAAGTTGGGGTGCCGAAACTCTCGGTCCACGGTGGCCTCGAAGAAACCGCCCCACAATTGGTCGTACATGCCACCGCTGCTCATGGCCGCTAGACTGAGCAGCGCCATACGCTCGGCCTCGGCATTTTTATGGGTCGAGGCTTGATCGAGCAGAAACTCTAGAGCGGGAGCGTGGGCCAGCTTGGGAGCCTGCCCAAATCCAAAGAAGGACTCGTCAAACGCGCGCGCGAGGGCCAGGCGCGTACTACGTAACAGGTCGCTGCCCAGGCTAGCTGCTGCGGCCGCGCCGCCGGACGCGGACCAAGTGCGCCCCAGGAGCTCCTGAGTCAGCTGCTCGGCTTGCGCAAGAAACTCCGCGGGCTGGGTCTGTTTGAGCTCGCGTGTCTGCGCAAGCAGCCGCAGCAAGCAAGGCTGGCCCTCGGGCGCGTGACTAGGCAGAGCTCCCGCGGCAAAAAAAAGCTCACCTTGAGGCGTGAAGATCCCCACGCTAGGGCGGCGCGCCCGCGCGCCCAACGCCCCAAGCGCGTGGGACAGTAGCCGCTCCCACTCCGGCTGCTCATCGACATCCAGAAGGACACTCAGGTAGTGGTCATTCAGGAGCTGAGCGAGCTCGGGATCGCGAAAGGCCTTGTGACTTTCGTCACTGGCGCTGACGTAGGCGCGACCCAGTTGCATGAACACGGGTTTGTCCTCTTGCTGGGCACGGCGGAACACGGCGGGCTCACAGCCCAGCCAGTGAACACGATCACTGCCATGTCGCGAGAACAGCGGCCCGGTTGTGCGCTGACCGGGCGGAGGAGCAAGAGCCATGTCGCCCGGTTAGCGCAGCTTGGGCGGCGTGTCCTTTGGTTTTTCCACCCAGCGCTTGAGTTCGACGCGCTCCTCTGGGGTGAGCTGTCGCATGAGTTCGAGCAAAGACTGGCCCGACAGCTGCGCGACGCCCTGCGCCTCGCTGCGCACGAGGTCCAGCGCCGCGAGCACGGCCGGCTCCGAGTAGGGGCTGCTCACGAGCGACTGCTCCAGCTGCGCCTGGGCCAGCGCGAGTTGTCGCTTGCGGACCTGCATGGTGCCGTGGCGTTGGTCCCACATCGCGCGCACCCGCGCATCCTTGCGGCCGCCCATGACTTTCACGACGCCGCGCAGGGCGGGTAACGGTTCTCTCGAGCCCGGGCCCAAAGGGGGGCCGCGGTGGGCGTCGAGGTCAAAAGGCCTCGGTCCCATGCGGTGTCTCACGTGGGGGCCCACGAGCACACCCACCGCAAATACGTTGATCCCTAGTGAGATTACGAGCAGAAGCGTCATCCAATGTGAGCGCGTCATCGTGCCTCCTCTGCGTCGCCAAGCGTGGCCTCTCCCCAGTTGTCGCTCCAGTCTCCGCCCACATCAGAGGCAAAGGCTGCGGTCAGCAACTCTTCTTGAGCGGACAGCTCGGTGTCGGCTTCGGTTTGGCCCGGTGTCTCGAAGTACACGCCGCAGACGATCCCCAGCGCGCCGCACAAGCTCCACCACAGGCTCGCGAACGTGGGACTGAGCCAAGGAGCACGGGTGGGCCGAGGATGTGTGATGGGGAGTTCGGCGATGCGCCGCCGCAGGTCCGCCGGTACCGTTACGTCGGGCAGGGCACTGAAGGCGGCGTCGAGCCAGTCGTCTTGTTTGGGATCGGTCATGGCTTATTGTCTCGGTAGTGGTGGATCAAGTTCAGCTGCGTCAAGTTGTTCCCGGAGCGCGCTGCGTGCGCGTTTGAGCAAACTCTCTACGGCGTCCACCGTCGTCTCTAGGATCTGGGCAATTTCCTCTTGAGATAGGTCCTGCTCGTGCCGGAGCAAGAGCGCCGACTGCTGGCGCTCGGGCAAGAGCGCAATGGCCAGTTGAACACGCTGCGCTGTCCACTTTTTCTCCAAGAGCTGGCCTGGTTCTACCGATGGTGGAGCGTGATCCACGTCGCTGTCCAGGGGCAGCGTCTCCCCCCGCGCTTGACGTTGTCGCAGCCGATCGATGCACAGGTGACGTGCGATGGAGTGAACCCAGGTGGTGATGCGCGCCTTGGGTTGATACTCACCCGCCTTCAACCAAACCTTGAGAAAGGTGTCTTGTGCTAGGTCCTGCGCTTCTGCGTCGTTGCGCAAGAGCCGCGTGGTGTAGGTCAAGATGGCCGGCAGATGTTCGTCGCAGACTTGCCTGAACGCCTGCGCGTCGCCAGCGGCGACGCGCTTCATGAGCAGCTCATCACTTTTTGGGGGCGGCTTGGGTGCCCGTTTTAGCTGCAGCTTGGCCATGCTTGCGATGCTTCTGGAACGAGACCTTTGCCTCTTGTTGGGTCACAAAGCCATCTTTGTCTTGGTCCATGGCGTCGAACATGAACAGGGCTCCCTGATCGCTTTCTTGTTGGGTGATCTCGCCATCTTGGTTTTGGTCCAAGTGTTTGAACAGAGGGCCGCCTTTGCTGTGGCCCGGCCTGTCTTGGCGAGCTTTTTCGTGCTGCTTGCGGGCCGAGTCGAGCTCGCTGGGGGTGAGACCGCCGTCCTTGTTTTGGTCGATGCGAGCGAATTGCTCGGGGCTCATGTGCGTCTCCGACAGCTCGAGCTTGCCGTTCTTGTTCGCGTCATTCTTCTTGAAACGCGCTTCGCGTTGCTCGGGGGTCGGCTGATGCTCGGCCCACTTCTTTTGCAGCAGGGCCACGGCCTCCTGCTCGGTCACGATCTGGTCGCCGTTCTTGTCCATCTCTTTGAAGTGCTGGTCCGCAGCTAGTTTGGCCTCGGCGCGATCAACCTTTTTGTCGCCGTTCTTGTCGAGCTTCGCGAAGTGCGCGGTGTGATGTCCGCGGGGGTGCGCGCCGCGTTCGTGACCGCCGGCGCAGCCGGACTTGTGGGCGAGGCTGGTGCCCGCGAGCAGTGAGGCGGTCAGAAGTGCGGTGGCGAAAATCGATTGTTTCATGGTGGGGACCCTTGAGGTTGGGGGCAGCGCCGAGGGCGCCGCCGGGTTCAAGAGGTCCTACGAGCGGGCGGACAGTTTCCGGCGCACGCCCCGCAACTTTTTTCCGGTGGCACACGGCGTCGAGCCCACCTCACCCCGACCTACAGGCGGGTGGATCCCGGCAAAACAGCCGCGGATGGCGCTCAAACTGCTGGGCTCTGGGATGACTACAGGTCTGTGCGGATGGTGCGGCCGGCCGAAGTGGGGGCTGCGGTCGCCGGACGGGGCGCGGGCGTGGCGGGCGCCGCCGGACGCGGACGAGCTGCTGGGCGGGGCCGGGGCGCCGGGGCAACACTGGCCTCTTTTTTCTGCTCGGCTTCACGGCGGGCATGCTCCACCGCGGACAGTTGGGCTTCGGCCTCGTGCTGTTCCGCTTCGAGACGAGCGCGCTCGGCCTGTGCGCGCTCGGTCTCGGCGCGCGTGCGCTCCGTCTCCTGTCGGGCGCGTTCTTCGGCAGCCTTCTCTGCGAGCTGCTGTTCTGCTCGAGCGTGAACGAGGGCGCGCTCTTCGTCGATGGCGTTGCTGCGCACCAACATCCCCACTCCGGCGGCGGTGAGCAGCCCCAGTCCGGCCACAGCCAGCCACTTCTTGCTGCTCTTTCCCTCGCCGCGCGCCACTTTGGTGTTGGCCCAATTGCCACCCGTGTTTTGCACCGTGGCGGTAGCGCCCAGCGCTAGATCGCTCGACGACGTGACGCTGGGTCGCGTCACGCGGGCCGCTTGCGCGTCGGCCAGTACATGGGAGCTCAGCGGCTGTCCATCGAGCCACTTGAGCAACGCTGCTTGCATGTCGGCCGCCGACTGAAACCGCAGCTGACGATCGCGTGCCATCGCTTTGTGCACGAGCGAGATAAAATGGGGGTCGAGCGCCGGCTTCAGTGTGGCCAAGTCAGGCACCGGCTCAAGCACGATCTTGAACAGCAATTCGTTGAAGGTCTCGCCATCAAAGGGCACCTTCCCTGACACTGATTCCCATAGGATGACGCCTGCCGAGTACAAGTCCGACAGCGCATCGACTTGGCGTTCACCCTTGGCCTGCTCAGGCGACAAGTAATAAGGGGTGCCCATGACCGCACCAGTTTGTGTCATGGAGAACTCACCACCCAACTTGCTGAACTTAGAAATCCCAAAGTCGAGAATCTTTACGAAGTCCGCCTGACCACCCCGATTGTTGAGGAGAAAGACGTTGTCCGGCTTCAGATCGCGGTGCACGATGCCGGCGTCGTGGGCGGCACGCAGGCCTTCGAGCATGCCAACCATGATCGTGGCGCTCTTCTGTGGGGACAGCGCCCCCGCGGTTTCAATGCGCTCAGCTAGCGACTGGCCTTCCAAAAACTCCATCACCATGTAGCGATCGCCACCAGGCAGCTCACCCAAGTCGAGCACCTCGACGATGTGATCGGAGCCGATGCGGCCCGCGGCTTGCGCTTCGCGTTCAAAGCGCTGCACGGCATCTTCAGACCGCGCGACCGTGGTGTGCAGGATCTTGATGGCGACGCGGCGATGGATGCGCACGTTCTCGCCTTCATACACCACACCCATGCCACCCTCGCCAATGAGGCGGAGAATCTTGTACTTTCCGTCGATGATGTCGCCGAGATGAAGGCTCATGAGGCAAGGGGCAGCTGCTGGTTACGCAAGCACCAGTGTGGCACGGCGCGCCCAGGAGACCAACGGCTCGACCGTCAATGACCAAGTTCAGCGCAAATGCCTGAAAAGGGGCCCTTGGGCTGGCCACCTTCAAAATGCAGGCCGCACGAAAACGCGTCATTCAGACTTTCGGCGTAACTGATCACCACCGGATCGGCCCAGTCCCGCGCGCCATCCACCCGCGCCGCCACCACCCCGTCCTTATTGATGAGCCACGTCTCCGGATACAGCTTGGTGCCAAACTTTCCCGTGACGACTTGGGCGTCGGGATCAACGAGGACTTCAAAGGGCGCCTTTCCCTTGGACATCGCTTCACCCAAAATGGATTGCAGCGTGGCGGCCGCGTCCGCGGCTGATTCATCCGTCGTCACAGTAAGCAGCACGATGTCCTTGCGATGCGCGATGCTTTGCCCAAGCTCAGCCAGGGACGGCATCTCCTCCAGACAGGGTGGACAACTCTTGCTCCAAAAGTTGAGGATCACCACTTTGCCCCGGTAGTCGCTCAAGCGCACGCGCTTGCCGTCGAGGTTGGGGAGCTCGAAATCCGGCGCCCGACGGTTTTCAGCAGCGTAATGCGGGCGTAGCTCACAGACCGCCGAGCAGCTGCGACGGCGCTCCCCGTCTTGCGCCGTGGAGACGAAGCCGTACACAAAAATGGACGCCGCGGCGATGAATGCAAGTTGCAGTGGCTTCACCAAGTTCATGTATATCTCGCTCAGTGCCCTTCGTACTCACACGCGGCATTGCAGGTCTCATGCACGATCACCTTGGCGAGCGATGGCAGGGGCCCCACGAGGCGTTGCCATAACCAATGACTGAGCACCTCACTCGTTGGATTCTCTAAACCAGGCACATCGTTGAGATAGTTGTGATCGAGCAGCTCGAACAGCGGCGCCCAAGCGTCATCGATGGCGCTGTAGTCAATGAACCAGCCGGTCCTCTCGTCGACAGGTCCCTGCACCACGATCTCGATCCGAAAACTGTGGCCGTGCAGGCGTTGGCATTTGTGACCGGCGGGCACCTGCGGCAAGCGATGGGCCGCTTCAAACCCTACTTTTCTTACCAAACGGACGTTCATGATTGGGACCCGGGGATTAGCTGAGCTTTGTAAGTGGGGAAAGGGGCCAAGTGCATCGCTCGCGGGGACAAGGTGCCGTACGCTCAGCGAAATTCGATGCGCCAGCGCACGTCGCCGCCGAGATTTCCACCCGCGGCGGACGCTACGTTCCGGGCGTTGTCAAACGAGCCTTCCACGCTCACGTTCTGGGTGGCGCGGTACTCGACGTTGGAGCGGATCTCGGAGGTCTCGCTCAGGCTGGTGGTCACGCTCGCGCGGATGCGGTCACTCAGGCGCTTACCGATGGTGACCGTGGGTTCGGTGCGGCCGGAGCGCGACGAGTAAGTGCTGCCGAACCGAAACTCATCGACGGGAACAACATCGGTCACGGCGCTCTCCGCGCCAGACAGGGTGCCGAGCGCTTCGAGTGCCACGGAACTCCCCACGCCTGAATTGCGGGATTGATCGAGCTCGGTGCGTGTGAGGCCCACGGTGAGCAGTAAAAAGATGTCGTCTTGCCCGAGCGGTGGATCGCTGGTGAGGTCGACCTTGAGATTCTCGGGTGGACCGTAGGCGTGCATGGAAATGCGCCAGTTCCCTGAGCCCACCGTGGAGGTGGCGCTGTCGTTCTGACTGGCCTGACCAGGCGGCCCGCCCACCGTGTTGTAGCGGCGGTATTCGGTGATGGCGCTGACGTCCACCTCCGGTTGCAGGCGGGTGGGATCGTTGAAGCGCACTAGGCCAGTGTGCACTTCGAATTCATTGCGCCGTAAGAAGATGCGCCCACCGGGTTGCACCTCGACCGTGCCCACTGCGCCAAAACGTTGGTCGGTGCCCGTGACGCGTAGACCCGCAGGATCGAGGCGCAAATTGGCCTGAACAAGCTCATTTTTGACGCTGAGTGAGCGAGTCGAACGGAGCAGGAGATCGAGCTCGAGGTGGTCCTTCTCCGCGTCGTAGCCGCTGATCTCCGTTTTGTCGCCGCGCGTCGTGAGCGTGGAGATGTCGGCGGTCAGGCTCATCGGTTTGCGATAGTCAGCTGCCAGGATGTCCACCGTGCCGCTCAAGCTGGGCAATTGGGACGCGTCCGTCCCATCTTTGCGCAAGGCCAGGAGCTTGAGGTCGGCGTCGAAGGTGACCTGCACCTGATCGGGGGACCTGTAGTGAATGCCGCGGGCGAGCGCGCCCAGCTCCAACTGGCCCAATCGTCCGTCGCTGAGCGGCAACTCGCCTTTGAAATCGAGCTTGCCACCGGCAAACTGCGCGCTCCCGCGATCCAGGTGGATACCATGTTTATCGAGAGCCGCGTGGAGGTTGAGATCCTCCACCGCGTCGCTGATGCCCGCCAGCTTGACGAAACCCGTCTGCACGTTGATGTCACCACGCACGATGGGCTCGGCCAAAGTACCCGTCACGTCGAGTGCGGCGGTGAGCTGACCCTCGGCGCGCTCGACCATAGGGGTCGCGGCGGCCAAGACCTGCAAGCTGGTGGGACGCAGGCGCAGCGCACAGGTCAGCTCATGGGGCCCACGCAGGGTGAAATTGCCGTCAACGACCCCCGAATGCCCGGATTTGGTGCGCGCCTCCAGCACGACATTGGGGGCGCTCAGGGCCTGGTCGCCCAAGCGCACGACCAGCGGCGCCTGGGCGAGGGCAAAGGTGACGTCAGAGCTGACCAGCTGCATACGGTCGATCTGCAAATGTGCGGTTGAGCTAAATGGGGCGTTCACCAAGAGCTCGTCCATCACCAGCTTGCCCGTGAGCGACCCCGCAGATACGCGCGAGGGCTCACCTGGAGCCAATAGAAGCGCGTCCAGCTGATGCAAATCCAGATTCTGAAATCTCAGCTCGCCCGTCATGACCGGGTCTTGTTGCTGCACGATCGTGAAGTCGTCGATGACGACGCTCCCAGAAAACAGCTCGCCGTTGATCACCAGTTCGCCTTGTCGGCCCGTGCTCTTGGCCACTACCGGTGTGGAGACGCGCTGGCCGCAGGCCGTGACGCGCGCGTCGGGTTGAGCTGGCTCCGGGTCGCGACTCAGGTGTAACTTGACTTGGGAGGGCGGGAGCACCCCCTGACCCATGCGCAACTCGGAGACGAGCAGATCGCTGTCGATGACGAGGGCGTCCAAGCGTCCACTCAACTGGGCGGAACCGGCGACGAAACCGTCGAGTGAGCTGAGCGCTTTGGGCAACAAATTGAGGCGAGACAGCGGGATCTTGCTGCCGATGAGGTCACCGCTCAGCACGCCGCCCTTCTGTACACTGGCGGAACCGTACAGGGTGCCGCTGCCCTTGCGCAGTGTCAGCGCCGGGATGTCGAGCGACAGACCGAGCAGTCCAGCGTCGATATCAAACCAATCCAGCGCGAAGTCGCCTTGCCCACCGCTAAATTGCTCATCGAGCAGTTCGGCCGTCGCCAGCTGAGCCTGGCCTTGCACGAGCAGTCGGCCGCCTTTGCAGCGATCTTCCGGTCCCCCGAGCAGGTACCTCACGGAGCCGGTGACCTTGCCGTTGCCCATCAGGTCGGAAAACCGCTCGTCTTCGTCAAAATGAAAGACGTTCAAGAACTCGGCTAAAGAGAATTTTTCACTGATGACTTTGCTGCTGAACTCGACGCTCGCCGGCCCGTCGAAAGACAAGCGCGCCTTGGGCAAGTGATAGCTCATGGGCCCCTTGTTGCCGCGCAGGTCGGTGAACTCCAAGAACAGGGGTTCGAAATGCACCTGCGTTTCGTCGACGTCACCCGCCGGAAAGTCCGCGATGGAAAGGCCCGCGACCGCGAGCGTGCCCTTGAGGACCGGGTGGGTCATGGGCCCTTTGAGATCGGCGAACACATGGGATTTGCCGGCCAAAGTCACGCTGGCGATGCGTCCAAGGTCGGCGAGGTCAATGTTCCCGCCCTCTTTTTTGGTGCGCACGATGAGTTCGTTGGGATAGAACTTGATGGAGACCAGCTCGACCGGGAGGTGGCTGGTTCCAAAGCGCAGGTCGCAGTTGTAAAAGTCCAAGGACTGCTCACTGGCGCGGAAGCGACCTGTGACGTTGCTGGTGGGGATGCCAAACATGCGGTTGCGCGCCGGATCGTCGAACCCGCGGTCCCAAATCACGAAGTCTCGCGTGTGCCCATCGACTCCGCCGTCGATGAAAAAGGGGCTGATCGTGCCGCGCACGCGATCGATCTCCGTCTCGCCAAAATTCCAGTCCACCCAGGAGTGGTCGGTCATCAAGATCTCGCGGAGCACCCCGGGCAAGTCGATGCCTTTGGTCGAGATGTGCGCGATTTCCAGCGGCATCTTGGAGGTGAACGGCTCGATGCGCAGCTGCTTGAGGTGGGCGCTGCCGTTGCCCCAACGGGCCATCAGTTGGGGCACGAACAGCACCTCCTTGGCAATCAAGACCTCGGCATTGAGTTCATCGGCGATCTTGTAGTCGCTGAGCTTCATGCGCTCGCCGCTCAATTGACCCGACAATTCTGGCAAGCGCATGCCTTTTGCGTAGGAGACCGACCCTGAAAAGCTGGCCCAGCCTTCACCGCGCAGGTCCGGCGCAGCACGGCTTACGGCCAAAAGAGGGGCTTTGATCATCACGTTACCGCGCACATTGGGCACCGCCTGGTCAAGCTCGGTGACCGAGAATTGCGCCAAACGCAGCGCCAATTGATGATCAGCTAAATCATCACATTGCGCCCCCAAGTCGGGGCCCGCTTCACTATCGAATGCCGCAACGAGCGATAAGCGTTGGATGTCGATGGCGGTCTTTGAAAGATGGGCGTGAAACTCGAGCGAGCACAGACGGTCCTCATCATGCGCGTACTCGGTCGCGCCTTGGTCGCCTTTTGTCCTCAGTGGCCGCTTGGACGCAAACTCAGCCCCAGCCACGCGCAGCGCCACATCAAAGGTCAAATCGCGATCGGAAATGGCGTCCAAGTCGAGCCCCTCGACGAGGGCGTGCTGGTCGTCGAGCTGCACGTCGAGGTTGACGTTGGTGACCGCGAGCGTGCGAAAGGGAGAACGGGTGAGCGAGGGGTCGGACTGTTCGCGCTCCGGCAGGCGCAGGGCGATATTTTGAACTGCTCCATCTTGCACATCGAGACGTACCGAGCTGTTCTCCAGTTCAATGTCTCCCACGTCGATGCGCCCAGCGAGCAGTGAAAAGAAGCGGGGCGCGATGACAATCGACTCAGCATAGACCGCGGGCTCCGGGCGGAAGCGATCACGCACTTCGAGCTCTTGGAGCTGCAACCGGAGAGGGATGAGCGACAGCTCGACATGGAAGGTCGCGGACAGCCCCAACTGCTCGCGGAGCAGCCGCGACGACTCAGCGGCGGCCCAGCGCTTGATGGGCTCTGAGCGCATCAAGAGGCCACCTGACAGCGGTATTACCCCGATCAACGCGAACACGAGGCACAAAGCCTGCGCCAAGCGCTTGCCCCAGTCGGCAGGCGCGCGGGGCTTGCCTGGCCCTGGCTGTTTGTGTTTTGCGCGCCCCATGCTGCTACCTTACCATTTGTGGCTGCTGTGCTAGAGCCGGGCCCGTGACGGACCCCAGCGATCAGTCCAAACCGCCGCCTCCGCAGGATTTGCCGCAAGGAGCGCGGGCCAAGGCGTCCGACTTGAGCCGACGCAGGGCTGAGCGCGTGCGTGTGAGCGAAGGTCGCGCCACGCTGGACGAGGCGCCCCCCGACCGCAATCGTGTCATTTTCGCGTTAGAAAACTCTGCCGCAGTTGCACGAGGCATCACTGTGACTTTGCCGGCCCCCCTGGTGCGGCCGTGTGATCTCGAGGGCTTGGGACCAGCTGAGTTGCGTCCGGCTCTGGATGAGATCATCGTCAGCAAGCACGCGGACGCGGGGCTCGATACACTGCTGACGACGGGGCTCTTGGATGCGCTGTTGCCTGAAGTGTCGCAAATGGTGGGCTTTGGTGACGGGGAGTGGCGCCACAAAGACGTCTGGAAACACACCAAGCAGGTGGTCATCCAGAGCGTGCCACGGCTCGAAGTGCGCTGGTCGGCGTTGTTTCACGACATCGGTAAGGTCAAGACGCGCACGATCTCGGAGACGGGCGAGGTGCATTTCTTTGGGCACGCTGAGGTGGGCGCGCGCATGTTCGATAAGTTGGAGCGCAAGCGCGGGTTATTTAAGGCAGACGAGGCGCTGTCGGGGACCATTCGCTTTTTGGTGCTGCACCACCTGCGGGCCAGTGGCTACGATGAATCGTGGACCGACAGCGCCGTGCGGCGCTTCACTCGCGAGATGGGCACGCATCTGGATGACCTGTTGTGTCTGTCGCGGGCCGACATCACGACCAAACGTCCCGAGAAGAAGCGCAGGGGCATCGCGCAAATTCATGCCTTAGCGGAGCGCGTGGCTACGCTGGCCGAGTTGGACGCCAAGCAACCACCCCTGCCCACCGGCATTGGTGAACTGCTCATGAGCGAGTTTCGGCTGCCGCCGTGTAAGCTGATTGGTGACATCAAACGAGCGCTTGAAGCAGCCTGTGAAAGCGGCGAAATTGAGGCGGGGCAGGGCAGTGAGTACTACGTCGACTATGTCACCAAGCATCGTGCACGCTTTGGCCTGGCCGCGCTCTGACCACACTCTGCTCTGATCTGAGCAAGAAGTGCGCGTTTCTAGCGCTTAATCCTAAAGGCCAGCGGCCGTATCCTTGCTCTAGACCTGGCGCCTTGTGGCGCGGAGATGGAGTCGAGTGAAGATCCTCATTGCCGAAGACGACAAGACCATGCGCGCGCTCTTGGTGCGCTGGGCAAACCAATGGGGATACCAGCCGGTGCTCGCGCACGACGGTGAGGAGGCCCTGCGCATTCTCAGCTCAGATCTTTCCATTCAGCTATGCGTGATGGACTGGATGATGCCGGGTATGTCAGGCCCGGAGGTATGCAAACAGTTGCGGGCGCAGCGCGAGGAGCCTTATGTCTATATCATTTTGCTCACGGCCAAGACCGAGACCAGTGATGTCGTTGAAGGGCTGAAGGCCGGGGCCGATGGTTACCTGCAGAAGCCCTGTCATCCGCTGGAGCTCGAGGTGCGCTTGCGTGTTGGGCGTCGTCTGGTGGAGCTGAACTCAAAGTTGATCGAGACCCGCGAGAAATTGCGCTTTGAGGCGACGCACGATGGGCTCACGCAATTGCTCAACCGCGCGGCCATCGTCGAGGAGTTGAAGAATCACGTCACCCAGACGCGCCAAGACAATCGGCCGTTCTCTGTGGTGATGGTCGACATCGATCACTTCAAACAAATCAACGACACCTATGGCCACTACGCCGGTGACGCAGTTTTGTGCGAAGTGGCCCGGCGCTTTCGTGCGCAGTTGCGCAGCTGTGACGCGGCGGGTCGCTACGGCGGCGAAGAGTTTATGTTAGTGTTGAGTGATTGCAACCTCGAGTACGCCAAGGTCTTGGCTGAAGAGATCCGCCAGTCATTTGAGTACGAGTCCGCCCACCTGGGGCCGATCAATATCCCGTTTACCGCCAGCTTTGGCGTGGCCTCCACCAGCCAGTCCTACCGCGCGGACCTGGAACTGCTCAGTCGTGCCGCGGACGCAGCGCTGTATCGCGCCAAACGCTCCGGCAGAAATCGCGTGAGTGTGGCAGAAATCCGCGAGTACGATCGACCGTCGCTGGTCCCGCAGCCCTCAGTCGGTCGCGTGCGATCGAGCTCAAGCGCCTAAAACGACAGTGCTTTGTCAGCGGACTTGCGCGGGCGGCCGCCCGCGGCTTTTTCTGACGCGGACCGCGGGGTCTAGGTTCTTGCCAAGCCCCGATGGCGTCCCTACAAGCGCGCTTCCCACCTGGCGCGGGCACTAAGTTTTGCCCACGCTGGATCTCGGAGAGCCGCCATGAAAGTTGTCATTGTTCGAGAGAGTCGCGCCGATGAGCGTCGCGTCGCCGCCACGCCCGATACCGTAAGTCGCTTGACCAAGAAATTGGGGTTTGAGGTGTCCGTCGAAGCGGGCGCGGGGACCGCCGCGGGCTTCTCTGACGCTGCGTTTGCCGAGGCTGGCGCAAGCATCGCCCCGAGCGGACCGGCGAGCTGGGACGCGGACGTCGTGCTCAAGGTCAATCCGCCCACGCTCGCGGAGGTCGATCAATTGCGCCCTGGCGCGACGTTGCTCAGTTTCATCTGGCCTGGTCGCAGTCCAGAGCTGGTGGAGAAGTTGAAGGCGCGCAACATCACGGCGTTTGGCATGGATGCAGTGCCGCGTGTGAGCCGCGCACAAAAGATGGACGCGCTCTCGTCCATGGCCAACATCTCCGGTTACCGCGCGGTGACCGAGGCGGCCAATCTGTTTGGTCGCTTCTTTACCGGACAGATGACGGCGGCGGGCAAAGTGCCGCCGGCCAAGGTGCTCATCATCGGCGCCGGCGTGGCTGGTTTGGCAGCCATCGGCACGGCGCGCGGCCTGGGGGCCATTGTGCGGGCCTTTGACACGCGTCCCGCGGTCAAGGAGCAGGTGGAGAGCATGGGCGCCGAGTTCCTCGAGCTGCAATTCAAAGAGGATGGTACTGGAGAGGGCGGCTACGCCAAGACCATGAGCGCCGAGTTCATCGCCGCAGAAATGGCCCTGTTCTTGGCGCAAGCCAAGGAAGTGGACGTCATCATCACTACCGCGCTCATTCCCGGCAAGCCCGCGCCCAAGCTGATCACCGAAGAGATGGTGCGCGCCATGCGTCCAGGCTCTGTAGTGATGGATTTGGCAGCGGAGGCAGGAGGCAATTGTGAGCTCACCAAGCCGGGCTCGGTGGTTACGGAGCACGGCGTGCACATTTGCGGCTATCTCGATCTGCCGAGCCGCTTGGCACCCACTGCCAGTCAGCTCTACGGCATGAACCTGGTGCATTTCTTGACCGACTTGGGCGGGGCACAAAAGTGGAACGTCAATCTCAGTGATGAAGTGTTGCGCGGTGCGCTCATCACCCATCAAGGCGAGGTGCTGTGGCCACCACCCCGCATCGAACACCCCAAGGAGACTGGGAAAGAAGCGACAGCTATCGCGGTCGTTCCGCCGCCGTCGGCGGAGGAGCTCAGCCGCAAAAAAGCCAAGCGCAGCGCCGCTGTGCTGCTGGGCCTGTTTGCGCTGTTGATCCTGGTCGGGCTGGGCGCCCCACCGGCGTTCGTGGGGCACCTGACGGTGTTTGTTCTGGCTTGCTTCGTTGGATGGCAAGTGGTGTGGAGCGTGACGGCGGCCCTACATACTCCCCTCATGAGCGTGACCAATGCCATCAGCGGCATCATCATCGTGGGTGGCATGCTGCAGGTGTCCGGTCCGCTCAGCAGCCCGGTGACCATCTTGGGCGCAGCCGCCATCTTGCTGTCGACCATCAACATCGCCGGCGGCTTCTTGGTCACTTCACGAATGTTGAAGATGTTTACCAAGTGAGCCCAGCCTCAGTCGCCATCAGCGTCCCCATTTTTATTTGAGAATCTCGTATGCCTCCTACACTGACTACCGTCTCTTATCTATTCGCCGGCGTGCTGTTCATCCTGAGCTTGGGTGGGCTCAGCAATCAGGAGACCGCACGGCGTGGAAATCTCTACGGCATCCTGGGTATGGGCTTGGCGATCTTGGTGACGGCGCTCTCCTCCCAGGTGACGGGCTATCAGGTGTTGATCCCCGTGGTGCTGCTGGGGGCTGCCATTGGCGCAATTTTGGCTGCGCGCGTGGCCATGACCAGCATGCCGGAGCTGGTGGCCGTTCTCCATTCGTTCGTGGGCGCCGCGGCGGTGTTGGTCGGCATCGCCAGCTATCTGGACACCAGTGTCCAGTTTTCTGGCAGCGAGCTGGTCATCCATGAGGTGGAGGTGTTCATTGGTGTCTTCATCGGCGCCGTGACCTTCACCGGGTCTGTGGTGGCGTTTGGCAAGCTGCGCGGCGTGCTCTCGTCCAAGGCACTGCTGTTGCCCGGTCGCAACTGGTGGAACGTGGCGATGATCGGCGTGTGCGCGTACTTGGGCTACCAGTTCGTCGGTCAGCCCGACCACGGCGGTATGCCACAGTTGATGATCATGACCGGCATCGCCAGTGTGTTTGGTGTGCTGATGGTGATGGCCATCGGCGGCGCGGACATGCCGGTGGTTGTGTCCATGCTCAACAGCTACTCCGGCTGGGCTGCCTCGGCCGCGGGCTTCATGCTCAGCAATGATCTGCTGATCATCACCGGCGCGCTCGTGGGCTCCAGCGGCGCCATCCTCAGCTACATCATGTGCGCGGCCATGAATCGCTCGTTTTTCAACGTGATTTTTGGCAGTTTTGGTGCCACCGCCAAGGGCCCCCAAAAGGCGCAAGCCGAGCAAGGTGAGATCACGTCCGTGTCGGCAGAAGACACGGCATCGCTGCTCAAGGATGCAGGCTCGGTCGTCATCATCCCGGGCTACGGCATGGCCGTTGCTCAGGCGCAGTACCCTCTGTTCGAAGTGGTCAAGACGTTGCGCGACAAAGGTGTCGAAGTGCGCTTTGCCATCCATCCCGTAGCCGGTCGCTTGCCAGGGCACATGAACGTGCTCTTGGCCGAGGCCAAGGTGCCCTACGACATCGTGCTGGAGATGGAGGAAATCAATGAAGACTTCCCTGCCACCGATGTGGTGCTGGTGATTGGCGCCAATGACATCGTCAATCCGGGCGCCCTGGATGATCCGGGCAGCCCCATCTACGGCATGCCGGTGCTCGAGTGCTGGAAGGCCAAGCAGACGATCGTGATGAAGCGATCGATGGGCTCGGGTTATGCCGGCGTGGACAATCCGCTGTTCTTCAAGTCTAACAATGACATGCTGTTTGGCGACGCGAAGAAGACGATTGAAGCCGTGCTGGGCGCGCTGCGCGGCTGAGGGGCCGCAGTGTGGTCGAGTCGCTGCACGCGGCTTGGGCGCAGGGCTATCGGAGGCTGGGCCGTGGAGGGCTGGCGGGCTCAGACCCAACGTGCAACGACACCAATCAGCAGAGCTGGTGCGCGGACGGCCTGTTTTGGTCCACAAAAATGGCGCGTCTTTGGCGTTAGCGAAATGATGTCGCCACGTTAGAACCAAGGTGCCGAAATGACGCGCATTTTGCGTGATTTCGTGGCCCCCGTGGACCCCCGCCCGTACCCTGCTCGGCACATCGACCGGGGAACGGTAGCCCCGCAGTCGGGAGAGAACGCATGGCGGACAGCGGCGCGCACAATCAGGGTGTATTCAGACAGGGCGTATTGAGGACAGGGCTGGGGGGCCTCGTAGCCCTCGTGGTCCTCACTTCGGCCTGTTCAACGGGCAGTGGCACCCAAGAGCAGGGCCCCACATCGTCCTCGGGGGATGGCGTTACCACAAGCACCCCGAGCACCGATGGCACGGACACGACCGGGCTCGTTCCCGATCAGGTGGTGGATGAGTCCGGCGCGACCGTCGACTGCGCCAGCTTGGTGCGCCCGCCCACGCCGCTGCGACGACTGACGCGGTTTGAATACAATAACACCGTGGCTGATCTGCTCGGCACGGCTCTGACGCCAGCCGATGACTTTCCTCCCGACGAGGTCGCGGACGGTTTCACCAACAATGCGCTCGTGCTCACGATCTCCTCACTTCACGCCGAGAAGTACACGTTCGCAGCGGAGGCGTTGGCCGCGGAGGCGGTGACGCACCTCGACACGCTGTTGCCCTGTTCTCCCGCGGATGGGGAGCCCGAGTGCGCGCAGCAATTTGCGGAGCAGTTTGGTCGCAAAGCCTTTCGTCGCACCTTGGAGCCCGAGGATCTCGAGGTGTTGCTCGAGGCGTACTCGTTTGGCACCAGCTTCGAAAAGGGCATCGAGATCATGATCCGGGCGGCGTTGCAGTCTCCCCATTTCCTGTTCCGGGTCGAGTTTTCGGGGAGCGACGTCGTGGGCACCGGTATGGTGCGCCTCAGCGGCGACGAGACGGCTGCCCGCCTCTCCTATCTGATCTGGTCATCCGGTCCCGATGAGGTGCTCTTGGATGCGGCGGAGAACGGCGAGCTGAGCACGCCTGAGCAAGTCGAAAGTCAGGCCCGCCGCATGCTGGACGACCCCAAAGCCCGGCGGGCGATGGCTGAGTTTTATCGGCAATGGCTGAAGCTCAACCGCTTGGACATCGTCAGCAAAGACGCGAGCGCCTTCCCGCTGTGGAGTGAAGCCATGCGCCAGGCGATGATCGCTGAAGGCGACGCGGTGATACAGAGCGTGGTGTTCGGAGATGATCCATCGCTGACGCAGCTCTTGACCGCGCCACTGGGTTTGCCCACAGGTCCACTTGCGGACCTGTACGGGGTCGCGCAGGGCGACCAGGTCGTGCCGCTCAACGCCCAAGAGCGTGCGGGCGTGATGACCTTGCCCGGCTTTTTGGCGGTGCAGGCCCACCCCGATCAAACGTCGCCGGTGCTGCGTGGCAAGTTCGTGCGCGAACGCTTGTTGTGTGACGAGGTCCCGCCACCCCCAGACAATGTGGTGATCACACCGCCTGATCCAGCCGCGGGGGGCACTGCGCGTGAACGGTTCAGCGCTCATGCCTCGGACGTTTCCTGCGCCAAATGCCACAAAAAGATGGACCCGTTGGGCTATCCGTTTGAATCCTATGACTCACTGGGCGTGTTTCGCACCACCGATCAAGGACAAGCCATGGACCTGAGCGGCGAGTTCGTCGAGACCAAGGCCATGGATGGCCCCTTCGATGGCGTGCACGAGATGGTGGCGCGTCTGGCTGAAGCGCCCGAGGTGGGGGAGTGCGTTGCCTCCCAATGGTACCAGTTTGCGATGGGGCGTGGTGTTGAGGCCGGCGACGCCTGTTCGCTTGCGCCGCTCAGCCAGGAGTTCGTTGCGTCAGGGTCCAACCTGTTTGAACTGATAGTGCAGATCACACAGTCGGAGGCGTTCTTGTATCGGCGCGCTAGCGGCGAGGCAGCCCCATGATCCGGCGAGAACTTACAGAGACCAAGGGAACGTTCACATGAGTCGACTAAAACAACCCCCCAAGGACAACGCGCGGTCACCGTTTGCGCTCTCCCGGCGCAATCTGTTGCGCGGAGCTCTCGCCACCACAGCCAGCATTCCCTTGTTGCAAGCGCGTCGGGTCGTTGGTGCGGAAGGGGATGCGCCGCCCATTCGCCTGCTCGTCGTGGCTACACCCAACGGTACACGCAACGATCTGTTTTGGCCGACGATGAGCGGAAGCGGCATGACGTTTCCGACGTTGACGGCGCCACTTTCGGAGCATGCGCAAAACCTGCTGTTTTTAGATGGCATTCGCCATTGTCCGGCCGTGGTGGGCGACAACGGGTTCGCTGGCGGCTTGAACGGCTCCGAACATGCGCGCGGCATCGGTGGATTGCTCACCGCGCGTCCGCTGGGCACTGGCACGTTCAAGAGCTTCATGGCCACCTCCGGCTGGGGTTCCGGCATATCTATCGACCAGCACTTGGGCGAGGTGCTCAATCCGCCCACGCGGTTCAAGACCTTGGAGCTGGGGGTGCACGTGCGTGACGCCCAAGTGCGTGGTCGCATCTGCTACAAGGGAGCTGATCAGCCTGTTCCGCCGCGTGAAGACCCTGCGGACGTATTCAACGCGCTGTTTTCGGCGGACGGCAGCTCCAGTGATCCGGCGCTCGACCAGCTGCGCGCCGAACGCAAGAGTGTGTTCGACCTCACCATTCGTGAGATTGAGCGCCTGCGCGGGCGGCTCGGCGCCGAAGATCGCGACAAGTTGGACGCGCATCTGGCCGCTGTGCGCGACATCGAGGAACGGCTCACCACCATCAACGACACCAGCGGTGGCACAGGTACGGCCAGCTGCGACGTACCCCAGGCCGACCGCGAGGTAGATCTGCTCGACGACAACACCTTGGAAGAGACCGGAAAGCTGCAAATGGATTTGGCCGTAGCGGCGCTCGCCTGCGACCAGACCCGCATCATCACCTTGCAGTGGAACTACGCGGAGAGCGAACATCTGTTTCCTTTTCTGTCGCTCTCCCGCAATCATCACGTGATCTCGCACGATTGGCAGGGCACACAGGGCTTCGAAGAGTATGGCCAAATCCACGTCTGGTTCGCACAGCAGATCGCGTACTTGCTGGGCAAGCTCGCCTCGTACAAAGAGGGCGAAGGCACCCTTTTGGACAACACCATCGTGTTTTGGGGTTCGGAGATCGGTGAGTCTACCGGTCACGATCTCACGCGCATGCCGTACGTGCTGGCCGGTGGCCGCAACGCCGGGCTCAATCTGGGTCGCGTGGTGGACTACAAGAGCAGCCCGAAGGACAACAATCAGCTGCTGGTTTCGCTCGCCCAATTGATGGGCGCCCAGGACGTCACGTCCTTCGGCGATCCGTCAGGCGCCACGGGCCCGCTGCCTGATCTGTTGGTTTGAGGGGGCAGCGCCCCCTCCGTCGTCGGAAGTAAATTCCGACTCCTCCTCCCCACGTTCCGCCGGAAAATCCGGCGCCTCCTACATAGTCGGCGGCGGTTTTCCGCGTCTCGTCGCTTTGCGACATCGTGTGGGCTTGCTCGCGGGGCGATCGTGGCCTTGTTCGCTGAGGCGGTGGTTGGCTTGCTTGCCAGCGTAGTGGTCGGCGGCGGTTTTCCGCGTCTCGTCGCTTTGCGACATCGTGTGGGCTTGCTTGCTGAGGCGGTGGTTGGCTTGCTTGCCAGCGTAGTGGTCGGCGGCGGCGGCGCCGCAGGCGTGCGGAGCGCGCCGAGGACCAGACCAGGGGCTGCGGGGCCCCTGGTCCAACAAGAAACAACGGAACGCAGCGGAAGTATCGCGACTGAGCGAAGTCACCCCACCCTCACTGCGTGATGGGGTGGGTGACGCAGCGAGCGAAGACTGGCGAGAGCAGCTGAGCCAGGAGCGGAGTGGCGGTGCCCTGGGTTGCCGACGACCGGAGGCTCGACCTTGCGGTCTCCACAGCAAGA
>Ga0315912_10001531_pt1 | contig 27865 bp, 34 predicted proteins | sample VfabasoilMG_FD_204469 | JGI IMG/M metagenome (GOLD analysis project Ga0315912, IMG submission 204469) | Garden soil microbial communities collected in Santa Monica, California, United States - V. faba soil | ecosystem: Environmental > Terrestrial > Soil > Garden | place: USA: California...
GCTGGTTAGGATCGAGATAATAGACCCCTTCTACCTCGAACTCCTGCCCGGGAGCTGGGTGTTGCCCTTTGACAACGATGAAATGGGAGTCGTCATACCAGCAGCCGCCGCCGTTGATACCGGTGTTGATGATTTCGTAGTCGACCTTAGCTTCGGCTGGAAGAACGGAGCAGAGGACGCCTCCCGCAAGGACACTGAAGCTGTACACCACACTCCACCACAAAATAATCGGATGGCCTTGCACCTGCCCGTTCCTCATTCTTGCCCCCTTGTCAGGATGTTGTCTTCATATTCAACTGCCGTGCGTCACCCAGATTCCCCAGCAACTGCTGAATCTGTTGCTGTAAGCGCGCGAGGACATCCACCCCCATTGCCACACGGGTGACGAGATGGCCGTCCAATCCTTTGGGCGCTGCCTGCCCATCCTTTGCGGCCTTTGCAATGGCTGCAAGGGCAGCTGGTTCGATGAAGCCGAAATCCAGGTAGGCAATGCCTTGCGCGACACCGACGTTGGAATAGTTCACGGCTAATGGATGGGCTGTGGGCTCGGAGGATTTCAATCGCACATTCAGCGAAATGCTCTTGTCCACTGCGGTATCTTTCATGTCACTCATGCGGAGTCACTCCTTCTGCGAGAGGCTGTGGGATACAGGCTGACAGGCTGATCAAATCGTTCGTGGGGGATGTAGATTTAAGTCCGTCCGGCAGGCGCATGTGTGAGTTCCCTAGGGTTCCAACACAGCAAATCGGCCCGTACAGTAACACGGCCAATCGTAACATCAATAGATCCAACCGGATCTATTTCCTCTTGTACTCTCCTGTTTTTATCAAGTATTTGAATGGGGATCTTCTGAGCTACCCCCGATTTCATCAGAGCCCCGGTTGGTGAACGAGGCTCTCGGCATGGGACTCCTAACTAAGACGCCTTGCATCGCCGTCATCACGAAAAAGCAACCTCCATGCCAAGCGTGTTTGTGCGAATACCATCAGAGGCTTCTGCTCATTGCGTGCGGAGGCAATACAGTATGTGTATCAAGCTCGATACGATGTTGACGGAAACGATACAGAGGCTTGGAAGTAGATGCCCACCCCTTACAGACGTGGCTCTAAACTGATGACGATCTTAGATCGTCCTGCTTCCCAGGAGCTTACTCTCACCCCTGCGGTACAGAAGGGAAACCTCCAAGATTAGAGAGAGGGGGGGGGATCCGGAAAATCGGATAGTGTGATACGTGGTCGCCTGGTTCCACGAACGCCACCAGGTGTGGGCACGTGAAGAGAACGGTGTCAGCAACTGTCTTGGGATTTAAGACTGTAGAATGTCCCTATTTCCTCCCCCCGGAAATCCCGAGCTCCCGCGCCACCTGGGCCACCGGCCGACCCGATTCCCGTGAGAGCCGGACTACCTCGGTCTTGAACGCATCGGTAAACTGACGTCGTGTGGGTGCTGCCATGCTGACCTCCAATTTCGTCATTCTCCCACGTATGGAGGTGTCTGTGAAATCAGGAGAGGGCCCACTCACTGGCACAGGATCACCACGCTTTCCATGGTTACGATGATACTGCCGATCTAATCGGTACAGTCCACATTCACCTACTGAGGAGACTTGATTTGACCACTTGTTCCCTCAGTGGTTGTCGTAGTACTGGTGGTGGTCGACGTGGAGCTTCTTGGGCTACTTGTTTCCGCACTGATTTCCTCACTGGTACGGCCCCTGTTTTGTTCACTGGTTTGCCCAGCGGCCTGGCCGCCCTGTCCTCCAACCTTGATCACTCCCTGAACGTTGATATCGCCAGTGGTCTTGGCTGATTCCATCCTGACGATATACCGGAAATAGCCGGGATCTCGGAAACAGACGCTGGCAGTTTCGTTTGTGGCCAGTTGGGCTGTATCGCTAGGTGTCATCCACCCACCCACATTATTCTTGCATGACAACTGCTTGTCCAGCACAGTGTCGAGAAAGATGACTCGCACAGGCTGGGTCCTTTTGTTAATCCACCGAACTTCATCGCCTGTATTGACAGCTGTCTCGCTTGACGTCAGGTTATCCCCAATAATGATGTCTTTGACGTCCCCACTCCTCGTCACCGTGGGCAAGCCCTGACAGCCCAACACGAAAAGTAGCGCAACACCTAGATATCGGATCAGGTTCATGGAGTATCTCCTTGTTGAGGTTTCGAAATCATTAACGAACATTGCATCGGTTCGTCAGTTCGTCAGTGGCGGTCTAGACTAGGCCCCTCTCGCATCGTACACACGCCATACGTCCTCCTCTTCTGCTCTCTTCGAGAGCCATGGACGCTGTGGCCATGGCAGGCGAGAATCCAGATCTCACGAGACACCCGGGCCGGCCGATCCTCCGACGAGGCCGAACGGGCGGCCCGGAACAGCACCTCTCGAACCCCGGCTATTTCTTACTCTTGTTCATGAGTGAATCCATCATTCCACTCGCGCCGCCCTCAGGTGATCCCAGTGAAGCCAGCTGATCTTTGGCTTGCTTGATCGTATTCATGTTCTTTTGGAGCTCATCGACGTTTTTCTGCATCTGAACCAAGGAGCCCCCGATCTGGGTGACGGAATCTTTGAGTCCAAAGAGCCCCTGGGCCGAAGCCACATGGAGCGACAGCCCTCCCAAACCGAATCCGATCAGGAATGCAGGAATCGCGATCATGGACAGTGAACGTGCGGTGGTCATCGGTCCCTCCTTGGTTGTGTGATTCCGCTGTACCGTCTTGCAGGAGCCGGTCATGCGGCTCGCGTCTGCGGTGCCGGCACCGCGTCCGCGATCGGGTAGTAGGTGATTTAGAAAAAACAATCGCATTTTCTTCGGACAAAGACTGGTCAATAGTGAACAGCCGTCAACCGAGCACGGGATAAATAAAGGTGTCAGCACCTGTCTTGGGATTTAGGCATGTCGTGCCTCCATCTTCCGCCAGACTGCCAAGAAATGCAGAATGTCCCTATTTCTTCGCCCAAGAGACTAGTGGAGTGACGCCTGAGAGGCTGTTTGAGTCGTTCGTCGAGGATCTGGAATCTGATCGGTCTGAGGGGCGCATGTGGGAGTTCCCTAGGATTCAAACACGGCAAAGTGCTGTACGGTATCCCCGTGCACGTCAAGCGAGAGAAGCTATTCGCGGGCAATGGGGACTCGTGCCTAGCTGGGGGAATGAATCTCCCCATTGGTTCCCCAAACTTTTCTTCGGGCCGGTCAATCGCTCCTGCTGCTACGGTGTGGTTCGGTGGGTCCAAACTGGCTCGAGCAGATTAGGGAAAGATAATGTTCACCTAACGCTCTTCAGACATTACAGACGTAGAGTGGAGCCATCGGGTGGTTAAACGAAAGGGGGAGATCATATGAACTTCGATTGGATCTTCTTCGCCATCACCACATATGTGGTCTTGATGTTCAGCTTCATGCTCGCTCTTGCGATTGTGGGATGCCACAAATGCCATTGGGGTACTCACAATCGACGATGAGACACCTGAAATCACCGGATTTCAGGAAGGGGATACCCTGGGCTGGCGTCAGGTGGGGACCGCCAACGTCAACGGCCTTGACGCGAATAAAGTCATGGCCTTTCCGGCCTTCAGCGACATGACAGCGTGACCAGCGGGAGTAAATGTGCAACGGCCCGACGATCCTTGGACATGGTACCGGGCACCGCTCTGTCCACAAAATCCTAAAGATACCGATCCTCAAACCTTTGTAATTCCAGTCTCCGAAGACTGCCTCCCGGGTAGCGGAGTCCGTCTTTTGCCAAACCGCGCAGTGCCGGAGGGTGGTCGAAGTGGAGGCGCCTGTCTATCAGCAGGTTGGAAGGGAAAGATCAGGCACCAGGCATCGCAGCGGATCCGCCTAGGACCCAGCCGTCATAAACGCGAATACAATGACCGCCGCAATAAGAATCCCGATGGGGATTAACATTTCCAGTGGATTGTCGCCGAACATTCCCGCCATGATCGTCCTCCTTGGAGCTTACAGAACCGTCATTCTCTGGCTCCACCAGATGCGCCCGTTGTCCGATCGCGTACCCGTGCGATTCTAACACGCAGGTCGTGAATTTGTGTTCGGACGAAGGCTCTCAAGAGTTCCCTCCCCATCACGTCACTAGTCATGCCAGATTCCAAAACGGTCGCGTAGATCTCCCGAACAGCAGCCCGTCCCTCTTCTCTTCTCATACATCGCGGAAGAAATCTCCAGCTCTGGCCGACGCACTGACAATTTTCCCTTCCAAAATGGCCGAACCGAGACGTGTGATCTGTTTGGCCATCACACGATCCGTCGTCACTGGTGGAAAGTACCCGGTCACGACGTTCAAGACTTCCTGGCACGCCTTACTCAGTTCAAGATCCTGTTGTTTCACTCTGTGCCATTCCTTAATCGCTCCCGGGTTGCCTTGATCCCCTTTAGGCGCCCTCGACGGTATCGCCCTCATTTCCTTCCGAATCGCTGCAGCTTGACCGGCATAGGCAAGCTCGATCGCAAGAATCTCTGACAGGCGAGGCAATGCGTCGAAGGCGCGGATGGCGACGTTTGCAGCCATGCTGACATGATCCTCCTGGCCAGAATCCGTCGACAGAGAAAACAAATGGCTTGGCATCGATTGCCCCCATAACCAATTGGTCAGGCTGGCGCTGGTATACTCGGGAATCATCATGGCTGATTGACACGATTGGCGTCGTTCGATCTCTCTCCGTGCTTGATCAGAAACACCGGACATGTCCACAGGAGGGATTTTTCCCGGCCATTTAAGATGGGCGCCGAGCCCTTTGTTTCTATCGCCATCCACATACCGGACGCTGCGCATGTTTGACAGCCTTGCCATGATGGAGGCCGCCTGTAGCAGGCCGTAGCAATCCACGGCGATCGGCATCCCGTGAAAGTGGCCGGCACTCACGATTTCTACGACCTTGTCGAGATACTTATCCTTATGTTCGATTGCGCTATTGTTGGTCGCACGCAACACGATGGGATTATCGGTCACGCTATTGATTTCAATTTCGACTGTGGCCTTGGCGCGCCAAATCAGCTCGAGGCATGGCCCAAGGATCTGGGCTGCGCATCGCAGATTGTAGGGATCCTGAATCTCTCCGTCGATTTCATATCTGCGATGGAGTTCACGAATCCTGGAGCCTTCCATCAATCTCAGAATGCAGTCGGCAATGGTCTGCGAACCTTTGTGCCGCCGAAGATCGTGCAGATCTCTTCGGAACGGAGTATCCGCCCCTAACATGACTTGCGCCGTTAATGCCGTGGCGATCGCGGCCGTCTTAATGAGGCATACAATTCCCTCTGTCGCCAGCGCGGTCAGGGCCGTGCTGTACTGCACCCCATTGTTGAGAGCCAACCCTTCCTTCATCTCGAGTCGCAGTGGTGTGAGGCCGCACTGTTTTAAGGCGGACGCCGCTGACACGCGTCGCGGCGTCCCGCCCTTCTGCTTGACCAGACATGCATCGCCCTCTCCCATTAAGCACAGGGCTATATGGGAGAGCGGGGCCAGATCTCCGCTGGCCGAGACACTACCTTGGAGCGGGACAACGGGGACCACCCCCTTGTTCAGACAATCGATGAGCGCCGTGACAACCTTGGAGCGAACGCCGCTGTGTCCACGAGCCAGAGACACTGCACGCAGAAACATGGTCGCCCGGACTACTTCGATCGGAGACGGGTCGCCAACCCCACAGGCATGGGAACGAATAAGATTCTCCTGCAGCGCACTCAGGCTATCGGCTGGCACTTTCTCCTTCACGTTACTACCGAATCCCCTGTTAAAACCGTAGGCAGGTTGACTGGTATCTTGGATGTACCCGATCACATCGTTGCGGTTTGCATCGATCATGCCTCTCGTCCCACGACCCAGTGTCACGAGGGCTCCTCTTGCCACGGCGGTTACATCGCTGAGGGTGTAATGACGCTCGTGGTCAATCCGTATGGGCTCGGTCATAACTTTCTCCTCCTCTCAATTCCCTGCACAGACCCCGCGATGACCGGGACTGCGCTTCTAGCGCTCGCGAAAAGGAGACTAAAGCACGGAGGAGGATAACGTCAAAGCTTACGATGGTGAAACCGTCAGCAGGGGAACTTGGAGGGGCAGGGTGAGTATTGCATTAGGGACCGGACAGAGGACGGACCTCAAGACGGGGTCACAAGTTCAGGACGACGGTGCCACCAGGCATAGCCTTTCTGGATCGCGCTGTCCCTGACAAAGCCGATCGACTCCATGACCGGCATTTTTCGACCGGCGTGTCGCTCCCCGAATAGTGTCTCCGGCTCAGAACCACACCCTCTCGCACCCCGGCTATTTCTTACTCTTGTTCATGAGTGAATCCATCACCCCACCCACGCCGCTGCCGGGTGATGCCAGCGTGGACAACTGATTTTTGGCTTGCTTGATGGTATTCATGTTCTTCTGAAGCTCATCGACGTCTTTCTGCATCTGGATCAAGGAGCTCCCGATCTGGGTGACGGAATCTTTGAGTCCGAACATTTCCTGGGCCGAGGCCACGTGGAGGGACACCCCTCCAAGGCCGAATCCGAGCAAAAATACAGGAATCGCGATGATGACTATCGAGCGCATGCCAGTCATGGAAGCCTCCTTAGTAAAGATGGGGGCTCTCTCACCACTCACAGCACCTGTCCAGCTGTTCACTCATGGAATAGTCCCGAGCCATGACACGGCACCTCCTTGGCGCCTCCTTGATAGACACAGGGAGGGAATAGATCCGACGTTTGCTTTTGGCGGGCGAGGCACTGATCCCTTGCAGCTCCGTGAAACGGGAGCGGGGCGTCGACTTGCAGGTTGCGCTAAAAGATTCCGGCCTGCTTTTGGAGCCAGCGGACGTATCGCACGATCTGATCGACGTCATCCGGTTTCACGGCGTCGATCTTCGGCATGTCGCCGAACTGCCAATGGTGCGATTTGACGCCGTTGGCGGCGGCCCGCTGGAAGGCGGCATCGCCATGATGATTGGGCTCATAGACTTTGTGTACGAGCGGCGGACCTTGCTTGGTTCCGACGCCTCCCGCGCCGTGACAGGCTGAGCAATTGGCGGTGAACTTCTGTTCTCCATCCCGCAGTTCCGCTGGCGCGGCACTGGCCGGTCCTTGCGGCGGAGGCGGCTCGGTTTGGCTGCATGCCGGTGCGGCACTAAGCACCAGTGCGATGAAACTGACCCCAAGCATCCGTGGCATCTTCATAGTTGTGCTCATCTGGTTTGTCCGGTTTGTTTCGTTGGTTTCGTTCATCTGGTTTCTGTTGTTTTTCTGGTTACCCTGGTTCAACCAGAGAAACCAAACAAACGAAAGAAACCCTTTCGCATTTTTCACGATACCGCATACGGGATCGGATCCTCAACTCCCGCGTCGGCAAATCCCTGTTTGCGAATGAGGCAGCTGTCGCACAGCCCGCAGGCCACGGCTCCGACTGGATCATAACAACTGTGTGTCAGGTGAATCGGCACATTCAGCGTCAGACCCAGGCGAACGATGTCCGCTTTGGTCAGCGACAACAGCGGCGTTCGCACCTCGATCCGTCTTCCCTCGGCGCCGGCTTTCGTCCCGGCCTGCACCACAGCCTCGAACGCCCGGAGAAACTCAGGGCGGCAGTCGGGATAGCCCGAATAGTCCACCACGTTCGCGCCGAAATAGATGACCGACGCCCCCAGCACTTCCGCATGGGCTGCGGCGAGCGACAGAAAGATTAAATTTCGCCCCGGCACATAGGTAATGGGGATGCCCTGACCACGGTCTTGTTCGCTGCGATTTTTCGGAACGGGGAGATCATCCGTCAGCGCCGATCCACCGATTGCCCGCAAGTCGACCTCGATCACGCGATGCTGCCGCGCGCCCAAAGCCGACGCAACCTGAGCCGCTCGTTCGATCTCTATCGCGTGCCGCTGCCGATAGGCAAGGGTCAGCAGATAGATCTCATAGCCGTCTCGCTGTGCCACCGCCGCCACCACGGTGGAATCCAGCCCGCCGCTGGCAAGGATGACCGCCCGTTGACGCGTGTACTCGTTCACAGCAGTAACTCTGCCTCACGTTCCATGCCAACGCCGCATGAGGGCGTCCCTCACGTCCGGCACAACGGCATGGAACAATATGTTGATGAAGTGGTGTGCGGCTGAGCGCCGCGCTGCCGGAACGGCGGACGATTAATCGCGATCTTCTTCTCGCTCGATTTTTTCCAACAGCTCTTCGCGTGACTGGCACTCGACACACAGTTTGGCGAACGGCACGACGTGCAGCCGTTTTTCACTGATTTCGACTCCACAGTCGGCACAGATTCCGTAGGTGCCTTCGTGCAGACGGGTCAGCGCTTCATCGATGGACTGCCGACGGCGGTTGCGCATCTCCATCAACGAGATACCGAGCTCCCGCTCAAGGTCCATCAACGCCTGATCGCCGACATCGCGCGCCGACTCTAAGCGCCGCTGCTGATCCTCTGTCAGCGACTGTCCTAAGCTCTCTTCAATTTCCTTGATGATCGCCTGCCGCTTCTCCAACAGCATCTTATGAAGTATTTCCTGACGCCGCTCCCTCGCTTCCCGCTCCTTGGCCGTCTCCTTGGGACGAAGGTTCGGTTCGGGAACGGCCACCGCCGGAGCTGGTTTCACGGCAGCGGCCGCAACCGCCGCCTTCACCGCCAACACAGCAGCCGCTGGCTTCGACTTTCCCTGAGCAGGCCGGGCCGACTTGGGCTTCGACTTGGCTGCCGGCTTTTTCTTGGCTTGTATTTTCGTGCCCATGACGCTCCCACTCATTCCTGAGAAGTTTAGAGATGCCGAAAAAGCTCGGCATCTATATCACGGCACCTCGGGTTTGACAAGAGGATGTGGTGCGACCCCTGGAGGACCGCTACGGATAGATGATGGTTGAATGGACGTCGTACCCGGCGAGTTTGCTACGTCCGTTCAGGCCCTTGAGCTCGATGAGAAAATCAAGCCCGACGATTTCCCCACCAAGCTGACGGACCAGATTGACCGTTGCTTCAGCCGTTCCTCCTGTGGCCAGGAGGTCATCCACGATAAGCACACGCTCCCCCATTCCGATCGCATCCCTGTGGATCGCCAGAGAGTTCGCGCCATACTCAAGGCTGTATTTCACTTCGAAACAATCAGCTGGGAGCTTCCCCGGTTTGCGAACCGGTACGAATCCGGCGCCGAGACGCGTCGCCAGAATACCGGCAAAGATAAACCCGCGAGACTCGGTACCCACCACTTTAGCCACCCCACGATCCTGGTACCGGCTCGCCAAGTCATCGGCCAGACTTCGCATCGCAGCGGCATTCTTCAGCAAAGTCGTGATGTCGTAAAAGAGGATGCCGGGCTTGGGGAAATCCGGCACTTCGCGGATCAACGATTTGTAGTTGAGTGCAGTCACGGAATTAGAGCAGGTCGGCTTGTGTCATGGTTTTCCGTTCGATGGTATTCCGCAGCCGACCCAACGCCATCATTTCGATCTGCCGGACCCGCTCACGGGTCAATCCCATCTGGCGGCCGATTTCTTCCAGCGTCCTCGCTTCGTCTCCATCGAGTCCAAACCGCGACACAATAACAGTTTGCTCTTTGTCAGGCAACTCCTTTATCCAGGCCATCAGTTCGGTCCGGCGTCGCACGCCGTCGGCGGTCTCGTCGGGAGACAGGCCGGTCGGGTCTTCGATCACGTCGCGAAGGAACGTATCGGACTGATCGTTGATCGGACTATCGAGCGAACAGGTGGTACGCACCAACTGCTTGAGATCCAGTACTTCCTCTTCGGAGGTTTTCATTTTGACGGCGACTTCTTGCGCCCTCGGCTCACGGCCAAGCTCCTGCACTAACTGCTCAACCCTGCCGAGGTATCGGTTCAACCGCTCGACGACATGCACCGGCAGGCGCACGAGCTTCCCTTGATTGATGATGGCCCGTTCGATGTACTGCCGGATCCACCAGGAGGCGTAGGTACTGAACCGGAAGCCGCGTTTGTAATTGAATTTTTCGACGGCCTTGATAAGCCCCAAATTGCCTTCTTCGACGATATCGGAAAAGGGAAACCCCCGATGCATATAGCGTTTCCCGATACTGATGACGAGGCGCAAGTTGGATTCAATCATTTGCTGGCGCGCCTGCTCGTCGCCGGCCATGACCAGCTTACCGAGGTGCTGCTCCTGCTTGAACGTCAAGAGAGTCGACCGGCGGACCTCCCGCAGATAACTCTTGAGCGTATCGAGGCCCTCGGACCGGCTGGACTCTTTTTCCGGTTGATCGGCAATACTCGTCTGTTCAGCGTCATCCGCATCATCGACGGTCCGGCTTCGAGATTCACTCACCGCAGGACGCCCGCCGCGTAGTCGGCTCATACAAAATCGCTCCCTGCTTCCCCTAGGCCCGCTCCAGACGAGTCGGGCAGGGTTAGTACCAGATACTGAACTCTGAAAACCGGCCGGTCGCTTGCTTCCATTCTGTCTCGATCTTCGTCACGCGCGCGGCCGGCGGACCGGTCTTCAACGCATGCACGAGCGCGTCAACCGCAGCCCGCGTACCTTCCACATCCAGCTCGACCCGGCCATCGTCGAGGTTTCGAACCCCCCCAAGAAGCGCATGCCGCGATGCCACACGCGCCGCAAACGCCCGATACCCCACACCTTGCACCCGGCCGCTCACCAGAATCTGCGCGCGAACTGCTGTCCTTCCAGCCTCCTCAGCCATTCGCATTCCCGTGACTCATCACGACCTGAGGGCACGCCGACTCTTCATGTCCACGGATACTCTCACACCTCCCTACACACGTCACGCATTTTGCTATTCTGCACGGACACACAGATCGCAGAAGTGGCCGCGCTTATCACATCGCGAAATGCTGAGAGCGGCTGATGCAGCGCCAACCTTCGAGCAAGATGAAGACGCGCGCGCAGAAGAATGTTATCCGCCGGCATCAATCACGATAACGCAATGCAGGGCCGACGGTCCGAGCAGGCTTGAAATACAATTGCAGAAAAGATGGGTGAAGAACTTATCCGCAGGCAGCATCCACGATAAAATGATAAAGAGCCGGCGGGTCACATGAAGTGCTGTGTGGTCGGGGCGAGAGGATTTGAACCTCCGACCCCTGCGTCCCGAACGCAGTGCGCTACCGGGCTGCGCTACGCCCCGACAAGAGCGAGAGAAACAGGAAACGGGAACCGGATTGTCTTACAAGATGGGGGTAAAACGCAACCCATGGGCCTCCGCGACCCCCTGGCACGTGACCAGGCCGTCTTTGACGTTCACCCCTTTGGCCAATCCGCGATCGGCGCCGATCGCCCGATCGACCCCGTCCGATGCAAGCCGGACCATATACGGCAAGGTAGCATTCGTCAACGCCAGCGTCGACGTGCGCGGCACAATGCCGGGCATATTGGCGACGCAATAATGGACCACCCCCTCGACGACGTAGACCGGCGCAGAATGGGTCGTCGGCTTCGTCGTTTCGAAACAGCCACCTTGATCGACCGAAACATCCACCACGACAGACCCGGGTTTCATCCGCGAGACCGTGGAACGCGAAACCATCCTGGGCGCTTTTGCACCGGGGACAAGCACGGCGCCGATCACAAGATCCGCCTCACACACAGCCCGTTCAATAGCAGCCGGACTTGCCACGCATGTCACGATACGGCCTCGATACAAATCGTCCAGATACCGCAGCCGCTCGACGTCCAGATTGATGACTGTCACTTGGGCCCCCATCCCCACGGCAATACGAATCGCCGACATTCCCACAACACCGGCGCCGAGCACCACCACCTTGCCAGACTCCACGCCCGGCACCCCGTGCAACAACACACCCCGGCCGCCATGCGTCTTCTCAAGGTAATGCGCACCCACCTGCACCGACATCCGCCCTGCAATTTCACTCATCGGTTTAAGCATCGGCAGGCTGCCGTCTTTGGCCTCGGTGGTTTCGTAGGCAATCGCCGTCACCTTCTTATCCATCAATGTCCTGGTCAGATCGGGGAACGAGGCCAAATGCAGATAGGTGAACAGGACCTGGCCGGGACGAAACAGATGACATTCGGCGAGCAACGGCTCTTTGACCTTCACAATCAAACCGGCCTTCTCAAACACCTGCTCCTTCGATCCGGCGATCGAAGCCCCGGCCTTGCGATACTCGTCGTCGGCAAACCCGCTCCCTTGCCCGGCCGTCGGCTCGACCCACACTTCATGTCCGGCACGGCACAACGCCGATACTCCCTCCGGCGTCAGGCTGACGCGATATTCATGATCCTTGATTTCTTTGGGAACACCGATAATCATTCTGCACCTATTCAGCAGGTCTGAGCGGTTGGCCCGTTGCCACTTCGTACGCTTCCGCCAGCGTCGAGACTTCCGTCACTTTTATGGATCGTGCCATTCCTTTGTCGTAATAGCAAACGTTTGCTGGCCAGCCGGCAACAATAATTCATGAAATTGCGGGAACAGATGGCAGCCCTCGATCTTGTGCTCCAATCCGCCGACCGGACCGATAACGAGATCCTCGTCGATCGTTCCCGAAAAGCACACGTCCGATCGCAAGGGATCTCCCAGTAACGCCGATGTCACCGCGACCGCCCATGCCGCCCCTGCGCTCGGCCCATCCACACGCGTTCCACTGTGAAAAGACCCGGCAACCATGGGCATCGTCAATTGGACAGTGAGAAAGCGCGGGTCGTACTGAGTCGCCTTGGCCGCCGCCATCACGGCCACGGCGAGCGCCTGCCGAGCCCCTTCCATGAAATGATGGTCGGTCGCAACAGACGGGCCATTCCCTGCCGAGCGATAACTCACATCCACCTGTAAAATTTGGATATCACCTTTATTGGGAATATTCCACCCCTTGGCACGCATCCCGGGAGAAAGATCGTGATAGCTCAGTGCTGGAATTGACCGCGATGCCGACGCAAAGGGCCGTGAAGAAAGCACCTTTCCTGCCGTCATGACGGGGGAAGGAGTTCGCACCGCGGGCCCTGCGCTTGACTTCAGTTCGGCCGGGCCACGTTGAGCTGGAAATCGGGTTGACTGGAGTTCAGACGGGGCCTCGATCTCACGGCATCCAGGCCCTCCCCCATCCTGGAAGAGCACGGTTCCATCCGGTTGCGCGCACTTCCAGAGGCCGGCATGGCTGCTCCCGGCCACGAACAATGCCGCCCAGAGCGTACAAGTAACTACCCCGGAGACCTGGCTCCTCATCTTCCATCTTCTCATAGCCTCAAAGAACTATAGCAGAGCGCTTCGCCCAACTGGACACCTGAAAAACCCCTGGTGTAAGATGCGCGCGCTTGTCTCGATCCAACAGAATGGCAAGGAGAGAACAATGGACACTGGAATCTGTCAGGCCTGCGGCGCCGCTAACGGCGCGCTGATGAAGTTTTCACTGGGCAAGGATTTCTTCGGCCGTCCCTATGACCGGCTGTCCCCTTCCTCCGATCAAAGCCCCAAATGGTATTGCGCAGCATGTTCGATGCACAAAAATTTGCAACGAGACTTTCGCGATATCCGCGCCGAATATGACAAGCTGAGCGCCGGCCAGGGATCGGAACTCGCGAAGGGAGATGAGTTTCGCCGCGCATCCGTCCGGCTGCGGGAAATCATGACTATTCTGGGCGCCGCACAGGAACCATCGACGCTGCTCGCCGGCCAGGACGTCAAGCTGTTGATCGAGCGTCTCAATACAGCTACGATGCCGGTCTAACACGACGCCTATGCCACCATTCCAACGTCATATCTTTGTCTGCACCAACCAGCGCCCCAAGGATGATCCGCGCGGCTGCTGCGCGAACCTGGGCTCCGAAAAGCTCCACGCCCATTTCAAGAGTGAAACCAAACGGCTGAATCTCAAAGGGGCCGTCCGCGCCAACAAGGCCGGATGCCTCGACCATTGCGAGATGGGGCCCAGCGTCGTCATCTACCCGGAAGGGGTCTGGTACTGGGTGGGCACGGAAGCGGATGTGACCGAGATCATGGAACGGCATGTCATCAAGGGCGAGGTGGTCACCCGATTGCTCATGCCTGACCATCCGGCTCCGGACTCACTCGCTCCGCTGAAGAAACCCTGACATCATAGAATCACCGAGCCCAATGGCAACCGAAGACAAATGGAAGGCCAACTTCGAAAAAGTGGCCTTCACCAAACAATTTCCAGGGCTGCTGCTGGACTGGCAAAGCTGCCAGGGAAAAACCATTGAAGCAGTCACCCCCCTGACAGGTAAACAGGGCGCCGTTGTCGTGACATTCACCGACGGAACGTTTTTTGTCGGGCCACCCTTGGCCCCTGAAGCCTGGGAACTGGGCCAAGCCCTCGTAGACGCCAGAAGGTACCTGGAACCCAAACATCAAGACGCCTATAAGGAGTATGATCGGCTGGCACAGATAGACAAGGATGCGCTCCGCTTGGCCAGGCTGGAAAAAATTATCGGCGCGATCCAGAATAATGTCGATGCGATTCCCGAATTGAAAGCGCGCCTGAAAGCCCTCGTACAGGAGTGGAAGTGAGCAGTCTCCCCGACAGAAATATGTTTGAGATCTTCTCGCAAGGTCTCTTTGAAGGAGTCAAACCCATGATGATCATCCGCGATCACCTCATCCGCCACCCGGACCGTTGCACGCACCAAGCCATTTGCGTCCCCATCTGCCCGACCGGCGCCTGGCTCTCGACGCCTCCCTACAAATTCGATCCATCGCGCTGCCTGGAGAGTTGCCGGCTCTGCCTGGATGCCTGTCCGTCTCAAGCCATCTTCGGCGTCTTCAAAAAGGGCGACAAGCTGCTGGAGCCACAGAAAAAGTAGGAGGGAGTCGCGGCTGACGAACGGTGCGCGGTCTCGGTCGCGCCATCATGCGATACCTCGTCGAGCCTCAATTCTTCTTGTTGATCTCTCGCAGGCTCCTCTAAAACGCTGCCTCACCGGCAGCATGCCGACGCCTGCTTTCCTGATCAAGCTTCTGGCATTCATATGGCGCGATGGCGCACCTTCGACGCACATCCGTTCCATCCGCGGCATGATGAAGAAATGGAAAGATTGGGGAAATACTCGATATCAGGCGGTGGTCGCTCGATGCGCGCAGTCGGGAACCAACCAGGCCACCCCTTGAAAAAAATAGAGAGAGAAGAAAAACTCTCTCAGCTTCCGCTTTCCATCCTCTCCTCACTGACTCATCTTCTACGCTCCTTCGAGGCACATCCGTTCCGTCCGCGACGTGAAGAGAAAAGGGAGCAATCAGAATAGGAAGAGTTGCCATCGGGAGCTAGACGCCGCACGGTGATCGACCGCACTGCCTTGCAAGAGGAAAGAGCGATAGGCTTCGATGAGCCGACCCCATTCGGGCAGCAGGCCTGGCCTGCTGCCCGAATGCGTTGGCTTATGGCGCTAGCGTGAAGTCCTGGTCCAGCCTATCACCCGCAGAGATATTCACGGGTGAGGGTGCCGGAGCCTGGGTTGCGTACGCCGTGTTCGGTGTCTGCGCGGAACCGTGAACGGTATAGACTCCGGCAATAGCACCTTGCCCAGTCGTACTCGGCATTATTGGCAAGGTCCCGTACGAAGCCCACGAAGGTGCCGCAGTGGGAAGATTCAACCCATAGCCATAATCGCCGATTGGTGCCGCACCATCATTGACCGTCGCCACCTGCGATCTCACCGTTACAGTTGGTCCGCCAGAAAGTGCCTGCGTCGCAGCAACAATGACCGTAGCGTCGTCACGATCATCAACAGCAGGTGGAGGAGGCGGGTTTATTAATGTCACTGTATCGCCAATCGTGTGAAATCCGGAAGGCTGCAAACTGAATGGATTGCCACTGGTGCTGATGGCTGTGATACTAGTGCTGCTCTGGACCGGCACTCCTGCAATGACGGCTGTCGCACAGCAAGTATTTGTCGGGCTGTTACTTGCGGTGATCACCACATCGTAGTTTCCTGGAACGAGCCGGGCAAGGAAAATTTCCCCCTGTTGGAGTTGGGTAGGGGGTTTGAGTTCGGTACTGTCGCACGAACGACTTCACCGTTTACCTGTGCTGTAACAACAACGTTGTTCCCGAGCAGAGCCGTATCGACAAAACCCTCGATCCCATTCAACTCATAAGGGATGATCTGGATCACCGGCTTGAGCTTGTATCGACCATTCCCGGTCCTCACGATGGACTTACAGGCATCGAAATCCAATAGAAGATCGGTGCGTTGCCCAGGATTCACGGTGAACTGGTGGACCAATTTGATGCCGCTTTGGACGGCACTGGGCGTTTCGAGGGCGATCTCGCTGTTGGGTGGTTGACCAGTCAGGACCACCGAGTTAGCAAAAGGAGGAGTGGCACCGGTGTTGCCAACCAATACCAACCGCACTTGGGTATAGTGGCCTGCATCGAGCGGCGTCACGCCCAGATGTTCGAGGGCAAAATTCGGCTGGGTCGGATCATTGAGGTCCAGCAGATTGATTTTCCGCGGGGGAGTTAGGACGATCGTGCTCCAGCCTTCTGCGTTCTCATTGGCCGAGTTGCTTTGATGCACGCGTACCTTGTCGACGGTGACATTCACTGCGTCAAACCCGCAGGCCGGTGCATCGGTCAACGATACACTCAGTGAACCAAGCTGTGCCCCACCGCCGCCGTCACTGCCGCCGCAGCCCGCAATAAAAACGGTCGCTAATGCCCCCATTAACCATAGGAACGGTTTCGAATAGCCTTTAGACTCCATATCGCCTCCATATCATGGTCACCATGAATGTGGGTTTCCGATTGGATTCTTGACCAATCTGGCATGCCGAAGAAGCTCTTCACTGCAACCATTCCATATACTTAAGCAAGTTATGTGCTTTTTGTAGGCGCGCACTGCTTCCGTCTCTCCCGCAGTTCCGCCTTTCACGGCAACATTGATGCTGCCATATCTTAAGTGCCCAGAAAGCCGTTATTTTGCAGAATGAGCCAAGCTGCTGACTCGTGTCAGCCTCACACATCACATGCGCACTCATTTTCACACAATCCCCCTTATGTAGGTGACGCCGTGTAGGCTTCTACATACAGCGTCCATCAGCCGTAAGGCTCTTTAACTTTCATACGTCATGATTGCACCGCTTGCCGGTTTCTTGAACAAAGTGATTATGTCCCGGCTCGCTCGTCGCCGAAGAAAAGGGGCTGGCAGAAGTCGATGTCGACGACAATACTTGGGAGGAGATGTGTCCGTAAGAAGGAGAACGAAACTACGCGATCTGCTTCCGCAAATGCCCCCAGTAGGCCGTGCCGGAGTAGCCGCAGGCGGCAGTGCCGGTCGTCATGACCATGATACGGTAGACTGTGCTGCGCGGGATTTTTACCTTCACGGCGGGGTTCAGAAGATCCGGGGAATTCATTACCAGCTTCAACGACTCACCCCCGGAAAGAATCGGCCACATGCAGGACAGCCGGAGCCTCGTTTCATAACGCGGGATCGCCATCGTATAGAGCCAGCCTTGATCAAGATGCTCGGTGGCCATCCGGACAAGCTTGCTCAGCACCGGCCTGAATTTCGTGAGATGCTGCTGATCCAATAAATCCCTCGGTGTAAGCCCAGCCTCGGCAAGCATCGGTTCGGGAATATAGCACCGCCCTTTCTGCAAATCGTGCGCAACATCCTTCACGATGTTTGTCAATTGCAGGCCTTTCCCGAACCGGACGCCGACTGCTGACATCTCTCGTACGTTCCACGATGCCAGCGCCTTCCGGTGGCCACACATCAGATCGGTCCAAAACTCCCCCACACATCCGGCCACATAGTAGGTATAGCGGTCCAGATCATCGACCGTCTTCAGCGCCGTGAGATCATCGGCGGTCTGCCCCGGGAAGGTGCTCAAATCCATTTCCATTCCCTGTGTGAGCGTGGTCATCAGCCGCTGAACCCGGCGTCGATCCTCCGGCGAAAAGTCCAGAAAGAGCCTGAAACACTGATCCAACCGTTCCAGCAGCACCCGCTCAGCCGAATGCTGCTGGAGCGGCCCGATTGCCCGCTGAATATCCTGCACCTGCCCCCAAACAATCTGATCACCGGCGAACTGGCTTTTCAGCTGACTCAGGAAATCCAGGCGGCGATGCCGATCGATCAAGTCCGTATCGGCAATCGTATCGGCGGCGCGCGCGAAGAGATAGGCGAGGCTGACTTGATCCCGGACATCCGCCGGCACCACGGCCAGCGTCGTATAAAACAACCGGGAGACTTGTTTGAGGAGATCGCGAAGCAACTCCTGTTTGGAAAGATCTGTACTCGTGATCACACCTACTCGACGTCGAGAATGCCTTCCATCCCCTTCTCCCGGTGACTCGGCAAGGGCCACAGCCGTTTATCACAATAGATCGGAAACGTCCCCGGCTGGGTGGGTGTAAACGTGAGCACCACCGTCTTGCCCGCGCCGACCTCTTCCTGGACGGCAAGTGCATCGATGATGAAATTGTGCGGCGTCAGCATCGTGACACTCGTCAATGTCACTTCCACCGGCTTTCCGGCTCCGACGATCACATGGTACGGCCGAAAGGAATAACTGTCGAGAATGACGCTCACCCGTTGGACTCCATCCGCACCTACCGGCACTCTCCACGGGCTGCCAGGCGGACCTGCGTCGACAGCCACCACGTCCGCCGCGGGCCACAGGACAGACCACCCCAACAAGAAGAGAAGCAACGGCCTAGAATACGTCATCAATGAGAAACTTCTAACAGGAAGATCGGGAAAGGGTCAATGCGACTTCGGTGTCACGGCGTCTGCCGCCTTGACTTTCGGCGGCGCGGCCTTACTTCTATCGTCACCGGAGCAGATGTGTAAGACTTGTATCTCGATCAGGCAGTTTGTGTATAATAAAGGTAACTCAGTGATTTATCTCAACTGAGACGAAGACTGGTCTTCAAGGAGGCGTTCGATGAAATGGATGAAGGGTATGGGTCTGTTGCTGATCTCCAACATTCTCATCATGATCACACTGTCGCTGACCGTACCGATTGTGATCAACGTGATCCTGCCGATGTTTGGAATCGACGTGCGAGGCTCGGTTGATCTGTCGACATTGGTGTGGGCCGCGATGTTCGGATTCGGCGGCGCATTCATCAGCTTGGCATTCTCGAAACAGATGGCGCGCGCAATGCTCAATTGCCAGCAGATCACTCAACCCCGTTCGCGGGCCGAGCAGATCATCTATGGCTCCGTGCAGGAAATCGCGCAGCGGTTGAATATCACTATGCCTGAAGTCTGGGTCTACGATGCTCCCGACCCCAACGCCTTCGCGACCGGCCCCAGCAAGAACAACTCCATGGTGGCGGTCTCCACCGGCCTCTTGCAGAATCTACGCGAAGATGAGGTGAAAGCGGTGCTCGCCCATGAAATGGGGCACGTCTATAACGGCGACATGTTTGCCACGACCGTGTTAGCCGGCTTGATGAACACCTTCGTCTACTATATCGCCATGTGGGTGCGCCGTTTCTTCGCGGAACGGGATCAGGCCGCGCTGGGATTCGGCCTGTCGCTCGTCCTTCAGATCATTGTCAGTATCCTGGCATCGATCGTGATCAGCTGGTTCTCGCGCCAGCGCGAATACGGCGCCGATGCCTTTGCCGCCAAGGTGTACGGGAAGGAGTCCATGATTTCGGCGCTCCGCGCAATCGATCGATGGGTCACGCAGACCCAATTCCAGCACTCGACACAGGATGCGTTGGCGACGATGAAAATCTCCGGACAATCCGGCGGGGTTATGAGCCTGTTTTCGACGCATCCGCCGATCGAAGCGCGTATTGCAGCGTTAGAACACCTCTAAGGACAATTCTGCGTCTGAAAGACGGCGGGAGAATCCTCCCGCCGTCGCGACTCCTGCGACCTTCCCCTCAGACTTTCCGAACAAACGAAATATGGGCGCGATATTCCTGGATCGCCGCGCCGAGGGCGGCTGAACCCATCGGGATATTGGCATCCAGCGTGTCCTCGATGGCCGGATCATCAATCTCGACATCATACCGATCCTGAACATTCGTCCTCACTGGACCAGCCGTGATCTCTCTGGGCATGAAGATTTCCTTCCACACTTCCTTTTCCACCAGACACACGTCCCGGAATCGTTCATAGAGCAAGGTCAGTTTCTCCGGATCAGTCACCTTGACGCGAGGGTCCATATCCACATTCCTCCGATCTATTTGCGGAATCGCGATCACTTGGGTTGCGCCGGTGTGCGCGATGAAGCCGACTCAGTGACGGTGAAGCGCATCGTTCCGACTTGATTCCCAGCATGAAACGGCTGTTGCCCCAACGGGGCAATAAACAGCTTCGCCACATACTGGCCCGGCTCCCATCGCACCCCGGACTTTTTCATTTCGAGATATCCGTACCGTTCATGGCCCGGCACTTCCAGCACATCCTTTCCCGCGCCCTCATGGCTCAACGAACCTCCGGGCTGTTCGCGAAACCATTGCACCGCGAATTGCGCAGGATCTTCGAGCGGAGCCACTTCGAACACAATGTACACAACCGGCGTCTCTGCCGGAAAGACTGCGCCGGGCTCGACCGGTCTCAGCCTGGGGTCCTGGGCATACCATCCTGTTCGCCCAAAGGTGTCCCATTCGACCTCATACCCTTTTGCCATTGTAATCCAGGTGAACAGCGACTGCGGCACCCCCTGCTGTTGCTTATCGAAGGACGGGCTCTGGGTCACTCCCACTTCGGTGGTGTCCTGCTCTTTCGGCGCGAGAAGGTCCTTCGCCTGGCTGGTTTGGAGAACCACCATGCCACTGCACAACAGGCTGATTGCAATCCAACTTCCTAAGCAACACACCCCCGAATGATGGTTCCACCTAGCCATGACAGCATCGTATCGGCGCGTCGGTGGCCGGTCAATCATCGAATGTCATCCTTGCCGTCCGGACCAGCTGTGATAGAGTGCTCTCTGATCTATTTCCACGATGGGCAGATTGTTATGCCGGACACACTTTCATCCGTACCGCAGTCTGGAGAAGCCACGTCCGCCGATCGCTCGCAGTCGGGCCGCTCGCGCGAACAGGAACCGGGGCGCCGGTTCGGCATGCGCGATGGGCTCTTCCAGGCCGTCACGCTAGGCGGAGGGGAACAGTACCTGTCCGCTTTTGCCCTGCTCGTCCATGCAACACCATGGCATTTAAGCATCCTGTCCGCCATGCCGCAGCTGTTAGGCGTCTGGGCGCAACTCGTCTCCGTGAAAGTGTCGCATTGGTTCTCGAGCCGCAGATCACAAATCTTCTGGGGCATCATCGGACAATCCGCTGCCTGGATTCCGATTCTAGCTCTGCCCTTATTGTGGCCCGAACTAGGCCCTTGGCTGCTGATCGCCGGCGTCGCGCTGTACTTTACCTTCAGCCATTTTACGTCCCCGGCATGGAACAGTCTCGTCACCGATCAGCTTCACGCCAACGAACGGGGCATGTACTTCGCCCAACGGTCGCGGGTGATGGCTCTCACGAGCTTCTTGGCGCTCGGTCTGGGCGGTGTGTTATTGAGCCTCTTCGAGCATTGGCACCTGCTCTGGGTCGGCTTTGCCGTCATGTTTCTCACCGCCGGCCTGAGCCGTAGCGCCTCGCTCCTCTCTCTCGTAAAAGTGCCGGACCTCCCGCGTCATGCATCAACCGACAAACCAACGGGCTTCCGGGTGTTTGTTCGGACCGGTGTCTCCAGGGATTTTCGTCAGTTTCTTCTTTTTTCCAGCCTCATGCACCTGGCGGTGCTGATGACGGCTCCCTTCTTCGTCATTTATATGCTTCAAGACCTCCGGTTCGCCTATTGGGAATATGGCGTGTGGCTCGCAGCGGGTATTTTGGGCCAATTCGTCACGCTCCCCGCCTGGGGCCAATTCGGTGATCGCTTCGGAAACAAAGCGCTCCTCACCTTTACCGGCCTGCTGGTCCCCGTCCTGCCGATGCTTTACCTATTGAGTACAGCCTGGAGCTTTCTTGTGGTCGTGAATTTTTTCGGAGGAGTGGTCTGGGCAGGGCTCGGCCTGGGCCTCAACAACTACGTGTTCGATGCGGTGCAACCGGCAGACCGGGCCAAAGCGGTAGCGGTCTCCGCCACAATGAATGCCATCGGATGGGCACTGGGCACAGTGCTCGGCAGCTGGCTCATCAGTTCTGTCCCGGCATCCTTGCAGCTGGGAAGCCTGGACCTGCATCCAGCATCGAATCTGCCGTTTCTGTTCTTTCTCTCCGGCGTGCTTCGCCTGCTCGTCTCAGCATCATTGCTCCACACGTTTCACGAACCCCGCGCGGTGGAGCATCGCGCCCACCATCGATTGCTGTGGGAACTTCCGCTGCTCAAACCACTGCGCCAACTCGCATTCCGCCGCCGTTAGCCCGCCGGATACGCAACGACTACGGCATCGTCGGGCTAACCGCCCGTTGCTGTTCCTCTTGTTTTAATTTATCGAAGGCCTTGTCCGCATGAGTACGAACCTGATCCGGTGTCACCGTCGGCGCAGGCGGCGCCGGCTGATGACCCGCGCAAGCGCTAAGCCCCAACAACGACAGGCCCGCCAAACCGGCCACCAAACTGCGCGCCCTTCCATCGTACCGTGGCGTTTTTCTTCCCATACGCAATCTCCTCCATGAAAACAAACGCTGCAAGTATACAGACGTGAGCCCGCTTGTCGATGATCATACTCCCGGCTTCGTTTGAATGCCATTGCGCTCCTGTCGTTGACTCGTCCGGACCGGCAGAGTATGCTCCGCGATGAGGTTCCGCTCTCCACTCCATACACCGAGGCCCCCATGTCATTGCGCGACCGCCTGACCGAAGATCTCAAACTCGCCATGAAGTCGAGGGATCAGCTTCGGATGGATGTCATCCGGATGATCAAAGCCGCGATCCTGAACAAAGAGGTCGAGCTGAGAAAGGATCTGGACGATGCGGAAATGAGCCGGATCATGGCCACGCTCATCAAGCAACGCCGTGAGTCCGTCGAGCAGTTTGAAAAGGCGCACCGGATTGAATTGGCGGAGAAGGAACGAAAAGAAATTACCATTATTGAAACCTACCTCCCCAAGGCCCTCTCTGCAGAAGAGCTTGACCGCATCATCGTATCGGTCCTGGCCGAGACAGGAAGCCGCTCCCTCAAGGACATGGGAGCCGTGATGAAAGCCGTCATGGCCCGCCTTGCAGGCCAAGCCGTCGACGGCAAACAAATCAGCGACCTGGTCAGAGCCAAACTCACCTAACGATCTGCCGATTCCTTGCTATACTTGAGGGTAGGTTGAGGCAACTCCTGCCACGCCGATACGCTCACGCAAGATCGTCAGGGAGCGCTCGATGGCCATTCTCATTGTCGATGACTCTCCTGATCAGCACCAGTTGCTCCGGTCTCTGCTGGCCAAGGCCGGCCACACCGATATCGTGGCAGCCGATTCCGCACAGGCCGCATTCGCAACCCTCCAGCCCGATGACAAGCGCGTCCCGATCAATATCGACTTGATTCTCATGGATGTCCTCATGCCGGACATCGACGGTATCGCAGCCTGCAGACAAATCAAGCAAAGCGACCAGCTTCGTGACATTCCGGTCATCATGGTGACCGCCAAGAACGACATCGAGAATCTGAAGGAAGCCTTTTCGGCCGGGGCCATGGATTACATCACCAAACCGGTCAACCGCATTGAATTGCTCGCTCGCGTGGCCTCGGCGCTGACCTTGAAGCGCGAAATGGACTGCCGCAAAGCGCGAGAAGCCGATCTGCGCCGGAGCAACGAGGACCTCCAGCAGGCACTGAAAGAAGTGAAGGCGCTTCGCGGCCTGATTCCCATCTGTGCCTCATGTAAAAAGGTCCGCAATGACGGCGGGCTCTGGCAACAACTTGAAGAGTACCTGGGCGAACATTCGGACGCCCAATTCAGCCACGGCATCTGCCAAGTCTGTGTCAAAAAGCTTTATCCTGGTGTTTACCCGGACTAGTTGATACGATTCCGCCAGTCAGCCATTCCACCAGGAGACTGTCTACTTTTATGAGCATCCTCATCGTCGATGACTCCGCGGATGACCGCCTGCTCTTACAAGCGCTCCTATCCGCGGCAGGCTATGAAAATATTCTGGCTGCCGACTCCGCCAACGCGGCGTTCAAACTTCTCGGACTCGACGGAGGCAAACAATCCGGCGCACGGGTCGACCTGATTCTGATGGATATCGTAATGCCACAAATGAGCGGCATCGAAGCCTGTCGTCAGATCAAAGCCATCGACCGCTTTCGCGATACCCCGATCATTATGGTCACAGTCAAAACGGACCCGGTTGACCTGCAACTGGCCTTTGCCGCAGGCGCCATGGACTATGTTGCGAAGCCGGTCAACAAAATCGAATTGTTGACCAGAGTGCGCTCGGTCCTGCGCCTCGTTCATGAAATCGACCGGCGCCGGGCGCGCGAACAAGAGTTGCTCGAGGTCATGCGCCAATTGCAGGAAGCCAATCAAATGCTGCTGCGGCTCTCCTGCCTGGACGGATTGACCGGCATCACCAATCGGCGTCAGTTCGACGACTTCCTCGACCAGGAGTGGCGACGCGCCGTGCGCGACTCGACGCCGCTCTCGCTCATCATGTTCGACATCGACCGTTTCAAGACCTACAACGACTCCAAGGGTCATACGGCCGGCGATGAATGTCTCCGGCAGGTCTCTGCGGCCATCTCCAGCGCCGTCAATCGCCCCGGCGACTTGGTCGCCCGCTATGGCGGAGATGAATTCGTCACAGTGCTTCCCGGCACAGCCATCGACGGAGCGGCGCAAGTCGCTGAAAGCCTCCGCCGCCGGGTCGAATCATTGGGCATCACACACTCAGACGGAGAAATCATCACAATCAGCGTCGGCTATGCCTGTATCGTTCCCAACAGACATATCTCCCCGACTGATCTGATCAAGGCGGCCGACCAGGCCTTGTACCAGGCAAAACAAGAAGGACGGAATCGAATCAAGCCGGCCGGGCACTTATCATTGGTCCCAGATTCTCACGACAACTAGAGTAAAGACCATCTGAGGAAACTGTCCGGTACCATAGTTTGCTCACGATTATGCCGCGTCATCGCCGTATAGCCGTTCGAAAACGGATCAAGACCGCTGCCGCGCCGTCTCGGAATCCCCCGTCATCTCCCAAACGGGTATCCTCTACAGGCGCACGACCACGCACATCACGCTCGACTGCTTCAGACAAGCCGAGCGCCGCATCGCTCCTGGATGAATCTCAGGAGACTCTGAGGAAACTGGCTCAGGATGAGGCTCTGACCGACGGCAATCTCTCCCGCTCCTTCCAAGCCATTACCGAAGCCTGTTGCAGGCTCTTGCGAGTGGAGCGAGCCGGCGTCTGGCTGTTCACCGATCATCGCGACGCCATCTCACTGATCGACCTCTTTGAATCCAGACTCCGTCGTCACAGTACCGGCACGACTCTCCCGTCGGCACACTATCCGGCCTACTTCCGATCTCTCATTGACGAAGAACGAGCCCTAGTGGTTCACGACGCAACTCAAGACCCTCGGACTAAGGAATTCACGCAGGGCTATTTGATTCCTTTCAATATCAGAGCGATGCTGGATGCCCCGATCAGGCAGAAGGGAACCGTCGTGGGGGTCCTATGCGCAGAACAGGTCGGCAGGACACGGCGGTGGAATATCCAGGAAGAACAGGTCGCAAGTTCACTGGCGACCATGGCAACATTGGCCATAGACGCAGCGGAACGGCGTGAGGGCGAACAGGCGCTGCGGGACGCAAAAGAGGCGGCCGAAGTAGCCAATCGGGCGAAGAGCGAATTCCTGGCCAACATGAGCCATGAAATCCGGACACCGATGAATGCCATTATCGGCATGGCCGATCTGCTGTGGGACACCGCACTGACTTCCGAACAGCGCAAGTACTTGCGGATCTTTCGGCGGGCAGGCGGGACGTTGCTGACCCTGATTAACGACATCCTCGACCTCTCAAAAATCGAATCGGGGCACCTCGAACTGGACTCTGTCGATTTCGACCTGAACGAAGTCATCGACCGAGCTTTGGAAATGTCGGCCATGCGGGCCAATGAAAAAAGCTTGGAACTCGTGTGCCGCATCGCCCCAGACGTGCCGTCTTCCCTGATCGGCGACCCGACGCGGCTCATACAAATATTTGTCAACCTGATCGGCAATGCCCTGAAATTTACCGACAAGGGTTCCGTCGTGGTCCAGGTAACGAATGACACGGAGGCGTGCGCTCCCGGCGCGATTCAATTCTCTGTCAGCGACACTGGAATCGGCATTCCCGCCGATAAGCTCACCGCCATTTTCGCCCGTTTCACTCAGGTCCACCACTCATCGGCGAAGCAATATGGAGGAACAGGGCTTGGCCTCGCAATCACCAAACAGCTGGTAGCGCTGATGAACGGACGGATCTGGGCGGAAAGCGTGGTCGGCAAAGGCAGCATATTCCATGGCGTGGTGAGGCTCGGCGTACAACCAGTCCACGACGTATCGAGAACGCCTATGCCGATCAACCTATCGGGAACAAGAGCGTTCGTCGTGGACGACCACCCTACCAATCGTTTAATCCTTCGCGAGACGCTCGCCGCCCAAGGAGCTTTGATCACCGAAGCCGACAACGGCGCTGCCGCAATCCACGAGATCCGTCGCGCAAGCGAACAGGGCGCCCCGTATGAACTCCTGCTTCTCGATGCCAGTCTGCCGGATATGACCGGCTTTCACATGGTCGAGCAGCTGAAAACGTTGTCCGTAGAAAACGGGCTGGTGACGGTCATGCTCACGTCGGACCATTGGGCCGACGATATCGCCCGCACCTACGATCTCGGATTAGGAGGGTATCTGGTCAAGCCCATTCGCCGCGCCGACCTGCTTCAAACGATCGGCATCGCGATGAACCGCGCCAAAGGGCCCCAGCCCGGGGCCTCACCCGAATCCAAAGAGCCCGAGAAGTCCGCGGTCGTCCACCCACTGCGGCTGCTTCTAGTTGAAGATTCCCCTGACAATCAAGTGCTGGTGAGTTCCTACCTCAAACAAACCAGCCACGCTCTCGACATCGCGGAGAACGGCGCGATCGGAGTGGAGAAATTCAAGAACCAGCCGTACGACGTCGTGCTGATGGATATTCAGATGCCTGTACTGGACGGGTACGGCGCGACGAAGGCGATCCGCGAATGGGAACGCAATCATGACTTGCCGCCTGTTCCGATCATCGCCCTTACAGCCTACGCGCTCAAGGAAGAGACCGACAAGATTTTTCAGGCCGGCTGTACCACCCACATCACCAAGCCCGTGAAGAAAGCCACCCTGCTGGAAATTCTTCGGGCACACCAGAAGCGAGCTGCCTGATTCATGCAAACTCCACCACCAGCATCATCCGATCGAGTCCTTGTGCGGATCGAGCGCGATTTTGAAAGCATCGTGCCCGGCTTTCTAGCCAATCGGAAAAAGGACCTCCACACGCTTCACCGCGCGCTGGCCGAGAAAGACTTTCGAACCATCCAACTGCTGGGTCATCGTATGAAAGGCGATGGCGGCGGATACGGATTCGATCGGATTTCAGAAATCGGCGGCGTCATGGAACTGGCAGCCCAGCGGCAGGACCATGCCGCGTCCGAGCAACACATCAAACAGCTGGAACATTTCCTCGCCTGCGTGCACATCGAATACGTGTGACGCACTGATTGTTTGAGTAGAGTCCTGGTCACGGCTCGTGTATAATGCCGTCCAACGGGAACGCGAGCGCACTTCCTCCCCGTTCTCTTGCCGTGGATTCGATGCTGCGCAATCGAGCGTAGCCAACCCCACGGGTCTTCATGCGCTCGCTCCCACATCCCATCGCGTGGGGGGCTAGCTCAGTTGGGAGAGCACTACGTTCGCAACGTAGGGGTCGGGGGTTCAACTCCCCTGCCCCCCACCAAA
>Ga0315912_10001532_pt1 | contig 27855 bp, 21 predicted proteins | sample VfabasoilMG_FD_204469 | JGI IMG/M metagenome (GOLD analysis project Ga0315912, IMG submission 204469) | Garden soil microbial communities collected in Santa Monica, California, United States - V. faba soil | ecosystem: Environmental > Terrestrial > Soil > Garden | place: USA: California...
GCGACATCCAACTGAAAGGCTCCGGCCGCACGCCGTTTTCGCGTGGCGGCGACGGCCGCGCGGCGCTGGGGCCGGTGCTGCGCGAATACCTGGTGAGCGAGGCGATGGCCGCGCTGGGCGTGCCCACCACGCGCGCCCTGGCCGCCGTTTCCACCGGGGAGGACGTGCTGCGCGAGACGCGGCTGCCGGGCGCGATCCTCACCCGCGTTGCCGCCAGCCACCTGCGCGTCGGCACCTTCCAGTTCTTCGCCGCGCGGGATGACCGGGACGCGGTGCGGGCCCTGGCGGACCATGCCATCGCGCGGCATTACCCGGATGCCGCCGGCGCGCCCAATCCCTACCGCGCCTTCCTGGACAGCGTGGTGGCGCGGCAGGCGGATCTCGTGACGCACTGGATGCTGCTGGGTTTCATCCATGGCGTGATGAACACGGACAACTGCACCATCTCCGGGGAGACGATCGACTACGGCCCCTGCGCCTTCATGGATGCCTACGACCCCGGCACGGTTTTCAGTTCCATCGACCGCATGGGCCGCTACGCCTACGGCAACCAGCCGCGCATCGTGCACTGGAACCTGGCGCGGCTGGCGGAATGCCTGCTGCCACTGCTGGGCGAGACGGATGAGGCGGCCCTCGCCTCCGCCCAGGAATCCCTCGCCGGCTTCGCCCCAGCCTTCATGGCCGCCTATTTCGGCGGCTTCGGCCGCAAGCTTGGCCTGGTCGCCGGCAAGGCTGGAGACAACGCGCTGGTGCAGGACCTGCTGGACCTGATGGCGGCGAACAAGGCGGACTTTACCCTGACATTTCGCCTGCTCTGCGACCTGGTGGACGACCCGGCGCACCGGGGTGTCCGCGAGCAGTTCATCGACCCCACCGCCTTCGATGCCTGGGCGGAGCGCTGGCGGGAACGCCTGGGTGCCGAACCGGTGTCGGCCGGCGAACGCGCGGCCGCGATGCGGACGGTGAACCCCGCCTACATCCCGCGCAACCATCTAGTCGAGGAAGCGTTGGCCGCCGCCGTGGAACGCGGAGATATGGCACCGTTCGACGAGTTGCTCGCCGTCGTTTCCAACCCTTTCGCGGAGCAGCCGGGCCGCTCACGCTACGCGCAGCCGGCCCCACCCGGCGAAGGTGTCTATCAGACCTTCTGCGGTACCTGACCGGCGGGCGTCATGCCGCCATGCATTTGGGCAACGATCTCGAAGGATCGCAGCCGCGCCCGATGGTCGAAGATGTTCGCCGTCACCATCAGCGCGTCGGCGCCGGTGCGCTGCACGAACGCCTCCATCCCCGCCCGCACCGTCTCCGGCCCGCCGACGATCGCGCAGGCCAGCGCATCCGCCAGCATGGCCCGGCCGTAGCGGTCCACCCGGCTTTCGAAGTCAGGATCAGGCGGCGGCAGCTTGGCGGGCCGACCACGGCGGATATTCAGGAATGATTGCTGCAGCGATGTGAACAGCAGCCGTGCCTCGGCGTCCGTCTCGGCCGCGATGATGTTCACGCCCAGCATCACGTGCGGCGCCGCCAGCTGGGCGGAGGGGCGGAACATCTGGCGATACACCGCCATCGCCTGCTCCATCGCCGCCGGCGCGAAATGGGAGGCGAACGCATAGGGCAGCCCCAGCATCGCGGCCAGCTGCGCGCCGTAGGTGGAGGAACCGAGGATCCAGAACGGCACATCCAGCCCCGCGCCGGGAATGGCCACCACCGCCTGCCCGGGCTGCGCCGGCTGGAAGTAGTTCATCAGTTCCACGACGTCGTTCGGAAAATCATCGCCGCTGCCGGCGAGGTTGCGGCGCATCGCCCGCGCCGTGACCTGGTCAGACCCCGGCGCCCGGCCAAGGCCGAGTTCCACGCGGCCCGGATGCAGGGCGGCCAACGTGCCGAACTGCTCGGCGATGATCAGCGGGGCGTGGTTGGGCAGCATCACCCCGCCGGCGCCGATGCGGATATGGCTGGTACCCGCCGCGATATGCGCCAGCGCCACGGCGGTGGCGGAACTGGCAATGCCCGGCAGGTTGTGGTGCTCCGCCATCCAGTAGCGCTGGTAGCCCAGCGCCTCCACATGGCGGGCCAGATCCAGCGAGTTGCGCAGCGCCGTGCCGGCGTCTCTGCCCTCCGTGATGGGCGAAAGGTCGAGGACGGAAAGCGGAACCACCTCCGCTACGCCGCCTGCTCCATGGTGGATCTCAGACCGGCGACAGTGGTGCGGTGCATGTCGCGCACTTCCTTCGCGTCGAACGGCCGCGCGCGATGCATCGTCGCCTGGTTGTCCCACATCACCAGGTCGAACTGCGTCCATTCATGGGAGTAGACATATTTCCGCTGCGTCGCGTGCTCGTTCAGGTCGCGCAGGAAGGCGCGCGCTTCCGGCACCGGCCAGCCAACGATCGTGCCGGCATGGGATGCGAGGTAGAGCGACTTCCGACCGGAGGACGGATGCGTGCGCACGAGGCGCTGCTTCACCGGCGCGAACTCGATCCGCTCCGCCGCGGTAAAGTCCTCGAACCCGATCAACGCGCGCGAGAACAGCTGGCTGTGCTCGCAGACCAGTCCCTCGCATTCCCGTTTTGTTGCCTCGTCCAGGTCGTCCCAGGCCGCGCGCATGTCCGCGAACTCGGTGTTGCCGCCCTTGGACGGGATGATGCGCGCCGACAGCAGCGAGTACTTCGCCGGAACCACCTTGAACGAACTGTCCGAGTGCCACAGCCGCGTGCCCAGGCTGAACAGCCGGCGGCGGTTTTCCCGCGCCAGGACCTGGTTGTTGTTGTCCAGATTGGAGATGTCCGCGATATGCGCGCCCAGGCGCTGGCCGGTGTTGTCCTTGATGTTGTTGGTGGCCAGTTCCAGTTCGCCGAAATTGCGGGAGTAGGCCATCTGCGTCTCGTCCGTGAAGCGCTGGCCGTGGAACACCAGCACGCCGTACTGGTCCATGCCCTTCTCGATCTGCGCCGCTTCCTCGGGTGTCAGTGGCCGGGTGATGTCGATGCCGGAGGCGACGCCAGCGAAAAACGGGCGTGAAACCGGATCGATCGGGCGGATCGACAATGTCATGGCACTTCTCCCCTCTGGGGCGCGATGCGCGATGCAGGCGCGCCTAGTTGACAGCGTGTGAATCCCCTGCCCGGCTGTCAACTCCGCGGCCGGTCGCGCTGCCTCACTGGCGGAGAACCGCGGTCCACACGGAAATCTCGAACAGGCGCCACGACCCGGCGACGGACTGGAAGACAAGGTCGAAATGCACCTGCAGCGGCGCGGTTTCGTAGAAGCCGGTGGTGCGGATGAAGCCTCGCGCGTCTATCTCCGGCTGGCGGACGAATTTCGGCTGGAACATCACGATTGGCGCGAAGTTCAGCTTGCGCGCCCGCATGTCGGCGAAGATCTCGCCCAGGCGGCGCGTTGTGTTGGTCTTCTGGAAATCCGGGGCGCCAAGTTCGCGCAGCACGGAGTAGTTGTCCGTCAGGTTCGCCTGGTTCAGAGCGATGAGCGTATTGGCGATGAGGATCACCAGTCCCTCGTAATCGGGGGCCACAACCGGCGCCGAAGCCACTTGCCCCTGCACCTGGGTCTGTGCCGGAGCGGGCGCGGGTCGCGCGGGCTGGGGCGCCACGGGCTGGGTGGGGGCAACCGGGCGGGGTGCCTGTGCAACGCCAATCCGGGGCGCAACCCCGATCAGGAAAAACACCAGCACGGCCGCAAGTCGCGAAACAGGCCGCCACGCGGGCAGCCGGTTCCGTATCAAGTCCTGGTTGGCAAGGGCACCAGGCAAGGGCTGTCCCTCGTCAGGCCCCGCCATGCGGATCGCGGCTCGCGATCACCAGGTCCACTGCACGCCGGCGCGGCCACCCACAGTGCTGCGGGAGTAGCTGTTGACCGAGCCCTGGCCCCAGCCGATGGCACCGGAGACGGCGACGCGATCACTCTTGCCCAGAACGCCATTGGCCAGCACGCCGATGGCGCTGAAGCCCATGGCGTTGGCGCCGTCGAACCCGCCCCAGCCGGCACGCACGCCGAAGCGTTCGCCTGTCGCCAGGCTCGGGTCCGCCATGGCCATTGCCACGGCCGCGCCTGCCTTCACCACGGCCACCTGCTTGTAGAGTGCACCATTGTCGGATGCCAGGTTGCCGTAGCGGTCGGACGTGACGAGGCCGAGCGGGCCGACCTGGCGCGAACGGCTCAGGTCGCTGTTCATGCCGGGGGCCGTATAGGTCTCGTTCTCCGTGCCCAGCACCATCTGGTTGGACGCCGTGGCAACGGCGCCAGCGCCAATGGCCGTGGAGTTGCTGTAGCCCGGCCCGACATAGGCACCCGCACCGATGGCCGTTGAGTTCGTCGCCGTCGCACCAACCCCGGCACCGACGCCGATCGCCGTGGCGGAGTCCGCGTTGGCGAAGGCGTTGTTGCCGTAGGCCGAGGCCTGCACGCCCGTTGCGGCGGAGCTGGCGCCCATCGCCGTGCTGGCAAGGCCGGAGGCGGACGCGTAGGTGCCCACCGCCGTGGCGTTGGCGTTGGTGGCCGCCGCGTTCTGGCCCATTGCGACGGAAGATGAACCGGATGCCGTGGCGACCGGCCCCACCGCGACGGCGTTGGACGCGGAGGCAATGGAGAGTTGGCCGACGGCGACCGAACTGGAGGCCGTTGCCGTGGCCTTCGTGCCCACTGCCACGGCGTTGTCGGCATCCGCCAGCACTTCACGCCCCAGGGCGATGGTGTTGGTCCCGTTCGCCTTCGACCCCATACCCTGTGCCATCGCCGCAACGCCATTGGCCGTGTTCTGGTCACCGACCGCGATCGCGCCCTGGCCGATGGCGGTGTTCTGGCGGCCGGAGGCCACCGCGCCGTCACCGTTCGTGGTGTTGTTCGCACCGATGGCGACCGCGCCGGATCCACCCTGCACCTCGGATGTGCCGCCGGCGAAGGAGCCGGCACCGGACCCGACGAACACCTTAGCAGAGGAACCGATCGCCACGGTGGACGCCGCGAGCGCCTGCGAATTCTGGCCGACGGCGGTGGCCGCCACGCCCGAGGCCATCGTGCCCTGGCCCACGGCCACGGCACCGGCCTGGCTGGCCGAGGCGTTGGTGCCCGTCGCGATGGCGTTGGCGGCGGTGGCGGCAGCCGACTGCCCCTGCGCGATGGTGCCGACCCCGATTGCCTGGGACCCCTGGCCCATCGCGATCGCGGCGTTGCCGTTCGCCGTGTTCTGGTCGCCGGAGGCAACCGCGCCCTGGCCGTTCGCCAAGTTGGCACGACCACTGGCCGTGGCACCATCGCCCGTGGCGGCATTGTTCTGGCCCACCGCGACCGCGCCGTTACCGGACGCCGTGTTGGGATCTCCGATCGCCACCGCGCCGTTGCCGGTAGCGGAGCCGCCGAGACCGACCGCGACCGCGCCGGAGCCCTGCGCCGTGTTCTGCGCGCCGCCGGTGAAGGCTCCGTCGCCCTTGGCGGTGTTCAGGTAGCCGACACCCGCCGCGCCAAGCCCCTCGGCCGTGTTCTGCCGGCCGATACCGACGGTGCCGTTGCCGACCAGATCGTTCAGCATGCCGCTGGCTACGGAACCTGTGCCCTCCGCGGAGTTGCCGGAGCCGGATGCCACCGCGCCTTCGCCGGTCGCGCCGTTATTGGCACCGATCGCCAGCGCGCCACGGCCCTTGGCGATGTTCTGTCCACCCTGGGCAACGGCGCCGAAGTCGGAGGCGGCGTTGTCGTAGCCGCTGGCGATGGAACCCTGGCTGTTGGCGATATTGACGAGGCCAGTGGCGACCGAACCGATTCCCAGTGCCTGATTTGACTGACCCGAGGCCATCGCCCCGAGTGCCGCGGCCTTGTTCTGGTTGCCGGTTGCGACCGCGCCATCCGCCGAGGCGGTGTTGAGATTGCCGAGCGCGAGGGCGCCGAGGCCAGTGGCGGCGTTGTCGTAGCCGCTGGCGGTTGCGCCCTGGCCGGTGGCGGCATTGCTGACGCCCAGGGCAATGGCGGCGGCACCGACCGCGGCGTTGCTGTCGCCGCCGGCGATGGCGCCCTGGCCGTTGGCGGAGTTGCCCTGGCCAAGGGCGAGGGAGCCAACGCTCAGCGCCTGGTTGGTGTTGCCGCTGGCCACGGCCCCCGCCGCGGCGGCCTTGTTGTCGGCACCGGAGGCAACAGCGCCGGTCCCGGAGGCAATATTCGTCGTGCCCGTGGCGACGGCGCCCGATCCGGTCGCCTTGTTGGTGTTGCCGCTCGCGGTCGCCCCCAAACCACTTGCGGTGTTGGTGTTGCCGCTGGCGACGGCGCCGATACCTGAGGTCTTGTTGTTGGCGCCGCTGGCGCTGGCCCCCTGCCCAGACGCCGTATTCGTAAAGCCGGACGCGACTGCGCCCAGGCCCGTGGCCGTGTTCTTGTCGCCGGTGGCGGCCGCGCCGTCGCCGGTGGCAGTGTTGTCCGCGCCGATCGCGACCGCGCCGGTGCCGACAGCGACATTGGGATCGCCGATGGCCACGGCGCCATTGCCATTGGCGGTGTTCAGGTTACCGATGGAAACCGCGCCCGTGCCGCCGAGCACCTTGGAGGTGCCGCCGGCGAAGGAGCCGGGACCGGCTATTGCCGCGACCGTCGCGCCCGTGCCGATTGCCACTGTCTTGTCGGCCAATGCCCGGGAGTTCTGGCCAACTGCGACAGACCCGATACCATCGGCAAGGGTGCTTTGCCCCACCGCGGTCGCCCCGGTCTGCGTCGCCGCGGCGTGCGAACCCATGGCGATCGCGTCCGCGTTGCTGGCGGATGCACTGAGGCCGATGGCGATGGCGTTCAGGCCGGATGCATCGGCGTTGTGGCCGCCCGCGAACGCATTCTCGGCGGACGCACTGGCGTGGTCGCCGATTGCCGTGGCGCTGTCCTTAGCCGCGCTAGCATGGTTGCCGACCGCGACGGCGTTGAACCCGTCCGCGGCAGCCTGGTTGCCGCCCGCGAAGCTGTTGTCGCCAGTTGCAATGGCCTGGTTGCCAAGCGCCGTGGCCTGCGCGCCTTGCGCGCGAGCCTGGTTGCCGAGGGCGGACGCGTTGCCGCCACTGGCCACGGACTGGTTGCCCGCTGCGATCGCGTTCTGGCCAGTCGCCCGCGCGGTATTGCCGATCGCGGCGGAGTTGTCACCGGCAGCATTGGCACCATTGCCGGCCGCAATCGCATTCAGCCCGGCGGCGCGCGATCCATTGCCGACCGCCGCGGCATTGTTGCCGGAGGCGTTGGCGCCGTTACCGGCTGCCAGGGCGTTCAGCCCCGATGCACGCGAACCATTGCCCACCGCGGAGGAATTGTTGCCGGAAGCGTCGGCACCGTTACCGGCGGCCAGGGCATTGATGCCGGAGGCGCTCGTGCCGTTGCCGAAAGCGCTCGCGTTCGTGGCACTGGCACTCGCACCATTGCCCGCGGCCAGGGCGTTCGTAGCCGTGGCCGAGGCCGCGGTGCCGATGGCCGTCGCGCTCTGCGCGCTGGCCACCGCGCCCGTGCCCTGAGCGATAGAATCCTGGCTGTCCGCGCTGGCCTGGGTGCCGAACGCAATGGAATTCAGGCCGCTGGCCGCCGCCCCCCGGCCCAATGCCTGGGCACTGTCGGCGGTTGATTGCGCGCCATCGCCGATGGCGGTGGCGCTATGCGCGTTGGCGAGGGCGTTGTAGCCGATCGCGATCGTATCCTGCTCCAGCGCCTTGGCGTTGCGGCCGAAGGCCTGCGCGTTGTCGTGGGTTGCCAGCGCGTTGCGGCCCTGGGCGGTGGAATTGGCACCCGAGGCGGTCGCGTGGTCGCCGACTGCGATGGAACTGGTGCCGGAGGCGAGCGCGGTATAGCCGTTTGCCAGTGCGTTGCGGGCGATCGCCTGCGCGTCATGCCCATAGGCCTGCGCGTTCGGCTTGTTGGCCAGCGCGTTGGTGCCGATCGCCGTCGTATCGAAGCTCAGCGCCTTGGAATTCAGGCCGATGGCGATGGCATTGTCGGTATTGGCCAGCGAGTTGGTACCGATGGCCACGGCATTGACGTCCAGCGCCGAAGCGGTGATGCCCATGGCGATGGTGCCGTCGCTGATTGCCTGGGACTTGTAGCCCTGGGCGATGGCGGCGAAGCCGATGGCCTTGTTCTGGTCACCCGCCGTGACCGTGGACTGGCCTTGGGAAAGATTGCCCCGGCCCAGCGAAACCGCGGCATCGCCGGTGGATGTGTTGTCCTGGCCGATGGCAACGGCACCATTGCCGGTGGCGATGTTCGGATCGCCGATCGCGACCGCGCCGTTGCCCGTGGCCTGGTTAAGATCGCCGATGGCGACGGAACCCTCGCCCTTCGCCTTGTTCTGGTTGCCGCCGGTGAATGAGCCAGTGCCATTCGCGCTGTTGATGTTGCCGATGCCGACGGCGCCGAGGCCGACCGCCGAGTTCTTCACACCGATGCCGACCGTGGCATCGCCCAGGATGTTGTTCTGCTCGCCCACCGCGACGGAGCCGAGGCCGTTGGAGACGTTCTGGTTACCGGAACCGATCGAGCCCTGGCCAGTGGCGGAATTGTTGTTGCCGGAGGTAACGGAGCCCTGGCCGTTCGCGGTATTGAGGTTGCCTTCCGCGATCGAGCCGAGGCCGGTTGCGTTGTTGCCGTTGCCTTCCGCCACCGAGCCCTGGCTGTTGGCCTTGTTCGCGTTGCCGCCCGCGACCGCACCCAGGCCGGTGGCCAGGTTGGTGTCGCCAAGCGCCAGCGCGCCGATGCCGGTCGCGCTGTTGCTGTTGCCTTCCGCCACCGAGCCCTGGCTGTTGGCCTTGTTCGCGTTGCCGCCCGCGACCGCGCCCAGGCCGGTGGCCGTGTTGCCGTCACCTATCGCCAAGGAACCTTGGCTGTTCGCCGTGTTGTTGTTGCCGGTGGCAACAGCGCCCTGCGCCAGGGCCTTGTTATTGTTGCCCTGCGCCGCCGCGCCGAGGCCGTTGGCGGTGTTGAGGTTGCCCAGGGCGATCGCACCGATGCCGGTGGCGGTGTTCGAGTCGCCGATGGCAAGCGACCCCTGGCTGTTCGCCGTGTTGCCATCGCCAATGGCGACGGCGCCCTCGGCCAAGGCCTTGTTGCTGTTACCGCTCGCAACCGCGCCCTGGCCGGTGGCGGTGTTCTTGTTGCCGGCCGCAAAGGCTCCGAGGCCGTCGGCGCTGTTCTCAAAGCCGAGTGCCACCGCACCCTGCTGGTTGGCCTTGTTGCCCGTGCCCATGGCCAGCGCACCGTCGCCGGTCGCGGTGTTCTTGTTGCCGGCGGCGATGGCACCCAGACCGGTGGCGGTGTTGCCGTTGCCGAGCGCCAGCGCGCCATCACCGGTCGCCTTGTTGTCGTTGCCCATGGCCATGGCGCCCACGCCATCGGCCTTGTTGTTGTTGCCGCTGGCGATGGCGCCCTGACCGGTCGCGCTGTTGCCGTTGCCCGTGGCGAGGGAGCCCAGGCTGTTGGCGACGTTGTTGTCGCCAACCGCGACCGCGCCGTTCGCCAACGCCTTGTTGTTGTTGCCGACGGCCGTCGCGCCTTCGCCCGTGCCGGTATTGTTGGCGCCCACCGCGATGGCGCCTGTGCCTGTGGCCAAGTTCGGGTCGCCCAGGGCAACCGCGCCATTGCCGTCCGCGACGTTCAGGTTGCCGATGGAGACCGCCCCGATGCCGCCCTTCACCTGGGATGTGCCGCCGGCGAAGGAACCGGCCCCGGCCCCCGCGAGAACATTCGCGCCCGGGCCGATCGCGACCGTGCTGGCCGCGTTCGCCTGCGCGCCGACGCCAATAGCGGTCGCGGCCTTCGCGCTGGCCAACGCGTCTTGGCCCAGGGCGAGGGAATTGATGGTGGACGCGTTCGAGTTGTTGCCGATGGCGATGGCGGACACATCGCCCGTGCGGGCCTGCAGCCCACCCGCGCCGGCACCGGCCAGAGAGCCGCCACCGAGGTTGATGCCGAGCTCGTAGCTCTCCATGTCCGGATTGCCCAGGACAATGTTCCCGCCATGAGCGGAGATGCCCTGGGTGGCGAAAACCTTGGACGCGGTCACGTCTCCGCCGACATCCACGTTCCCGGTGACGCCGACATTGCCATTGAAGAAGGATTCACCATTGGCGATCAGCGCCGCCCCCCCGGCAGGAGCGATCGGGCCGATTGTCACGGTGCCTGTAAAGCTAGCTTCGCAGTTCGGCAGATTGGACGTGTAGACGTTCAGGTCCTGGACCTGCTGATCGATATCGCGGGCAGCGATCGCGAGATCAATGCTGTCGATACTTTTCCCCGCTGCGTCAGCCTGGAAACCCAAGGAAACCGCTGATGCTGCAACGGCCGCCGCCTCTACCACAACAATAGGCGCCGCCAAAGTTGAGCCAACCAAAGGCACCGCAAGCGCAGTGGCCTCCAATCCCAATTGAACGGCATTGGCGCTGACGGACGCTGCCTGGGCGATCAACGCATCCCGGTTCGACACTGCCGCTTCGCGACCCAGCGTCAGGGAGTTCTTCTGATTGGTCAGGCTATCCTGGTTCAAGCCATTGATTGTTGGCGTGTACTGCTGAACACACCCCCCATCGTTGACGTTGCTCAAAGGCGGGCTGCTGGTGACGACCGAAGGCGGGGCCGAGGGCGGCGTATTCGGGCTGCTTGTCAAGGCAAGAGCCTGGTGCGTCGGCAATAGCGACAGCGCCGTGAGCATGAACACACTGACCCGGAACCCGGTGGCCGGCGACTGCGTCTGAAGGGAGGTCGTACCCAGCAGGTTGGATTGAAGCATGCGCGCGATCCCCTTCCGTGACGGCGTCGGCCCAGCCGACTCCGCCGCAAACTTTTGCAATCATTAAGCTGTTGGTTAACTAATGGTAAGCCATCAAGCAACCGTGCCGCAATGATGTAACCGAACGGTCGGTCACTGTGGTCAGAATGCAACAATCGCTGCTGGAGGAAGGGTGGCCGGCACTGTAGATATACGGGCCACGTACCCACGCGGATCGCGACGGGGAGGCTGGAATTGACCGGAAAATACTTCGGCGCCGGGGATGCCCCGAACATCATCCACATGTCCGAAGCCGGCCAGCACGCGATGACGCAGTGCCGGGCACTCGGCTACCGTATCGACTACACGCGGGCGGGTATCCGCATCTTCTACCCGCCGCCAAGCGCGTTGCAGGCCCTGGCATACAGCCTGGATGATTTCCTGGCGATAACGCGCGGAATCCTGGCCAGCCACGGATTGGATACGGCAACCGCGCCGGAGAGCGACACGGAGGAAGACGCGTTCCTCGCGCCACACAGCCATCCGGACTCGATCGCGCGGCTTGTCGCGTTGAGCCGCAAGGCAATTGCGGAACGGGATGCCTGGAAGTCCCGCGCCCAGGAAGCCGAGCAGGCGCTGTCCGCGCTGCAGGCACAGGCCGCCCGGAGTAGCCCAAGGGACGGCACGAGCGGCACCACCGGGGACGCACGTTACAACCGTTTGAAGCGTATCATCGCCCAGGAGCTGCACCCGGACAGCCAGGCCCCCGGCGCCGAGCAGAGGTTGAAGACGGAGGTCTTCAAGGTCATCTGGCGCCGCATGCAGGACATGGAGCGGGAAGGCTAGCCCGGCAGCATGACCGCATCCGCCAACGGCCTCTTGGCCGCCACCCTCGCGCGCCTGGAAAAGCCACCGCGCACGGCATCCCTCATCATCACCGTTTGGGGGGATGCGGTGGTGCCGCGCGGCGGTTCCTTGTGGCTGGGGACGTTGCAGGCGCTGCTGGACCGGTTCGGCTGCCGGGAAGGCCAGGTGCGCACCGCCATGTCGCGCCTGACCGAGGAAGGCTGGCTGGCTCGCACGCGGCAGGGTCGGCTGAGCTTCTATCGGCTTGGTCCGCGTGGGGAGGCCAGTTTCGCGGCGGCATCGCGGCGGATCTACGCCCCGCCACGATCCGGCTGGGACGGCGCATTCCGCCTGGCGCTGTCCGCCGGCCCCGGAATAGCGAAGGACGGGATGACGAAGGACGTGATGGCACAGGAATTGACCGCACGCGGCTTTGTGCCGCTGGCGCCGGGGTTCCTCCTGGGCACCGCCGGCGCCCCTGGGGACCTGCCCGCCGACGCAACGGTGCTTCTGGCCACACCCCGCAGCTCGGCGGAAGCCCTGGTGGTGGCGGCACGCGCTTTCCCCGGACTGGGCGCGATCGCCGACGGATACCGGCGCTTCATCACTGCCTTCGCCCCCCTCGCCGAGGTAACCATCCCCGGCGAGGAAGCGCTGCCCCTGCGCCTGCTCCTGGTGCACGAATGGCGCCGCATCGCCCTGCGCGACCCTGGCCTGCCCCTGGCGCTGCTGCCCCCGGACTGGCCGGGCACCGCCGCCCATGCCCTGGCCGGCGCGCTCTACCGCCGCCTGCTGCCGGGCGCCGAGGCATGGCTGGACCGGCATGGCCGCGCTGAGGACGGCGCCCTGCCGCCGGCCAGGGACATCGCGGACCGGTTCGCGCCATGATGCATTGCGTTACGGTTTTTCTTGATTGCCGGATAATACTGTCACATATCTGCGGCATAACCCGGCTCCGGGAGGGATACCCATGTACACCCAGGCGCTGAACCAACAGGACCCCGCTGCGCCCGCCGCCTCGGCGGAGGACGCCGAAAGACTGGCCCGCTTCGAGGCCCGCGTCGCCGCCGAGGACAAGATCGAGCCGAATGACTGGATGCCGGAAGCCTACCGCCGCACGCTGATCCGCCAGATCAGCCAGCACGCGCATTCCGAGGTGATCGGCATGCAGCCGGAGGGGAACTGGATCACCCGCGCGCCCAGCCTGCGCCGCAAGGCCGCGCTGCTCGCCAAGGTGCAGGACGAGGGCGGGCACGGGCTGTATCTGTATGCCGCCGCCGAGACGCTGGGGATCACGCGGGAGGAGCTGTACCAGCAACTGCTCTCCGGCCGGGCCAAGTACAGCAGTATCTTCAACTACCCGACGCTGACCTGGGCTGATATCGGCGCCATCGGCTGGCTGGTGGACGGCGCGGCGATCATGAACCAGATCCCGCTCTGCCGTACCTCCTACGGCCCTTATGCGCGGGCCATGATCCGCATCTGCCGGGAGGAAAGCTTCCACCAGCGCCAGGGCTACGAGCTGATGCTGGCCCTGTCGCGCGGAACGCCAGAGCAGAAGGCGATGGCGCAGGACGCGCTGGACCGCTGGTGGTGGCCGTCGCTGATGATGTTCGGCCCGCCGGACGCCGAAAGCCAGCACACGGACCAGGCGATGCGCTGGAAGATCAAGCGCTTCACCAACGATCAGCTGCGCCAGCAATTCGTCGATGCCACGGTGCCGCAAGGCCATTTCCTCGGCCTGACCTTCCCGGACCCGGACCTGCGCTTCGATGAAGCCGAGGGCCACTGGCGCTTCGGCGCCATCGACTGGGCGGAATTCAAGGCCGTCCTGGCCGGCAACGGCCCCTGCAACCGCCAGCGCATGCAGGTGCGCCGGCAGGCGCATGACAGCGGCGCCTGGGTGCGCGAAGCCGCCCTGGCGCATGCGGCGAAGCGCCGCGCCGCCACGCAACTGGCAGCGGAGTAGAACCGATGACCGAAACGCCGATGCCGCTGTGGGAAGTGTTCATCCGCGCCCGCGCCGGGCTGGCCCACCGGCACGCCGGCAGCGTGCATGCGCCGGATGCGGCAATGGCGCTGCTGGCGGCGCGCGATACCTACACGCGCCGCGGCGAGGGCCTGTCCATCTGGGTGGTGCCCTCCGCCGCCATCACCGCCAGCGACCCGGCCGACAAGGACAGCCTGTTCGAACCGGCGGCGGACAAGATCTACCGCCACCCGACCTTCTACGAAGTGCCGGATGAAGTGGGCCATATGTGATGACCGCCATCACCGTCACCCGCACCGCGCCGCCGCTTCTGCTGCACACGCTGCGGCTGGCGGATACGGCGCTGGTGCTGGGCCATCGCCTGTCCGAATGGACCGGCCAGGCGCCGACGCTGGAGGAGGAAATGGCGCTGGCCAATGTGGCGCTGGACCATATCGGCCAGGCCCGCGCGCTGTATGCCCACGCCGCCGCGCTGGAAGGCAAGGGCCGTACCGAGGATGAGCTGGCCTATCTGCGGGACGCACCGGAATACCGCAACTGGCTGATCGTGGAACTGCCGAACGGCGACTTCGCGCACACCATGCTGCGCCAGTTGTTCGTCAGCGCCTTCCTGCTGCCGTTCTGGCAGGCACAGGCGCGCTGCGCGGAACCCACGCTGGCCGCCATCGCCGCCAAGGCGGAGAAAGAAGCGGCTTACCACCTGCGCCATGCCGGCGAATGGGTGGTGCGCCTGGGCGACGGCACGGAGGAATCCCATCGCCGCTGCCGGGATGCGCTGGCGGCGCTGTGGCAATTCACCGGGGAGATGTTCGAACAGGACGCTTCCGACCGCGAACTGCTCGCCGCAGGCCTGGCGCCGGACGTGATTGCCCTGCGCGCCGCCTGGACTGCCACCGTCACGGAGGCACTGGCCGAGGCCACGCTGCCGGCACCGCCGGCGGATGCCTGGATGCAGTCCGGCGGGCGGCGGGGCGTGCATACGGAACACCTGGGCCACCTGCTGGCGGTGATGCAGCACCTGCCGCGCAGCTACCCCGGCGCCATGTGGTGAGTGATACTGACACCGCCCTGCGCGACCGTGCCCTGGCGGCCGCCGCCACCGTGGCGGACCCGGAAATCCCCGTGCTCTCCATCGCCGACCTGGGCGTGCTGCGCGGCGCCCGTGTGGCTTCCGACGGCGGCGTGGAGGTGGACATCACGCCGACCTATTCCGGCTGCCCGGCGATGCAGGCCATCGCCGACGCGGTGCTGGTGGCACTGCGCGACGCCAACCTGCCCCGCCCGCGCGTGAACCTGGTGCTGTCCCCCGCCTGGACCACGGACTGGATGACGCAGGCCGGCCGCGACGCCCTGCGCGCATACGGCATCGCGCCCCCTTTGCCCCGCGCTTCCCACCGTGCCCGCTTCGCGCCCGAGGCGCCGGTGCCCTGCCCGCACTGCGCAAGCACCGCGACGGAAAGGATTTCCGAATTCGGCTCCACCGCCTGCAAGGCGCTGTGGCGCTGCACCGAATGCCGCGAACCATTCGACCATTTCAAGTGCCTGTGAGAGAGACTGACGCGCGATGAACGCCATGCCCGCCAGCACGCGCTTCCACCGCCTCATGGTGGCGGACATCACGCCGGAGACGCTGGGCGCGATCTGCCTCGCGCTGCGCGTGCCGGACGATCTGCGCGATGCCTTCGCCTTCACGCCGGGCCAGTACCTCACCCTGCGCGCCATGATCGGCGGAGCGGAAGTCCGGCGCTGCTACTCGCTCTGCTCCCTGCCCGGGGAGGCGCTGCTGCGCGTCGGCGTCAAGCGCGTTCCCGGTGGCGCCTTCTCCAACTGGGCGGCTGACAATCTGCGCCCGGGCGACACGCTGGAGGCGATGGCGCCGGAAGGCCGCTTCACCCTGCCCCCGGGCGCGGACCGGCGCGTGTTGGGCATCGCGGCGGGCAGCGGCATCACGCCCATCATTTCCATCCTGCGCGCGGTGCTGGAGCGCGAACCGGGCAGCGAGGCGGTACTGCTGTATGGCAACCAGCGCATGGACGGCATCATGTTCCGCGCGGCGCTGGAGGATTTGAAGGATCGCTTCCTGGCCCGCTTCACTGTCGTGCATGTCCTCAGCGGCGAGAAGCACGAACTGGCTGCGCTGCACGGCCGGCTGGACGCGGCGCGCATCGCCGCGCTGCTGCCGGGGCTGGTGGCACCCGCCGCGCTGGACGCCGCCTTCCTCTGCGGCCCCGATGGTTTGGCGGAGTCCGCGACATCCGCCCTCGCCGGCCTCGGCGTGATGCCGGAGCGCATCCACGTCGAACGCTTCACTCCGGTCGGCGGCACGACGGCACCACCCCGCGCCAGCCCGACCGCATCGGCAACGCAAGCCGCGTCTGCCACGCTAACGGTCGTCAGCGAAGGCGTCACTCGCGACGTGGCGATGCAGCCGGGCGAGACAGTGCTGGAAGCCGGGTTGCGCGCGGGATTGGACCTGCCCTGGTCCTGCCGCGGCGGCATGTGCTGCACCTGCCGCGCCAGGGTCACGGACGGCGCCGTGGCGATGGACACCAACTACTCCCTGCAACCGTGGGAGATGGAGGCAGGGTTCGTGCTCACCTGCCAGAGCCGGCCCACCACCGCGCATGTCACCGTGGACTACGACGCGCACTGAACCCTGACCGTCAGCCCTTCGGCCGCTGGTCCACCACGCGCTTCGCCTTGCCCAGGCTGCGTTCCACCGATCCGGGATCGCACACGTCCACCCGCACGCTCACGCCGATCATCGCCTTCACGTGATGCGCCAGCTCGCGCGCGCAGCGGGCACGGTCCGCGCCGGAAGTGCCCGGCGCGGCTTCCACAATCACCGCGCAATCATCCATCGGCCCGTCCCGCGTCAGCACCAGTTGGTAGTGCGGCGACAGGCCGGAGATGCGCAGGATCTGCTCCTCCACCTGGCTCGGGAACATGTTCACGCCGCGCAGGATGATCATGTCGTCGCTGCGCCCGGTCACCTTCTCCATCCGCCGGAACCCAGGCCGCGCCGTGCCTGGCAGCAGGCGCGTCAGGTCGCGCGTGCGATAGCGGATCACCGGCATCGCCTCCTTGCTGAGGGAGGTGAACACCAGCTCGCCCGGTTGCCCGTCCGGTACCGGGGAGCCGGTCTTCGGGTCCACCACTTCCGGGTAGAAGTGATCCTCCCAGATATGCAGCCCGTCCTTCGTCTCCACGCATTCATTGGCGACACCGGGACCCATCACTTCCGACAGGCCATAGATGTCCACCGCGTGCAGGTCGAACGCGTCCTCGATCTCGCCGCGCATCGCCTCGGTCCACGGCTCCGCGCCGAAGATGCCGATCTTGAGGGACGATTGCCGCGGGTCCAGCCCCTGGCGGCGGAATTCGTCCAGCAGCGCCAGCATGTAGCTCGGCGTCACCATGATGATGTCGGGCTGGAAATCGGTGATCAGCTGCACCTGCCGCTCGCTCGCCCCGCCCGACATCGGGATCACCGTGCAGCCCAGCGCCTCCGCCCCGTAATGCGCGCCCAGGCCGCCGGTGAACAACCCGTAGCCGTAGGCGACATGCACCTTCATGCCCGGCCGCCCGCCGGCAGCGCGGATGCTGCGCGCGACCAGCCCGGCCCAGGTGTCGATGTCCCTGCGCGTGTAGCCCACCACGGTGGGCTTGCCCGTGGTGCCGGAGGACGCATGGATGCGCGCCACCTGTGCCTGCGGCACCGCGAACATGCCGAACGGATAATTGGCGCGCAGCTCCGCCTTGCCGGTGAAGGGAAAGCGCGCCAGGTCCGGCAGGTCACGGAAGTCATCCGGCGTCACTCCGGCCGCGGCAAAGGCGGCGCGGTAATGCGGTACGTTCTCGTATGCATGCCGCAAGGTCCAGGCCAGCCGCTCGCGCTGCAACGCGCGCAGTGCGGCGCGGTCCAGCCGCTCTCCCTCATCCAGCAATGCCGCCGCCGGGGCGTCACCCAAACGTCGCGTCATGTCCTGTCCTCCCCCCGCGCAGGCACCGGCACCAGCGTCCCCTCGATCACGCGAGACAGACCACGGAACACCGCGACCTGCGCGCCGCTCTCGTCAGTGACGGTAACGTCGTAGATGCCGCTGCGCCCCGCTTCGGCCATGCGGGCGGCCCGCGCCGTCAGCACCTGTCCTACGTGCGCCGGGCGCAGATAGGTGATGCTGTTGCTCTGCGCCACGGTGCGCCGGTTAAAGCTGTTGCAGGCGAAGGCAAAGGCGCTGTCGGCCAGCGTGTAGATGAACCCGCCATGGCAGATGCCGTGCCCGTTTGCCATGCGCTTCTCCACCGCCATGGTGATCTCGCTCTCCCCCGGCGCGATCCGCGCCAGCTGCATGCCCAGCCCGGCGGAGGCATGGTCGTCCGCCCACAGCGCGGCGGCGCTGGCCTCCGCCAATTCCTGCGGCGTCATTCTGGCGCGCCCGCGAACCGCGCCGCGCGCTTCTGCTGGAAGGCGGCCACTCCCTCTGCGTAGTCTTCGGTCCGGCCCAGCCGTGCCTGTAGGTCGACCTCCAGCGCCAGGGACGCGTTCAGGTCCTGGCCCTCAGCGGCGTCCATCGCCTGCTTGATGGCGGTCAGCGCCTGTGCCGGCAGCCTCGCCAGCCGCGCGCACAAAGCGTGCGCCTCCTCCTGCAACTGCGCCGCCGGCACCGCGCGCCACACCAATCCCCAGGCGGCCGCCTCCGCCCCGGTGATGGCATCGCCCAGCATCGCCAGGCCCCGCGCCCGCTGCGGCCCGGCCAGGCGCGGCAGGGTCCAGGTCGCGCCACTATCCGGCACTAGGCCGATCTTCACGAAGGCCTGGATGAAGCGCGCATCCGCCGCCGCCAGGGTCAGGTCCGCGGCGAACGCAATGGAGGCACCGGCGCCGGCCGCCATGCCCTGCACCGCGCACACCACCGGCTTCGGCAGCCGTCGCATGGTGCGGATCAGCCGGTTCCAGCCACGCTCGATCACGCCGCGAAGATCGGCCTCCGGCCCGGTCAGCCCGGGCTCCGCCAGATCCTGCCCGGCACAGAACCCGCGCCCGGCGGCGGCCAGCAGCACCACCCGGCACGCCGGATCGGCCGCCGCCTGTTCCAGCCCCGCGATCAGCGCCGCGTGCAACGCGCCATCGAACGCATTCAGCTTATGCGGCCGGTTCAAGGTGAAAACCCGGTAGCCGGGCCGGTCCTCTACCAGCAACGGCGCGTCCTCGGTCATGATCCGTTCCTTCCCACGCAGCGACAGGCAAGCCGGCCTTGAAGTGACCGAATGAACAGCCACGCTATTGACCCCCGCCTCGCCCCGTCAATTGGCACACGGCCCGCAAGCAGCAGTTGCGCCCGCCGCGCCAGCCTGACTAACCTCATCCCCGGTCGACTGCAGCGACAGGAGAGGCCCGTGAAGGGCCCTGACCAGAGGGGAAGACGCACATGGGAATTGCCGCCAGGTTCCTGGCCGCCGCGCTGTTGATTGGCTGCGGTCTGCTCGCCACCACACAAGCCGGCGCGCAGAAGCGCGGCGGTGTGCTGCAAATGAACCTGCCCGACAGTCCCGGCGGCCTTTCCAGCCTGGAGGAGGCCACCCAGTTCGCAGTCGGGCCGATGATGGGCGTGATGAGCAACCTGCTCATCTTCGACCAGCAGGCCCGCCACAACAGCCTTGAGACAATCGTCCCCGACCTTGCCACCGGCTATTCCTGGGGAGACGACGGCAAGGCGCTGACCCTACCGCTGCGCCAGGGCGTGCGCTGGCACGACGGCAAGCCCTTCACCGCGAAGGACGTGCTGTGCACCTGGGACCTGCTGCGGGAAACCGGCACGGACAGGCTGCGCATCAACCCGCGCAAGGCCTGGTACGACAATGTGGAACGCATCAGCGCCAACGGGGATTTCGAAGTCACGTTCCACCTGAAACGCCCGCAGCCCGCCTTCCCGATGCTGCTCGCCGCTGGTGTCTCTCCTGTCTATCCCTGCCACGTGCCTGCGCGGGAGATGCGTACCAAGCCCATCGGTACCGGCCCGTTCAAATTCGTTGAATACAAGGTCAACCAGATCATACGCGTGGTGCGCAACCCGGACTACTGGAAGCCGGAGCGGCCCTATCTGGACGGGATCGACTATGTGATCGTCAGCGATCCGGCGACTTCGGCGCTCGCCTTCGTCGCGGGCAAGTTCGACATGACCTTTCCGCAAACCGTCAGCGCGGAGATGGTGCGCAACATCCAGGGGCAGAAGCCGGATGCGATCTGCGAGATGAACTCCTGGGGCGGGCTGAACACGCATCTGATGTTCAACCGGGAAACGCCGCCCTTTGATAACCCGGAGGTGCGCCGGGCGATGTCGCTGAGCCTGGACCGGCAGGCCTATGTGGACATCGTGACCGACGGCAAGGGCGATGTCGGTGGCGCGCTGCAGCCCCCGCCCGGCGGGCTGTGGGGCATGCCGGAGGCGATGCGACGCGAACTGCCCGGCTACGACAGCAACGTGGCCGGGCGGCGGGAGGAAGCGCGCAGGATTATGCGCGGTCTGGGCTACGGGCCGGACAACCGGCTGAAGGTGAAGCTGACAACCCGAAACCTCAATTTCTATCGCACGCCGGCGGTGGTGACGATGGACCAGCTGAAGGAAGTATATTTCGACGTGGAGATGGAGGCGGTGGAGACCGCCACCTATTTCCCGCGCCTGGCGCGCAAAGAATTCACCCTGGGCGTGAACCTGCAAACCAGCGGCCCGGATCCGGACACGATCCTGCTCTCGTTCTACAGCTGCGGCGGCGCGCAGAACTATGACCGATACTGCAACAAGGAGATCGACGCGCTGATTCACCAGCAGTCGATGGAATCCGACAAGGACAAGCGCCGGCAGGTGCTGTGGGAGATCGAGCGCAAGCTAGTGGAGGACAACGCGCGCCCGATCCTGTTCTATTTCAGGAACGGCTCCTGCTGGCAGCCGTATGTAAAGGGCGTCAACGTCATGCTGAACAGCGCCTTCAGCGGCCACCGGCGGGAGGACATCTGGCTGGACCGGTGATTCCATGGGAATGGGCCATGCTGTAGGACAGCGCGAATAACAGCCCGACGGGAAGCAACTTGCCCGAACCAGCCGCAATCATATGCCTGGGCCACGCCGCCCTGGACCGCATCTATCGTATCGGCGTCTTCCCGCCGACGCCGCAGAAGATCATCGCCGATTCGGCGGTCGAGGTCGGCGGCGGCATGGCCTCCAACGCCGCGGTGGCGGCGGCACGACTGGGCGGGCGGGTGGCACTGTGCAGCCGCATCGGCGACGACCTCACGGGGCAGGCCATCCGCGACGAACTGCAACGGGAGGGTGTCGATACCACCCAGCTACGCGCATTCGGCGGCGGCGTCACATCAAGCTCCGCCGTGATCGTGGATGCGCGTGGTGAGCGCCTGTTGGTCAACCACCGCGGTGCCGGCATCCCCGACACCGCCGACTGGCTCGACCTCTCCCGCGTCCGCGACGCGCGCGTGGTGATGGCGGATATGCGTTGGCCAACCGGCGCCCTGGCGCTGTTCCAGGCCGCCCGCGCGGCCGGGGTGCCCACGGTGCTGGACGCCGACATGGGCGCGCCGGCCGCGCTGCCGGCGCTGCTCGCCGCCGCGGATTACGCATTGTTCTCAGCACCGGGGCTCGCAGAGTTCGCACCCGGCGACCAGGCCGCCGGCCTCGCGCTGGCCCGCCGCCTCGGCCCGCGCCATGCCGGGGTGACGCAGGGCGCCCAGGGCTATTTCTGGCTGGACGATTCCGGGCAACACCACCGCCCCGCCTTCCCGATCACGCCGGTGGACACCAGCGGAGCAGGCGACGCCTTCCACGGCGGCTTCGCCTGGGCCATGGCGGAAGGCCACGATATCGAGTCATCCATCACGATCGGCCAGGCCGTTGCCGCGCTGAAATGCCGCCAGCCCGGTAACCGACGCGGCCTGCCGACATGCGCGGAGCTCAGTGCCTTCCGCTCGGCCCAACCCGCTATCCCGTCGCCGTAGCGCAGACACGACGACGCCCGGCCACGTTTTGGCAGCAAGCACCAGCGCGATGGCTGCAACAGCCACCCGACGCCTATGGAACCTCGGCGTCGCGCTGGCCGTCCCCGCTGGAGCGGTCGGCACGCGCAGGCAGCAGCGTGCCGGCGCTCGCGGACCGCAATGCCGCCGACGCCGCGCCCGGCGGACGAGGGCGGTCACCAGTCCGGCTCGTGCCGGTACCGGCCCGCATGTCGTCGCGCACCTGATCCCCGGCAACTTCCCCGACGACGCTGGCGGGCAGCCTGGCCATGCCCGCCATGGCAAGTGGCACCCAGCTCGCACAGTCCACCACGAGGCGCTGCAGTGTTGCCGAGTACCAGTCGTGGTGCGCGCTGATGAATTCGTGGATGTCGCGGCTGTCCCGCAGGCGCGCCAGAAGCTTGCGGGTATCCTCACCAGCTTCATGGCGACGGGTCAGCCAATCCGCCGCCATGTGTTCCCAGGCTCTGAGATATCCGTCCCGCGCATCCAGGAGTGAATCCGTGCCCGAGTAACTGACCGCCGTGGCACAGAAGTTCGCCACCCTGTGCATCGCCTCCGTGGGGTCCGGCAAGGCCGGGGTTGGCTGGGTCTTGGGATCGCTCATGGGTGCTCTCCGATGGCTGCTGGAAAGGATGCCGGCTCCTGCAACACCGGCTTTGCCGCCCGAAACGGGATCTGGCAGACGGGCACAAAGCGCAAGGACGCCGCGAGCAGGACTGTGCGATGCCTCCGATGTGGCCGGTGAGCCACCAATGGCAAGACCGGGCGCGCACCGTACTCCCATACGTGAAGGGAGAGACCCAACGAACCGCACACAACAGCAGCGACCCGCAAGCGCGGGCTTCGCGTCGTCGCAATGCGATGATTGAATTCCTTTGGCATGCCGAAGGGAACCCAAAACGTACGTTCTCTGAGCCATGGGCGTGGCATTGGCCACTGCGGTAGGCCTGAATTGCTCCGATCAAGACGCGAACAGGGTGGCGTCGACTGGTCCGGTGGCCTTCATGAAGACGTTCATGGCGAGAACAGTGTCGGCGTTGATGTCGCCTTGGATGAGCCGCGTGGCGCCGGGGTTTGCCGGCGTGCTCAGCGCAGCGGCCATGAAGCGGAGCATGCCGGTTCCCACACCTTCTTTTGAGCCATCCTCATCGTAGCTACCGTCGCATTCTGGCTCCGAAAGAGAGACCCGATCTCGGGCGCCGCAGCCTAACGACCCAACCCGGCGACGCCTGGTCACCGAGTGCCTGCGACAACCGGGATATCCCGCTGCAAGGCACTCGACGACGGACACGCCAGTCTTGCTCAGAATCGCGACCTCCGGTCCTCCACATTGGCCTTCACGTCGATCAGTACCGTGCGGCCCTCGGCGTTCAGCTTCTGCGCCTGCCGCAAGGCCGGGCCGAGTTCCGCCGCCTTGGTCACCCGCAGGCCGACCGCGCCCATGCCCTCGGCGATCTTGGCGTAGTCGCCGTGCATGGTGGAAACGCCGTACTCTTCGCGCGCTTCCTTGCCGATCGTGCCCTGGGTCGGGCCGGAATAGGTCGCCATCGCACTGTTGTTAAGCAACACCGTGGTGATCGCCGCACCGGATCGGGCAGCGGTCTCGATATCCGTGCCGGACATGCCGAAGGCGCCGTCTCCCATCAGGTTCATGCAGAACTTTCCCGGCTGCGCCATCTTCGCGCCGATGATCAGCGGGATGCCGAAACCAAGATGGGTGGTTTTGCCCCAGCCGACATAGCTGTGCGGCGTGGTCGCCGTGTAGAACGGCACGATAGTATCCCGCGGCGCACCGGCGTCATGGGTGACAATGCTGTTTTCCGAGTCCAGCGTATCGTTCAACGCCTGGATGACGCGGTAGTAGTTGATCGGCTCCGAATCGTCGGTCAGCGCCGGCGTCCACTTGGCCATCCATGTCGCCTTCGCCGCGGCGACCTCGGCCTGGATCCGGGAGCGCTCACCGACGCCCCGGCCGCCGGTCTTCGCGTTGATGCACGCGATCAGAGCCTGGATGGTCAGCTTCGTATCGCCGATCAGGCCGATATCGGCAGCCTCGTCCTTGTTCAGCTCGTCGGCGTTATTTGTGTTGTGGATGATGGTCTTGCCCGGCTTGATCTTCTGGGCATAGGGCGAGCGGGTCAGGCTGGTCCCCAGCGCCAGCATCACGTCACTGCCGGTGAGCCATTCGTTGGCCGGACCAGTGGTCGTGCCGCTGCCGGCACCCAGGGCCAACGGATGGCGTTCGTCAAAGGCGGACTTGCCGGGCATGGTGCAGAACACAGGCGCGGCGATCAGTTCCGCCAGTTCGCGCAAGGCGTCCGTTCCGCCGGAGAACATCACCCCCTGGCCGGCCCAGATAACCGGCCGCTTCGCACCAATCAGCGCCGCGGCGGCTTCCTCGATCACGGAGGCCTCGGGCACCTGGCGATGGATTTTGGGGGATTTGTAGGTCCGGGCCGCTTCCGGCACTTCCTGGGCGCAGACATCGGCGACCAGTTCCACGACCACCGGGCCGGGTGTTCCGTTGCGCAAGGCGTGGAAGGCGCGGCGCATCACGTCGCCCACCTGGTTCGGCGTATAGATCGCCTCTACCTGCTTGACCCAGCCCTGGTAATTCCGGGCCGCCGTGAAGTTCGGCTTTACCGACAGGCGGTCCAGATTGTTGCCACCCAAAAACACCAGGATCGGGATATTGTCGGCATAAGCCTGGGCGAGGCCGCCCATGGCGTTCTCCGCGCCCGCCTGAGACTGCACGGCGCAGACGCCGAATTTCTGCCGGTCGCTGATGCGGCTGTAGCCATCCGCCGCCATCACCGCACCGCGCTCGTGCCGGAAGGCAATCGGCCGGATACCAACCCTCGCCACCGCCGAAATCAGCGGGTTGCTGGGGAAGCAGGACATCCACTCGACACCTTCCTGCTTCAATATCTGCGCGATGTATTCGATGCCGTTCATGGCCGGTCCCCCGTGGCGGAAATCGCCGTTGTTGGTGCTTGTGTATGCCGTCGGTAATTTCCGCACAACTCGCGATGTAGACGAGCGGATTGCGGGTCTCGGCGAGCTTTTGGCCAACATCCCCCCATGACTGGCCGGTCCGTACATTGGGCGGCGAACCTATCGGCAACCCGCTGATCTGATACAGGATTGGGTATCCAGACCCATTCCCGCCAATCCCCGGAGCCAGAATCGCGACCCCTCAGGGCTGCGCGGCGTGGTAAGGGTCGTGGAGGGGGGGCCGTCCGTTTCGCGAACGGGGCCGGCCTGGTGTTTTCGCCGCCGCCCCGTCGCGCAACCCGAACCACGAGGAGCCGGGATAATGGACCTGCGTCTGAAGGACAGAGTTGTCTTGGTAACCGGCTCAAGCCGCGGCATCGGGCTGGCTACTGCCAGAGCCTTCGCGGCCGAAGGTTGTCGTCTGGTCCTATCCGCCCGTTCGACGGCGGCATTGGCTGAAACCGAGATGGAGATGCGGGCCGGCGGAACCCAGGTCGTCGCGCACGCGGCCGACGTCGCGCAGCCTGAGGGAGCCGCATCCGTGGTTCAGGCCGCCGTCGCGACGTTCGGCGGCATCGACATCCTGGTCAACAATGTCGGCGGCGGCGGCGGCGGACCTCGGGTCGCCGACAGTACGGATGAGGAGTGGCGAACGGTCCTGGAGGTCAATCTGATCCAAACCGTGCGGATGATGCGCCTCGCGCTGCCACACATGAAGGGTAGGGCTGGAGCGGCCGTTGTGAATGTCGCGTCGATTTCCGGCTGGACGCCGCAGCTGGCGATGTCCGGCCAGTACGGTGCCGCCAAGGCGGCGCTGATCTTCGATACAGAGCGATGGGCGCTGGAATTTGTTCCGCATGGCGTACGGGTGAACACCGTCTCGCCAGGCTCGATCCTGGTTCCCGGGAATGGCTGGGACCGTTACCGGATCGCCAACCAGACCTATTATGACGACTACGTGCGCCACGGATTTCCGATGGGGAGATTGGGCACCGCCGAAGAGGTTGCGGATGTGATCGTCTTCGCGGCCTCGCCCCGCGCCAATTGGATCAACGGCCGGAATTTCCCGGTCGATGGGCTGGAGCAGCCTTATCCGCCACTCGACCGGCGGCCGTTCTGAGATCGAGGTGGAGCGACGAATACGAGTACCCCGAGTCATTAAAAGCGAGGGGAATGGCCGCTTGAGCTTCACCCTGGCATCGGCGGTGGTGAACTGCCCCTCCCGCAATTGCATGACGCCGCGCTGAACCTTGCAAGTGGCGGTGTCGGCTTCTACCCACGGTCTGGCTTCGTGCATGTCGATGTCCGGCGCGTACGATCCTGGTGAAGAGGCGGCGATGGCCTGCCTCGCCGATCTCAGAGCATGCTGGTAGCTTCGATCTCCGAGCCAGACGGTGATGGACAAGCTGACTGGTCGGATTTGTCGTCGCAACCGATGATGTGAGACATGGCGTCGACCAAGACCCTGAATGTGGTGAACCTCGCGGCGCTGGGTGCGGAGCGTCTGGCCGACCTGCTACTTGAGGTCAGCTCGGGCAATCCCGCCATTAAATGTCGGCTGCGGCTGGAATTGGCAGACGAGCAGAGCCCGGCCGAGGCTGCGCGTGAAATCCGCAAAAGGCTGAGCACGATCGCCCGCTCGCGTAAGTTCGTGGACTGGCAGAATCGACGCGCGCTGGTTGACGACCTCGAAGGCCAACGGCGCGCGATCGTTGACAAGGTGGCGAAAGTCCAACCGACAGAAGGACTGGAGCTCTTGTGGCGCTTCCTGGACCTGGCGAAGTCTGTTTTCAATCGATGCGACGACAGCAGTGGTACGGTGGCCGATGTGTTCCGCGCTGCCGTGAGTGATCTGGGAAATATTGCACCGCGCACCGCGATCGGCCCGGAAGAACTTGCAAGCCGGACGTTCCTCGCTCTCACGCAGAATGATTATGGACGGTACGATGGACTGAATCCCGCCTTGGCTGCGGCCCTCGGCAAGACCGGGTTGGAGCATCTCAAGCGGAAAGTGATCGCCCATTCGCGCGAAGACCATAATCCCTCCTCGACAGGAAATCGGCAGGTCGTTGGCTACAGCACGAGCGGCCCCATCTATGCCGATGACCTGGCGGCCCATGCGCGAGACATCATGGTGCGAACGAGCCTGCAGGCAATCGCCGACGCACAGGGCGACGTAGATGCGTTTATCGGCCAGTACAGCACTCAGGCCCGCGGGCGTCCGAAGATCGCAGCGCGGCTGTTACGTGCGGGCCGACCTGCGGAAGCACTGCAGGCCATTGAATCCGCAGAGCAGCGCTCTGGCGGCTGGCCGGATCTTGAGTGGGAGGAGGTCCGAATTGAGACACTTGAGGCCTTGGGTCAGCCGGAGGCAGCCCAGGCGGCACGTTGGTCCTGCTTAGAAAGGTCGCTGTCGGCCTCGCACCTGCGCGACTATTTGAAAAAATAACGGAATTTGAGGACATAGACGCCGAGGAGCGAGCGCTGGCATACGCAGAGAGCGTTTATTCTTTTCTCGGTGCATTGTCGTTTCTGGTTTCATGGCCCGCACAGGACCGGGCCGCCAATTTGGTCTCCTGCCGGGCAACCGAGCTTGATGGTGACTATTATGAAATTCTGACTCCGGCGGCTCATGTCTTGGCTGGCAAGCATCCGCTTGTAGCGACGCTGGTGCTGCGGTCGATGATTGATTTTGCGCTGACACGGAGCCGCGTAAAGCGATACCGGCATGCCGCGCATCATTTTTCGGATTGCGCCAGCATTGCCCCAATGATCAAAGAGATGGAGCCATTCGAGCCACACGATGTCTATGTGGCACGCTTGCGCAAGAACCACGGCCGGAAGACTGCCTTTTGGGAGGCCGTTGCATAACAAGTCCGACTGACCCACGCGCCTGATGATCTGCCCAATGAGATGGGTGAAGATCTCGGTCGATTGTAAGCAGATATGAATTCGCGTTGAATAACGGCTCTTCCGCACTTTTGGTGCAGATCGTCCTTGTGCTGGCAGCGCGAATAATTGACACAGGGTGACCCAAAAGTCAGCGCAAGGTTGGTCACCCTTGCAATCACTTCTGGCGTTTATTCCAAGCGGGTTTATGGTTCGGCATATTGTTCCTGACGGCGGCCGCGTCACGGTGATGGCTGAGAGCAAAGGGCGAACATCGGTATGCCCGAGTTGTCATCGCGAATCAGCTCACGTGCACAGCCGTTACCGGCGCACACTTGCGGATTTGCCGTGGCAGGGCCGCGCCATGATGAT
>Ga0315912_10001533_pt1 | contig 27844 bp, 23 predicted proteins | sample VfabasoilMG_FD_204469 | JGI IMG/M metagenome (GOLD analysis project Ga0315912, IMG submission 204469) | Garden soil microbial communities collected in Santa Monica, California, United States - V. faba soil | ecosystem: Environmental > Terrestrial > Soil > Garden | place: USA: California...
GGGCAGGAGGTGGGGGCGGGGGTTGGCGATTCAAGTCCTGGACGACAGTCGAGGCCCCCGCGCCCCCTGTGGGCCTGGCCGGATGACGGCCTCCGTCCCAGGCGCTACGCTCGCCGGCCCTCGAAACCCGGCAGCCGATGTGAGCGAGTCGAACGACCTGCTGGTCTGCTACTGCACCTGCCCCGACGACGCGGTCGCCTCGGCCATCGCGCACGCGCTGGTGTCGGAGGGATTGGCCGCCTGCGTCAACCGGATCGGGGGCGTGCGCTCGGTGTACCGCTGGCAGGGCGAGGTGCACGACGATGCGGAAGTGCTGCTGATGATCAAGATCCCCGGATCCGGGCTCGATCGCGTCCGGGAACGCATCGAGTCGCTGCATCCTTACGAACTTCCTGAACTGATCGCGGTCGAGATCCGCGGGGGATCGACGCCGTACCTGGCGTGGCTGCGCTCGGCGTCCGCGCCATGACGCCCGCGTCGCGCGAATCCGCACCACCCCCGGATGCGTATCGCCGATCCGCCTGGACCCTCGACACGGAACCTCCGATGCGTGCCATCCGACTTGCCCTGACCCTGGTCGCCGCCCTGCTGGCGCTGCCGCTTTCCGCGGCAACCGAGGACGACATCCTGCCGGTCGAGCAGGCCTTCGTGCTGAAGACGACGGTCGCCGCGCGCGATCGTGTCGAGTTCTCCTGGACCATCGCGGACGACTACTACCTCTACCGCGAACGCATCAAGGTGAAGTCCGAGACGCCGGGCGTGGAGCTGGGCGCGCTCACCACGCCGCCGGGCGAGAAGAAGCACGACGAGTTCCTCGGGGACGTCGAGACGTACCACCAGTCCGCGAGCGCGAGCCAGGCGCTGGTCATCGCCGATCCGGCCTTGCGCGAGGCGGTGCTGCGCGTGTCGATCCAGGGCTGCCACGAGGTCGATCCCAAGATCTGCTACCCGCCGCACGCGACGCGCGTGACGGTGAACCTGCCCGCCGCGGCCGCGGCCACCTCGTCACTCGCCGCACCCGCCGCGTCGACCTCCGCGGGGTCCCTGCTGGGAAGTCGTTCGGATCCGTCCGCGAGCGGCGTCGAGAAGGTGCCGCTGCCCGACACCGAGGCGTTCCGCTTCGAGGCGATCGCGAGTTCGCCCCAGGCCCTGCTGATGCGCTTCACCATGGCCGACGGCTACTACCTGTATCGGGACCGGACGCGCGTGGTGTCGCTCGTGGCCGAGGGAGGTCCGGAGCTCGCGCGCGCGGGCGCGCTGCAATGGCCGGCCAGCGTCCCGCACACCGACGAGCACTTCGGCCAGGTGCAGGTCTACTTCGGCGTCGTCGAGGTTCCGCTGCCGCTCGAACGCCTGTCCACGGCGGCCGGGCGACTGGCGTTGACCACGGAGTTCCAGGGCTGCCAGGACGACGGCATCTGCTATCCGCCGATGACACGCACCGTCGCGGTCGACCTGCCGGCCGGCGGCACCTTGGGCGCCGCCAGCCCGGCCACGAACGCCGCGGTCGCGCCGACGAATCCCGATCGGTTCGCCGCCGCGCTCGAGGGCTCGGGCTGGTTCAAGATCATCGCGTTGTTCTTCGTCGCCGGGCTCGGGCTCGCGTTCACGCCTTGCGTGTTCCCGATGATTCCCATCCTCTCCGGCATCATCGCCGGCGCCGGCGAGGACCTTACGCGCCGGCGCGCGCTCGTGCTCTCGCTGGTCTACGTGCTGGCCTCGACCGTGATCTTCACCCTCGCCGGCGTGATCGCGGGGCTGGCGGGCCAGAACCTGCAGATCCTGTTCCAGCAGACCTGGATCCTGGTCGCCTTCGCCGGCGTGTTCGTCGCGCTCGCCTTCAGCATGTTCGGGTTCTACGAACTGCAGCTGCCGGCCAGCTTCCAGTCGCGCATCGCGGACATGAGCAATCGCCAGCAGAGCGGCTCGCTCGTCGGCGTCGCGATCATGGGCGCCCTGTCGGCGCTGATCGTGGGCCCGTGCGTGGCGCCGCCGCTGGCCGCGGCCGTGGTCTACATCGGCCAGCAGCAGGATCCCGTGCTGGGTGGCCTCGCGCTGTTCGCGATGGGCCTGGGCATGGGCGCGCCGCTGGTCGCCTTCGGCGCCGGCGCGGGCGAACTGCTGCCGCGCGCGGGCGAATGGATGGATCGGGTGAAGCACGTGTTCGGCGTGGTGTTCCTGCTGCTCGCGCTGTGGATGCTCGAGCGCGTGATGGAGCCGCGCCATGTGCTGCTCGTGCTGGGCGCGATCCTGGTCGGCTCGGGCGTCTACCTGGGCGCACTCGAGCGCCTGCCCGACTATTCCAAGGGCTGGCACAAGCTGCAGAAGAGCGTCGGCGTGCTGTTGTTCGTGCTGGGACTGGCGCAGTTCGTCGGCGGCCTGGCCGGCGCGAACGACTATCTCGCGCCGCTGCGCGGGCTGATGGGCGGCGGCGGCGCCGCGACGGCCGGGTCGCATGCGCCGTTCCGGCCGATCAAGTCGAGTGCCGACCTCGACCGCGAACTGGCGGCGGCGACCGCGGCCGGGCGCCCGCTGCTGCTCGACTTCTACGCGGACTGGTGCGTGAGCTGCAAGGAGATGGAGCGCGACACCTTCACCGACGCGCGCGTGCAGCGCGCGCTTGCGGGATTCGTCGCGGTGCAGGCGGACGTGACCGCGAACGACGACCTCGACCAGGCCCTGATGAAGCGATTCAACATCATCGGCCCGCCCGGCACGCTGTTCTTCGGCAGCGACGGCAAGCCGCGCGAGGAGCTGCGCCTGGTCGGATTCGAGGCCGCCGAGCCGTTCGCGGAACGCCTCGCGCGCGCCGCGAAGTAGGTGCGCCGGTGAATCGAACGACGCTCGTGATCGTGCTGTGCGCGCTGTTCGGCGCCGGGGCCGGGTTCTGGCTCGGGGCCCGCGTGTCGCCACGCGCGAGCGTCGTGTCGCCTGCGGTGTCGGGTGCGCTCTCGATCGGCGACCTCGTGCCCGATCACGCGCTGCCGACGATGCAAGGGGCACAGCGCCGGCTCAGCGAATGGCGCGGGCGCCCGCTCCTGATCAACTTCTGGGCCACCTGGTGCGAGCCGTGCATCCGCGAGATGCCCATGCTCGCGCTGCGCGCGCAACGCCAGGGACCGGGCCACCCGGCGATCCTCGGCATCGCACAGGACGATCCGCGCGCGGTCGAGACCTTCCTCAAGCAGGTGTCCGTCGACTACCCGATCCTGCTCGATCCCAGCGGCGGCGGGCTCTCGGCGAGCCTGGGCAACCGACGGTCGGTGCTGCCGTTCAGTGTGCTGCTCGATGCCGACGGGAGACTGCTCGGCCAGCGCGCCGGCAGTTTCGACGACGAGTCGCTGGACCAGTGGCTGGGGAGCCTGGGCCTCCTCACCTCGCGATGACACCGCCTTGGTAGGGCCGGGCTTGCTCGGCACGGTACCCCGTTCACGGGGCAGCGGAGCAAGCTCCGCTCTACCGAAAACGCGTAGGTCGGAACCCGAAGGGGTTCCGCCCTACGACAAGCCAAGTCCGGCACGTTGGGCCTGCCAGACTCAAACGGACGTATCAATTCTCCGTTTAATCTGCATCGATCGTCGGCGAACTGGACAAGATCGCGCCACCTGAGCACACTACGCGCCCCTTTTTGGGAACTGGCGCGTGGCTTCGTTCCTGCTGCTCAACGGCCCCAACCTGAACCTGCTCGGGACGCGCGAGCCGGGTATCTATGGGCGCGCGACGCTGGCGGACATCGAGGCCAGGTTGCGTAGCCGGGCGGCAGCGGCGGGCCATGGCCTGGCGGCCTTCCAGAGCAACAGCGAACTTGCACTGATCGAGCGCATCCACGCCGCGAAAAGCGATGGAACGTCGCTGATCCTGTTCAATCCCGGCGCTTTCACGCACACCAGCGTCGCGCTCCGGGATGCGCTGTCGGCGGTCGACGTGCCCTTCATCGAAGTCCATTTGAGCAACGTGCACGCGCGCGAGGCGTTCCGCCGACACTCGTATTTCTCGGACCTCGCGCTCGGCGTGATCGCGGGATTCGGTCCCCAAAGCTACGAACTTGCCCTGGACGCCGCCATTGCGCGAGCCGTGCCGGCGACCGACGGGGCGGAGATCCAGACCGGAATTTGAGCGCACGTCGCCCGCAATGGCTCCGCTTTCCAGGGATCGTCGGCGAACGTGCTTTGAACGAGACCGGCAACCAGCCGGCTGACACCGAACAGGACGGCCATGCGAATGGCCCGGGAGGCAGTAGCCATGGATTTGCGCAAGATCAAGAAGCTCATCGACCTGCTCGACGAGTCGAACCTGGCCGAAATGGAGATCCGCGAGGGCGAGGAGACCATCCGCCTCTCGCGCATGCCCAAGGGCATGCCCATGCACGCGATGAGTGCGGCCCCGGCGCCCGTCACGCACGTGCACGTCGAACAGCGACCCCAGCCATCGGCAGCGGCGGGTGGGCGGCAGGGATCGTCCGAGCCCGAACCCGCGCCTGCGCGCGACATGCCCGAGGGCAGGATCCAACGTTCGCCCATGGTTGGCACCTATTACGGTTCGCCCTCCCCCGACGCCCCGCCGTTCGTGAAGGTCGGCCAGCAGGTCAAGGCCGGCGACGTGCTCGGGATCATCGAGGCGATGAAGATGTTCAACCAGATCGAGGCGGACCATTCGGGCACGATCGCCGCCGTGCTCGCCACCAGCGGCCAGCCCGTCGAGTTCGACGAGCCGCTGTTCGTGATTTCCTGAGCGGCGGCAGGACCATGCTGGACAAAGTCGTCATCGCAAACCGGGGCGAGATCGCGCTGCGCATCCTGCGCGCGTGCCACACCCTGGGGATCAAGACCGTGGCCGTGCATTCCACGGTCGACCGCAACCTCAAGCACGTCGGCATGGCCGACGAATCCGTGTGCATCGGCGGACCGCCGGCCGCGGAGAGCTACCTCAACATCCCCGCGATCATCGCGGCGGCCGAGGTGACCGACGCGCAGGCGATCCATCCGGGCTACGGGTTCCTGTCCGAGAACGCGGACTTCGCCGAGCGCGTGGAGAAATCGGGCTTCATCTTCATCGGGCCCACGCCCGACGTGATCCGCCTGATGGGCGACAAGGTCGAGGCGATCAAGGCGATGAAGGCCGCCGGCGTGCCCTGCGTGCCCGGTTCCGACGGCCCGCTCGGCGACGATCCGGTGGAATCGGGCCGCATCGCGCGCACCATCGGCTACCCGGTCATCATCAAGGCAGCGGGTGGCGGTGGTGGCCGCGGCATGCGCGTGGTGCACACCGAGGCGCACCTGGCGAACGCGATCACCACCACGCGCGCCGAGGCGAAGGCCGCGTTCGGCAACGACCAGGTCTACATGGAAAAATTCCTGGAGAACCCGCGCCACGTGGAGATCCAGGTGCTGGCCGACGGCCAGGGCCAGGCCATCCACCTCGGCGAGCGCGACTGCTCGATGCAGCGCCGCCACCAGAAGGTGGTCGAGGAGGCGCCCGCGCCCGGGATCACGCCCGAGATGCGCGCGAGCATCGGCAGCGTCTGCGTGGAAGCCTGCCTGCGCATCGGCTATCGGGGCGCGGGCACGTTCGAGTTCCTGTTCGAGGACGGACGCTTCTACTTCATCGAGATGAACACGCGCATCCAGGTCGAGCATCCGGTGACGGAGCTGATCACGGGCGTGGACCTGGTGCGCGAACAGCTGTGGATCGCCTCGGGCGAGAAGCTGCGAATGAACCAGGGCGACATCCGCTTCCACGGCCACTCGATCGAGTGCCGGATCAACGCCGAGGACCCCGAGACGTTCATGCCCAGCCCCGGGCTGGTCAAGCGCTTCCACGCGGCCGGCGGACCGGGCGTGCGCGTGGATTCCCACGTCTATGACGAGTACCGCGTGCCGCCGAACTACGACTCGATGATCGGCAAGCTCATCGTGCACGGCGAATCGCGCGAGATCGCGATCCAGCGCATGCGCATCGCGCTCGCCGAGATGGTGATCGACGGGGTGAAGACGAACGTCCCGCTGCAGCAGCGCATCATGGCCGACATGGGTTTCCAGCAGGGCGGCCAGAACATCCACTACCTCGAGAAGCGGATCGCGGAGCGGAAGGACAAGGCGATCAGTCTTTGACACCCCGAGGCTGAGCGCGCACTTCCCTCTCCCCTCAGTAGACCCCCCCTCCCCCGTGGGGAGAGGGTGGGGGTGAGGGGGTAGCCTTGGTAGTTCGCACTGACAGAACGTCCGACACGCTTTCGCTACCCCTCACCCTGCCCTCCTCGCGCGTCCTGCGCTCGCGAGTCCCGCCGGCGCATCCCTGCGCCGTCGTTCGTGGGCGCGTGCCAGTGGCACGCGAATTCCCCACTCACCCCCACAGGGGAGAGGGGAACAGCACGGTCATCGCGTACATTCACGTCTTCGCCGTCGGCCCCGGTCTCCCTGCCCCATGCCCTGGCTCGAACTCTCCGTCGCCACCGAACGCCGCCTGTGCTCGCGCATCGAGCGCGCGTTCGAGGACATGGGCGCGCTTTCCGTCACGCTGACCGACCCCGATGACGTCGCGGCCATCCTCGAACCGCGGCCGGGCGAAACGCCGCTGTGGCCCACGCTGACGGCCACAGCGCTGTTTCCGGCCGCGTGTGATCGGCGCGGACTGGTCGCGGTGCTGGTCGAACTCGCGCCATGGATCCAGGACCCGCAGATCTCGCTGCGCGACGTCGCGGACGAGGACTGGACGCGCGCCTGGATGGACCAGTTCCAGCCCATGCGGTTCGGTCGCAGGCTGTGGGTCTATCCGAGCACCCACGAGCCGACCGAGGATCCCGACGCGGTCGTCGTCCGATTGGATCCCGGCCTCGCGTTCGGTACCGGCACGCATCCGACCACGGCCTCGTGCCTGGCCTGGCTGGACGGGCTTGCGCTCGAGGGACGCTCGGTGCTCGACTGGGGCACGGGCTCGGGCATCCTCGCGCTCGCCGCGCTCAAGCTCGGTGCCGCGCGTGCCGTGGGCGTGGACCTCGACGCGCAGGCGCTGGTCGCGAGCCGCGACAACGCGTCGCGCAACGGCATCGGCGCGGAGCTCGAACTCGTCGGCGTGGAAACGGCGCTGCTCTCCGAAGAGCGCTACGACGTGGTGGTCGCGAACATCCTGGCCGGTCCGCTGGTGGAACTCGCGCCCACGCTCGCGCGGCACGCGCACGCGGGCGCGCCGGTGGCGCTCTCGGGCATCCTCGCGACGCAGGCCGAGGAGGTCGCCGCCGCGTATCGACCCTTCCTGGACGAGGTCCAGGTCGAGCAGCGCGAGGACTGGGTGATCGTGCACGGTCGCCGCGCGACCCGCTGAGCGCGGCACGCGCCGGACGAACGTCCGGCGTGCCAATCCGTACAATCGCGCCATGTACAGCCAGTGCCCCAGTTGCCGCACCATCTATCGGCTCGATGCCGCCACCCTGTCCGCGGCGCGCGGCCGCGTGCGCTGCGGCACCTGCGCGCAGGAATTCGACGCGCTCGCGACGCTGGTCGAATCGCTGCCCGCCGACATCGCGCACCTGGAGGCGCACGACACCGGCGCTGCGGCGCCCACGCTCGCCCTGCCGGCGATGCGACCCACGAACACCGACCAGCGCGACCTGTTCGTCGAATCCCGGAAGCAGCCGCCCGTGCGCCCACCGAGCTTCGCGCGCAGCGCGCGCCGCGGCGTGCCGAGGCCGCACAGCGGTCGCTGGGCCTTCGCCTGCCTGGTGCTCCTGCTCGCGCTCGGCGCGCAGGCCGCCTGGGCCGGGCGCGAGCGCCTGCTCGCCGAGCCGCTGGTGCGCGACCTCGCCGACCGCGCATGCCTGCGGCTGGGCTGCGAACTGACACAGACGCGCGACGCGAGCGCCTTCGGCGTGCTCGCGCGCGACGTGCGTCCGCATCCGAGCGTGCCCAAGGCCCTGATCATCTCCGCCACCGTCTCGAACCAGGCCGCGCACGCGCAGCCCTATCCCACCGTGGTGATCGTGCTTTCCGACGCCGACCAGAATCGCATCGCGATGCGCCGCTTCCGACCCGGCGAATACGTGTCCGAACTCGATGCCCTGCGGCGCGGCATGGGACCCGGCAGCGCCCTGGAACTGCACTTCGAGGTCGCGGATCCGGGCAAGACCGCGGTCGCGTTCGAGTTCTCGTTCCTGTGACGCGCGACCCCGCTGCCGCGCACGGCGCGCACCAGGCGGCACGCCGCATCGTCGCTCCGTTGCCGTATTGACGCTGGCAGGCAGCGGTGGCTATAACGCCGCTCCCCTGCCGCACCCCGGTCCCCTCCTCCCATGTCAGTCCCCACCCCAGCCCGGCTCGTGGTGCGCACCCACGATCCCCGCCGCGCACGCGTGCTGGTCGGTGCGCTGGTGCTCGCGTGGCTGGTCACGCTCGCGGCGGCGTGGGGGCTGGCCACCTATCGTGCGGCGCCGGACTACGACCAGTTGGCGGAGAAGCATCGCGCGCTGGAAGCCGGCGCGGCGACGCTGAAATCCGAGCTCGACCAGAGCCGGGCGCGCGAGGCGCAGGCGTCGCGTTCGGACCAGGTCTCCAGGCTCGCGAACCAGACGCTGGAGGACACCCTGCGCGAGCGCGAGGAGGAGATCTCGTTGCTGCGCTCGGACCTCGCGTTCTACCAGCGCCTGGTCGGCGGGCGCGGACCGCGCGAGGGCCTGGCCGTGCACCAGCTCGCCGTGCGCCCGATCGGCGACTCGCGCGGCTACGCGTTCCGCCTTACACTGACCCAGAACCTGAAGAAGGCGGCGGTGAGCTCCGGACAGGTCTCGCTCACCCTCGAGGGCGTGCGGGGCAGCAAGCTCGCCACCATCGACTGGGCCGAACTGAGCCAGTCCGTGAATGGTCCGCTCACCTTCCAGTTCAAGTATTTCCAGCAGATCGACGGCAGCGTGATGCTGCCCGACGGATTTCAACCGAACCGGGTCACGGTCGTGGGCCGGTCGGAGGCGGGCGAAGAGCTGAAGCAGGCATTCGCCTGGAAGGATGCCCTCGCCACGGGAGCGAATCGCGATGTTTGGCAGTAGCAGGAAGGATGCGGGCAGGCCGGCGCTGGCGGTGGAGACGCTGATCGGTGCGCGCACGGTCATCAAGGGTGACGTGAGCTTCGCGGGCGGCCTGCACGTGGACGGCAACATCAAGGGTTCCGTGTATGCGAAGTCCGACGACCAGCAGGCCATGCTCGTGCTGTCCGACAAGGGCACGATCGAGGGCGAGGTGCGCGCGCCGCACGTGGTGATCAACGGCACCATGCACGGCGACATCATCGCGACCGAGCGCGTGGAGCTCGCGGCGCAGGCGCGCGTGCACGGCAACATCTACTACAAGCTGCTCGAGATGGCGGCCGGTGCCCAGGTCAACGGGCAGATCGTGCACGAGGAGGAGCCGCGCAAGCAGTTGCCCCGACCCGAGACCGTCGTGCACGAGGGCGAAGTGACCGAAGCGCCCGCGCGCAGCGCGCGGCGCGCTTGAAGCGCGACCCGCGCACCCCCAGATCACGCCCATGAACGCAGAATCCGTGCAATCCCCCGCCGCATCCGATCCGACGGCGCCGCCGGGCGACCTGCTCGCCTTCACGCCGGCGGCCGCGCGCAAGGTGCGCGAGCTGATCGAGGAGGAAGGCAATCCCTCGCTCATGCTGCGCGTCTACATCCAGGGCGGCGGCTGCTCGGGCTTCCAGTACGGCTTTGGGTTCGAGGAGGCGCGCGCGGAGGACGACCTGGGCATCGAGCGCGACGGCGTCACCCTGCTGGTCGATCCGCTCTCGCTGCAGTACCTGGTCGGCGCCGAGGTCGACTATCGCGAGAACCTGCAGGGCGCACAGTTCGTGATCCGCAACCCGAACGCGAAGACGACCTGCGGCTGCGGATCCTCGTTCGCGGCGTGAGCGCCTTGTCGGCCGCCGGCTACGCCTTTTCCGAGCATCGCCTCGCCCGCGCCGCGGAACGTCGCAACGACGAGGCCTGGCTGTCGGCGCAACGCGTCTCCCCCGATACCTGCACGCTGGTCGTGCGCGAGTCCGGCGATCTGCTCGGGCGCGACGGCACGCCCGTGCGCGTCGCGCTGGGCACGCTGTCCGACGACGAGCGGGAACGCGCCAGCCTGCTCGGCGTGGAGGACGGGCTGGGCCTGTTCGCGCTCGCGGTGGATCGCGCCCGCGGCGAGGAACTCGCCTCGCGCGAAGGCGCGCAGGGCGTGGGCCTGCGCGACCTCGCCGGTCGCGCGACCCCCGGCGAGGCCGGGATCGCCGCCTATGCGCGCGCGCTGCTGCACTGGCAATCGCGCAAGCGCTATTGCGGCCGCTGCGGCGCGCCCACGCGGCTGCGCGCCGCGGGCCATCGCGCCGAATGCACCGATGCCGCCTGCGCCCAGGAATACTTCCCGCGCACCGACCCCGCGGTGATCGTGATCGTCGCGCGCGGCACGCGTTGCCTGCTCGGCCGCCAGCCGAGCTGGCCCGAGCGCCGCTATTCGACCCTCGCCGGCTTCGTGGAGCCGGGCGAGACGCTGGAGCAGGCGGTGCGTCGCGAGGTGGCGGAGGAATCGGGCGTGCGCGTGGGCGACTGCCGTTACCTGGGCTCCCAGCCCTGGCCGTTCCCCGCCTCGCTCATGCTCGGCTTCGAGGCCGATGCGGAAAGCGAGGAGATCGCGCTGGACGGCGAACTCGCCGAGGCGCGCTGGTTCGACGTCGAGGAACTGCACGTGGGCGGCGCCAGCGGCGAGATCATGCTTTCGCCCGGCATCTCCATCGCCTTCCACCTGATCGACACCTGGCAGCGGCGCATCACGGGCCGCGCGCTGACGCCGGGGCCGATGTGGTCGCGGCGCTGAGCACGCGAACCGCGGCGAGGCATCCGGGCTAGAATCCCGGCAGGGATCTCGAGGGAGTCGCCGTGGCCTCCGCCTTCATCGCGGTGCTGATCGTCGTGGTCGCGAGCCACGTGCTGCCCGAACTGTCGCGCATGCGCGACTACGGCTGGCTCGGCAGCTGGCTGGAAAGCGCGGCGCGCGGGCTGGGGACGAATCCGTTCTACACCGGCGCCACCGGCGTGCTGCTCAGCCTGGGGCTGCCGCTGCTCGCCGTCGCGCTGATGCAATGGCTGCTGCGCGGCCACTGGTTCGGGCTCGCCTCGTTCTCGTTCGCGCTGGTCGCGCTCTACTACGCCTGGGGACCGCGCGACCTCGACCTCGACGTGGACACCGCCGTGGCCGCCACCGATCCCGCGGCGCGCGCCGAGGCGCTCGCCGCGCTCGGCGGCAGCGCCGGCAGCGGGCACGACGGCGCCGTCGGCACGGTGATGAACGCGGGCCTCGCGCGCTGGTTCGGCGTGCTGTTCTGGTTCGTCCTGCTCGGCGCGGTCGGCGCGGTCGGCTATCGCCTGGTGTGCACGCTGGCGCGCGATCCGGCGTATGCGGGCCACCTGCCGCAAGGCCAGCGCACGCTGCTCGCCCGGCTCGCACAGGTGCTCGACTGGCCCGTCGCCCACCTGGTGACGCTCGCGCTCGCCGTCGCCGCGGATTTCGACCGCGTCGCGCAGGCCTGGCGCGACTGGCACGCCGTCGACCGCGAGGACGCGCTCGACGTCGGCTTCGTCACCCACGCGACCATCGCCCTGGTGCGCGAGGCGGAAGCCGAGGACGGCCAGGAAGGCAGCCCCGACGTCGTCTCCATCGCGCTGCAGCAGGCCATGGCGCTGTGCTGGCGCGTGCTGGTGGTGTGGCTGGTCGTGCTCGCGCTGATGGTGCTGGCGGGGTTCATCGGCTGAGCTGAAGGCGCCGACGGACGCGATGCGGCGACGGTCGCCCGGGAAACCACCCCGCGATGCTCTTCAACTCCCACGTCTTCCTGTTCCTGTTCCTGCCCTGCTGCCTCGTGGCCTACCACGTCGCGGCGCGCCTGGGCGCCCCTGCCAAGGTCTGGCTGCTGGTCGGTGCGTCGCTCTGGTTCTACGCGGGCTGGGACGCGCGCTACCTGCCGCTGCTGCTCGCCTCGATCGCGTTCAATTTCGGGATCGGTCGCGGGCTGTCGCAAGCCTCGTCCACGGATGCCCGAAGACGCTTCCTGCTGGCGCTGGGCATCGGCGCCAACCTCGCGTTGCTGGTCTGGTACAAGTACGCCGCGTTCCTGCTCGAGGTCGCCACGGGCTCGCCGCGCGATCCTTCCGCGGAAGTGCTGCCGCTCGGCATCTCGTTCTACACCTTCACCCAGATCGCGTTCCTGGTGGACTCCTACCGCGGTCGTGCCGACGAACCGCGCCCGGGCCAGTACGCGGCGTTCGTGACCTTCTTCCCGCACCTGATCGCGGGCCCGATCCTGCATCACCACGAGATCATCCCGCAGTTCCGGCGCGAGGGCGGCCTGCGCAGCGACTGGCTGGCGCCGGGCCTGGCGCTGTTCAGCCTCGGCCTGGCGAAGAAGGTGCTGATCGCCGATCCGTTCGGCGCCATCGCGCGCCCGGTCTTCCAGGCCTACTCGATCGGCACGCAGGGCCTCTCCGGCGGCGATGCCTGGACCGGCGCGCTCGCCTACACGCTGCAGCTGTACTTCGATTTCTCGGCGTACAGCGACATGGCCGTGGGACTGGGCCTGATGTTCGGCATCTGGCTGCCGCTGAACTTCGACTCGCCCTACCAGGCCGAATCCATCGTCGACTTCTGGCGCCGCTGGCACATGACGCTCTCGCGCTACCTGCGCGACTACGTCTACGTCCCGCTCGGCGGCAATCGCCACGGCACCGCGCGCCGGTACCTCAACCTGGCCCTGACCATGTGCATCGGCGGGCTGTGGCACGGCGCAGGCTGGACCTTCCTGTGCTGGGGCGCGCTGCACGGCGCGTTCCTACTGGTGAACCATGCCTGGCGCGCGCTACGCGGGAACGCAGCCGCCGGATTCCTGGAGAGGCGCGCAGGACAGGCCCTCACGTTCCTGGCCGTCGTGGTCGCCTGGGTGTTCTTCCGCTCCACGAGCCTCGCGGCCGCGATGCAGATGCTCCGCGACATGCTGCGTCCGGGATTCGAGTTCTCGCTGGGGATCGGTACCGCCCTGCGCGACGTCGTGGTGCCGGTGGCCCTGCGCGACGCCGGCTTCGTGGTGCCGCCGGAATTCGCAGTCGCGACGCTCCTGGCCGCAGGACTCCTCGTCGTGTGGTGCCTGCCCAACGCGCACACGATCGTGTTCCAGGGAGCCCGGCCGTGGTCGCGCCCGCTCGAGACGGAGCCTGCGCCGGCGCATTGGCGCGCGAGCGCCCCCCTCGCGATCGGCGCGGCGCTCGCGTTCGTGCTGTCGGTGATCGCGCTCGTGGCCGCCCCGCCGGGCGAGTTCCTCTACTTCACGTTCTGAGATGAAGCCCTTCCGCTTCCTCATGCTCTGGTGCGCGGTCGCCCTGGCCGCGACGATGGCCTACGTGCTCGCGTATGCATCGCTGCTGGACAGCCCGATCCAGGCCGAGCACTGGCTGCGCGACGTGCGCACCGTGAAGCGCGCCCTGGCCAGGCAGGCGATCGGGCCGAAGGTCGTGCTCGCGGGCGGATCCCACGTCCTGTTCGGCGCCGATGCGCGAGCCATGAGCGTGCAACTCGGCCGGCCGGTACTGAACCTCGGCCTGCATGCGGAACTGCCGGTGCGCGAACTGCTGGAAATCGCGGACCGCAACCTGGGCGCGGGGGACGTGGCGCTGGTCATGCTCGAGTTCGAGCGCTACCGCGAGGGGCACGCCGGTTCGCAATGGCATGCGCGCCAGGTGTTGGCGTGGGACCGCGAGGCCTACGACTCGGGTGACCTGCGTGTACGCGCAGGGCTGATGCTGTCGACGACCTCGGACCTGGTGCGCGACGCCGTCATTGCGAAGCTGTTTGACAATCGCGTGCTTGCCGATCATCCCGGCCGTCGCGCGCGAACGGAGACCGAAGTGCTGGACGAATTCGCTCGCCGTGCGACTTGGGCGGCGGGCGACACGGCGCCCCGATCGGCCGCGATCTACGACTTCCGCAATCTCGATGGGCATGGGGACATCCTGCGCGCGGTCGGCAGCGACGCGATGCCGGACCACGACTACGGCCTCGGCGCCCCGCTGGATCCGGATTCGCGCACCTGGCGCGAACTCGTCGCGTTCGAACAGTCCTGCCGGCGCAAGGGCGCGCGCTGCGTGTTCGCGCTGCCGCCCGTCCGGGACTGCGCGCTCGTGCGCGGCAAGCGTGACGAGATCCTGAGGGGACTCGACGACATCGCCGCGCACGGCGCCACGCTGGGCCTGGCGTTCCTGCCCCACCGGGAGGCGCCCGTGCTCGACGCGATGTACTACTTCGACACGCGCTATCACCTGAACGAACAGGGGCGGACCCTGCGGACGTCGCTGCTGATGGCGCAGTTGCGGCCGTGGCTGTGACTGGGTTCGTCGTGGTGCGTAGAGCGAGTCCTGGGAAGAGAGGCTGGCGACCAGGGACCGGATGCGTATCGCCCTACTCGATCCCCTGGCCCCCCGCGCCAGACGCCTAGGCCCAATCCCCACGCATCGCCCGCACCTTCGCTTCGAGCACGTCGGCGCTGGCCTGCTCGGGCGGGATCGGGTCGCCGATGACCAGCGCGACGCGCGAGCGGAACATGCGCGGCAGGCGCATGCGGCCGAGCGTGCTGTCGGCGTGGCTGAACATCGAGCCCCACATGCCGCGCAGCGCCATCGGGATGACCGGCACGGGGCGTGCCGCGAGGATGCGATCGACGCCGGGTCGGAAGCGATCGATGTCGCCGCTGCGCGTGAGTCCGCCCTCGGGGAAGATCGCCACCAGTTCGCCGGCGGCGAGTTCGCGATCGACCTCGGCGAAGGCGCGTTCCATCATCGCCGGGTCCTCCTTCCTGCCCGCGATCGGGATCGCGCGCGCGGTGCGGAAGATGAAGCTCATCACCGGGATGCGGAAGATCTTGTAGTACATGACGAAGCGGATCGGCCGGCGCACGGTGCCGCCGACGAGCAGACCGTCCATGTAGCTCACGTGGTTGCACACGATCAGCGCGGGACCCTCCTCGGGGATCTTCTCCAGGCCCTGCACCTCGAGCTTGTACAGGGTGTTGATGAACAGCCACGAGAGGAACCGCATCAGGAATTCGGGCACCAGGGTGTAGATGTAGATCGCCACGAACGCGTTCAGCACCGCGGTGCAGAGCAGCAGCTGCGGCACGGTCAGCCCGGCCTTGTTCAGGAGCAGCACCGAGAGCACCGAGGCGACCACCATGAACAGCGCGTTGAGGATGTTGTTCGCGGCGAACACGCGCGAGCGGCGCGAGGGCTCGGTGCGGGTCTGGACCAGGGCGAACAGCGGCACGGTGAAGAAGCCCGAGAACACCGCCATCAGCACCAGGTCGATCACCACGCGCCAGTTCTGGCCGACGGCCAGGAACTCGCGCCAGCCCACCAGCGCACCGGTCGCGGCCTCCGGATGCGCGAAGTACAGGTCCACGCCGAACACGGTCATGCCGATCGAGCCGAACGGCACCAGGCCGATCTCGACCTTGTGCCCGGACAGGCGCTCGCACAGCATCGCGCCGATGCCCGTGCCGACCGAGAACAGGGTCAGCAGCAGCGTGAACACGGTGGCATCGCCGCCCAGGATCTCGCGCGCGTAGGACGGCAGCTGGGTGAAGTAGATCGAGCCGTAGAACCAGAACCACGAGATGCCCAGGCACGAGAGGAACACCGTGCGATGGCCGCGCAGGTAGTTCACGCTGCGCGCGGTCTCGGTGAACAGGTTCCAGTTGATCTTGAGGTCGGGCGCGACGGACGGCACGCGCGGGATCGCCTTCGCGGCCGCGAGCCCGAACAGCGCGAACACGATCGTGGCGCCCGCCACGAGCAGCGGCCCGCTGCCCTCGATCCGGATCAGGCTGGTGCCCAGCAGCGACCCGAGCAGGATCGCGAGGAACGTGGCCATCTCGACCAGGCCATTGCCGCCGACCAGCTCCCGGTCGTCCAGCACCTGGGGCAGGATGCCGTACTTCAGCGGCCCGAACACGGTCGAATGCAGGCCCATCATGAACAGCATGGCGAGCAGCAGCGGGAGGTTCTGCTGCGTGAACCCGAACGCCGCCACGCCCATGATGGCGATCTCGAACACCTTCACGAACTGCGCCAGCTTCGCCTTGTCGTACTTGTCGGCAAGCTGGCCCGAGGTGGCGGAGAACAGGAAGAACGGCAGGATGAACAGGCCCGCGGCGAGGTTGGTGTATTCGTGCCGCTGCTCGGTGCTCAGTCCCAGCGTCAGGTAGGTGATCAGGATGATCAGCGCGTTCTTGAACACGTTGTCGTTGAACGCACCCAGGGCCTGGGTGAGGAAGAACGGCAGGAAGCGGCGTTCCTTCAGCAGTAGGAATTGGTTGCCAGTCGACATCGGTGCGGCTCCTGCGGGTCCGGGGCAATGTAGCAAAGGCCTGCGGCCCCGGTGGGCAACGGCCATGCGGGGTGGCGGAATCCGACACCGCCGGGTCCGCGCATGGGTACAATGCGCGCCCCGCCGCCCGGCGCGCCCGGAACTTCGACCCCGGCGCGGAGTCTCGGGCTGCCACTCCAGTCGGAAATCCCCATGGCCATTTCGATCCGCCTGACCGCCACCGCGGCCCTGCTCCTTTTCGCCGGCGCGTCGCTGGGCGAGGCGCTGATCAAGCCGCTGCCGCAACCGGGCCTGGACCGCCTGGCCGAATCCCAACGCATCGCGTTGAGCGCCTCGCGCCAGGACTTCGACAAAGCCCGGACCGCGCTGGTCGGCGAACGCCTGGCCGAGGCCTATGTGCAGATCGGCGCCGAGTACGCCCGCTACGGCTTCCCCGACGTCGCCCTGGCCGCGATCGAGAACGCGATCGCGCTGTCGCCCGAGGACGGCCGCTTCTGGTACCTGCGCGGGCACCTGCGGGTCGTCGCGAAGCAGACCGCGCTGGCGCGCGCCGACCTCGAGCAGGCCGCGAAACTGGATACCGAGTACATGCCCATCCGCGTGCGCCTGGCCGACGTGCAGATGTCGCTGGGCGACCTGCCCGCGGCGCGCAAGACGCTGCAGGCGCTGGCGAAGGAGCGTCCGGACTTCGCGCCGGCCTGGGCCGGCCTGGGCGAGGTCGACATGCGCCAGCGCCTGTTCCCCGACGCGGTCACGAACTTCAGGAAGGCGCTCGCGCTCGATCCCCAGGCGACGCTGCTGCAGGGTCGCCTGGCCGAGGCGCTGGCCGGGACCAACGACACCCTGGGCGCGGCCGAGGCGCGCGCGAAGGCGGGCGACGAACCGCCGGCGTATTCCGATCCGCTGGTCGCGGGCTTCTATGCGCCGGTCTCGGCGGGCGACGTGGTCGAACTGGCCGAGGAACTGCTGGTCGCGGGCAACGTCGACCGCGCGGCGGTGATGCTGGACCAGTTCCTCTCCGCGCATCCGGACGACCTGGGCGCGCGTGCGCTGTACGTGCGCGTGGAGCTCGCGCGCGGCGACGCGACCGCGGCCGAGCGGCGCGCGGAGGATGCGCTCAAGCTGGCGCCGAACAGCGGTCTCGCCCTGCTCATGCGCGGACTGGTCTTCGAGGCACGCGAGCAGGACGACGACGCGCAGTCGTGGTACGCGCGCGCGGTCGCCGCCGAACCCGGGCTCGACGACGCGCGCATCATGCTGGGCAACGCGCACATGCGGAAGCAGCGCGGCGCGCAGGCCTACGAGCAGTTCCGCACCCTGCATCGCAACCGCCCCGAGGACCCGATCGCGCTCGCCCGCTTCGTCGCCGCGGCCAGCATCTCGGGCCATTGCGCCGACGCCATCGCCACGGCCGCGGCGCGGGTCGCCGCGCAACCCAAGGACGGCATTGCCGCGCAGGTGCTGGTGCGCGCCACCGCGAGTTGCGGCACCGCGACGGGGGCGCAGCAGAGCGAAGCCGTGCGCATCGCCAAGGCGCTGTACGACCAGCGGCCGGAGTTCGAGCACGCCGAGGCGCTGGCGATGATCTACGCCGTCACCGGCAAGTCCAAGGACGCAGTGGAACTGGAGGCCCAGGCCATGTTCAGCACGGTCAAGGTCGACGACCAGGTGCTGCTCGCCGGCCAGCGCGAATGGCTCAAGCGCTTCCAGGCCGGGCAGGGCGTGGATCGGCCATGGCCGCCTGGCCACGGATTCATGTCGCCGCCCGCGACGCGGATCGCCCCGAAGTAGGGGAAGCTCCGGCTCCGTCCCGTGCGCGCCTGACCCGGGTGGGTGCATCCGTGCACCCAGGAAAACCCTGAACGTCGTTCAGGGTTTCCCAAGCGCGCGCGCACCGATGTCCCGCCGCCAGAACGCACCGGCGATGCGGATGCCCTCGATCGCCGCATAGGCGCGCGCGCGCGCCTGGTGCAGGTCGTCGCCCAACGCGCACACCGTCATCACGCGGCCGCCGCTGGTGAGCACGCGACCCTCCGCGAGGCGCGAGCCGGCGTGGAACAGCTTCACGCCGTCAGGCAGCGGGTGCTCGAGCCCGGTGATCTCGTCGCCGTTGCGCACCGTGCCGGGATAGCCGTGCGCGGCCAGCACCACGCCGATCGCGGGGCGCGGATCCCAGTCGGCGCGCGCCTGCGCGAGGCGGCCGTCCAAGGCCGCCTCGATCAGGTCGACGAGGTCGCCCTGCAGGCGCATCAGGATCGGCTGCGTCTCGGGATCCCCGAAGCGGACGTTGAACTCGAGCACCTTGATGTTGCCGGCGCGGTCGATCATCAGTCCCGCGTAGAGGAAGCCGATGAACGGATGGCCGTCCTGGATCATGCCGCGCAGCGTGGGCTCGATCACCTGCTCGAGGACGCGCGCCTCCACCTCGGGCGTCACCACCGGCGCGGGCGAGTAGGCGCCCATGCCGCCGGTGTTCGGGCCCAGGTCGTATTCGTCGCGCCGCTTGTGGTCCTGGCTGGTGGCCAGCGGCAGCGCATGGCGGCCGTCGCACATGACGATGTAGCTCGCCTCCTCGCCTTCGAGGAACTCCTCGATCACCACCCGGTGCCCGGCTTCGCCCAGCGCGTTGCCCCCGAGCATGTCGCGCAGCGCCTGCTCGGCATCGGCGAGCGTCATCGCCACCACCACGCCCTTGCCCGCCGCGAGGCCGTCGGCCTTGATCACGATCGGCGCGCCGCGCCGGCGCACCGCGGCGAGCGCGGGCGCCAGTTCCGTGTGCACCTCGTAGCCCGCCGTGGGGATGCCGTAGCGCTGCAGGAAGGCCTTGGCATAGGCCTTGGAACCCTCCAGGTTCGCCGCGGCCTGGCGCGGACCGAAGATCCTGAGCCCGCGCTCCCGGAAGCGGTCCACGATGCCCGCGACGAGCGGGATCTCCGGGCCGACGACCGTGAGCTCCACCTGCTCGCTCGCGGCGAGTGCCACGAGGTGCTCGATCTCCGTCACCTGCAACGGCACGTTGCGCACCTTGGGCTCGCGCGCCGTACCCGCATTGCCGGGCGCGACCAGCACCTCCGTCACGCGCCTGGACTGCGCCAGCTTCCAGGCCAGCGCATGTTCGCGACCGCCGCCGCCGATGACGAGGATTTTCATGGTTGGACTCTGTGCATTCGTTGAAAGCGCCGAGGGTCGAGGGCCGAACGCCGGGTCCCTCGAGTGACCCCCTCTCCCTGCAGGGGAGAGGGGAAGATCATCAATGCCTGAAATGCCGCACCCCGGTGAACACCATCGCCAGGCCATGCTCGTCCGCGGCGGCGATCACGTCCTTGTCGCGCATCGATCCACCGGGCTGGATCACGGCGCGCACGCCGGCCGCGGCGGCGGCGTCGATGCCGTCGCGGAACGGGAAGAACGCGTCCGAGGCCATCACCGAGCCCGGCACCACGAGCCCCGCCTCCTCGGCCTTCCAGCCCGCGATGCGCGCGCTGACCACGCGGCTCATCTGGCCCGCACCGATGCCGATGGTGCGGCCGTCGCGCGCGTAGACGATGGCGTTGGACTTCACGAACGCGGCCACCTTCCACGCGAACAGCAGGTCGGCGATTTCCGCCTCCGTGGGGACGCGGCGCGTCACGCAGGCAAGGCCCGAGGCCAGCACCGGATCGCGGTCGGTGTCCTGCGCGAGGTATCCGCCCGCGATGCGCTTGAGCTCCCGCGCCGGTGCGGCCGAGGAGGGCCACGCGCCGGTCGCGAGCACGCGCACGTTCGGCTTCGCGGCGAACGGCGCAAGCGCGTCCTCGGGCCATTCCGGCGCCAGCACGACCTCGACGAACTGACGCTGCAGGATTTCCCGCACCAGCGCCGCATCGGGCGCGCGGTTGAACGCGATGATGCCGCCGAAGGCCGAGACCGGATCGCAGGCGTAGGCGTGCTCGTATGCGGCGCGCAGGTCGGCGCCGAGCGCGACGCCGCAGGGATTGGCGTGCTTGACGATCACGCATGCGGGCTGGTCGAACTGCTTGAGGCACTCGAGCGCGGCGTCGGCGTCGGCCAGGTTGTTGTAGGACAACTCCTTGCCTGCCAGCACGCGCGCGCGCGCGACCGTGCCGGGCGCCGCATCGCGTTCGAGATAGAGCGCCGCCTGCTGGTGCGGGTTCTCCCCGTATCGCAGCGTGCCCGCGCGCTCGAGCGCGAGCCGGAGCACGGGCGGGAATGCGGACTCCGGCGGCTCGCGTCGCGCGGCAAGGTAGTCGGCGATGGCGCCGTCGTAGCGCGCGGTGAGCGCGTAGACCTTCGCGGCCAGCGACTGGCGCCACGCGAACCCGGTGCCGCCCGCGGCCAGCGCCGCGATCAGCGCCGGGTAGTCGCCGGGATCGACCACCACGGCGACGCGCGCGTGGTTCTTCGCCGCGGCGCGCAGCATCGCGGGGCCGCCGATGTCGATCTGTTCGACCGCCTCGGCCTCCGTGCAATCCGCCGCCGCGATCGTCCGCTCGAACGGATACAGGTTAACCACCACCAGGTCGATCGGCTCGATGCCGTGCTCCGCCATCACCGCATCGTCGATGCCGGCGCGCCCGAGCAGCGCGCCATGCACGCGCGGGTGCAGGGTCTTCACGCGGCCGTCCATGATCTCGGGGAACCCGGTCAGCGCGCTCGCCTCGGTCACCGCGAGCCCGTGCTCGCGCAGGCTGCGCGCCGTGCCGCCGGTGGAGACCAGCTGCACGCCATGCGCGGCGAGCGCGCGTGCCAGGTCGAGCAGCCCGGTCTTGTCGGACACCGACAGCAACGCACGCCGGATGGGAACCAAGGCTTCGTCGCTCATCGGGATTGCCCGCGGAAAGGGGCGCGAGTATAGCGAGGACGTACGGCGGCTAGGACGTCGAGAGCCCGTGCTCGCGCAGCTTCTTGCGCAGGGTCGCGCGCGAGACGCCGAGCAGGTCGGCCGCGCGCGACTGGTTGCCCGCCACGTGCGCCATCACCTCGACCAGCAGCGGACGCTCGACCTCGGCCAGCACCACGTGCAGCAGGTCGTCCACCACCACGCCGTCGGCCAGGTGCCGGCGCACCACGCGGGTGACGCAGTCGAGCAGCACCGGCTCGCGCCGGGCGTCGGCGGGCGGGGTGCGCGGATGGGGGGCGGCAGCCACGTGGTGCAGGCGATCGGGATCCGAGGACGAACCCCCATCGTAATCCCGCCCATCCCCCGAAATCCAGAGACGCCGAGCACCTCGCGACGCGTGCCGCACGCCGACGGCGCGGCGTGGTTGAATGTGCACGGGCTTTCCCCGGGTGACCTGACCATGCTGTGGCTCAAGGCCTTGCACGTGATCTTCGTGGTGACCTGGTTCGCCGGGCTGTTCTACCTGCCGCGATTGTTCATCTACCACCTGCAGGCGCAGTCCGCGGCCGAGCGCGAACGCTTCGTGCTGATGGAACGGCGCCTGCTCGCGATCACGCACATCGGCGGCACCCTCGCCGCCGCGTTCGGCCTCGCGAACCTGTCCTGGTGGACGGCGCACGCGGAGGGATACCTGCGCCAGGGCTGGCTGCACGGCAAGTTCACGCTCGTGCTCGTGCTCATCGCCCACCACCTGTGGTGCGTGAAACTGGCCTCCGACTTCCGCGCGGGACGGCCGGTGCCGGGGGACCGCTGGCTGCGCTGGTTCAACGAGGTGCCCGCGCTGCTGCTGGTCGCCATCGTGCTGCTGGTGGTGCTCAAGCCCGCCTGAGCGCGTACCGGGGTCGTGCCGGCCTTGCTATAGTGCCGGCGCGAACGCGAGCGACTATGCAAGCCCGAATCGACCCCACCGGCGCCGCCGCGCGCTATGCCTTGATGAAGCAGCTTCCCGATCGCCTTGCGCGCGTGCGCAGGCGCGGGCGCCAGCTGCTGCATTTCGGCTGGGACGTGAACGCGGCCGTGCTGGTCAGCGACGACGCCTCCAGGCTGGCCGACGAATGCGCCGAGGCGGGCGAGCGCGACTGCTCGGAGGCCCTGGCCGCGCTGTCGTCGACGCTCAAGCCCCTGGCCGTGGACCAGGTGGCCCTGGGCGATGCGGGGGTCGAGGAATTCGCGCGCCTGATCGAGCGCATCGACGGCCTGCGCGAGTCGTTGGGCGCCGGCATGCCCGGCGCGGCCGCGAACGAGATGGCGCGGCACAGCGCCGACCAGGTGCGCAGCGCGCACGGCATCACCCGCCAGGTGACGCCACCGCCGGAGTTCGTCCAGCGCTTCGCCAAGCCGCCGCCCAGTCGCGCCGGCGCGCGCGTGCCGGTGGCCCCGGCGGTCGCGCCGCAGGAGACGCCGGCCGCGGCCCCCGCCGCACCAGCCGCCCCCGAGCGTGCCTCGGTACTGCCGCAGCGGCGTCCCGCGCCGGTGCGGCCCGAACCCGTCGCGCGCCCGGCGCCCGGCGTGGGACGCAGCGCCTACTACCTCACCGATCGCGGCGAGCTGGGCGTGGATCTGAGTCGCCAGCTGGTGGAACTCGGTTACACGGTCGAGCACGTGGAGGACGCGGACGAGCTCAAGGAGGTGCTGCAGGCGCTGGCACCGAACCTGGTGCTGGTCGATGCGCATTTCCAGTCCCGGGTCGAGGACATCGGCATCAGTCTGAAGGCCGCGCGCACGCGCGCCAGCTCGCGCATCTACCTCGTCGTGCTGTCCGACTCCTCCGACGTCTCCCAGCGCCTGCGCGCGATGCGGGCAGGCGCCGATTCCTTCCTGCCCAGCCCGCGCGGCGCCGCCGAGGTGGTGACCCGCATCCACGAGCTGTTCGAGGCGGAAAGCGCGGATCCGTTCCGCGTCATCATCATCGAGGACGACCGCTCCCAGGCGTTGTTCGCCGAATCGATCCTCAAGAAGGCCGGCATGGCCACGAACGTGGTGCTCGATCCGCTCAAGGCGATCGAGGCGGTCGAGGAGTTCCGCCCGGAGCTGATCCTCATGGACCTGTACATGCCCGATTGCGACGGCATGGAGCTGACCACGCTGATCCGCGAGCGGCCCGATTTCGCGAACGTGCCGATCGTGTTCCTCACCGGCGAGCACGATTCGGACAAGCGCTTCGACGCGCTCAACGCCGGTGGCGACGACTACCTCGAGAAGCCGATCCGCCCCAAGTACCTGATCTCCGCCGTGACCAACCGGGTGCGCCGCTCGCGCCAGGTGCAGCGGCGCGCGGGCGAGACCGGGCCGGCGCGGGAAGGCGCCACCGGGCTGTACACCAAGACCCACCTGCTCGAGCGCCTGGCCGAGGCGCTGGCGTTCGAGGACGGCACGCGCACCGGCGGCCTGCTGTTCGTGATCCTCGACGGCGGCCAGGGCCTGCGCGAGCGCGCCGGGCTCGCCGCGTTCGACGGCCTGATGTCGAGCGTGGGCAAGCAGGTCGGCGGCCTCATCGGCGGGGCCGAACTCGCCGCGCGCTACGGCGATTCGAGCTTCCTGCTGCTCACCACCAGCCGCGGCGAGCACGAACTGCTCGAACTGGGCGACCAGCTGCGCCAGGCCGTGTCGGCGAAAGTCTTCGACGTGGGCGACCGCTCGCTCGCGCTCGCCGCCAGCATCGGCATCGCGCCGTTCTCGCACGCCTGGGCCGACGCCAACTCCATGCTGAACGCGGCCGAGCGCGCTTGCGCGCAGGCGCGTTCCAGCCCCGACCACAAGGTCAAGCTGTTCGAGGACACGGTCACCCAGACCGTCTCGACCGAAAGCGCGGGCATGGTGCAGGAGCTGCGCGAGGCGCTCAAGCAGGACAGCTTCCAGCTCATGTTCCAGCCCGTGGCCTCGCTGCGCGGCACCTCGGAGGAGATGTTCCAGGTGCTGCTCCGGCTGCGCGGTTCCGACGGCAAGCTGTACGCCGCCTCCGTGCTCATCCCTGCGGCGCAGCAGTCGGGCCTGATCAACGGCGTGGACCGCTGGGTGCTCAGCCGCTGCCTGATGGTGATCCAGGAACGCCAGCGCCAGGAGCGGCCGCTGCGGCTGTTCGTGAGCCAGTCCTCCGACGCCCTGCTCGATCCCAACCGGGTGTCGTGGCTGGCCGAGCAGATGGTGCAGCGGCGCATTTCCGGCGATCGCCTCGTGCTCGAGTTCCGCCACGCCGACATCCTCTCGCGCCTGCGCCAGGTGGCGACGTTCTGGGAGGGCCTCGCGCCGCTCGGCGTCAAGATGTGCGTGTCGGGATTCGAGGCCACGATGTCGGCCTACCAGGCGCTCCAGCACCTGCCGATCGAGTTCCTGAAGGTCGCCCCCAAGTACGCCACCGGCGATGGCAGCAGCGCAAGCCAGCGCCAGGAACTGCGCCAGATCGTCACCCACGCGCACGAGCGCAGCATCCGCGTGATCGCGCCCCAGGTGGAGGACGCCGGCAGTGCCGCGCAGCTGTGGAGCTCGGGCGTCGATTTCATCCAGGGCAATTTCGTGCAGGCCGCGACGCCGGAGCTCGAGTTCGACTTCCGCGCCTCGGCCATCTGAGCGGCAGCGGGGCCGGGCGGGCGACCTCGAGCACGGTTCTGGCAAGCCGATGCGCTTGCGCGCACAATTCCCAGACGACCCCGGGGGCGAAACGATGTCAGCAAGTGAACAGGCGCAGGCAGGGGCCAGGATCGAGCGTTCCGACCTGTACACGCTGACCGGCGTGCTGGTCTTCGCCCTGGTCGCCAGCTGGACCCAGGGCCTGCTCTCGGGCTCCCCCAACGGCGCGCTCCTCGTGGGCAGCATGCTCGGCCTGGCCTTGGCCGCCTGCACGACGGCGCTGCGGCTGGAATTGCTGCCCCAGCGCGGCGGGATGGTCGGCATCGTGATGGTGCTGGTGATCGGCGCCGTCGCCTTCCTGGCCGCGCGCTCCTACGGCGATTTCCACCACGTGCCGCTCGGTATCACGGCGTGCCTGGGCCTGCTCGCGCTGACGGTGCCGCTGTCGGCGCAGCCGCGTCCCGGCCGGCAGGCCGCCGCCCTGATGCTGACCGCGCTGATCGCCTTCGGCCTGGGGCTGCTGCTGGAGGGCTTCGCGGTGGTGCCCGCCGCGCTCGCGGCCGTGTTCGCCCTGCTGGAGCTGAGGTCCGTCGCGGGCGCGGGCTGGTCCGCGCCCGAGTCCCACCCGGCGCCTGCGCGATTGCTGGAGATCCCGGACAACGCCGTGATCTCGCTGGGCGAGCCGGTGCCGCCGCCCGACGCGGGCAACATCGAGGAACTCAAGCGCGAGCTGCAGCGCTACCAGGAGCTCGAGCGCCAGCTGCGCGCGGCGAAGCAGGAGGCGGAATCGGCGACCATGGCGAAGGGCGAGTTCCTCGCCACCATGAGCCACGAGATCCGCACGCCGCTGAACGGCATCATCCCGCTGCTCGACATCCTGCTCTCCACCAAGCTAGCGCCCGACCAGCAGGACTACGCGACCACGGCGTACCAGTCGGCGAAGCAGCTGCTCTCCATCGTCGACGACATCCTCGACTACTCCAAGATCGAGGCGAACAAGCTCGAGCTGGAGACCGTGGGCGTCAACCTGCGCGAACTGGTCGATTCGGTGACCCGGCTCATGCTGCGCAACGCCGCCGCGAAGGGCCTGAAGTTCGGCGCCACGATCGAGCCGAACGTGCGCCTGGCCATGCGCGGCGATCCGGTGCGCCTGCGCCAGGTGCTCACCAACCTGGTCTCCAACGCGATCAAGTTCACCGAACGCGGCGAGGTCGAGGTGAAGGTCTCGCGCCGCGGCGAGACGCGCACGCACGCCGAGATCGTGTTCACCGTGCGCGACACCGGCGTGGGCATCTCGCGCGAGGTGCGCGAGCGGCTGTTCAAGCCGTTCACCCAGGCCGATGCCTCGACCACCCGCATCCACGGCGGCACCGGGCTCGGGCTCGCGATCTGCCAGCGCCTGGTCGAACTCATGGGTGGCCAGATCGGGGTGAAGTCGGAATCGGGCAAGGGCTCGACGTTCTGGTTCAGCGTCCCGCTGCTCAAGGCCATCGGCGACATCAGCAGCGTGCGCAAGGAACTCAACGGCGCGCGCGCGATGATCGTGACCACCGACCAGACCCTGCTGCGTCGCCTGGCGCAGGCCATGCAGCATTTCGGCGTGGCCTACCTGCACAACGGGGTGTCGGCGGAGGCGCTGGCCAAGCTGCGCTCGTCGGCGAACATGGGCGAGACCTGGGCCTTCGACTTCCTGCTGATCGATTGGGGCGCGATGCGCAGCTCCGCGCTCGCCCTCACCCGCACGGTGCTGAAGGAGCCCGGGCTGGACCGCGTGCACGTGCTCGCCATCGCCGGTCCGGACGAACTGCCCGACGAGGTGCGCAACGCTCCGCGCCTGTCGGCGGTGTCGCGCTCGATCCCCGAGGTCGACCTGCGCAAGCTGATGCGCGAGATGATCTCCGCGGGCGAGAGCACGCAGACCCTGATGCCGCTGGACGACATGCTGCCCGCGCCCACCGCGCCGGCGCTGGACCTCACGCCGCAGGAGACGGCCGCGCTCAAGCCCACCGTCGCGCCCGCGGCGCCCACCGCACGCGGGCCTTCGGGCCACGTGCTGCTGGTTGAGGACAATCCCGTCAACCGCCAGGTCGCGCAGCGCCTGCTGACCCTGATCGGGGTGAGCTTCGATGCCGCCGAGCACGGCAAGCAGGCGATGGACCGGCTCGAGTCCGGCAAGTACGACGCCGTGCTGATGGACTGCCAGATGCCGGTGATGGACGGCTACACGGCCACGCGATCGATCCGCAAGCTCGAGGCGGACGGCGTGCGCGCCGGACGCATCCCCATCCTCGCGATGACCGCGAACGCGATGGCGGGCGACCGCGAGAAGTGCCTGGCGTCGGGCATGGACGACTACATGTCCAAGCCCCTGAACCGCGCGCTCATGGAACAGATGCTGCAGCGCTGGCTGCCGGCCGCCGCGCAGGTTCCCGATGCCGGCGCGAAGCGACCCGCCGCGCCGCCGCCGGCCGCGCCCAAGCCGGTACGCGACGCCGTGCGCGTGGAGAGCGCGGCGATCAACCAGGAAGTGGTGCAGGACCTGATCGAGATGATGGGATCGGAGTTCACCGACCTCGTGCGCGTCTACCTCGAGGACACGCCGCGCAGCATCGAGCTGCTCGAGCGCGCCGCGCGCGCGCAGGACGTGGACGGCCTGGTATCGCCCTCGCACTCGCTGAAGTCCACGAGCGCGAACCTGGGCGCGCTCGGCCTCTCGGAGATGGCGAAGCGGATCGAGCACGGCTCGCGCGGACGCACGCTCTCGGAGGATCCCATCCTGCTGGTCGAACAGTTGCGCGGCGAGTACCAGCGCGTGGAGACCGAACTCAACCGGCTGATGAGCGGCGTCCAGGCCTGAGCGGCCCGGTCGCCACCGTCCCGGTCAGGCCAGCACGACCGCCTGCGCACCCGCGTAGCCGGTGGCGCCACGCACGGGCTCGGGCGTGGGCTCGGGGATGGGGTCGTGCGCGCGCGCACGCGCCAGCGGCAG
>Ga0315912_10001534_pt1 | contig 27836 bp, 25 predicted proteins | sample VfabasoilMG_FD_204469 | JGI IMG/M metagenome (GOLD analysis project Ga0315912, IMG submission 204469) | Garden soil microbial communities collected in Santa Monica, California, United States - V. faba soil | ecosystem: Environmental > Terrestrial > Soil > Garden | place: USA: California...
CTTGATTTCGATCGTAAGAAACGTCGTCAGCGTCGCCCAGGGCAAGGCGCGAAACCGAAGGTGTATCGGGCCATACATCGAGGTTTCGCAACGCGGCCATCGACGACGGGGGCGATGTTTTTACGATCGAAATCAAGGTTCCAGGGGACTAGAGGGACGACAGGACTTGTTGCAGCCGTTGCGTCTCGACAGGCTTGACGAGGTGGTCGTCGAAGCCGACCGCCAGCGCACGGGCCCGGTCGGTATCCTGCCCGTAGCCGGTCAACGCAATCAACCGCAACCCCGCAAGCTCGGGTCGCGCACGGATACGACGTGCGACCTCGTAGCCGTCCATCTCGGGCAAACCGATGTCGAGCAAGACGATGTCCGGTTGGAACTTGCGGAGGCGTTCGAGCGCATCCGATCCAGAGTAAATTGATTCGGTCTCGTGCCCGTCGAGCGACAGAATCATCGCCAACGAAATCGCCGCGTCTTCGTTGTCGTCGACGATGAGAATCCGACGTCGTGGAGCCTTGATCTCCGCCACCTCATCGCGAGGTTTCTCGTCCGACTCGAAGAGCGGCAAGCGAATCTCGAACACCGAACCACGGGCGATCCCCGGACTCGACGCCGACACCGTGCCACCATGCATCTCGACCAAACGCTTGACGACCGAGAGCCCAATGCCGAGGCCGCCCTGGGCTCGATCGAGCGTACGATTGCTCTGGACGAACAACTCGAAGACGTGCGGTAGCAAATCGGCCGAGATCCCAGCCCCGTTATCCGTGATGGTGAGAACCGCCTCGGAGCCTTCGTCGCGTGACTCCACGGTAATCTCCCCGTTCGGTTCCGTGTACTTCGCCGCGTTCGTCAAGACATTCGCTACACACTGCACGAGCCGCTCGGGGTCGCCGCTCAGGCGCAGTGGCCGATGGCTCGTCACCGAGATCCGGTGCCGCTTTTCCCGGATCAATGGTTCGACGATTTCGACCGCTTGACCGATGATCTCGGCGAGCTGGACCACGCGTCGTTTGAGCTCGATCCGGCCCTGGGTGATCCGCGAAACGTCGAGCAAGTCGTCGACGAGACGGGCCAAGTTCGTAACTTGGCGTTGCACGATGCCCACCGCCGTATGCATCGGTCCGTGGTTCGAGGATAGGCGCGATAGCACCTCCGCGGCGCTCCGGATGGGAGCGAGTGGATTGCGAAGCTCGTGCGCAAGCATGGCCAGAAATTCGTCCTTCTGACGGTCCGCGGCCTCGAGCCGAGTTCGTGCTTGTATGTGCGCGGAGATATCGCGGAAATAGCAAACGACTCCATGCCGGCCATCATGCAAAGGAATGCGACTGATCTGCCATTCGTAGTATTCGATCGAACCGCGGTCGATCCGTTGTTCGATACGCTCCGGTGTGAAGTAGGACTCGCCGGTGTTGAGCGTATGCCTGAACAACCGCACGATCTCGTCGGCGTGCGGACTTGACCAGAGCCGATGCATCGTGTCGGCGAAATCGCTCCCGATGAGGTCGGGAATGTCACCAAACACCGCCACTGCCGTCGGATTGGCCTCGCGAATGCGAAAGTCGCCGTCGACCAGGTACACGCCGATCGGAGCTTCGGTGAGCAACGTCTCGAACTGTGCGGTGCGTAAGCGGAACGCTTGCTCTGCAGCACGACGCATGCGGTCGAGCTCGAGCAGGGCACCCACGCGCGCGAACAACTCGCGGGCCGAGAACGGCTTGATGAGATAATCGTCGGCGCCAGCATCGAGCCCTTCGATTCGTGCCTCCTCCCCCGCGCGGGCGGACAGCATCACGACCGGAACGCTACGTAGGCTTTCGTCGCCGCGAACCGCAGCCAAAAGGCCGAAACCGTCGAGACGCGGCATCATGACATCGCTCAGAATCAGGTCCGGGCGAACCCGCAGCGCGGCATTGAACGCCTCGACCCCATCCGCAAACGCTTCGACTGCGTAGTACGGCGAGAGCAGCTCGATCATGTACCCGCGCATATCGGCATTGTCGTCGGCCAGCACGATTCGGGCCCCGAACGTCTTCGCCAAGCGTCGGTCGCGGACCCCGACCACAGACTCGGCCGTGGGCACGACGGCGGGGGTCGTCCCATTGGGGCCGCTGGCGCCTCGCAACCAGCGAAACGCCTCCTGCACGAACGCTTGTGCGCCCACGACCGTCGAGGGCGATTCGCGCGTGGCTTTGATGCGCTCGCGTGGAATATGTTCTGTTCCGAAGGGCACGCGAACACGAAACGTCGTGCCGCGACCGATCTCGCTTGCGACCGCGATCGTGCCGCTGTGGAGTTTGACGAGCTCCTGCACGAACGACAGGCCGATACCGGTTCCTTCATGAGTCCGCCCCGCGGTACCTTCCACGCGATAAAATCGCTCGAACAGTCGTGGAAGTTCGTAGGCTGGAACTCCGACCCCTGTATCCACGACCTCGAGCAATGCGTGCCCATCGTCGCGAACCAGACGAACCGCAACACCGCCCGCGAGCGTGAACTTGAGCGCGTTCGACAACAGATTGAGCACGATCTTTTCCCACATCTCGCGATCGACGTAGACGGGAGCATCGAGCGGTGAGCAATCGACCTCGAACTCGAGCCTCGCCATCTCCATGGCCGAGCGAAACGTACTCGCGAGATCGCGAGTGAGACCCGCGAGATCAGTGGGCTCGTATGAAGCCTGCATCCGCCCCGCTTCGATCCGCGAGAAGTCGAGCAACGAGTTCACGAGCTTCTGCATCCGCATCGCGTTGCGATGGGCAAGCTGAAGGGATTCACGTTGCTTGTCCGGTAATCGATCGTCGGCGAGGACGCCTTCGAGCGGCCCGAGCATCAGGGTCAAGGGCGTCCGGAACTCGTGGCTCACATTCGAAAAGAACGCGGTCTTTGCTCGGTCGAGTTCGGCGAGCGATTCGGCACGTCGCCGCTCGGCCTCGTAGACCTGCCCCTCGGCGAGGGCCGAATCGACCTGATTGGCGACGAGACCCACAAACGAACGATAGGACTCGTCGAGCGGGCGGCGTGGACTCAGTCCAATGATCATGAAGCCGGCGAGCCCGTGGGGTAGCGACCCCTTGAGCGGAAGCAAGAATGCTTGCTGGACGTGATCCGCCCACGGCCCCGACCGGAGCTGGACGCCCGCCGCCGGGAGGTTCCGAACCTCGCGCACGGACTCCGTCGCGACGAGCTCGGCGAGCGGCCACGGAGCGCGGGGTCGATCGATGGACACCGTCTCCGGCAAGGCCTCGTGTAAGGTCGCGCTCGTGCTGGCGACGTTGCGGGCGATGCCGTTCGGATCCAACAGATACGATGCGGCGAACGGCACATCGAGCGGATACTGGGCGAGGACCTCGCACGCTCGTCGACACCGCTCCTCGACTGTGTCGACGCCGACCGAACGCGCTGCGAGATCACGCAGCGCTCGCAAACGCCTTTCGCTGATCACCCGTTCGGTGACCTCGGTCACGACACAGAGCATCCCGGCGATGCGACTTCGATCGTCGTAGATCGGGCTATAGGAGAAGGTATGGTAAGTCTCCTCGGTAAAACCGCTGCGCTCGAGGAACAGCAGCAGACCTTCGTCCCACGTGGCTTGGCCCTGCTCGAGCACCTTCGCGATGCGCGGACCGATGTCGGGCCAGATCTCCTCCCAAACCTTGTCCGAGCGCGCACCGAGCACCCAATCGCGTTTGATGCCGACCGTCGGTAGATACGCCTCGTTGCAAAAGAACGTCAGGTCGGGCCCCCAAAGCATCCACATTGCGTATCGCGAATCGAGGAGTACACGCACAATCGTTTTGAGCGACTGCGGCCAATTCCACGGAGGGCCGAGGGGTGTCGTACTCCAATCGAGGGCTCGCAGTCTCGCGCCAACGTCTCCGCCACCCGCGAGGAAGTCGAGTTTGCAAGCGGTGTCATCGGGCCGTGGTGAATCGATCTCGATCTCGATGATGCTGGAGTCCATGTCGGCCAATTGGCGCTCACGCCGCGGGTTCTCGAAGAGGTACGGTAAATCCTATCCGAATCGTGTTTCGCTATTTTTCGCGGGGCCATCTCGATGAGCTCCGCGGCGCGTGAATTTTTTTCGCGAGAGACCACGTCGGACACAACCACGTCGGTTTGAGGGAAGCTTGGGAAGCCGTGGATCTCATCCAGCACGACAACGATCTCTGGAGCGCCGAATACCAACTCGATTTGCAGAGGGGTCTGCTTCCAATCCCCGTTCGGATGACGGTGATCCGGCTCGGCGACGGCCAGCTCATCCTTCATTCGCCCGGTCCCCTCACTCCGGACGTTCGCACCCAACTCGACGCCCTCGGCCACGTTGGTTTCATCGTCGTTCCCAAGATGCACGGAAGGTTCGCCGCCAAGGCAGCGCAGGACTACCCGCGAGCTCGGTTGTTGGCGGCACCGAGCACGCCATCGCGGCAGCACGCCATCGTCTTTCACGCTTCGCTCGCAAGCGAGCCACCCGCGGCATGGGCGGGTGAGGTCGAAAGCCACCTGATGCTCGGCTTTCGGTTGGAGGAGGTCGTCCTATTCCATCGGCCCTCCCGGTCGCTCGTGATCACCGACTTGTGCTTCAACATCCACCGCTCACCGTCTCGACTGGCGCGTCGACTCTTCCAAGCCAACGGAATGTGGCAGTCCTTTGGGCCGAGTCGGCTCATCCGGTGGCTCGGCGTCTCCGACCGGGCAGCGTTCCGTCGCTCGTTCGAGCACATCCTGCAGTGGGATTTCGAGCGGATCATTCCTGGACACGGAGACGTCATCGAACATGGTGGCCCTGCGGCTTTACGGCCGACCTGGCTGCGTTGACCCACCGACTTCGAACCCGGTCATGGGCTACGAACCACCTCGTCGACAACCCCGAAAAGGATTCTCAAGATCGATCTTGATGAACGGCACCGGTCTCCATGTCGGACCGGATCTCCCTGTTCCGCACCAGTGCCTCGACACAGGGGTTTTCGTGGGTTGGATTGCTATGGATGGCTCCGTACCGATGATCGACGATCGCATGAACGACCAGCGCAACGAATCCCCCAGAGGTTGCCGCGACCAAGAAGTACGTCGCAATGTCTTCGGTTGAAGGATTGGAACCGGTTGTCACCCAAACGGAATAAATCGTGGCAAACGACAAGGAGACGAGACCGAGTAGGGCAAGCCGCATGACACGCGTCGACGCGGACAGGCGAGGTCGCACGTTGCGTCTTGGGGCGTCCCGCCACCAGATCACGAACCACGCGATGAGCAGGGCAAGACCCACGAGGGTCGAGCCATACTGACCAATGGTGTATCCGTGCACCTCTCCGATAGGTCCGAGCGCCACCGTACGACCGATCCCCGGAAAGATGGCGACCCCCCAATCACCCGCATGGGTGAATGCGTCCCAGACGATGTGGGTCGACGAACCCAGCAAAATCCCGAGCGCCACCATGACAAACCGCGAAAACGGGGTGAAGTAGAACGGCTTGTCCAGGAGCGGCACGAATCGGGCCTGCCCAGACGTTGGACTGAGCGCAACTAAAGAGGGTGTGAGGATCCGGTGAAAGACCCAGAGGACGCCGAGGCTGACCGGCAGGCAAAACAGCAACAAGCCCGGGAGCGTGTGCCCGAAATGACCATGCGGAAAAAGCTTGAGGAAATAGACGAAATCCGGAGCCATGCTCCCGACCACGAGGGTCGAAAGTGGGAATCCCCATCGGGTCATGGGTACGGCTGCGGCCGGGTGTGCAAACGTGAGCGGCACGATAGACGCACTTTCGCCAACCACTCGACCTTCCGTCCATGCGAGGGTGAGGGCCATGAAACGGCGACTCGGGTCCGCGTCGAGCGCGCAGTATCCTCATCGAAACTTCACGTTCGGGGCAAATGGACCGGACATCGGCCTCCTTCGACGCCGACGGGGCCGCACCGAAGCAGCGCCTGGGATCGGACCTGCTCGGTCCGAGGTCATTTCATCGACCCATTGCGCGTTGCCATCGCGCTTTCCATGAACTTGCAGACCCGGAAAAATCGGGGAGGCTTCGCGGGGCACATACAGATCGGTACTGAGTCACCGATGAAGAGGATGAACCTCGCTCCCCGATTCGCGAATCCCTCCCGCACGAACCCCGCCCGAATGGTGCCCCACCCTTGGACGCGTGCTGACGTCCACTTCCCGCCCTCCTCCCGAAACTGCGTATGAAAGTCCTGGTTGTCGATGATTCCGCGCTTGTCCGGCGAGAGATCCAACATGCCCTTGGAACGCGCCACCAGGTCGTCGAAGCGTTCGATGGTCTCGAAGGATTGAAGGCGTTGGGGGAGGACCCGTCGCTCGGACTCGTCCTTCTCGATGTCAACATGCCACGGATGACTGGGCTCGAGATGCTGGAGAAGGCGAAGGCGTTGGGCTACGACACGCCGATCCTGATGCTGACCACAGAAGTCGACCCAGCGCTCATCCGACGCGCCAAACAAAACGGCGCCCGAGGTTGGCTCATCAAGCCCGTCGCCCACGATTCGTTGTTGCAGCTCGTCGACGAATTCGAAGCGCGGGCCAAAGGCGCGGCCTAGAGCAGCTCGCCGGCAACGGCGCGGGCCGTTCCGAGTGCCGAGCCCAACTCCCGACGACCCTCGGTAACCCTCATGGGGTGGCCTCGGCGTTTCCGTCACCCTTGTCACCGAAGGTTCAACCGATCCATGCTGGCCCGCCCATGAGCTTGGCGGTCACGTACGCGATCCTCGAGGTTGCCGAGCGATCGGGAGATCAAGGGATCTCGATGGGGACTCTCGTCGACACGCTCGAGCAACGGGGGTACCCGGCCTCCGACACCGAAACCGAAGTATGGCGCCTCATGGGGCTGCGGCGACTCACTCCGGCCGGATTCGTCTGCCGCACGGTTCAGCGCCGCGGAGAAGGCCCCAATCCCGACCGACTCCGCATCTACGAGTTCACGTTGGTCCCCTGGTCGCCGGAGCTCGACAGACAGTTGGAGCTCAAACTCGATGAGTGAGCGAGGTCCGAGTTGGCGGACCACCCATGATGTAGCTCGAAGACCCGACGCCCCGGGGCTGTTTCTCGCCCTCGCGCCGATGGATGGGATCACCGATTGGGTTTACCGCGACGTCTTGACGGGTCTGCACGACGGCGAAAGCGGGATCAGTTTGTGCGTGAGCGAGTTCGTGCGGGTCCTTCGGGATCCCGTGGTTCCACACGTGCTCCTACGCCACTGCCCGGAGCTCGAACGCGGTGGCCTCACACGATTTCGCGTGCCCGTCTTCGTCCAACTCCTGGGTGGGGTTCCCGAAGCGATGGCTTCGACGGCGGAGTCGGCCGTGTCGATGGGGGCATCGGGGATCGACATCAACTTCGGCTGTCCCGCCAAAACTGTGAACAATCACGATGGGGGTGCGGCGATCCTCAAAGCTCCTTGCCGGGTCGAACGGATCACCTCCGCGATCCGGCAACGGCTCCCCTCGACCATTCCCGTGACCGTCAAGATCCGGCTCGGTTGGGACTCGCCCTGCGGGGTCGAAACCTTGGCTCGGGCCGCGGAAGCGGGTGGGGCCAGCTGGCTGACGATCCACGCACGGACGCGGCTGCAACTCTATCGGCCGCCGGTCGACTGGACGGCGATCGGTCGAGCCCGAGAAGCGGTCACGATTCCGGTCGTCGCCAACGGGGATATCTTCGAACCGGGCGACATCGAGGCGTGCAAGCGCGCAAGTGGTTGTACCGCGTTCATGATCGGACGGGGAGCCATGGCTCGACCTCGCTTGTTCCGGCAGATCCGTGGCTCGAGCGAACCAGATCTCGAACTGCCGTGGTTTTGCTCCCTGCTGCATCGTTATGCCCAAACACTCACCGAGGCCGGAGCCACGCCGAATGCGGTGATGGGCCGCCTCAAGCAATGGTTGCGTCTCGGGGCACCTGCGTTCGACGAACTCGCAGTTGCGTTTACCCACGTCAAACGCCTCACGAACCTCGCCGACGCGATCGCCTGGCTTTCGCGTGGCGACCTCGAGACCACCCGTCTCGTGACGGGTGACCGATTACTGCATCATGAAGCGTCGGGCCCTGGCACCAACGTGATCGCTCGTTCAGGACAGGCCACGACACACAGCCCACAGGCCTGACACGCGTCGGCCTTGGGCGTGTACGCCGTCAAGCGGCCATGCACCCGACTCTTCAGCCGGGCCAACCAAGTCAACGCCCGAAAGTCCTCCTCGTCCATCCGCCGTACCGTGAAAACCCCGTAGGGGCACACGGCGACGCAATCTGCCTTGCCTTCACAACGAGCGCGATCGATCCGCGGTTCGTAGCGCTTCGGTTCCGCACGACACCGCTCGCCCGGTCGACGGTGGTCGCGTGACGCCCGTCGTGCCTTGAGCTTGTCGAACTGTGGATTCGTGGGCGAATCCGTTGGAACATCGTCGTCGTCGCTCATGTGCTTGTCGCCTTTCCGATGCGTTCGCTAGAATACGAATGAAGATTCGCGTTCGCCATTCGCGTTTCGAACGAACCTCGATGCGACCCAGACCCGACCTCAAACCCCGCAAGGAGCCCCAGCAGGAGCGATCTCGGCAAATGCGGGAAGACATCATGACCGCGAGCATTCGCGTTCTGCGTCAGGACGGAGCGCTTCGCTTCACGACCCCACGCGTCGCAGCGGCTGCAGGGATCAGCGTCGGCTCGCTCTATCAGTATTTTCCGAACAAGCAGGCGCTGCTCTTCGCGTTGCATGCTCGGACGGTGGCTGCGGCCTGGGAGGAAGTGAAGCGCATCCTAGATGCACCGACCACCACTCCCCGGCAAAAGATCCGCAGGATGGCGACCCTGTTCTTCCACGCGGAGTCCGAGGAAGTCGCCGAGTTGGGTTCCACGCTGCAGGAACTGGAGGCCTTTTTCGCCGACTCGCCCGACCACCGCGCGATGAACGAACGGGTCCTCCGCCGCGTGACTCGCTTCGTGCGCGATGCGATGCCCGAGGGCACCGCACGCGCACGTACGAGGTTCGGCGCAAAGGTGCTCATCACCGTGCTCGACAGCGTCGGACGAAGCGTCGCTGCGCAACGCCTCAACCGACGCGTGGTCGAGCGTTGGGCGATCACGAGCGCCGATATGGTGGCGGACTTCCTCGACCTCGAGTGAGCGAACGGTGGCTCGGACGCGACCGATTTGCCCTCCGTTGACTAGCCGTCCGCACCTGCGCTCATTCGACGTCGCATCTCGTCGGGAGAGACCTCCTCGATGCGCGTCTGGAACGACCAACGGTGCCCAAATGGATCCCGAAGCTGGGCCACCCGATCGCCGTAAAACTCGTTTCGTACCGGCCGCTCCAGGGTCGCTCCGGCATCGAGCGCGCGGCTGGCCATCGCGTCGACATCGTCGACGTAAACCGATAAAGTCACCGGCGTTCCGTTCAACGCGACTGGGCTTACGAAGTTCAGCTCGGGAAATTCGTCGGCGAGGGCGAAACGATGGATGCCGATGCTCATTTCGGCATGGCCAACGCGCCCATCGGGCATCGGAAGATCGAACATCAGCTCGGCCCCGAAGGCTCGACGATAGAAATCGATCGCTTGAGTTCCGCCCCGAACGATCAGGCACGGCAAAATACCGCCTGGCAATGATGGATTGTGCGTCATGAGGTTCCTCTTGGCCTCCAGCTTGGGTGCTCCACCGCCCTAGGTCTTGAACGAATTGAACCTCACGAGCACGCAGGCACTTCGGGCGCCCCGCCGCGGACGACCGGGATCGCAGTGCTATGATGCCCATCCACGCAAAATGGACTGGGACCTTCGCCGCTATTTTCCCGAGTTTGAGGGCGCCGAGCACAAAGCGTTCGTCGGAGCCCTCAATGAAGAGACGGCCGCGGCGATCGCCTGGGCTCGGACCCAGGACGGACTCACCAACGCCAATTCTCAAACGTGGAGCGAGATCTTGCTCGCGTACGAGCGGCTGAGCGAGCGATGGGAACACCTGAGCTCTTACTTGGGCGCACTCAGTGCGGTCGATACCGCGCACACTGGTTATCGTGCCCACACCGCGCAATTCAGCCGCGATCGTGCGGCGTTCACGAAGCTCGAAGTCGAGATCTTGCGTGCCCTTCGAACCTCACCGGATGCAGTCTTCCGAGCGCTCTGCGATCGCCCGGAACTCGCGGGAGCGGAGTTCTTCCTCGCACGACTTCGCGATCGCGCAAGTCACACGATGAGACCCGAGCTCGAGGGGCTCGCGGCCGACCTTGCGCCGGATGGATTCGAAGGTTGGGGTCGCCTGTACGACGAGTTGGCCGGTGGCCTCACGTTTGCCATCACCTACCCGGATGGCAAACGCGAGATCGTCCCGATGTCGCAACGATGGTCGTTGATGGCGGATCCCGATCGCGTGGTTCGGCAGGCTGCGTTCGAAGGGGGCAACGCGACGTGGGCCGGTGTCCAAGACACCGTCGCGTCCGCGTTGAACCATATTGCAGGGACACGCCTCACCCTGAACGCACGGCGCGGGATCGAGCACTTTTTGGACGTTGCGTTGTTCGACGCCGCCATATCTCGCCGAACCCTCGATGCCATGCTCGAAGCCGTTCACGCGGGAGCTGCCGTGGCTCAACGCTACCTACGGCTCAAGGCTGCGCTCTGGGGCCAAAGCACGGTGGCCTGGTACGATCTCGCATCGCCGATCTCCACGCCCAACACACCGACGCAGCGGCTCACCTGGTCGGAGGGCACCGAGCAAGTCCGCACCGCCTTCGCGCGCTCCTATCCAGACCTTGCGAGGTTTTTCGAACACGCGTTGGGTTCGCGGTGGATCGACCATACGCCACGCCCCGGCAAACAATCCGGAGCGTTTTGCACGAGTTCTTGGCTCATCGAAGAGAGCCGCGTCTTCTTGACATTCCAGGGGTCCCACAGCGACGTCTCGACCCTTGCCCACGAAATCGGGCACGCGTTCCACAGCCACGTGACGCGAGAGCTACGGCCACTCGCCCGGCACTACCCCATGACATTGGCGGAGAGTGCATCGACGTTCGCAGAGCTCATCTTGGCCGATGGGCTGCTCCAAAACCCGTCCATCGGACACGCGGAGCGGATCGCTCTGCTCAGCGAGACGCTGAACGATAGCGTCTCGTTTCTCCTCGACATCCCGACCCGGTTTGCCTTCGAAAAGGCCTTCTACGAACGCCGCGCGTCAGGTGAGTTGAGCGCAGTCGAACTCTGCGAGCTGATGTCCAAGACCCAACTCGCCGTCTTTGGCGATGTGCTCGACCCGGCCCATACCGACCCATGGTTCTGGGCGTCGAAACTGCACTTCTTCATCACCTCGGTCACTTTCTACAACTTCCCCTACACGTTCGGGTATCTGCTGAGCCGCGGGCTTTTGGCTGCGTTCCAACAGGAAGGCCCATCCTTCTTGCCCCGGTACGAAGCCTTCCTTCGTGCCACCGGAAGCGGTCAGGCCCATGAGATCGCAAAGGCCACCTTGGATCGTGACCTCGAGCAACCAGAGTTCTGGGCCGACGCGATCGCAAGTCTGGGTGAACCCCTCGACGCGCTCGAGGTCGCCCTCACACAAGGTTGAACCCGAAGCCCACAGTCGACCGACGACCGACCCAGACGCCAGAAAGCCCTCGAAGATTGCTCTTCGAAGGCTCCGTCCGGGAAGGCTTCGTCCGGCTCGATCACTTGCCGGGATGGCCGCTCGCACGCGGCGTGAGCGGTGACCGAATCGATCACCGCCTACATCGATCACCTACATCGTTCAACCTACATCGATCAATAGTCGAGTCGGATGACGTCACGGGTGAGCGTGACCGTGCGATGACCACCGCATGGATATTCGACTTCGAGCTCGACCTCGGTCCCTGGAGCTCCCCCTCGAATCGCGCTGACCCAGCCTTCGAGCGTGGGATGACTCTCGCCATCGACCGACAGCAATCGAGCACCGCGAAACAGTTTTCCGTCTGCGGGATGCCCACGGAACACATGCGTCACGATGACTTCACCGTTGAAGCGCTCCAAACCGATCCCGATTCCGCTATAGGTCTCAGAACGCTGGACTGCGCGAGCGGAGCAGTCGTCCATCGCCATTTGGCGCAGGACAGTGGCTGAAGTGATGATTGAGCCAGCAAGGACGATAGCCCCGAGAACAGTTCGTCGGGCGGTACGCCAGCGGGCAAGGGCGGAGCGGGGATCGATGACGGACATCCTTGAGAGCTTCCCACAAGCGGCACCGCATTGCCACCCACGATGCCGTAGGTCCAAGCGCGCTAGATCTCGATCAGACGACCATTGGCACGCCGCGCGCGCCCAGCTTCCGAGCCGCTCTACGGTCCGCTAGCGCGAGCATGCGGACCGAAACCACGTCTCGACAGCTATTTTTTCGCGGCTCTGGCGGTTTCGCGATAGGTTCCGCACATGAAAGTCGGCGGGCTCTTGCTGCTGGGCATTTTGGGGGCTGTCGGAACGTGCGCGACGGGGCACGAAGTCACGACTGCGGCGAAACCGGTCAACGCGGGGCATACCACGCCCGCGACCGCGCTCAGCCTCCCTGCTCTCGCGGTTCCAACTTCGACCCCACCGGCGGACAACCTCGCAAAAACCGATGACGTCGTTCCAGCGGCCCCGGCTGCCGACCGAACGGGAGCAGCCCCGACGGGGGTCATGTTGGCCGCCACGGATCCCACGACCGTAGATGATCAAGACGTGCCATCGCTCACGGATACCGATGAAGACGAGGGCACTCCCACCACGCCGACCCCCGAGGGTCCCCATCGCGTGCTGATCCTGGGCGACTCACTTGCCGCCACTGGGTTCGGAGCGCTGCTCGAGCGTCAACTCGACGCCCAGGAGGGAGTCGTCTGCTATCGCCGCGGGAAGTCCTCATCGGGCCTGGCGAGGCCGGATTTCTTCGATTGGTTGGCCGAAGCCGAGCGGCAAGTCGAGTTCCGTCAACCCGAGCTCGTCGTCGTGATCATGGGCGGAAACGATGGACAGGACTTGACGCCCAAAGGCACGAGCGGCCGCCGCGTCACATGGAATGACGAGAGTTGGGCCGACGAGTACCGCAAACGTGTCGACCGATTTCTGTCGGCCGTGTTGTCGAGCCCCGAACGCAAAGTGTTGTGGCTCGAGTTGCCCACGATGGGATTGAACAGCCTCGAGCGTAAGCTAGAGCTCATTCGAAGTGTACAGAAGGACGCCGTTGCAGCGCTCGGCGAGCGTGGTGTCTATCTCGCGACGACCCAGTACGTCGCCGATTCGGAGGGCAATATGTTGACTCATGCGAAAGTTGGCGCATCGAGCAAGAAGCAGCCGATCCGAGCCGATGACAAGATTCACTTCACCATGTTGGGCAGCGAATATTTCGCGGACCAGATCTTTCCCGAGGTTTTGAACGTCTTGGGTATCGCGCCTAGCGCCCCATCCGAAGAGTGATCGCATCAAAACAACCACGGGACTGGTGAGCCTGCTCGAGGGTTCGCTATCGTTGTCGGTACCGCGCCGTGGGCGAGGAGGGAGCGGTCACCCGGCATGGAACAGTGGACCTTCGGACGGGTAGGAACGATCTTACTGGCGCTCTTGTGCGTCGCCCACTCGTCCATCGCCCACGCGGCAAAGGCTGTGAGTGCCGAAACCGGAGCGGCTGAAACCACTCGAGCCTTCGGTGTTGCTCCCCCAACGGCAAGCGAGCTACCAGGGGTCTCTCCCGACGCTCTGCCGTCCGCTCCCGCGACACCTCCTCCACTTGCTTCCCCAACCGCGGGCCCTCCGACTCCTGCGTCGCCGGCTCCCTCGGCGGTCCCGGACGCAGTCCCGGCCACCGAAGACGCGGCCCCCGAGCCCGTAAGCCGGAAATGGATTCAACACACGGTCGTCCCGGGCGAACGGCTCGATGACATCGCCATCCGCTACGACGTTTCCCGCCCAGAGCTCATTCGCTGGAACAAGTCGCTGCAAGGGAAGGCGTACATTTATGCAGGGCGCAAACTGAGAATCTATGCCCGCGCCCTCCCACCGCCACGCCAGAAGATCTCGTACCGCGTGCAGCGGGGTGACACATGGAGTGGAATCGCTTCGAAATTTGGCGTCCGTGAATCCGACGTTCGTTTCTGGAACCAGAAGAAGGTGAAGTCGCTCCGCGCGGGAGGAGAGCTCCTGATCTTTACGAATCCGCTCCAACCGCCCGCACCGCCCGAGTCGCCGCAAGAACCTACGCCCGTCTTTCACGCCCGCGCGGGGGGAATGTCGATCGGGCTGCCGAACCATGGTCGGCTCTACGCTGGCGTACAGTTGGCGAAAAGCGATCTCTATTCGATTCGCAACCCCGACGAAGCCTGGGGCAGCACGCATACCGTGGACGTCTTGGTCAACTCGATCATCAAGTTCCGCGAGACCTCGGGCTACCGCGGCAAACTCGAGATCCGTGCGATGAGCAAGGAACGCGGTGGTTATTTCAAACCTCATCGCAGTCACCAAAGCGGTCGTGACATCGACATTCGACTCCCGCTCCTGCCGAGCGCCGTCGAACGCCAACAAACGGATGCGGATATCGACTGGGCGGCGAGTTGGGAGTTGATCAAAGCGTTCGCCGGCTCGGGCGAGGTCGAATACATCTTTCTCGCCTACCCGCAGCAGCGGCGGTTGTATGCGGCAGCTCAAACCGCCGGTGCGAGCAACGGCGAGCTCAAGACCCTCATTCAGTTTCCCCGCCGACCGGGAAGCAACCACGGTTTGGTTCGACATGCGGAGGGGCACACGATCCACATTCACGTCCGCGTCCGCTGCTCGAAGACCAACGACCGCTGCGAAACCTACTAGGCCTGCCCGGCGGAAATGCTGATCCCTTCTCTCATGTCTGGAGGGGTCGGCCGGTGAATGTCCATCGGTAGGGTTTCGCAAGGACGGTGTTGAAGTAGTCGATGAAGGCGAGGACACGCTCGCGAAGTTGGTCGAGTGAAACAAAGCTCGCGCGTTTGAGAAGGCGGCGAGCGAGGATGGAGAACCAGATCTCGATCTGGTTGAGCCAAGTGATGGGGTTGATCGTACAGTTCCTCCAGCGGCTACCTTCGCAGCACCCCGTTCGTCTTGGTGTCGAGCGCAAGCTGCAAAGATTGTTCGGCAATGAGTCCCCTGACGGGCTGTACCTCAATCGAGGCGACCCCGAACCTCGGTCTCCCATCAAACGCCACGTCGGGTTCGGGCATATCGGGTCGGCTCAGGCAGATCGATAAGATCAAGCGATTCCACAAATGCTTTGGGAGGGATTGGGGCCCGGCTCATCAAGAAGCCTCGTGCGACCGGTGCCTGTCGGTTGGAGGGGGTGAGCTCGAGGTGGATGAGCCCGAGAAAAGACGGCGGCAGATTCTCGCCCCCGGCAAGATACTCGCGTTTCACCTCCGCCAGACGACTCGGATCGATTGACGCTTTCTGTGGCGCCTGGCTCACGTAGAGCAGCAGAAATGGCACATTGGTTCGGGATGCCTTTCCCCTCGCGTGTCTGGCGACGCGAGATGCGACTTCTTCCCAACCATCGCCAGCGAACTGAGCGTAGGACGTGACCAGTGGCCCCCGGAAAACGACAACCTCAACACCATCGCAACGACCGAGTCTTTCGTGCTCGTCGAAGAGCTTACGAAAGACCCTTTTCTCTCCCGGACGGAGATCTGTTGCCTCCGAAATCGCCTGAGAGAACTCGTTGCGCAGCCGCGTCCAGACCGGGCCCCACGCTTCGCGGGTCGGACGTTCCCCGATCCAGGAAAACTGGCTCCGGACATCCGATCCAAAACGCGCGCGCAACTTGCGGCCAAGTGCGTGGGGATCGTCTTTGAACGTCCCACCCATGAACTCGCCCTCGAATGTGTCGAAGTCCGACTTCACCTCGACGCCTACCTCATGACCAGCAATCGTGGCCCGAAGATCAATGAGGTTATTCGCTGGGTTGATCGCAGTAGGATGACACGCAAGCGCGCCGCGTTCGGCCAGCCACACTGCTGCTGCTAACTCGCCGATGGCCTCAACGCACTTGTTGGGCTTTGTTTGCGCGGCCACATGTCGAGCCAGGCTGTCGACAAATACTCGAGTGTCGGAGGCCAGCATGTCCATCTCCTCCAATGTTCGGAGTGCGCGTTCCCCAGAGTCAAGAAACGCGGGAGTGAACAACCATGCACCGTTATTGAGCAATTTCGACAATCCGCCAGGGTGATCGTGCTTTTCGCAGAGATTTTGGAGTCGTGGCCATCTCGACGACGGTGTCTCAATGTCCGCGCTGCGTTTGGGCTCTTGCGGCATCACGCCTCAGGTTGTCCAAAGAGGGCTTCACCCATCCATGCGCCGATTTCTCGGCCAGCGATCTGGCCAACAAGCATCGCTCCACCTTGTATCCACCAGGGTGCCACGCGAGTGAGTCGCGCAAGGAGCAGTGCACCACCTGCTCCCCCGGCCGCCCGACACGTCTGAATTCCGAGGTTCGACCAGAATTCGGCCATATCCATCTGGCCGCGCCGTACCGTTACGAGATCGAGGATCGTCTCGACGATCACCTCGGCACACTCGCCAGCGGCAACCGATTGGGAGGCGATCCGGTGAACGAGTCCGGCGGAGAACTGAGCCCGCGCTTTTGCGTCGAACCGAAAAACTAAATAGGCGGCCTGGAGAGTCGCCCGGGAGGCACTCCGACAACCGGCACTGAATGCCTCCTCAAGGGCTCGGCTGATTTCCGATCTCGTCCGAGCCTTGGAAAGCTCGTGAGCCGCCACCAGTAGAAAGTTGGTAAGTCCCTCCGACAAACCTGCTTTTGCCATGATGAGGAGCTCGTCCAATCGCTCCAATCCACGCCGATTCTGCATCGCACGGAGGAGAGCATGTGCGGAAATCCCAATGACTTCACGCTCGCGTAGCTGCAAGGCCTCGCCGCCGTACATCCGCATCCGGTCGTCGACTTCAATGGGGGTCAGGCCGTTCTTCCACAGACCTTCGCACGCTTCTACGTTGGCGACGAGAGGTAGCGGATACTTACCTGACGTGATTGCACGCTCTACATACTTGTCCTTTCCTACCTTCACCTGACAGCCGCCGGTGACGCGGGTTCCGCTAAGGACTTGTACATCAATGACTGGATCGTTCGTCTTGGGGTTCGGACGCGCGCGGTGCCGACGACTCCGGCTACCGCTATTGGCGGAATATGTAGCGGCCTGATGGACCTCCGCTGTATGTCCCTTTCCGGTTTGGCTTGCAAGAAGTGCCGCGTCTTTGCGGTCCAGCCCACAATCGTCTCGAAGTTTTCGAGCCCGCGCCGTCACTCCACTCTTGTTGAGTGCGGAACCCGAGCATCGAAGGTTGACAGCGTCGCTCAACGCCTTGGACGCGACGGCTTGACTCGGTGGTAGAGAGAGAGGCTTTCGTTTGCGCTTGTTCATCCCGTTGTTCCTACTGGTCGCGTTCCATCTCGTGCCGTACCGTGTCCATGCTCGACGATGTTACTACATCTCATCTGCATTCGAGCACTGGCAATTCGGGTTTCGTCACACGGCTCGATGATGGGCACCGGATGAGCCGAGTGCTTCGATTTTCGCTTTGAGGGTGATGCGAGGACTGTCGTCGCCGCGGCGCCGCTTGAGCCCTGACCGAACGCGAGCTGGTGCTGGTCGTACAACTGACCCACCGCGCGTGCGGCCGATGTCCCGCGCGAGCAGAGGCTCGCGGACGAACGGGAGCAGCAGCTCTTTCTCCGAGCTGGCAAGCCGTGATCCATGAACATGCTCAAAATGAAAAGGCTGCCTTCGCCGGCGCCTTGGGAGCCTTCAAATTTCGTGGAGCACAGTGGTACAGTCGGTTCCCTTTAGAAGGGTGTCTAGGCGGCCTGCTCGACTCTTTGGAACGGCAAATGCAAGCAGGCGCTCCGCGCGAGAGGCTCCCACGTAGATTTTGCGGGCATCTTCGTCCGCATCCGCATCCGAAGAGCTTCCATCCTCAAGTACGTCGAGAATATCACCGGCCGTTTGGCTAGTCATGACGGCACATACTGCGGGAAACTCCAAGCCCTTCACCGAATGGATGGTACGGGCTGGTGGGGAGTCACTGGGAGCACCAACTAAGACGTCACCGATGGCACTGTCATTCCGAAGGCGTTGCTTGATTTTCAATCCAGCGACAAGACCAGGCGAAAGCACGCTGCGGGCTTTCTGAAGCCATTGGTCCACCGTCTGCAAGGAATCGAAACAAAGTTGATTGGCAATCTCTATTATGCCAGACCTCCAATGACTGTCTTCAAGTCCTTGGGCTGCTAAATGGGTGTGATAGTCCCCCGCCGCATTGATATGCCCCTGAACCAGCAGGACAACCCGGTGCAGTCCGACAAGTGCCTCGCGCCTATTACCGACGGCGAAAGAGAAGTGGTAGTTCGTAATTGCTTCTGCCAAAAGCAACGTTTTATGGCCCGTTTCCTTTGGAGGTGGCTGACCGATTGCCCTTGCGCAAGAAGCCCGCGTTGAGGCTAGGACCGGCGCGTCATGAAGGGGGATACCAAGCCCCTGAACCAATGTCTTGAATTCTCGGCCTATTGCCGAGGGAACAGTGGTCCCACGATAGGAAAAAATATGAACCGGAGTCCTGTCGTCTTTGTAGCGACCCAAAGGCCGATCTGGGTTTGCACGCGCGGATGGTGGTCGAAGGGCGACGATAGCCGAGCAGATTGCAGGCGAGGAGCGAAAATTCCCACTCATCGTCAGGCGGTCGGCCTTTGGAAATGATTCGCCATAGCTCTTCAGCTGGTCGGTGATGCCTCCACGGAACGCATATATCGACTGATTGGGGTCGCAAATCACCTTTACCGCGATGCCGGACCGATGAAGCCAATCAACAATCTTCAGGTCTGCCGGATTACAGTCCTGGGCCTCATCAACAAAAATCTCTCGAAAGCGTCCAGCAAGAGCCGCGCCTAGCCGCTTTGCAAATGAGGTGTCATTCAATCTCTCACTGATGCTTACGCGGACATCTTCAAAATCAACGTGTCCTTTGGCCTTCGCACCCTCGATCATTGCCAACGCGCGAACTTCGTATGGGGCTATCTTTCTTTTCCGATCAGATACATCGAAGCCTTCCCATCTGGCGAGAGCGGCATTAACTCTTCCTGTGGCTCGATCGAAGCATTTCAATGGGAGCGACTGAGCATCACTAAAGGGTGTCACCTGCCAATCACTCTTGTCGGGAACCAAGCGTGGTAAGCCCGTGCAGCCCTGGACCCCGAAGGGGACAACTAGGAATTGCCACAAGAATCGGTCAAATGTGCCAATGAAGCTCGGAAATAATGGTACAGGCAAGGCGCCAAAGGCTCGGAGTCGCGCCTCCAGCTCTTGAACCGCGGCATTAGTGAATGATAGGAAGGCGATTCCCCGCCGATCCGTACCGTCACCGAGGATAACGCGGGCGCGTGCCACCATCGTCCTGGTCTTTCCGGCTCCAGGGCATGCGGTGACGAACGCAGAACCGGGGTGTTCGATGATTTTGCGCTGCTCTTCCGTGGGGGCGTAGCTTGACGTGGTCACGTGGCAACCACCTCTTCAATCGCCTTGGTGATATACGCCGGCACGATAAAGGTCTCCCCGTCCTCGATCAGACGCGCAAGAACTTGAGCAAAGTCGCCCTTGCGGGTAGACTTGAATATCTTATGAATTGCCTTCGCTCTCATGTCGCCACTGAGGGCGACAGCATTGTTCCACTTCTTCTTCGATTTGGGATGGAGGGTGAGGTACGCCTTCTCCAGTATGGCTTCGTTTCCGGCCTCGAGAAGTTCAGCTTCCAGCGAGTAAGTGCTAGTGACCGCCGCAAAATGATTTGTGGCGCCTAAGTTATCCGCCAAAGTCTCGAGATCGGCTTTGCGTTTTTCTCCGGGTATTGGGGTGGCGGGTTCAGTTTTGGTTATCTCGGGCGCAGCAGCCTCTGACATACCGCCCTCCGCCTTGTCGGTGGCGATAGGTGTACCAATGTCGGCTGCGCCACTATCATCATCGGCATCTTCTTCATCGTCTTTGCTGGCGACCCCTTTGTCTCCATCGGTCATGACTACGACCCGGTCCGCAATTCGCACTTCATTCACAGACGTGAGCAGAAGTGTGGCGTAGGGACTGAAATCGACGCCATCGATCGGTATGAACACCGCTGATCGGAACAACCGGAGCTTATCGGGCAGATCCTTCAGAGTGCAATGCTTGGCAATAACCGGCAGGAGGAGCCCTTCTGCGATTCCTTCGACGAGCAGGACGCGACCGCCAAACAACAGCGCCGCCTTTGTAACATCGATATAGCGGTCGACCTTGCGGCGTTCGATCTTGTCGAGAGGCATTTTTACCAAGGGAATACAACGGGTCGAACGCCGGATGGCTGCAGCTGTCGCAGCCGCGGCCAGTTCCTCGGTCCCGTCCGGCGTTGCGCTGTCATTCCCGCCAACAGTAGCCTTTTCGATAACCGCCGCATCGGCGACAGAAGGTTCAATCGGAGATGTTGCGCCCGCTTGGCTTGCCGACGCTAGGACAGATCGAAACACGACCAGCCGATCGCTGCTAACCCAGGCCGAAAGGTTAGGCGAGTGCGTTGCAACAATAACCTGAAGCTCTCCAGCAGGGCCGTGTCCCGAAGGAGGCTGTTTACGCGACTGCTCAGCCTGTTCTTGTAGAAAGGCGAGGACTGCCGCCTGGAGCTGGGGATGAAGGTGGGCCTCCGGCTCCTCGACCAGGAACACTGTAAGATCGACCGTACGGACCCTTTCCAGCTCCACTGCAATGATGGCCATGTAGAGAAGGTTGGCGTAGCCGTGCCCAGAGTAGTGTAGATCCTCTGGCGCCACCCCGTGGTCAGCCATCTTAAACCGAAGATCCCGGGCGATGTCGACAAGGGCTTCGTCCGATGCAAATCCCAAGGCAGCGCTCTGCCTACGAACCCCAGCTGTAAGGGCAGCGAGGCCTTTCTCTACGGCGCCATCTACCTTTGTAAGCACCTTATGAGAGGTATTGCGTGCAAGGTCCTTGGCAAGTTGGTCACGCGTGGAACCTTCGAGGAAGTGATTCAGAAGAGCCATGATCCGAGTGGGATTGCCTGATGCGAGAGCCCGCTTTGCGTCGCGGAGGGGCGGTAAATACACATGGCGGACCATGTCATGGCAGCCCGCCTCTGGTGTATTCCCTTCCTTTCCGCCCCAGAGAAGGGGTCTAGCCCCTGTAGGGGTGATGTTGTACCGAAGCCCAAATCTGGCCTTCATCAGTGATGCATCGGTGACCGCGGAGATGAATCGGCCCTGCTGGCTAGTCGAGAGATCTGCGTAGTGGGCTTCCAGCTTGAAATGGTCGGAACCACTTTGAAAGCGCACATCGGTTTGTTCACAATAGATCTCTCGCCTTCCCCCCAACGGCAACGTCAGCAGACGCACCGCGTCGATCACATTACTTTTTCCCCCGTTATTCTCGCCGACCAAAACAGTGAGATCTTTCTGAAACTCGATCTCTCCGCTGTCGAACGACCGGAAATTCTTTAGTATTGCGGTTTTCAAATACATGCTTGCCTCCGTCCTACTTAGGTAAACAATGAGGGGGAGCGGAGTTGCATGCAACTAGCGCTCGAGATAGCGCGCTGCGATGGTTCAAGGACGGGACAGGGCGGGGAATTCCTCATAGACAGCCTTCACCGGGCGGTTACCAGCAAGTGTGCATCGCGGTATTCCAATTTGACTGTCACAGACCGCCGAACGTGTGTATTCGCACGACCTCCGAGCTAGTCAGAGCCCTTTGGCGCGAAGGAGCGCCGTGAGCGATTGTGGTTCGACGACCGGTGGGACATGAGGAGGATCGTTCGATCGCTCCGGTGTACATCCGGACATCGCGACGATCAGGGCCGACCACCACGACCTCTGCCACATCGCGGGCAGCGAAGCGCGGCAGTCGGCCACCTCAGAGTTCGCCGGGGCGGTGGAGAGCGGCTTGGGCGAAATTGTGCCCCTGACGACCGATGTACGCCGTGGTCACGTTCGTCCCCGGGTCCGTAGAGACGAATCCGCCATATCTGAACAGTTCCCAGCCACCACGTCCCATCAACCTTCGGTGCCCCATCGCATCGTCGTGCGCGAAAACCAGGCGACAGCGGGTGGTTCGGCATTCGATTGAATCGAGCCTGCTTCCTTCGAACGCCTCGCCGGCGAAGAGCTGCGAAACGCGAGCTTCTTCATCGGCTGCCCAATCGGCATCGCGCGACTGATCCTCGAAGACCTCGGTGTGAAAGTCTCTCCCGGCTTCCACTTCTGCTTGTTCGATTTCGCGATCGCGGGCCTCGATCTCCTCGGTGCCCAATTCAGGCGCGGGCGCGCCGTGGGGAGGTTCATCTTCTGATTCGGCGTCCGGTCGCTGAGCCTCGGCCCCCGGACCGCTGCTCGGCAAACTGCGCTGCTCGGCAAGCCGGTCTTCGAGCGAGGCGAGGTGTTCGCGAAGTTGCTCGACCTCGATGCGCTGGTGCTCGACTGCCGCAAGCGCGCGATTAGCCAAGAGCTTTTCGTGTGCGAGGAGACGTTCCAGCTCGGTCGACTCTGCCGGTTTGACAGTCGTCGTTGGTGTCCTCTGGAAGTAGATCACGAGCCCGGCAATGATCACAACGCTGACGGTTCCACCCACTCCCAGGTAGTTCCATGCCGGGTGCCCGTTTGAGTCGTTGCGGCGCATGACAGAAACCATCCACTCAGTCGCTGTATCTGTAGCTGATGACTCCCGAAACCTGCGACGCTTGGGGGGGCGGCACGGTGCATTCGATGTACGCATAGCCGTTCGTGTACGTGGCCATGTCGTCGAGATGAATCGATGTCATCCCCACCGACGCCGATGCCTCGGTGTCCGCCACGGAACAGTCGGTTCCGAGCGAGTTGCAACTGGCCGCCCGGCACTCGACAGCTTGGGACGTGTGATGATCGTCGACCCGAACATAGACCAAAGACAGGTCGCCCGATTCGTCTGAGTTCGGCCGCACGAGCGGACAGACGAGCTGAATCTGATGCTCGAAGTTGACCGAGGCCTGCCCGTCTTGGCGGTACACACCTTCTTCGGCTCCATAGTTCGCGTTACAAAAGGCGCCGGCAAGGGTGAATGCTTCGGCGGCCGCAGCCGAGGTCGCGGCCAGGAGACCGGCCGTGGCGAGCACGCCAATAATGATGCGATTCTTGCTCCGCATAACACGTCTCTCCCAGAAAGTCCGGCCGTGACCGGCCGAGAAGAAATCACCACGCCCGGTTCCGGGCTGAATCTAGAGCCATCGGTGCAACCGTCGCGGGCAAGTCAGCCCACGATGATTCACAGCGCAAATATCGGAGATGGATTGAACTGTCAAGTTCCCGATTGCGCGAGTGCTCTGAGGCCCCCACCATGGAAGCGCGAGAAAGGCAGGCAGGTTGCTCGTCCATGAGAATGGGGTTGCGGCGAGCGGTGTCTATGCTTCGTGAAGGCTGCCTCGACTTCATCGGAGCATGATCGAGTCTGCTCTATGTCCAAGTTCGGCTGATTGCATTTCTCGATGCCCACTATCGATGACTGAACGGCTTCGGCTCGGGCTTGGCCGAGGTGGAGCGGAACCGCCATGGGTAGTCCAGGGTCGGCGAGGACGAGTGCCGGGAGACAGCGCGAACAAGAATCGAGAGGCGCTCGTCCAGTCGTGGAGCGTGCAATGGCGAGGAAACGAAAACCGCGTGTCGTCATGACGAGAAGGTCTCACACGATGCTCGACGCCTTCGACCCCCCAAGCTTAGGGCAGATCGCCGCGCTCCATCGCTTCGATGACTCGCTTCTCGAACGCCGTACCGATCTCCGTCGCCGCCCCGAGGTGCTCTTCGAGTACGATGAGACCTTTGGCGGTTGCGGCTTCAATGGCTGAGGCCGGGGCACCCACGACCGTCGATGTCTGATCGCTAGCACGCAATACGACGAATCGACTGTCCTTGCCGCGAAGGCGGCAGAGCGAGTTGAGCATCCCGACGACGGCATCGATGTCGTACCAGTCGCCGAGATCCTGAGCATCGACCTCGTACCGCTGGCCATCCAGGTAGGCGATGAGGACGTATCCGCCCGTAGCATCGACTTTCTCGAACGTCTCCGTCATTTGTGGCGGGACTTCCTCGAAGATGATGCCGTCCAGGTCCGGCGTGACGAGGAGCGTGAGCTGCTGCATCAAGCCTTCGTGGCGATTCGGAAACGTGTCGGTTTCCGTGTCGAACGCGAGGAGACGGCCCCGCGCTTCCAATACGGCTTGAATCGAAGGCTCTGTCGGATCGGGATTTTCGTCGCGTCGCACGACCGTCAAGCCCAGGGCATCGAGCTCGGCCTCGAGAGATCGCCATGCCGCGAGCGAGTCGGACGAGGGCCCGCGCTTCGGTTCGAGATCGTTCGATGGGAGCAACGGCAGGGGGGACGGCTCGCACTCGGGCCGTTCGAGCTCGTGGCAACGAGCATTCACGAATGCTTGGGCTCGTTCCGATCGATTGCGCCGCAAACCGAGAAGGACTCCGTCCTTGACGAATTCGTCGAGCTTGGGCAACGCGAAGAGGTCCATTGCGACGGTGATCGCGGTCGCATCGTCGTATTCGCTGAGGTGTACGGCGGCGAGTCGCCAATGACGAGCGCCTTCGCCGTTGAGATCGGCGACGATCACCTCTTGCACGGCGCTCGGAAAGCGAGGGTCCATGACGTCGGGTCGTGGATAGAGCTCGGCATACCACGATACGAAAGCTCGCGTCGGGACGTTCGGGGCCTCGAAACGTTTTCGGGTTGCCGGATCGTCGCAGTGCTCGATGGCGTACCACCAAAACTCGCGAGTGCTCGCGAGCGCGGAAGATTCGGTCAATTCGCCCACCCAACGACAATAGGAAGGTTCCGAGCAATACATCGACCTCGCCTTGTCGTAGCCCTCGATCAAGTCGTCGACGGTGGCGCCCTTCGATGCCGCAGATGCGACGGCTGCTGACAGTTTGCTGCGCATCGCGGGATCACCCGCACATACGGCGTCGGCGACCATCTCGAACGGTGGACTTCGACTCCAATCGCCACGGGCCGACGCCGCGTCGGCGGGTAGTGGTGCCGCATAGCGGGCGGGCGCGGGCGCGGGGGCTGAACGCAACGCCGAATAGGCGAACAATCCTTCCAGCTTGGTTTTCGTGGCGGGTGTGTTGGCCTCGTTTCCCTCGACCACGACGGCGTTGGCTGAACTGTCGCGTACGATGACCGGCTCGTAGAGGTCCGCGGGGGGTGGTGGCTTGGACTTCGAACACGCGATGGTTCCCGCGAGCACGCCAACGAAGATTGCGCCTACGGCTGCTTGCACGTCTCGAAGGGTATCCGACCACGGTCAGCTTTGCCCGAACCTATGACCGCCGGCCTCGAGCGCGTCATGATCCGGAGTGGGCGGCTCGAACAGGGGCATTTCACGTTCGTGGACATCATTGAGGAGGTCTCGAGGGGGAGATCTCCACGTTGTAGCTCGCGTCGACTTCGGCATCAGCAATCACATCCATCGACGCTGTCACGTGCCAGAGTACATCGGCGACGTCTTGATTCGCCGACAACTCCACTACGAATGTCCGGGCGATGCCGTCCTCATCTGGCGGATCATGGAGGTCGACGCTGAACATAGCGATGGAGCCGTCGTCGCTTGTCGAACCCACGCCGTCGAGGGCGTCGGGAACGGCCACGTCGACTCCGGTCGAGCGCTCGATCTCCAACGAGAGGAATGCTGGCAAGTACCAGTCATCGGAAGAAACGGTGACATCGAAGCGTGCTGGCATTTCAGCCTGAAGGTCGACCTCGGGGCCGTCGGCCTCACCGAAGACTTTGGATCCGTAGGTTACGCTGGGCCCACTGCAAAACGAGTCCTCGCAACCGGAAGAACCGCTTGCACGGGAAACAACTGGTGTCGGAGACGGATCGACAAGGCGGACCGTACCTGGCGATGGCAGGTGCTGGTTCGCCACCAACGACATCGGTTGCGGTCGCTTAGGCGCACGTGCAATATGTGGCGCACGGAGGCTACGACGGAGCCCAGCGATTCATCGTGATAGAATCGCTCGAGACTCAATTCGACTGCGCAGCCTCGTCCGCCAAGCCGGTAAGCTGTTCGAGACTGGCAATTCTGAGCTCGACGAGCGCGAGCGCGAGTTCGTCCTCGGCGGGGTGGATCTCTGGATTGCGTGCACTTGGTGGCGCAATCGGCCGAGCAAGTCTTGCAAACACGTGATCGACCGTGGAGCCATTAATGCATCGTCCATCGCCGACGAAGAGATCCATCCACGCCGGTTTGCTGAAGCTGCCCTCGTACAACGGGTGCGTGCGGGTGAGGATCTCGTAGTAGAGCACCCCGAGCGCGAGGAGGTCGGCCGGGTGGGGAGTCGTCCGCTTGCGCTCCATCGAGGCCGGGAATTGCTTGACCGTGAACGCCTCACCGATGGTCCTCTCGCCTGCTCGCCATCGATGGCTCGCCTCGCCCATCCCGCGAAGCATCTCGGTGAACCATGCCGAAAGCGGCGCGCCGTCACCGGGCGGAAGCATCGTGGGCAGATAGGGCGGAATGATTGGATAGGCCGACGGGGAGGTCACGAAGTGAACGCGGGTCATGGGCCATACGTCGTCGGTCTCGAGACTCTCGCGGACGAACACGCCCGGGTCGATCAGCGAAAACCGGTCCCTGTGAGGCCAAACGATGATGTTGCTGGGCGTGACGTCTCCATGCAAAGCACAGGCAATGGCTCGCCAGAGTGACGGCAACATCCGAGGAAAGATACGTCGCTGCTCCGCGTGAGGAAGATCGCTGAGGCGATCTCCGTCTCGCCAGGTCGAAACCAAGATTGGATTCTCCCCTCGCCCTGGCCAGTCCACACAGTCGCAGATCGCATCATGGTTCCAACCGCCGTGGCTTGTAGCGATCGCCTCGGCTTCCGCATTCAACAACGATGGCGCGAGGCTGGCCACGTCTGCGGTTCGACCCTGTTCGAAGATTCGGCCACTATTGCTGATGCTCGAAATCAAACGCGAGAAGAGGAATGACCAAGTCGCCACGAGAATCCCCGTGGGCGACGTTCGAGCGAGCTTCACCGCCACGTTCCCGTGGTCGGTTCGTGCTTCGTAAGTCTCGAACACATTGCCTCGATGAACGAGCTTCCTAAGCTCGAGTGAGGATCCCGTGTGGGTGCGTAGTCGAGTCACCGCGGAAGTATGGCAGAGCCGGTCGGGTGCTTGGGCAGGTGGTGGCACCCCGTTGCGACAGTGAATCTTGAGCTTTCCAACTCGCGCGCCATCCGCGAACGCATTTGCCACTTCCCCTCGTCTTAACCGCAGTCGCGGCAGTTCAAGCGTCATCGCCCCCGCCCTCGCCAACAATGGAAGGTGAACGGAACCGATCGGGCGACGCGAACGAGCACGCCCCTTCGAAGAAAAGGAATCCATCATGCACACCGTCTACCTGCGCGCTGCTCTGATCCTCGCTCCACTGGCGATGCTCCTTGCATCGACGAACATTGTGGTCGCCGCCCCCGCTCCCCTCATGCCCGCGATCGTGATGCGCTGACGAATGCGTTGCTCGAGACGTCGCCCGAGAGCACGGGAGACCTTGGCGAGCAGGTCTTCGTCGTAACCGAGGCGGATGGCCAAGGGACCCGTAAACGTACAGGTCCAATGTCGATAACGGCACCGGGGCAACAGATGGTCCACCAAGAGAGCTGCGGTCTCTGCCATTCGCCGACCTAAACAGCTGGGACAAAAAGCACGGCCCTTGCAGCTGAACGGCACGAGATGCTCATGGCCGCAACGCAAACACGATGTGTGCATGAAGCCATGGCGGAAGTCACC
>Ga0315912_10001535_pt1 | contig 27817 bp, 25 predicted proteins | sample VfabasoilMG_FD_204469 | JGI IMG/M metagenome (GOLD analysis project Ga0315912, IMG submission 204469) | Garden soil microbial communities collected in Santa Monica, California, United States - V. faba soil | ecosystem: Environmental > Terrestrial > Soil > Garden | place: USA: California...
TCGCCGTCCAGCAGGCGCTGCGCCTGCCAGATGAAGTCCGGCCCGTCGTTCATCATCATGAGCGCGCGCCACCAGCCGAAGGCCCGCAGGCCCGCCGCGAGCAGCAGCAGCGCCAGGAGCGTGCTGACGCGCGCGCGCGTGGTGGCGGTCGCGCCAGCCGCCGGCGGACCTCCCGTCGCGTCCCCTGCGCCTGCGTCGCTCATGCTGGCCTCCCGGTGCGAGGCGGCCAGTGTCGAGCGGGTGGATGCGCGTTACAAGCGCGCAACCCGCCCGCGCTGCGGGGGCTACGGCTGGAACTCGCTGGCTCCGATGTCGCAGAGCGCGCTGCCGACCTCGGCCACGTCCACGCGCGCCTGGCCGAGTTGGTCGGCGGGTGGGCACAGGCGGTCGTTGCCGGCGTCGATGCAGGGGCTGTCGGAGCGCAACGCGTGCACCGGCGTCTGCCCGAGGGCGCCGGCGAGCTTCTCGAGGCGCGGGTCGGCGTCCTGCAGGTCGCTCGGGTCGTCGAAGCCGCAGCTCGTCCCGCTGTCGAGGTTGCCGCCCAGCGAGGTGATGCCGTTGCCCGCGTAGTTCGTGGCGGCGTTGTTGGCCACGATGCAGTTGGCCAGCTCGAGCAGGTCGAGTGCGCTCAGGTCGTCGAAGAGACCGCTGCCGCTCTTGGCCCGGTTCTTGACCAACGTGCAGTTGACGAGCGTCAGGTCGCTGTTGACCTCGAGGGCGATGGCCCCGCCGAAGCTGGCCTTGTTGGCGCTGAAGGTGCAGTTCTCCGCGTTCACGGCGCCGACCGAGGCCTCGAACGCGCCCCCGTCCGCCTTCGCCCGGTTCTTGCTGAACGTCACGCGGCGCAGCTCCACCGGGCCGCTGTCGCTGATGTCCAGGCCGGCGCCGTCGTCGCCGGAGCGGTTCTTGGTCAGCAGCGAGTCCTCGATGAGCAGGCTGCCGACCTGATGCGAGACTCCCGCGCCGTCGTTGTCGCCGGTCTTGCACTGGGTGACGAGCATGCCGCGCAGCGTGAGGTCGCCCTCGCTCTGGATGCCGCCGCCGCGCTGGTCGTCGTCGCCCTTGAACGGCGCCGCACCGCGCCGGACGGTGAAGCCCTCGAGCACGAGGCTGCTGCCCTCGTGCAGGTCGAAGACGCGGTCCTTGGCCTTGCGGCCGTCGACGATCGTGTCCGTCCAGCCGGCGCCCACGATGGTCAGGTCGTCGGTCACGTCGAGGTCGCCGAGCACCGCCTCCTGCTCGTCGAAGCCACCGCGCGTGAGCTTGTAGAGGCCGGCGGGCAGCGTGATCGTGTCGGCCCCCGGTGTCGCGTTGGCGTGCATGACCGCCGCGCGCAGCGTGATCTGCAGCCCCTCGGCCTCGAGGTCGGCATCGCAGATGCCGTCACGCAGGTCGGCATCGGGCAGGTCGAGGGTGGAGTTCACGCCGAGGCCGTCGCCCGCGAGGGCCGGCATGGCGAGCATGGGCAAGGCGAGGGCGAGCGAGAACACGAAGCGGGCGGGACGCAGCATGTGGCGGTTCCAATCCAGGCGAAGACGCGGGACGACGGGGCCGGCACTTCTACTGTCTCGCCGCCGTGCGAGCCAGTTCCGTTTCCGTGAGCCAGCGTGTCGCACGGCGCGCGGGCACCGGGCTTTCGGCTGGTCAGCCGGCCGGCGGGTGTTGCGCGCGACCCGGCTCGCAGCCCGAGTCGCACGCGCACAGCGGGCAGCTGCTGCGCGGCACGAGCGCGATCGGGTTGTCGCGCCGGTCGAACTCGACGTGGCAGCAGGCGAGCAGCAGCTGGCGCAGCAGTTGCCGCCCGCGTTGGATGCGCGACTTGGCGCCGGGCAGCGAGAGGCCGAGGCGCGCCGCAACCTCGCGCTGCGGCAGGCCCTGCAGCTCGTGCAACTGGATGGCCTGCCGGTAGGGCTCCGGCAGCGTCTCGGCCATCTGCGCCACCACCGGCGCGAGCGCGGCGCCCGGCGGGCCCGGCTCGGGCTCGGCTGCGGGCGGCTCGGGCAGCTCGAGGTCGTCGGCCAGCGCCTCGGACCGTCGCGCGCGCAGGGCATCGACGAGCACGTTGCGCGCGATGCGGTAGACCCAGGGCGCGACGAGTTCCTCGTCGTCGAGCTGCTCGAGCCCGCGGTGGATGCGCAGGAACACCTCCTGCAGCAGATCGTCCACGCGGTCGGGCGGGGCGCGCCGGCGCAGGAAGCCGCGCAGCGAGTCGCCGAGCTCGTGCCAGATGTCCTCGGTGCTCAGGGGCACGGAGCGCTCCCGCAGCAGGCGCTGTCGGGGCAGCACGAGGCGTCCGGAGCGTTCGCGGCCGGCGCGTCGTCGAGCACGGTGTAGACCTCCCAGGCGTGGCCGTCGGGGTCGCTCACCCAGACCTTGTCCTGCGTGGCGTGGCAGCAGGTGACCTCGTGCTGGCTGCTCGTCGCCAGGCCGTGCTGCGCGAGGCGCTCGGCCGCGGCGCGCACGCTGGCGGCCGACGCGACGCGCACGCCGAAGTGCGTCGGTGCGCGCGGCGCCGCGGCCTCGGGCGCCGCGATGAGCGACAGCACGAGGCTGGGCTCGTCGAGCACGAAGCGCGCGTAGCCCGGCCGGCGCTTGCCGGGCGGCTGGCCGAAGAAGGCCTCGTAGAAGGCGCTCGAACGCTCGACATCGCGCACGCCGAGCCCGAGATGCAGGCGGGCGGGTGGCGGTGCGGTCGTGTGGGGCGGCGCGGGAGTGGCGGCGGGCGAAGTCGCGAGCGAGCTCGGCCGCGCGGCCGCGCTCGAGCCGGCGGAAGTGGGGCAGCAGTCCATGACGTCGATCCTCTCGATCGGGAAGCGGTACGTCACTGCAGACGGTCGCCGCCAGCCGAAGGATGCAGGATCGCGCCGCGGCTTCTCCTACCGCACCTCTAGCGCACCACGGGCACCTTGGCTCCGGGGTTCCGGCGCCGGCGCTCGGCCAGGATGCGCTTGGCGGCGCCGCGGCCGTACTCCTTGCCGAACGCGCGCCAGAGGCGCTTCTTCCAGCGCAGCAGGCGGTTCATGCGCAGCGCGCGCTCGCGCAGCTTGTCGATCGTGGCCTTGTCCATGCCGGTGCCGACGAGGCCCGCGCCCATGACCACCTCGTCCCAGTTGTCGCCGGCGATCTCGCCGCGCTCGATGGCCTCTTCGTGGTAGCGCGTCTTGGGGTAGGTGATGTTCACGTTGGGCACGATGGCGATGCCCAGGCGGTGATAGAAGTCGGCCGACTCGAGCGCCGTCTCGTAGGTCTCGCCCGGCAGCCCGAAGATGAAATTGGGGCTGATCGGCAGGCCGATGCTCTCGCCGTAGTCGCGGTACTCGAGGTACTCGTCGAGCGTCAGCTTGCTGATCTCGCCCTGCATCTCGTCGCTGCCCGTCTCGAGGCCGGTGTAGATCTCGGCGCAGCCGGCATCCTTCATCAGCTTCAGCAGCTCGCGCGTCATGCCGTTGAGCCGCGTCTGGCAGCGCCACTCGATCTTCGGGGCCAGGCCGCGGGCGATGAGGCCTTCGCAGAGGGCGCGCGTGTGCTTGCGATCGAGCGTGAAGATCTGGTCCTGGAACATGATGCGGCGCACGCCGTACTTCTCGACCACGTGCTGCACCTCGTCCAGCACCTGCGCCGGGTCGCGCTTGCTCTGCCGGTCGCCGAACATCTGCTTGTAGCAGTAGCCGCAGGGCATCGGGCAGCCGCGCGAGGTCTCGAGCATGGCGAAGCGCACGCCGGGCGCGGCGCCGTCGCGATAGCGTTCCATCGGCAGCAGGTGCCAGGCCGGCGACGGGAAGTCGGCGTAAGGCACCGGGTGCGGCTCGTCCGGATTGTGGTGCAGCTCGCCGCGCCCGTCGCGCCAGCTCACCGAGTTCACGGCGGCCAGGCCCTCGCCGCGCGCGATGGCGCCCAGCGCCGCGAACGACACCGGTTCGGTCTCGCCGCGCAGCACGGCGTGCGCCTGCGGCAGGCGGCGCAGGATGTCCTCGGGGTAGATCGAGCCGTGCGGGCCCTCGACCAGCACCCAGCGCGGCGGGCTCCAGCCGTCGAACAGGCGCGCGAAGAAGTCGGTGATGTAGGAGAGGTCGGGGATCGGCAGCTCCCAGGCGTCGGTGCGCTCGGAGCTGTAGTAGAGGACGTCCGGACCGAACTCGCGCACGCGCGCCACCGTCTCGTCGACCGACCAGCACATGACGTGCGCGTCGAGGAACTGGATCTCCCAGCCGCCCTGCTGCTCGAGCCAGGCCGCCACGATGGCCGTGGACAGCGGCTGCCAGAGGCGCGTCTTCCGGTAGGCGTAGTTGCGCTGGAAGACCGGGATGAAGGGGTTGACGATCGAGATCTTCATGGAGGGCGGGTCAGTCTATCCGACGGTCGGGCGGCCTGGCTGAGGGTGGTCGAGACGCCGCGCCGCGCTTCGTAGACTCTTCGGCTCGCCGCGTTCGTCGACCGGAGCCCGGTCGCCCCTGTCTGGCACCCATGCGCCTCGCCCTGTCGCCGCTGCTGCTCGCCTTCCTCCTGCTGGCGGCGCCGCCACGCGCCCAGGACCCGGCGCCGGATCTCGCCAGCCTGCGCGCCTGGCGCGTGGACGGGGGGCGCCTGCTGCTCGCGTTCCCGCCCACCCGGCTGGAGGCCCTGGGGCTCGAGCTGCGCGAGCTGCAGGAGACCGCCGTCTCGCCTGATGCCGGGGCGCTGTGGCTCGACAGCCTGCCGCTGGCCTTCGCCGTCGCGCCGGGCGCCGACCTGCGCGTGCTGCGCAATGCCGATGCGCGCTACCAGCCCTACGGCGTGCTCGACGGAGCGCTCGCGGTGCGCGGCGGCTTCACGCTGGCGTCGCCGGCGAGCGGTCGCGCCGTCGACCTGCACGGCTTGCAGCTGCACGCCCGCTGGGCGCGCAGCGACGGGCCGGGGGGCGAACCCGACGCCGACGTGCTGTTCCTCGCCCCGGCGGGCACGGCCTCCGGCGGCCTCGGGCCCGACGACCTCGTCAAGCTCTGCTACCCCAAGCTCCTCTTCGAGGCGCCCGGCCTGTACGCCGGCGGGGACGACGGGGCGGGTGCCGGTGACGCGGACGGCAGCGGCGCGGACGACGCTCCCTCACCGGGCTGGGGACACGACGAGGCCGGGCTCGCCGTGCGCGCCTTCGACCTCGTGGTCACCGCGCGCCTGGCCGAGCAGCTCGGCCGACCGGATCTGGACGGTGCGCTGCTCGGACACGGCGAACTGCTGGCGCACGCGCGCCTCGACGACTCGCCCTGGCAACTGCCGCCCGGGCAGAACGTGCTGTCGCCGTGGATCGGCAGCGGCGGCAGCGGCAGCGGCAGCGGCAGCGGCGGCGGCGGCGGCGGCGCCGGCGCCGGGCCGGAGGCCGCGTCCGTCGGCGCCGGGCTCGACCTGCAGCTCGGCGGCCTGCAGGGCCTGGTCGTGTTGGGCCACCAGGGCCGCTTCCCCTCCGGGCGCACGGGCCTCAGCCTGACGACCACCGCCTGCAACGTGGGCACGGTCGAGATCCCCTGGCAGGCGGCGATGCAGACCGGCCATCCCGGCATCAGCATGGCGCTCTACCGCGAGCAGGGCGGGCGCTTCGAGCAGATCGGCCTGTCGTGGATGAAGCACGGCTTCTTCGCTCAGTCGAACAGCTTCTGCGTGCCCTGCTCGGGCACCACCGACGGCACGCGCCTGGGCATCGGCTGCTCCGACACCTACGGCTCGTCGACCAACGGCAACCGCTTCTGGCTCGGCCCGCGCGCGGAGTGGAACGCGTTCACCGCCACCTGGGACTGCGAGGGCTCGTACTTCGACGGGCTGCCCGTGGACTGCGTGCGCGACGAGGACGGCGCCGGCCTCGACCCGGTCAGCCACCGGCTGCAGGCGGCCGACGCCGACCTCGCCTCGGCCGGGGCCAGCTACTTCTACGAGGCGGCCTACCTCGTCCCGGGCGACGTCGAGCTGGCCAACAACATCGGCTGGCGGCGCTGCACGTTCTCGCTGCAGGGCCAGGAGTTCTCCGCCTCCACGCCCGCCCCGGCCGACGGCAACCCGCTCGTGCTCGGTCCGGCGGTGCTGCGCTGGGGGCAGAAGCGCACCATCGCGGGCCTCGAGCCGCTCGACGGGCGCGTGGTGCTCGCGGCGCAGGTCACGCCGCTGGCGGGCGGCCTCTTCCGCTACGAGTACGCGCTCTACAACTGGACGCTGCACGCGCAGGTGTCGTCCTTCGCGCTGCCGCTGGCCAGCGGGCTGGCCGCCGACCGCAGCTTCCACGACGTGGACGGGCTGCCGGCCAACGACTGGGGCTCGGTGAAGCAGGGCGGCAACCTGCGCTGGAGCTGGAACGGCGTCGTGCTCCCGGGTGACATCGTGGCCGGGCCGCTGGCCTTCGGGATGCTCGACAACTTCGGCTTCACCTGCGACCGGCCGCCGGCCGTGCGCGACGCGCTGCTCACGCTGCACGCACCAGGCGACGGCCCGGCGCTGCTCGCCGTGGAGACGCTCGGGCCGGCGGGCCTCGCGCTCGGCGCCGACCCGCCGTCGCCGCCGGCCGGCGGCAGCGTGCGCCTCGAGGTCGTGGGTGGTACGGCCGCCGGCGGTGCGCCCTCCGACGGGACGGGCGGCCCGCCCGCGGGCGGCAGCGGCGGCCCGACGCACGCCGTGCTGCTGGCCGTGGCGCTCGACGGTCTCGCGCTGCCGCAGCCCATCGTGCTCGCTCCGGGTCTGCTGCCCCTCGTGGGAGGCGAGGCGCAGCTCGACGTCGTGGTGCCGCTCGGGCTCGCCGGCACCGAGATCGCCCTGCTGGCGGTCGAGGTCAGCGCCGCGCTCGACGTCGTGGCCGTCTCGAACGAGGCGCTGCTCGTCATCCGTCCGCCGGGCGCACCGCTCGCCGACCGCGCTCCGTGAGCGACGCGCGCCGCAACTTCCTCGTCGTCTGGTGCAGCAACTTCATCACCTCGGTGGGGATGATGGGCTTCATCCCCAACATCCCGCTCTACCTGCGCGAGCTGGGCGTGAGCGACGAGGGCGAGCTGCGCTGGTGGTCGGGCGCGATCATGGCGGCGGCGCCGCTCTCGGCCGCCGTCATGGGCCCGGTGTGGGGCGCGCTCGGCGACCGCTGGGGCCGGAAGCTCATGATCCTGCGCGCCAACGCGGCCATCGTGTTGTTCGTGGGCGCGATGGCGGCGGTGCACTCGCCCTGGACCTTCCTGCTGCTGCGCCTCGGGCAGGGCGTCTTCTCGGGCTTCATCGCGCCGGCCATGACGCTCGTCTCGGTCGCCACGCCGCCCGAGCGGCAGGGGCGCACCGTGGCCAACCTGCAGACGGCGGTCATGGCCGGCAGCATCGCCGGGCCGATGGTGGGCGGCAGCCTGGCGGGCCATCTCGGGCATCGCGCCGTGTTCCTGGTGTGCGCCGCGAACAGTCTGTTCGCGCTGCTGCTCGTGGCCTGGCTGGTGGTCGAGCCGCTGCGCGAGGGCGCGCCGGCGGCAGGCGATGCGGGTGGCGCGGGCGGCATCCGGGATGAAGGCGACGAGCCCGTGGAGCGAGCTGGGGGCGGCGGCCGCAGCCGGCTGCGGCGCGCCGTCGCCCTGATGCAGGGCATCGCGCGCGACACGCTCGAGTTCCTCGGCTCGCCCGTGCTGCGCGTGGTGCTGGCCGGCGCTTTCGCGGTGCGCTTCGGCTCGGCGCTCGTCGACCCGGTGATGGCGCTGTGGGTCGAGACGCGCAAGGGCTTCGCCGTCGAGCAGCTCGAGCAGGTGACGGGCTACGTCTTCGGCGCGCAGGCGGCGGCCACGCTGATCTTCACGCCGCTCTGGGGGCGCGTCGGCGAGCGGCTCGGCAACCGGCGCCTGCTCGCCATCTGTTCGGCCGGCGCCGGGCTCAGCTACCTGGCGCAGTGGTTCGCGCCGCACGTGTTGACGCTCGCCGTGCTGCGCTTCCTCTCGGGCGCCTTCGTCTCGGGCGTGGTGCCGGCCGCCTTCAGCGCCGCCGCCCGCAACAGCCCGAGCGCGCGGCGCGGCGCCGCGCACGGCGTCACCTTCTCGGTCGTCGTGCTGGCGGGCGCGCTCGCGCCGCTCTTCGGTGGCGCGCTCGCGGCCACGGTCGACCTGGGCGCGATCTTCCTGCTCTCGGCGGCCCTCATGCTCGTCACGGCCTGGGCCTCGCTGCGTTCGGCGAGCGCCGTGCCGGCGGCGGGTGCGGCGGGGCCGTCGGGCTCGGCGTGAGCGGCACGGGCGGGAGCTGCACTCACTCGCCGATGATCTTGATCAGCACGCACTTGGTGCGCGCGCCGTCGAATTCGCCGTAGAAGATCTGCTCCCAGGTGCCGAAATCGAGGCGGCCGGCAGTCACGGCCACGACCACCGAGCGGCCCAGCACCTCGCGCTTGAGGTGCGCGTCGGCGTTGTCCTCGCCGGTGTCGTTGTGCTGCCAGGCGCTCACCGGCTCGTGTGGCGCGAGCTGCTCGAGCCAGCGCTCGAGGTCCCTGTGCAGGCCGGGCTCGTCGTCATTGATGAAGACGCTCGAGGTGATGTGCATCGAGTTCACCAGGCACAAGCCCTCGCGGATGCCGGAGTCCGCCAGGGCCTGTTCGACCTGCGGCGTGATGTTGAGGAAGCCGCGCCGGCCTGGCAGTCGCAGGCTGAGTTCCTGGCGGTGGGTGCGCATGGGGCGGGATGCTCCGTGAAGGCGGCGTGAACGGGCCGGGCCGGGGGGCGTGCGGCCGCACGCCGGGGCCGGTATCCTCGGCGCTGATCGATGCCCAGGGCCAGTGCCCGGCCAGGCGTGTCCGGACCGCACCCCGGCTGCATCCCGTCTTCCCCGACTGCACCACCTGGCGGACACCCATGCCCGACCTGCTCAGCCTGCTCCTCGCCCTGCTCGGGGGGCTCGTGGGCGGCGTCTTCATCGGGCGGCGCGCGGCGCTGGCACGGGCGGCCGTCGACCAGGCGCTGGCCGAGCAGGAGGCGCTGCGGGCAGCCGACGAGCGACAGCGCCTGGGTGCCGACCTCGCGCAACTGCAGGCGGAGCGCGCGCGCCTCTCGCAGGAGCGCGACGAGGCACGTTCGGCGGCGGCGGCGGCCGAGGCGCGGCGCGAGGAGCAGGAGCGCGCGCACCGCGCGGCCGAGGCGCGCACGCTGGCCGCCTTCCGCGAGCTGGCCGGCACCGCGCTGCGCGAGAACAGCGAGCAGTTCCTGAGCCTGGCGAAGACGCGCTTCGACAGCAGCGAGAAGCAGGGCGCGGCCGAGCTGGAGCAGCGCCGGCAGGCCATCGAGGCGCTGGTCAAGCCGCTGGCCGAGAAGCTGACCGAGGTGGCGCGCACGGCGCAGGAGCTGGACGTCAAGCGCGAGAAGGCCTACAGCGACATCCAGGCGCAGTTCAACCAGTTCGCGCAGACCACCAGCGCCCTGCAGAAGAGCAGCCACGCGCTCACCGAGGCCCTGCGCGGCAGCAGCCAGGCGCGCGGGCGCTGGGGCGAGCTGGCGTTGCGCAACATCGCCGAGCTGGCCGGCATGACCGAGCACTGCGACTTCGAGGTGCAGGTCACCGACGCCGAGGGCCAGCGGCCCGACATGGTCGTCAAGCTGCCGGGCGGCGGGGCCATCCCGGTGGACGCCAAGGCGCCCTTTGCCGACTACCAGCGCGCCTGCGAGACGTCCGACCCGGCCGAGCGCGAGCGTTGCCTCGCGGCACATGCGAACGCGCTGCGCAGCCACGTGCGCACGCTGGCGCGCCGTGACTACTCGCGCACGCTCGATGCCGTCGTCGACTACACCGTGATGTTCGTGCCGGCCGACGCGGTGTTGTCGGCGGCCTTCGAGACCAACCCCGACCTGCAGGTGGAAGCGCTGCGCGAGCGCGTGCTCATCGCCACGCCGGTCACGCTCGTGGCGCTGCTGCGCACGGTCGGCATCTACTGGAGCCAGGAGAAGCTGGCGCGCAACGCACGCGAGGCCGTCGAGGTGGCCCGGGAGTTCCATGAGCGCGTGAGCACCTTCGCCGAGCACCTCGGAGGTGTCGGCCGGGGCCTGGAGGGCGCCGTCAAGGCCTACAACAAGGCCATCGGCAGTTTCGAGTCGCGCGTGCTGCCGCAAGGCCGGCGGCTGGCCGAACTCGGAGCGATCGAGAACGCCGCGCGGCAACTCGAGTCGCCCGGCGGCGTCGAGTCCACCTTGCGCGCGGCGAGCAGCGCCCCGCCGCTGCTCGCCGAGAGCGCCGACACGACGGGCGCGGCCTCGGGAGCTGCGGCCTCGGGAGCTGCGGCCACGGGAGCTGCAGCCACGAGCGGGGGCCCGGCTGCTGCCAGCGGGCGGGCCGGCGCATGAGCCGCCGCCTCGCACGCACGCTGGGCGAACTGAAGGCCGCGGGCTACCGCTCACGGCGCGTCAAGGACGAGCTGCGCCAGAACCTCATCGCGCGCCTGCGCGCCGGCGAGCGGCTCTTCCCCGGACTGGTGGGCTACGAGCGCACCGTCGTGCCGGCCATCCAGGACGCGCTGCTCTCACGCCACGACTTCATCCTGCTCGGGCTGCGCGGCCAGGCCAAGACGCGCATCCTGCGCGCGCTGCCCGCGCTGCTCGACGAGGCCATCCCCGTGCTCGAGGGCAGCGAGCTGAACGACGACCCGCTGGCGCCGCTCAGCGCCTGGGGCCGGCGCCGCATCGCCGAGGCCGGCGACGACGCGCCCGTGGCCTGGCTGCAGCGCGAGCAGCGCTACCACGAGAAGCTGGCCACGCCCGACGTGACCATCGCCGACCTCATCGGCGACATCGACCCGATCAAGGCCGCCACGCAGCGCCTGGCCTTCTCGGACGAGGGCGTCATCCACTACGGCATCATCCCGCGCAGCAACCGCGGCCTCTTCGCCATCAACGAGCTGCCGGACCTGCAGGCGCGCATCCAGGTGGGCCTGCTCAACCTGCTCGAGGAGGGCGACATCCAGATCCGCGGCTTCCCGCTGCGCCTGCCGCTCGACATCGCGCTCGTGTTCTCGGCCAACCCCGAGGACTACACGCACCGCGGCAACATCATCACGCCGCTGCGCGACCGCATCGCCTCGCAGATCCTGACGCACTATCCGCGCAGCCTGGAGGACGGCATGGCGATCACGGCGCAGGAGGCCTGGACCGAGCGCGACAGCGGCGTGGCCGTGGTCGTGGCGCCGTGGCTGGCCGAACTCGTGGAGCAGGTGGCCGTCATGGCGCGCTCGTCGGAGTTCATCGACCAGAACTCCGGCGTCAGCGCGCGCATGGGCATCGCGCTCATGGAGAACCTGGTGTCCAGCGCCGAGCGGCGCGGCGTCGCGGCGGGGCAGTCGGTCGTCGCCGCGCGCGTGTCGGACGTGTACGCCGCGACCGCGGCGATCACGGGCAAGGTCGAGCTGGTCTACGAGGGCGAGCGCGAGGGCGTGGCCGCCGTCGCGAAGCACCTGCTCGGCCGCGCGGTGAAGGCCGTCTTCGCGGCGCGCCTGCCGGATGCCTACGGGCCCGCGGGGCCGCCGCAGGCGCGCGCGCGGCCCGCCGGCGGGCGGTCGGGTGGCGGAGCGGAGCAGGGCGCGAGCGGTGGCCAGGGTGCGGGCGGCGGCAAGGGCAAGGCGCGGTCCGGCGCGGGCGGCGGCGGAGGCGCGGGCAGCGGCGGCGCTCCACCCGAGGACGCCGCCGGTCCGCCGACCGAGTACACGCCCATCCTGGGCTACTTCCGCGCCGGGCACACCGCCGACGTCTCCGAGACGCTCACGGGTGCCGCGCTCGTCGAGCGCTTGCGGCCGGTCGAGGGGCTCGAGGCCGTCGTCCGCCGGCACCTGCTGGACGGCATGCTCGCCGCCGCGCCGGGCCTCGAGCAGGCCGAGGCGCTCGCCGCCGGCATGGAGTTCGTGCTCGAGGGGCTGCACCAGAACTCGCTGCTCTCGCGCCAGGAGCTGGTGCAGGGCCGCGTCTACCGCGACCCCTTCGACGAGATGGTCCGGAACCTCGAGGCCTGAGCCCCATGCCCGACTTCCGCTACCACCGGGTGGACGAGCGTGCGCGCGCCCTGCGCCGCCAGGTGGAACGCCTGCGGCGCCTCTTCCACGAGCTGCTGCTGCGCACCAACGGCGACGCGGAACTGGCGCTTCAACACCTGCGGACGCTGGCCGAGCGGCACGGTCTCTTCCCGCCGGGCTTCGGCATCGGCGAGTTCCGCGACCTGCTCGAGCAGGAGCGCAGCCTCGCGCGCGACCGCGCCGGGCGCTGGGCGCTGACGCCCAAGGGCGAGGGCTCGCTGCGGGCCGAGTCGCTCGACGTGGTCTTCTCGTCGCTGGCGGCCGATGCGCGCGGCGAGCACCGCGTGAGCCACGCCGGCGAGGGCCGCGAACGCCTGCCGGAGACGCGCGCCTACCAGTTCGGCGACGCGCTCAACCTGGTGGACGGCCCGGGCACCATCACCGAGGCGCTGCGGCGGGCCGGGGCCGACGCGATCAACGGCACCATCGACATCCAAGAAGCCGACCTGCGCGTGTTCGAGACCGAGCAGCTCTCGTCCTGCGCCACGGTGATGCTCGTGGACGTGAGCCACAGCATGGTGCTCTACGGAGAGGACCGCATCACGCCCGCCAAGCGCGTGGCCCTGGCCCTGGCCGAGCTCATCCGCACGCGCTACCCCAAGGACGCGCTGCACGTGGTGCTCTTCGGCGACGAGGCGCGCGAGGTGCCGCTCGACGAGCTGCCCTACATCGGCGTCGGGCCCTTCCACACGAACACGCGCGCCGGCCTGCGGCTGGCCCAGGAGATCCTGCGCACGCGGCGCCAGGCCAACCGGCAGATCATCATGCTCACCGACGGGAAGCCGTCGGCACTCACCGAGCGCGACGGGCGCATCTACAAGAACCCCTTCGGCCTCGACGAACGCGTGGTGAACAAGACGCTCGACGAGGCCGCGCAGTGCCGGCGCCTCGGCATCCCCATCACCACCTTCATGCTGACCGACGACCCGGTGCTGGTCGACTTCGTGGACCGCTTCACGCGCATCAACCAGGGGCGCGCGTACTACTCGCGGCCCGAGCGGCTCGGCAGCTTCGTGCTGGTGGACTTCATCAGGAACCGGCGCCGCGAGGTGCGCTAGGCGCGGGGCGGGGGCGGCGCGCGTGCGCGGGTGGGGGGCGGGCCGCCCTGTTCAGCGCACGACCATGATCTCGTCGAGCGGCTTCCTGCGCAGCGCCGCCACCGGGACGCGACAGCCTTCCGCGGGGTAGCCGACGGGCACGAGCAGGAACGGCCGCTCGTTGTCGGGGCGCTGCAGCACCTCGCTCAGGAAGGCCATCGGGCTCGGCGTGTGCGTCAGCGTCGCCAGGCCGGCGTGGTGCGCGGCGGCCAGCAGCAGGCCGGCGGCCAGGCCCACCGACTCGGTCGGGTAGTAGACCTGCCCGCCGTCGTCCGCGCGCACCAGCTTGAAGACGACGATGAGCCAGGGCGCCACCTCGAGGAAGGCCTTGTCCGCGTCGGTGCCGAGGGGCTCGAGGTCGGCCAGCCACTCGGCGTTCGCGCGCCCGGCGTAGAAGGCGCGCTCTTCGGCCTCGGCCGCCTCGCGGATGGCTCGCTTGGTCTGCGGGTCGGAGACGCACACGAAGCGCCAGGGCTGCTTGTTCGCTCCGCTCGGCGCGCTGCCCGCCGTGGCGACGAGGCGCTCGATGGTGGTGCGCGAGACGGGCCGGCTCGAGAACTCGCGCACCGTGCGCCGCCGGCGCATCACCTCGTAGAAGGCCAGGGCCGCCTCCTCCGGCGGTGCGCTGGGGCGGTGGACGTCGGTGAGCGGGACGAAGCGCGGCGTGGTCATGGGCGCGAGGATAGCGCCCCCCTTTTGGCGGCCGTGCCGCGTTTGGCAGGCTGGCGGGGTGGGGCGGCACAGGTTGTCCGCCCCGCGATCCGAACCTAGGGGCCGGTTCCCGGGAGTTCCGCCATGACGTCTCGCTGCCTCTCGTTGCCCGCCCTCTGTGCGGCGCTCGTGGCTGCCTCGCTCGCGTCCGCCTGCGCCTCCGCCGAGCCGGCCGCGCCCCCTCCGGATCGCAAGCCCGAGTGGGTGGCGCGCGCCAACACCATCTCGGACGAGGGCGACAGCCGCGTGCTCTTCGCCGTCGGGGTGGCCGAGGCGAACCCCAACCGCTCGATGCAGCGCCGGCAGGCGCAGATGCGCGCGCGCAACGAGCTGGCGCGCAGCATCTCCGCGCTGGTGCACGGCATGGTGCAGCACTACGTCTCGGGGCACCGCTCCTACTACGAGGGCATGGACGAGTCGTCGTCCGGCGAATACACCGAGGACATCGCGCGGCAGGTGGCCGACCAGCTCATCGCCGGCGCCAAGCAGTGGGACGACTTCCACGACCCGATCGACAAGTCGTACTTCATCCTCTACCGCATGGACGTGGATGACGTCATCCGGGCCTACAGCGAGCAGATGAACGTGGCCTTCCGGCGCGAACTGGCGCGGCAGCGCATCCGCGCCGACGAGGAGAGCTTCCAGCGCGACCTGCAGGCGCAGCTGCACGTGCTCGACGGCATGACGGCCGCCGAGCTCGACCAGCTCTTCGCCGGCCTCTGAGCGGCGCGCGTCGGGCGCGCCCATGAGCCCCACGGGAGCGGCGGGCGCCGGCGGCGAGCTGCCCGCGCGCGCCGGAGGTGAGGTGCCAACGCGCGCCGGCGACGAGCTGCCCGCGCGCGCCGGAAGTGAGCTGCCCACGCGCGCCGGCGCTGCGTCGCCGCCCACGGCGCTCGCGGTGATCCTCAACCCCTTCGGCGGCGGCGGTCGCGCGCAGGCGCTCTTCGAGCGCTGTCGCCCGCGGCTCGAGGCGGCGGGCATGGCCGTCGAGTGCCACGCCTCCCGGCACCGCGGTCATGCCGCCGAACTGGCGCGCACCGTGCCGCTGCCGCCCGGGGGCGCCCTCTGCGCCGTGGGCGGCGACGGCACGGTGCACGAGGTGATCAACGGCATCCTGCGCCGGCCCGGGGTGCGGCCCCCGCTGGGCATCCTCCCGGCAGGCTCCGGCAACGCGCTCATGCTCGACCTCGCGGCCAGCGACCCCGGCGAGGCGCTGCGGCGCCTCCTGGCCGGGCGGCGCCGTGCGCTCGACGTGGCGCGCCTGCGGGGCGGCTTCGGCGAGCTGTACGCCTTCCACCTCGTGGGCTGGGGGCTCGTGGCGGCGGTGGCCGCGCGTGCCGAGCGACTGCGCTGGCTCGGGCGGCGGCGCTACCGGCTGGCCAGCGTGTGGGAGCTGCTGAGGCAGCACGCCCGGCCGGCGCGCCTCGTGCTGCCGGGCGAGACGATCGAGGGGCCGCTGCGCCTCCTGTACGCCGGCAACACGCGCCACTCGGGCGACGGGATGCAGCTGACCCCCGATGCGCGCCTCGACGATGGCCGGCTCGACCTGCTCGTGGTGCGCGGTGGCACGCGCCTGCAGCTGCTGCAGCTGATGCGGCGCATGTCCGCGGCGCGCCACCTCGACTCGCCGCTGGTGATGTCCCGACGCGTCGAGCGCTTCCGGCTGGAGGCGGAGGGCGACGGCCCGCTGAACGTGGACGGCGAGCTGGCAGCGGGCACGCCGCTCGAGGTGCAAGTGCTGCCGCGGGCCATCGAGCTGCTCGTCTAGCTGGAGGTCCGCGAGGCCTCCGCGGCCGCGGCCGGGCGGCTGTCGCCTGCAGGCTTGCCCCACGGCTCCCCGGCCGGTTGAGATGGAGCGGCGGGCCGGGCACCTCGCGTGCAGGGCAGCCGACCCCCATTCCCCTGGCGGACATCCCTCCCCGACATGAAGACACTCGTCCTGCTGCGCCACGGCCAGAGCTCGTGGAACCAGGAGAACCGGTTCACCGGCTGGCACGACGTCGACCTGTCGGAGCTGGGGCGTCGCGAGGCGCTCGAGGCGGCGCGACTGCTCAGGGAGGAGGGCTTCAGCTTCGACGTGGCCTACACCTCGGTGCTGAAGCGCGCGATCCGCACGCTGTGGATCGTGCTCGACGAGCTCGACCTGATGTGGCTGCCGGTGCACCGCAGCTGGCGGCTCAACGAGCGCCACTACGGCGCGCTGCAGGGCCTGGACAAGGCCGAGACGGCGGCGCGGCACGGCGACGAGCAGGTGCTCGTCTGGCGGCGCGCCTACGACATCGCGCCGCCGCCGATGACGCGCGACGACCCGCGCTGGCCGGGGCACGACCGGCGCTACGCCGGCCTGAAGCCGTCCGAGATCCCGCTCACCGAGTGCCTGAAGGACACGGTGGCGCGCTTCCTGCCCGTCTGGAACGGCGAGATCGCGCCGGCCGTCAGGCGCGGCGAACGCGTGCTCATCGCCGCGCACGGCAACAGCCTGCGCGCGCTCGTGAAGCACCTGGACAGGATCCCCGACAAGGACATCGTGGGGCTCAACATCCCGACCGGCATCCCGCTGGTGTACGAGCTGGAGGACGACCTCACGCCCATCCGCAGCCGCTACCTGGGTGACCCGGAGGTCGCGGCGCGCGCGGCCGCGGCCGTCGCCAACCAGGCCCGACGTTGAGGCCACCGTCCGCGCACCGGCCGCCGGCCCGGCCGCGGACCGCGCAGTCCCCGTCCCGGCGAACCACAGAATCCCGTCGATGACCCCCGCCATGTCGATGCTCCCGTCCGTCTCCTCGCTCGTCCTGTCCGCCCTCGCGGCGCTCGTGCCCTTGCCAGAGCCGTTGCAGGACGGCGCCGCCGCCGGCCCGACCGCAGCTGCCGGCCCGGCGGTCGCCGCCGACACGGCGGGCTCGAGCGACGTGGTCGGTCGCGCCAACGCCTTCATGTCGCGCGCCAGCGACTGGCTGATCGACCCGGAGGGCGGCATCAAGTTCGGCATCAACCTGCTCGTCTTCGCGGCCATCATGCTGGCCTGCAAGATCATCGGCTCGCTGCTCACGCGGGTGATCCAGCGCGCGATGAGCTCGGGGCGCGTCAAGACGAGCGACCTGCTGCGCGAGTTCTTCGTCAACACCACGCGACGCGTCGTGCTGCTGTTCGGTCTCGTCATGGGGCTGGGCCAGCTGGGCATCGACGTCGGTCCGCTGCTGGCCGGCGCGGGCGTGGTGGGCTTCGTCGTGGGCTTCGCGCTGCAGGAGACGCTGTCCAACTTCGCGGCCGGGGTGATGATCCTGCTGTACCGGCCCTACGACATCGGGGACGTGGTCGAGGTGGCCGGACAGCTCGGCAAGGTGAACGCCATGAGCCTGGTGAACACCATCCTGCTGACGCCGGACAACCAGCGCCTGAACATCCCCAACGGCAGCATCTGGAACAGCGTCATCCGCAACATCACGGCCATGCCCACGCGGCGCGTGGACATGGTGTTCGGCATCAGCTACGGCGACGACATGGACAAGGCCGCGACGCTCATCACGCAGGTCGTGCAGCAGCACGCGCTGGTGCTCAAGGATCCGGCGCCGCAGGTCGCGGTGTCCGAACTCGGCGAGTCGTCGGTGAACCTGGTCTGCCGGCCGTGGTGCAAGACGGCCGACTACTGGACCGTGAAGTTCGAGCTCACCCAGCGCGTGAAGGAGCGCTTCACGGCCGAGGGCATCACGATCCCGTTCCCGCAGCGCGACGTGCACCTGCACCAGGCCAAGGCCTGAGCCCGGCGCGGCCGCCGGCCGCCCGGCTTCCGTCCGCTTCCCGCTCGCGCGGCGCCCGCTCAGACCGCGCCGGCTCGGACCGCGCCCGCTCGGACCGCGCCCGCTCGGACCGCGCCGGCGCGCACGGCGCCGGCGGTCCCCGCCCGGGCCGTCAGGCCTCGCGCAGCGCCGACTTGATGTAGTCGCGGTTCAGCTCGGCGATGACGCGGCGGCGGATCTCCTTGGGGCAGACCGCCTCGCACTCGTAGATGTTGCGGCAGTTGCCGAAGTCCTCGGCGTCCATCGCCTCCACCATCGCCAGCGCGCGCTGCTGTCGCTCGGGCTGGCCCTGCGGCAGGTGGGCCAGATGGCTCACCTTGGCGCCGACGAAGAGCATGGCCGAGGCGTTCGGGCAGGCCGCGACGCAGGCCCCGCAGCCGATGCAGGCCGCGGCGTCCATGGCCAGGTCGGCTTCGAGCTTGCCGACCGGGATGGCGTTGGCGTCGGGCGCGCCGCCGGTGTTCACCGAGACGAACCCGCCCGCGGCCTGGATGCGGTCGAAGGCGCCGCGGTCGACGCACAGGTCCTTGACGACCGGGAAGGCCGAGGCGCGGAAGGGCTCGACGTCGATCGTGGCGCCGTCGGCGAAGCTGCGCATGTGCAGCTGGCAGGTGGTGGTGGCGCGCATCGGCCCGTGCGCGACGCCGTCGATGACCAGCGAGCACATGCCGCAGATGCCCTCGCGGCAGTCGTGGTCGAAGGCCACGGGCTCCTTGCCCTGGTCCTGCAGGCGCTCGTTGAGGATGTCGAGCATCTCGAGGAAGGACATGTCCGGGCTGACGTCCGGGAGCTCGTGGCTCTCCATGCGGCCCGCCTCGCCGGGGCCCTTCTGTCGCCAGATGCGCAGGGTGAGCTTCATGCGGGTCGCCTACTTGTAGCTGCGGGTGGCCAGGTGGACGTTCTCGAACACCAGCGGTTCGCGATGCTCGCGCGGCGCGCTGCCCTCGCCGGTGTGCTCCCAGACGGTGGCGTGGCAGAAGCGCTCGTCGTCGCGCCTGGCCTCGCCGTCGGGCGTCTGGTGCTCCTCGCGGAAGTGTCCGCCGCACGACTCGTCGCGCACGAGGGCGTCACGCGCCATGAGCTCGGCGAACTCGAGGAAGTCGGCCACGCGCCCGGCCTGCTCGAGGGCGGTGTTCATCTCGGTCTGCCCCCCGACCACACGGACATCGCGCCAGAACTCCTCGCGCAGCGCCGGCACGCGCTCGAGCACCTCGCGCAGGCTGGCGGCGGAGCGCGCCATGCCGCAATGGTTCCACATGAGGCGGCCGAGCTCGCGGTGGAACGAGTCGGGGGTGCGCTTGCCGCGCGCCGAGAGCATGCGCCGGATGCGCTCCTCGACCTCGGAGCGGACACGCTTGAACTCGGCGTGGTCGGTGGTGACGGGCGCCGGGCGGCTCGTGGCGAAGTAGTGCCCGATGGTGTAGGGCAGCACGAAGTAGCCGTCGGCCAGGCCCTGCATGAGCGCCGAGGCGCCCAGGCGGTTGGCGCCGTGGTCGCTGAAGTTCGCCTCGCCGATGACGTGCAGGCCCGGCACCGTGCTCATGAGGTTGTAGTCCACCCACAGGCCGCCCATGGTGTAGTGCGGCGCGGGATAGATGCGCATCGGCACCTCGTAGGGGTCCTCGTCCGTGATGCGCTGGTACATCTCGAACAGGTTGCCGTAGCGCTGGCCGATCACCGGCCGGCCGAGACGCTGGATGGCGTCACGGAAGTCGAGGTAGACGCCGCGTCCGCCCGGGCCGATGCCGCGGCCCCCGTCGCAGGCCTCCTTGGCGCTGCGTGAGGCGATGTCGCGCGGGGCGAGGTTGCCGAAGCTCGGGTACTTGCGCTCCAGGTAGTAGTCGCGCTCGGCATCCGGGATCGCGGCCGGGTTGCGCGTGTCGCCCTGCGCCTTCGGCACCCACACGCGGCCGTCGTTGCGCAGCGACTCCGACATGAGCGTGAGCTTGCTCTGGTGCTCGCCGCTCTGCGGGATGCACGTCGGGTGGATCTGCGTGTAGCAGGGGTTGGCGAAGCCGGCGCCGCGCTTGTGCGCGCGCCAGGTGGCCGTGACGTTGCAGCCCTTGGCGTTGGTCGAGAGGTAGAAGACGTTGCTGTAGCCGCCCGTGGCGAGCACCACGGCGTCGCCGGCGAAGCTCTCGATGGCGCCGCTCACCAGGTTGCGGGTGACGATGCCGCGCGCCTTGCCGTCCACGATCACCACGTCGAGCAGCTCGGTGCGCGGGAACATCTTCACGGCGCCGAGGCCGATCTGCCGGCTGAGCGCGGCGTAGCAGCCGAGCAGCAGCTGCTGGCCGGTCTGGCCGCGGGCGTAGAAGGTGCGCGACACCTGCGCGCCGCCGAACGATCGGTTGGCCAGCTGCCCGCCGTACTCGCGCGCGAAGGGCACGCCCTGTGCGACACACTGGTCGATGATCGCCGCGCTGACCTGCGCCAGGCGGTAGACGCCTGCCTCGCGCGAGCGGAAGTCGCCGCCCTTGACGGTGTCGTAGAACAGGCGCTGCACGCTGTCCCCGTCGTTCTGGTAGTTCTTGGCGGCGTTGATGCCGCCCTGCGCCGCGATGCTGTGCGCGCGCCGCGGGCTGTCCTGGAAGCAGAAGCAGAGCACCTCGTAGCCGAGTTCGGCCAGCGAGGCCGCCGCCGAGCCGCCGGCCAGGCCGGAGCCCACCACGAGCACCCGGAAGCGGCGCTTGTTGGCCGGGTTGACCAGCTTCATCTCGAAGCGGTGCTTGTCCCACTTGTGCTGGATCGGGCCGTCCGGGATGCCGGATTCGAGCTTCATCGTTCAGGCTCCGGGCAGGGGCACGAGGCCGGCGAGCACGGCGATCGGCATCGAGGTATTGCCCAGGAACACGACCCAGGCCAGCGCGAGCGAGAGGCGCCGGGTGCGCTTCACGCCCTGCGCGCTCTGCACGCCGAGCGTCTGCACCACGCTCTGGACGCCATGGCTGAGGTGCAGGGCGAGCAGCGCCATCGCGGCGATGTAGAGCCCCGCGACGAGCGGCTGCTGGAAGCCGAGCACGACCATCGAGTAGACGTCGTGGCGCGTCTCGGGCCCGCGCGGACCGGCCACCATCTGCACGTGGCCGAAGTGCGTGGGGTGCGTCAGCCCGAGGGTGAAGTGGGCCAGGTGGTAGAGCACGAAGAGCAGCACCATGAGGCCGGTGGCGACCATCGTGCGCGCCCCGGCCGAGCTCTGCACGCGTCCGCCGTGCACGTAGCGCTGCGGGCGCGCGGCGCGGTTCTCGGCGGCGAGGCGCAGGGCGAAGACCACGTGCAGCAGGAACATCGCGGCCAGGCCGCCGCGCGCGACCCACAGGAGTCCGCCCAGCGACTTGAGCTGGGCCGCATAGGCGTTGAGCACCTCGGGGCCGAGGAACAGCTGGAGGTTGCCCAGCATGTGGACCAGCACGAAGCCGAGCAGCGCCACTCCCGTGATGGCCACCACGAACTTGCGGCCGATCGACGAGCGCAGCGTGCGCGCCAAGCCGTTCATCAGGACGTCTCCTCCGCCGGTCGCGGCATGCGAGCGGCGGGCGTGCCTTCCGGCCCGGGGCCCAGGCTCGGCCGAGGTCGGGGTCCGGAAAAGGCGGCGACCATACCCATTGACCCCGTCGCGGCCCAGCGCCCGCTGCGACCGCTGCCTGGCCCGGCCGGCAGTCCACGGGCAGGGAACGCCGGCTCGGCGTGACGCCCCTTGGCGGCGTGCAGCGCGCATCGGTCGGCGAGTCGCCAGGCGTCGAGCCGAGCGTGCGGAGCCGTCGGTGGCCGGGCCTGCTCGAGCGCGCGGAACAGCCTGGGGCATGGCCTGGAACGGCCGTACGCGCCAAAATGGCGCGTATTTTCTGCCAAAATGACCTGAACCCGGCTGGGGTCCGTCGACCGGGAGTTCACCTCCCGTGGGCGGCTGACCCGGCTGCGGCCGCTCCGACCGCGACCGCCCCGACCGCGACCGGGCCCGACTGCGACCGGCCCGACTGCGACCGGCCCGACTGCGACCGGCCCGACTGCGACCGGCCCGACTGCGACCGGCCCGCTGGCGCGCGGGCATCGGCACGCAGCTTGCCCCAGCGTCCGCCGAGCGGCCGCACCGGTGTGCGGCGCGCCCTCTTCCTCCGATTGCAGGAGACCACCCATGAACTCCCTCATCCCCACCTCCTGGCAGCGCCTGCCTCTCTTCGGCGATGTGTTCGCCGCCGAGCTGCCTTCGGTGTTCGAGAGCGTCCTCCCGTTCCGCCCGGCCTCCTCGGCCCCGGTCTTCGTGCCCGCGATCGATGCCTGGTCCGATGCCGACGCGCTGCACCTGCGCGCCGACGTCCCCGGCCTGCAGATCGAGGATCTCGAGCTGTCGGTGCACGAGGGCTTCCTGACGCTGAGCGGCGAGCGCAAGACGGAGCAGGCGGAAGGCGCCGCCCTGAACCGCAGTGAACGCGCCCACGGCCGCTTCGAGCGGGTGCTCGAGCTGCCCTTCGAGGTGGATGCCTCGCAGGTGCAGGCCGAGCTGAAGCAGGGTGTGCTGTCGGTGCGCCTGCCCAAGGTCGAGGCGGCCAAGCCGCAGCGCATCCAGGTCACGGCCAAGAACTGACCCTCCCTCTGCAGCGAATCGAAGCCCGCGCTTGTCCGCCAGGAACCATCGCCTCGGCACGGCACTCCGGCCGCGACTCGACCTCGTCGAGCGGCCCATGGATTACCGGCTGTTCGTGGACCTGGCGGACACGCGCGCGGAGGACATCGCGTTCGGCGTGGAGCACGGCGTGTTCTCGCTGCGGGCCCGCGTCCACGGCGCGCAGGCGTCGGACGTCGAGGCCCGCGGGCCGCAGCCGGCAACGCTCGAGTGGCGGGTGCAGCTCGACTTCGGCTCCCTGCTGTCGGGCGACGAGTTGAGTGCGGTCTTCGAGCAGGGCGTGCTGCTGGTCACGCTGCCCAAGCCGGCGGCTGGAGCTGCGGACAGCCCACGCGACGCGAAGGCCGGCTGACGGCTCTCGCCGATGTCGCGCCGCGTGCCTGTCCCGCGCGCGGACGCCGCTCCGGCGCGCCGAGGCCGCACTGGAAGCCGGAGCGTCAGCGACCCAGAATGCGCCCGTGCCCCGCCTGTTCGTCGCGCTCGAGCTTCCCTCCGAGGTGCAAGCCGCGCTGGCGGGCCTGTGTCACGGCCTGCCCTCGGCCCGCTGGGTGGAAGAGGGCTCCTTCCACCTCACGCTCGCCTTCCTGGGTGACGTCCAGGGCCCTGCCGTCGATGCGGTGCGCGAGGGGCTGCACGCGGTGCGCGGCGACCCCTTCGAACTCCAGCTGAAGGGGGTGGGCCACTTCCCGCCGCGCGGGGCGCCGCAGGTGGTGTGGGCCGGCGTCGAGGACGGCGCCTCCGTGCGCTCGCTGGCCGAGCACGTGGGGCGCTGCCTGCGCCGGGTGGGTGTCCGCACCGAGGAGCGACGCTTCCTGCCCCACGTGACCCTCGCCCGACTGCGCGACACGCCGCTGACCGACCTGCTGCACTTCATCGAGCAGCGCGCGCTCTGGCGTGCCCCGCCCTGCAGCGTGACCGACTTCCAGCTCTACTCGAGCGTGCTCGGACGGGAAGGCGCCCGGCACAGCGTCGAGGCCAGCTATCCGCTGCTCCCGGGGCGCAGCGCGCGCTGATGGGGGGGCGGACGGGCGCGCTCCGCAGCGGCTCGCGGCGAGCGCCGTTGCCTCGACGCGTGCGCCGCCTATCCGGTCCACGCAGGCCTGCGTTCGGTGGCGAGCAGGATCCTGCGGGTCCCTTGTCTGCCCCCAAAGGCCCCGTTAGACTCCGCCCGGCCGTCCCGAGCCCCCGACTCGGGTACCTGTCGCACGACGCCTAACCCGGGCCACTCGCCCTCACTGCCCCGTCGAAGGAGTGCCATTTCAGTGTCCGGACGCATTGCGAAGCAGTCCCTCGGCTGGGCCGTCGCCCTCGTGCTCATCACACAGCTCGTGGGCTGTGCCTACGACCACCACACCAACATGGGTGACACGGAGAAGTGGATCGCGTCCGACGTGCACATCGTGCCCAAGTGCATCGGCCTGCTCGTGCTGCCCGCCTTCGACGCGGTGGTCTCGCCCTTCACGATGTCGGGTGACCTCATCTTCCGCGACAAGCAGTACGACCCGCGACACAAGTACCTCTCGTATGCCGGCAGCCGCACCATCGGCCGCAGCCACATGGGGCTCGGCTACCAGATCTGGTGCAGCCTCTTCACGATCCCGATCGAGACCGTCTGGCTGATCGTCACCGGGCCGGTCGACCTCATCACGGTCCTCGGCTGGGGCGACGACGGCACCGCCTGCCCCAAGTGCGGCGAGACGGGCCCCTGCGCCCCGGATTGCGTCGCCGTCCACTGAGCCGCGCCCGCCGGCTCGCCCGGCCGGCCCAGCAGTCTCGCTCCGCGGGCCGCCCGGCCCCCGAAGAGCGCTCTCGACGTGCGCTTTCATGCGCTATGTTGGCGCCTCGGCCTCCGGTGCCGCATCCCACCCTTCGAGGAGCCTCCATGCCCGCCACCCGACTCAAGGTCCCGCTGCTCGACCTGGCCGCCCAGTACGCGCCGCTGCGAGCCGAGATCCGGGCTGCCGTGGACAAGGTCTTCGACGAGCTGGCCTTCATCGGCGGGCCGTACGTGCAGAAGCTGGAGCGCGAACTGGCGCAGTACACCGGCGCGACGCACGGCGTCGGGGTCTCCTCGGGCACCGACGCGCTGCTCGTGGCGCTCACGGCCCTGGGCATCGGGCCGGGCGACGAGGTGCTCACCACGCCCTACACCTTCTTCGCGACGGTGGGTTGCGTGGCCCGGCTGGGTGCGCGCTGCACCTTCGTGGACATCGACCCGCGCACCTACAACATCGACGCCACGCGCCTCGAGGGCGCGATCACCAAGCGCACCAAGGCCATCATGCCGGTGCACCTCTTCGGCCAGTGCGCCGACATGGTGACGATCAACGCGGTCGCCCAGCGCCACGGCATCCCGGTCATCGAGGACGCGGCGCAGGCCATCGGTGCGCGCGAGGTGGACGGCCGCATGGCCGGCAACCTGGGGACCATCGCCTGCTTCTCCTTCTACCCCAGCAAGAACCTCGGCGCGGCGGGCGACGGCGGCCTCATCACGACCAACGACGCCAAGCTCGCGCACACCATGGCGATCATGCGCAACCACGGCATGGAGCCGCAGTACCACCACGAGATGCTAGGCGGCAACTTCCGCCTGGACGGCATCCAGGCGGCCGTGCTGAGCGTCAAGCTGCCGCACCTCGAGGGCTGGGCCGAGGGTCGCCGGCGCAACGCGCGCGACTACCGCAAGCTGTTCGCCGAGCGCGGCCTGTCCGAGGTCGTCGGCCTGCCCTTCGAGCGGCCCGGCGTGCACCACATCTACAACCAGTTCACGATCCGGGTCAGCGCCGCCAAGCGCGACGGGCTGCTCAAGCACCTGCGCGCGAACGACATCGGCTGTGCGATCTACTACCCGTCCGGCTGCCACTTGCAGCCCGCCCTGGCGAACCACGGCTACAAGCGCGGCAGCTTCCCCGAGACCGAGCGCGCGGCGCTCGAGACGCTCGCCATCCCGATCTACCCCGAGCTCACGATGGACCACAAGCGTTGCGTGGTGGATGTGATCGCCGAGTTCTTCGGGGCGTGAGGGCAGCGCGCCAGGTCCCGGCAGCCGGCTGAGCCTGCGCGTGTGCGGAATCGCCGGCAAGCTCTGGTCCGACGCGGCGCGCCCTGCCGACAGCGCCACGGTGGCGGCCATGACCGAGGCGCTCGCGCACCGCGGGCCCGACGACCGCGGCCTGTTCGTCGACGGGCCGCTGGCGCTGGGCCACCGGCGGCTGGCCATCGTCGACCTCTCGGCGCGCGGGCACCAGCCGATGGCCTCGCGCGACGGGCGGCTGCACGTCGTGGCGAACTGCGAGATCTACAACCATCTCGAGCTGCGGCGTGAGCTGGAGGCGCGCGGGCACGCCTTCGACAGCCGCTGCGACGTCGAGGTGCTGCTGCCGCTCTACCGCGAGTACTGGGAACGCGAGGGCCCGCACTTCGTCGACCGGCTCGACGGCATGTTCGCCTTCGCGCTGTGGGACGCGGCGGAGCGACGCCTGGTGCTGGCCCGCGACCGCGTCGGGCAGAAGCCGCTGGTGTATGCACACGGGCCGCACGGCATCGCCTTCGCCAGCGAGTTCGGCGCGCTGGCGCACGACTGCGACCTCGACCGCCGCCCCGACGAGCAGGCCCTGGCCGACCTGCTCGCCTTCCGCTGCATCCCGCACCCGCGCAGCGCCTGGCGCGGCGCGAGCAAGCTGCCGCCGGCGCACGTGCTGGTGGTGGAGCAGGGCCGCACGCAGCTCACGCGCTACTGGCGCCTGCCGCCCGGCCCCGAGCAGGCGACGACGCCGCGCTGGGAGGAAGCCGTCGAGCAGGTGGACGCGCTGCTCGGTGACGCCGTGCGCAAGCGCCTCATGTCCGACGTGCCCCTGGGCGTGCTGCTCTCCGGCGGACTCGACTCGGCCGCCGTCGCCGCGCACATGGCGCCGCACACGGAAGGGCGCCTCAAGACCTACACCATCGGCTTCGCCGAACACGCCTGGGACGAGACGCCGCGCGCGCGCGGCGTGGCCTGCCTGCTCGGCAGCGAGCACCACGAGCAGGTCGTCGCGCCCGACGCCCTGGCCGTCCTGGACGTGCTCGAGGAGCACCACGGCGAGCCCTTCGCGGACAGCAGCTCGATCCCGACCTTTCTCGTGAGCCGCCTCGCCGCGCGGGACGTGAAGGTGGTGCTGACGGGCGACGGCGGTGACGAGTCGTTCGCCGGCTACGACCGCTACCGGGCGCTGCGGCTCGCGGCGCGTCTCGATGCGGGCTGGGCGGCGCCGCTGCGCAGCGGCCTCGAGCGGGCGAACGGCCTGCTGTCGCGCCTGCCGGCGGGTGGGCACCACGCGCTCGTCACGCGCTGGCGCCGCTTCCAGGCCGCGCTCGCCGCCGGCCCGCGACGCCGCAACCACCTCTGGCGGCTCGCCATGCCCCCCGAGCTGCAGCTCGGCCTGCTGCGCCCCGAGGCGCGCGATCGCCTGGGCCGGCCCGGCGCCTACGGCCCGCAGCTGCCCGGCCCCCTGGGACTGAACGAGGCCCTCGTGCTCGACGTCGAGCGCTACCTGCCGGATGACGTGCTGGTGAAGGTGGACGTGGCCTCCATGGCCCATGGGCTCGAGGCGCGCTCGCCCTTCCTGGACCGCCGCCTCATGGAGTACGCCGCGCGCCTGCCGGCCGGCATGAAGCTCGGTCGTCGGCGCGGCAAGCGCGTGCTGCGTGCGGCCCTCGCCCGGCGCCTGCCCCCCGACGTGCTGCACGGCCGCAAGCGCGGCTTCGGGGTGCCGCTGGACAGCTGGTTCCGCGGCCCGCTCGGGGCCCACGCGCGCGAGGTGCTGCTCTCGCGGCGCTGCCGCGAACGCGGCCTGTTCGACCCGGCCGCCGTGGAAGCGCTGCTCGACGCCCAGCGGGACGGCAGGGTTGCGGCCCACGAGTCCCTGTATACCCTGCTCGTTCTCGAACGCTGGTTCCTCAAGGAGGACAAGGCCGCGTGAGCTCCGTGCGAAGCGACCTGTTGTGCTGGATCGATCTGGAGATGACCGGGCTGGACCCGGTGCAGAACACGGTCCTCGAGGTGGCCGTCCTGCTCACGGACAACGAGCTCGCGCTCGTCGCCGAAGGGCCGCAGTTCATCGTGCACGCCTCCGAGATGCACCTGTCGCGCATGATCCCCAAGGTGCGGGAGATGCACGAGCGCTCGGGCCTGACCGAGGAGGTGCGGCGCTCCACGATCAACCTGGCGGACGCCGAGCGCGCCGTGCTGGCGTTCCTGAAGGAGCACGTCAAGCCGCGCACCGTGCCGCTGTGCGGCAACTCCATCTGGTGCGACCGCATGTTCCTCAAGCTGCAGATGCCCGAGCTGGACGAGTACCTGCACTACCGCTGCATCGACGTCAGCTCGTTCAAGGAGTGCGCCACGCGCTGGAACGTGCACGCCATCGGCGGCGCGCCGCGCAAGGGCGACCGTCACCGCGCGATGGACGACATCAAGGAGTCGATCGCCGAGCTGAAGCACTACCGCGACAAGTGGCTGGTGCCGTCGGCGGCCGGCAGCAGCGGCAAGGCGGCCTCGTGAGCAGGCCCCCGCGGCGCTGCGGGGGGGTGAAGA
>Ga0315912_10001536_pt1 | contig 27807 bp, 20 predicted proteins | sample VfabasoilMG_FD_204469 | JGI IMG/M metagenome (GOLD analysis project Ga0315912, IMG submission 204469) | Garden soil microbial communities collected in Santa Monica, California, United States - V. faba soil | ecosystem: Environmental > Terrestrial > Soil > Garden | place: USA: California...
TGCGAAAGTCACGCCCACCGCTGGAACGAGCTCGGTTCCGCCCGCGGAAGGCTTCATCATCACCAGCGGCGGCCTCGGCAACCTCGGTCCCTGGGCCTTCATCGTCAACAACGAAGGCGACGTCGTGTGGTCCTACGAGTTCACGCTCGGCGGCGGCAGCTTCGAGGGCATCACCCGGGCCAAGCTCTCGTGGGACGGAAAGCGGATGCTCGCGCGCGACCTGAACGTCAGCGGCATGGCCAACGCGGGCAATCTGTTCAGCGTCAACCTCGACGGTACCGGCGAAGACACGATCCCCCTCAGCACCAGCCACCACGACTTCACGGTCGTGCCCGAGGGCATCGCCTATCTTGCCAAGGCGGGGAGTCCCCAGAACTGCGACGCCGTGCACATCGCCGGCGAAGACGGCTCGAACGACACGGTGCTGATCGACCTCTGGCCCACGCTCGAGCCGTTCGACGACAACATGTCCATGGACGTGTGCCATGCGAACGCGATTCGCTACTACGCAGACGACGACACGTTCACCGTCTCCGATCGCGAGCGCGACATGCTGGTCAAGATCTCCGGCGACGGGGCGGTCCTGTGGACGATTGGGGCCAGCCCCGCCAGCATCACGGGGGCCGACCACCAGGACTGGCGCGTGCAGCACGGTCATCACCTGTACGACCCTGACCACTTGCTCGTGTTCAGCAACGGACCGCTCCAGGGCGGCACCTCACACGTGCTCCAGTTCACCATCAGCGGTACGACTGCGAGCGACGACTTCAGCTACTCGAGCACGGACATCAACACGCCGACCATGGGCGATGTGCAGAAGCTGCCGAACGGGAACATCCTGATCACCGGCAGTCAGAGTGGGACGCTCAGGGAGCTCGATCCGAGCAACATGGTCGTGCAGACGATCAAGTTCCAGGGCTTGGGCTATTCGCATCATCGGCCGACCCTCTACGGCGAGCCTCCGGTTCGCTAGTCGGAAGGTGGCATCGTAGGGCGGCGTCCGCTGGCGCGGGCGCCCGGGAGAAAAGCCATGACCGAGACAATCAATTCAGGCCGCCGTCCTCGCTCACTGGGTGCCTCCTGGGTGTCCGGCCTCGGGCTCTCGTTGCTTTCGGCGCTCGCGCTCGCTTGCGAAGAGGTGCCTCCGACCAGCGGCACGGGCGGCTTACCGGGTGGTAGTGGGGGCGCTAGCGCCGGCGGTACTGCTTCCGGCGGAGTAGGCCCGGGCACTGGCGGAGCGGGCCCGAGCAGCGGTGGAGTGGGTCCGGGGAGCGGCGGTGCGGGTCCGGGGAGCGGCGGTGCAGGCCCCGGCAGCGGAGGCGCTGCGCCGGGCAGCGGTGGCGGCGGTGGCGGCACCACGCCCGACGGGCTCACCGATTTTTCGAACAAGACTCAGGTGACCTGCAACCTGAACATCCTCTCTTCCATGATCAGTCCCGACATTTCGACCGTCGGCATCGTGGAGTTTACGGCCGACCTGGCTGGAGTGAGCGACGCGTTCATCCAGTTCGGCGAGACGACGGCGTACACCCTGGAAGCGCCCGTGGACCTTGCCGAGCCCAACTATCGCACCTTGCTCCTCGGCATGGTCACCAACCTGGAGCACCACTACCGAATCGTGGTGACGAGCGACACCGAGGCGTGCGTGAGCCCCGATCAAACCATCACCACGGGCCTGATGCCTGCGGGCGGCGGCATCGGCAACGCAGCTGTGAGCGCAGGGTCGAGTAGTGCGCCCGTCGAACCCGGCTTTTTCTCCAACGGGACCTACAACTCCGAGTGGATTTACATCCTGAACCAGGATGGCGCGCTGGTCTGGTACTTCCCGTCCCCCTTCCCGAATCCGACGCGGGCGCGCCTGTCCTGGGACGGCAAGTTCATGTGGGTGCGGGACGGAAACCCCGGAGGCGCCGAGAACATGGGGCAGATCGCCAAGATCGCAATGGATGGCAGCTCCTCGAGCGTCCAGTCCGTGCCGACCAGCCACCACGATCTATCCGTCCTGCCGGACGGCTCGATCGTTTACATCAAGAAGAATCCGAGCGGCACGTGCGACGCCATCTACAGGCACGCGGGCGACGGCGAAAACTACGCTGCTGACACGATGGTCTTCGACGTGGCCACCGCCTTCTCGGGAGGTACCTGCCACTCGAACTCGCTCCACTACCACGACAGCGACGGCAGCTTCACCATCTCGGACCTCAACCACGATGCCTACGTGAAGGTCTCTTCGGCCGGTGAAGTCGAGTGGGTACTCGGTGGAGGGCAGAACTCGGATTTCACGGGTCCTGGTGCGACTTGGGAGCGCCAGCACGGGCACCACTTGCTGGCCGACGACACCTTGCTGTTCTTCAACAACGGAACGACGACTTCCGTCGTGCCGTCGCCGGTGAAGGAGGTGACGCTCAACTTCGGGGACATGAGCGCTGAAAACGGCTTTACCTACGAGTCCGATGCCTGCAGTGGCCCTTGCCTCAGCCAGTTCATGGGTGACGTGCAGCGGCTGCCGGGCGGCAACACCTTCGTCACCTACAGCAGCATGGGCATCGTCCACGAAGTCGATCCCCAAGGCGAGCTGATCCGTTCGTTCGATTTGCCCGATACCTCTGCCGGATATTCGGAGCACCGGCCCACGCTCTACGGCCGCCCGCCGCGCTGAGTGGTGAGGGCGCCCGGGGCGTGGCATGCTCGCCTCCATGCGCTTGCGTTCTTGGCTTTTCGTCGTTGGGCTCGGCGTCGTGCCGCAGCTGGCAGCATCCGGCTGCGTGGGCGATGAGGAGCATCTCGGCGACGGACAGGCGGGAGCTTCGGCGGGCGCGGGCGTTGGTGCGGCGGCGGGCGCTCCTCCGCTAGCGCTCGGAGGCAATGCGGGGGAGGCGCCAATTGGCGCCGGTGGGAGCGGCGGTGGGAGCAGCGGCGGGCAGAGTAACGGCGGCTCGATGCCGGAGGGCAGCGGCGGCGACGTGCCACCCCCGCCTCCACCCGAGCTGCCCAAGCTGGTGACCGCAGTCGACCAGCCTTGCTCCATCACGCTCACCAAGGCGGGGCTGAGTCCCACCATCGGCACCGTCGGCATGCTGGAGTTCGAATCGAGTTGGATTGCTCAGGACGCTGCTCCTCCCGACAGCGCTACGATCGAGTTCGGCAAGAGCGGGAGCTACGGCCTGATCGCGCCGGTCGAGCTCGACCTGGCGGGCGGTCGGGCGCTGCTCCTCGGCATGACGCCGACCAGCATTTTTCACTATCGCATCGTGCTCACCCTGGGACAGCAGACCTGCACCAGCACGGACCTCACGCTGGTGACCGGTCCGATGCCGAATGGTGTGGGTATCGGCAACGCCCAGGTCACGCTGGGCACCAGCGAAACGCCGAGCGCCGCCGGCTACTTTCTCGCCGCCAACTACAACGGCAGCTGGATCTTCATCTTGGACCAGGCTGGTGCTCTCGTCTGGTACTACGAGAGCACCGTCGCCAACATCTCGAGCGTTCGCCTCGCCCCCGATGCACGGCACGTGTACGCGCGTACGCTCAACGTTGGCCGCATCCCCAGCAACGGCAAGCTGATGAAAATCGCCATCGACGGCTCCAGCGCCGAGGTGGTCAACCTCACCGCGAGCCACCACGATTTCAACTTCGGGCCCGAGGGCTCGATCGTCTACATCCGCAAGTCACCCGACAACGAGTGTGATTCCATTTACCTGCACTGGCTCGACCAAGCGGACGACAGCCAAGACGAGATGATCGCCGATCTGGATCCGTTCTTTACGACCGACGGGCCCAACATGATGCTGGGCGGAGAGACGTGCCACGCGAACTCGGTCCACTATCACGCGGATGGCAGCTACACGGTGTCCGACTTGGTGCACAACGCCTACGTGAAGGTCGACGAGCTCGGCGCCGTCCAATGGATCCTCGGCGGCGGCGTCGATTCCACGTTCGACGGAGACGGCAGCCTCTGGGCGCGGCAACACGGGCACCACCTGCTCGGACCGGATCGACTGCTCTTTTTCAACAACCAGACGTCGGTGGAGAAGACGTCGCGCGCGCTCGAAGTGATTCTGGATTTCGACGCCGGCACGGCGACCTACGCGCCGTTTCAGTACAGCGTGGACGGGCTCGCCAGCCAGGTGCTCGGGGACGTGCGGCGGCTTCCCGGGGGCAACACGCTCGTCACCTACAGCGTGGGCGCTGGCCTCCTGCACGAGGTGGATCCGGCAGGGGAGCTGGTGCGCGCGATCGATCTGCCCGGTGGCGCCTGCGGCTACACCGACTTTCGTGAGTCGCTCTACGCCGAGTGAGGGCGCATTCTCGGCGGTGCCGCGCGGACGGTGCTGCTCGCTTGGTGCTACTCGAGCACGTAGCTCTGGAGGACGTAGCCGTAGTAGGAGACGTACTGGACGCTCACGCTGTCGGGGCTCACCTCGACCCGCGCGTAGCCAGAGTCGGTGAAGTAGTCGGTGTAGCCAGTCTCGACGCCCAGGAACTTCCAGGGCGCCCCTGCGCTGCCGGGCAGGCTGTAGTGCACACCGTCCACCACCATGTCGGTAAAGACGTGGTCGTGCCCGTAGAAAAACGTCTGCACGCCGTGAGTGACCATGAGGTCGTGGACGTAGGCCTGCTCGCCCACGTTGGCGGCTAGGCCGCCGCCTCGACCGTAGATGGTGTTGGCGTAGTCACCTGCGGCGCCGCCGACGGCATGATGGATGAAGAGGAACTTCCAGCGCGCGCTCGAATCCGCGAGCGTCGTTTCCAGCCAGGCCAGCTGCTCGGGGCCGAGCGTCCAATCCTCGGGCACGCCCATCGGATAGTCGAGCAAGAGCGGCACTTCCGTGTAGCTCATCACGTTGAGCACCACGAGCAGCGCATCGCCCCAGGTGAGCGCGTAGTAGTCCTGGTTAGGGCTCCCGCCCTCCGGAAATCCCTGATCGTCCGGAGCCGGGACGTAGCGCATGCGCTGCTCCCTGGAGTACGCGATCTGGTCGGCGGTGTAGTAGCCGTTTTCGCCATCCCAATTGCCGACGACCGGGAAGTGGACGGCGTGCCCAATCGAGTCCTTCATGCAGCGCCGGTAGTTCAGGTAACCCTGGCGGGTGTAGCTGCCGTCCGGCGGCGGATCGTTGAAGCCGAACAGGTGGAAGTCGAGTGTATCCCCCAAGTTGATCAGGAAATCGGCCTCTTCGTTGCGGATCGGGTCTGCCAAAGAGAGCAGGATGTCCTCGGCATAGTCTTCAATCGAAACGTCGCCGGGCAGGACCTCTCGGGGCGGGATGTGAGTGTCGCTCAGAATGACGAACTCGAACGGCTCGCCAGGTGGCCGGGCCGTGGTGCCAGTGCCCTGATACAAGGCAGTCGGCTCGCCGGCGTCGTTCGCCACGACGCGATACTCGTAGCGCGTCCCTTCCGCCAAGTCGGTGAACCGCCACTCGGCGACGTCATCGGCCGGGTGGGTCGGTACGGTGTCCGTGGACCAAGTGTCCGTGCCTTCCTCGCGAATCGAGGCCACCAGGTCCGCCGCCAAGCCTCGACCGACGACCGCGCTCACCCCGAGCGCACCGCGCGCCGGAGCGAACACCAACGGGGCACCAATCAGGGCCGTTTCGGGCTCTGTCGTGCCGCCGACACCCTGTGCACCTGCGCTGCCGCCCGCGCCGCTGCCACCGCCACTGCCCGTCGTGAGCCCCGGGTCCCTGCAGGCTCCCGTTAGGCCACCGCCGGCCATGAGGACGAAGACGGGTGGAAGCCAGCGCGCGGGGGCCATGAAGGGGTGATGGTGGAATCAGTAGGTCAGGCGCAGCTCAGCGTATCCGGCGCTCAGCGTTTCGTCGATCGCGCCCATCAGGGTCCCTTCGGGACCTTGGAAGATCTCGCCGCCGAGGTAGGCGCTCAGCCCACCCGTGATCTGGTAGCCAATCTTGGGCATCAGCATCCATTCCTGGGTGTTGAAGTTGACCATGCCGAGCGCGGAGATGCTCAGCTTCTCGTGCAGAGTCTTCCACTCCACGCGCAGCGAGGCCAGCGACTGCAGCCGATGCAGCTGCGAGAAGATCATCTGATTGGTGTTGAAGAGCACCGCGTCCACTTGGGCGAAGGCGGTGTCGTAGTCGACGCAGCAGAGCGCATCGGTGCCGCCCGCGTCCTCGTTGACATCGCGCTTCGCCTCCCAATTGAAGGTGTAGCGCCCCAGGTATTGGGCGATGATCATCACGTCGCCGAACTCCTTGTCGATGCCGACTATCCACTGCAAGTCCCGCTTGGCCGCCCAGGGCTTGGCGGTCTGATTGACTGGCACGCGCATGGCGGCCTCGCCACGCAGCCCGAACAGGTCGCCGATGGCGGTGGAGAAATCGGCGCCGATCACGTGGTGGTTGTAGGAGGTGCGACTGAGGTACACGGCGCCTGGCTCCAGCACGCCCGGGGTATTGGGGTCGTCGCCCGGCGCAATCAGCTGTGACAGAGCAATGCCGGGCAAGAGGGCCTCGCCGTACAGGTAGGACACCGAGGCCTCGAACGAGGGCAGCTCGAGGTGCACACGTGCCGCGCCTGTCCCCTTGAGGACACTGAGCGACGGGTACGTCGGCTCCACGAAGTAGACGTAGTTGTCCATCTGAATGTCGGGATAGACGGTCGGCTCGTAGAGCGGCATCCACACGGCCTCGATGCGCACCGGCAAGAGGTTGATGAACATGCGCGCGCCGATGTTGCCGACGCGGCGGTCGTCCTCCATCGGCGAGCGGATGCGAAAATCGACCGGCGTGAGGTTGCTGGTGGGATTGAAGGCGTCCGCGCGACCCCAGACCACGATCTGCTTGCCGAGGCGGATGTCCACCGGGCCGAAGTAGGCGTTCACGTACGACTCGCGCAGATCCAAGAACAGGTCCTTCGTGCTCAGCTGCTGGCCGTAGCGCACGCGAAAGTCTGCGAACGCGCTGCCCCAAGTGCCCTTCTTGGCCGTCGCCTGCAGGCTGAGCTCGCCGTAGGCAGCGTTGATGCCCACCTGGCCGGTGCCGGGGATGACGCCGACGAACACGTCGCCGCGCGTGTACCCACCGATGTCGAGGGAGAAGCCGTCCTCGCCGCCCGTGGACACGGTGGCCGACTCCGCGGAGCTGCTCTCGAACAGGCTCCCGCCTTCGGCGACGACTGCGCCTCCGGCCTCGCTGGATCCATCGGCAGTGGCTTCTGTCGTGCCGGCCTCCGCGCTGGTGTCCTCGGTCGGCGCTTCTGCGTCGGTCGTGTCCTCGGCTGCGTCAGCAGGAGCTTCGGCGCTCGCAGCGGCTTCGGCTTCGGCTTCGGCGGCGGGCTCCGGTTCCTCCTGCGCAGAGAGAGGGCTCACCCAGAGGCTGGCGGAAAGGTAAGTGCAGGTGGCCAGGGCAGCGAAATGAAGCTGCGCCAGCCGCACCCGCGGTGCGGTTGGGATAGAAATCGACTCTGTCACTGGATGCCTGACGCTACTGGCTGGGACAGCCGAGGTTTCCGAGGAGTTGGGCTTACTTTGGAGCTGCCGTCCACTCACCAGTGAGCTGCACGGCCGAGAATCCTGCCGCGGCGCTGCCCAAGACGATCTTGTCGCCGGGTCGCACGTCGCGCTCGAGGAGCAATTGATGATAGGTCACGGCCACGCTGGCGCTCGCCGTGTTGCCGTAGAGGCGGTGGGTGTAGATGCCGCGCTCTGGATTCGCACCGATGTCTTCGAGGATCTTGCGCACCATGATCTCGCTCGGCTGGTGGAAGACGTAGTGGTCGATGTCCTTCGAGGTCAGGCCGAGGGAGTCGAGATTCCGCTTCATCACCGGAGGAATCAGCTGGCCGAGGCGCATCAGCTCGACCGAAGAGGACGAGAAAGTCCCGCCGATGGGGACCTGGCACAGCTCCCAATGGTTCGGCTCGGTATAGGTCTCCAGGCCGAGCACGCGCAGGCTACCGCGTGCGAACGGCTCTCTGCGCAGTAGCACGCAGGCGGCTGCATTGCCGACGGTCAAGCCGGCCGACTTGGTGCGCAGCTCGCGCACGCTCTGGATGTCGTAGCTCAGGTAGTCGTACGTGAGCTCGGCCGTGCACACGAGCGCGGTTCGGTAGTTGGGGTGGAGCGTCATGTACGCTGCGGCAGCGTGCAGCGCTTCGAGGTGACCCACGCAGGCTTCGGTCACGTCGAAGGCGTGCGTGCGCTTGATCCCCAGATTGGCGCAAATCTCCATCGCCGTAGCGGGCTCGAAATACTGGCGCGGGATGGCCCCGCAGATCACCAGGTCGACATCGTCCAAGCTGGCGTCGTTTTCTGCGAGGCAGCGCTTGGCGGCACGGGACGCGTAGTCGGCGACACGGGCATCGAGGCTCGGATCCAGGTAGCGCGTTTCGGTGCTGCACAAGGCAAACACCTTCTCGATGCCGGACTCGATCGCCGGCCACTCGTCAGCCGGACCACGGTACTTCGCTCGCACGCGCCGAATGATCTCGGCGTTGTCGACCCGCACGTCGGGAAAGACGACGCCGGGTTTTGAAACGTAGAGGGGCGGAAGGTTCAATGTGCCTCAATTTTGCATGACGAGCGGCCGGGTTTCAAAACCCAGCCGCGGAGAGTTTGGGCGCCGGGCACGCACGCTCCTGTGGGGGAGCAGGCGTGGCCAGCTTACCTGTCGGTGGCGTGGATCTGGGAGCCGGCCCGACGCGCCGGCAGGTCGGCCGTGGGCCTTGCGCTTTCGGGCCGTGCACTCACGGGCAGGGCTGGAGCCGGGTGACGTACCACGGGGTCGGGTTGACGCAGGTGGTGCAGACGAGGGCCAGGAGCCACTGATCGGTGCTGCCGGCTGGGATGCCTGTGAATGGGGCGCCTGCCGGATCGGCGACGCCGTTCTCTCCAGCCAAGGTCAAGGTGCTCAGGTTCTTGTTGCTGCCTGCGGAGACCTCGCCTCGCCACAGGTCCTCGGCGATGAGCTCGATGTCGAGGAACTGCGCGTTCAGGTCGACATCGGGCAGGTAGCGACCCACCAAGACCTCGGTGATCTGATTGTTGACGAACACGCCACCGAACGAGTTGAGCGTGATGGTGGAGAACCAGTCGACTAGGACGTCAGCCTGTCCCGCGGCGATCTGCGTGGGGGTCAGCGTGTCCAGGTCGGCATTCCAGTCCAGGGTGGTCGAGGTGTCGGTGATCGACACCGTGGTCGAAGGTGCGCCCTCCTCCAACTTGAACGCCTGGAGCATTTGAACGTCGCGGCCCAGCGTACTCGGGTGTGCCTGCGCCATCAGCGTGTAGGAGTAGCCGTTCGCCGGGTTCAAGAAGTCCATGAGCTCCTCTTCGGTCGGCGCGGCGCCGAACACGGTGAACGAGGTCATCGGTGCAGAGGTAGCGCCGCCCGCGGTCGAAAACTGCATCGAGACGATCGCGTGGGACTCGAGCGAGGGGTCGTCGGCATTGATCATGGCGGCCACCTCGGTGGTGGGGATCTCCCAGACCACGAGCACGGCGGCCTTCATCCCGCCCTGGAACGAGAGGTCGTGGCCGAGGAAGTCCTGCGTGAGCATGCTCCAATCCATGGTCAGCGCCGTGTTGGACGGAGGCACCGAGACCTCGGGCAGCGCAATGGTGCTGGAGAACGTCATGTTGTTCGGTTCGTCGGCAAAGACGCGGAACGGCATGTCTCCCGATCCACAGACGCTCGCCGTCGTCCCAACGGTACCGCCCGACCCCGTCGTCCCGCCCGAAGTCGGAGCGGTGCCACCCGACGAGGTCGCGCCGCCGGTACCAGAGCCATCCACCACCGTCCCGCCGGTTCCGTCCATTGGAATCGGGTCGTCGCAGGCGACGAAGGTGGAAGCGCTGAGCGCGGTCAGGGCAAGGATGATGCGATGAGGAAGGTAGGGCACGATGAGTACTTTCGGGGATGGGCTGGGCGGATGCACCTGGCCGAAGCGTGAGGTCCAGCTGAAGGTCTTTTACTGTATTCTGCCGCTCGGCCAGGGTCAAAAATGCCCTCGGTCCAAGCGGCGCTTCGCGCAGGCGTAGCAAGCGAGAGCGCACTCTGCGAGCGGAGAAGACGTCCGCGTGCGCTGGCGATTCGCGAGGTCGCGGCGGAGCCGGCGCTCGGGGGCCGGGGCTCGCTGCCTGCCCGGTCGGGGCTCGGGTACTCGTCGAGGTCGGAGGGAATTGTCCGCTCTCTTTGCATGAGGGCGCACGCGACGACGCATCCGTGCGATCGTCATGCAGACATTTGAACCAATTCGACTCGGACGTGGACCGACGAGGCGCTGAGGGCGGGTTCAGAGCCTAGAAATGTGAGCCACATTCGGGCCCTGGCCGGCGGCGGAATTCGGCATGGAAGCGGAACCCCACCCTACTTTTTGTCTGCTCGGCGGCTATGCTCCGCTCGCGCCTCGGCGTCGTCTTCGTACTTGCGGTTCGTATTGCCGGCCTGCCCCGGCCGCCCTTGCCGCAGACTGGTATGCTCGTGAGTCTCCGCCCTTCGATTCGCCTCCTCATCGTCGTCCTCCTCCTCATCTTCCCGAGCGCAGCGCAGGCACAAGGGTACTTCGCTGGGTCCAAGGGCGCGCGCGTCGCTGGACGCGCAGGCGCCTTCGTCGCCAAGGCGGACGACCTCTCTGCGGTCGAGCTCAACCCAGCGGGTCTTGCGCGCATGCCCGGCTGGACCATGCAGCTCAGCAACCGGTTCTCCTACAACTCGGTGAGCTACCACCGAGATCCGACGGTGGACGTCGGCTCCCCTGGCGATCCGACCGTGAGCTTCGATCCGGTGCAGAATGGCACGCCTTTGCAGGCCTTGGATCCGCTCCTCGGCGTCGCATTCGGCATCAAAGATTTCGGCTTTGCGCTGAGCGCGTACGCGCCGCCGGGCATCGCACGTCTTTCATTTCCGGTGGATGGTGGCCAGCGCTACATGATGGTTGCGCGTGATGCAGAGATCCTCACGTACACTGCGAGCGCGTCGTGGAAGTACAAGGATCTTTTTGGCCTTGGGGCCACCGCGCAGTGGGTGCACGTGCCCAAGCTCGAGTACTCGCTGGTGGTCGACGGCTTTCCCGGGGCGACCATCGAGCCCGTGGCGAGTCAGTTCGACATGCTCTCCACCGTCTCCGGCTCCGATCCATTCACCCTGACCGCGGTGGTTGGCGGCTGGATCAAGCCGTGGCCCTTTCTCGAGTTCGGCCTCTCCGGTCAGGTGGTGCCGGCCCTCATCCAGGCGAGCGGCCGCTTGAACATCAACCCGCTCAACTTCCCCGGCGGTCGGGTGGATCTCGAGAAGGGTGGCGTTCCGGACGACAGCGTCACGCTGCAATTGCCCTTGCCGATGTACGCGCGTTTCGCGGCACGTTACATCGGCGAGGTGTTCGACGTCGAGCTCGACGCGAGCTACCAGACGTGGTCGCGCGTGGACAGCTTCCTCCTGGCGACGGGAGGCATGACCGGCACCCTCTTCGACGGCATGGGCTACGAGATCGACACCATCAACGTCAACGATGTGGTGATCGAGAAGCGCTGGAAAGACAGCTTCACGCTGGCACTCGGCAGTGACGTGCGCGTGATCGAGGACAAGCTGACCGTGCGTGGCGGCTTCGGCTACGAGTCGGCGGTGGCGCCCCGCGCCTATTCGCACGTCGATTTCTCCACGGGCCACCACGTCAACGGCGCCGTCGGCGCCTCGATGTACTTCGGCAAGCTCGAGGTGGCCCTGGCCTACGGCTTGCGTTACCAAGTCCCGGTCTCCGTCACCGAGGCCGAGGGCCAGGTCCGGCAGGAGCGCCCTTCGGCCATCGACGACCCCGCCGACCCCACCGACGACCCTCCCGTGGTCAACGCCGGTAGGTACTGGGCGTCATCGCACTTCATCTCTCTGGACTTCCTGCTGCGCCTGCCATGAAGACCATGCGCGTCCCCCATTCCACCGCCGGGAAGATCCCCGGTTTTCCCACGTAGGACAGGGGCCTCCCCTGCTCCCGACCCAGGAGACGATTCATCATGAACAGCACCTACATTTCCCGCCGCATTGCTACATTCGCCCTCGCGACTGCCTTGGGACTCAGCCTGACGGGCGCGCCGCTCGTCGCCAGCGCTGGCCCCACCCCCAAGGAGATCATGGACAAGGTGGCGTTGAACCTGAAGCTCGATGGGTCCGAAGCCGTCGTGAAGATGACGATCGTCGAGAAGAACGGCACGGCGCGCACCAACAAACTGTCGATGGCGACCAAGCTCTACGACGGTGGCAAGACCGAGAAGCGCATCTACCGCTTTCTCGAGCCTGCAGACGTGAAGGGCACGGGCGTCCTGGTCTTCGACTACGAGGCCAAGGCCGACGACCTCTGGATCTTCATGCCAGCCCTGCGCAAGACGCGGCGCATCGTCTCCTCGGATCGCGGGAAGGCCTTCATGGGCAGCGAGTTCTCTTTCGCAGACCTGACCATCCCCGATCTCAGCAGCTATAACGCTGCGTTGGTCAAGGAGGAGTCGGCTGGCGGTGAGGCTTGCTACGTCGTCGACGTCACTCCCAAGGATGCTGCGGTCGGCAAGGAAGAGGGCTACTCGAAGAAGACCTACTGGGTCAGCAAGACCACGTTCGCTGTGCGCAAGGGCATCTTCTACGACATGGCTGGTGCCAAGCTGAAGGAGCTCTCCACGTCCGACATCAAGCTCCTCGATGCCGCCAAGAAGCGCCACCGCGCCATGAAGATGGAGATGGTGAACGTGCAGAACGGCCGCAAGTCCGTGTTTCAGACGGAGCAGATCGCCTTCACGCCCAACACCAAGGACGAGTACTTCACGACCCCGTACCTCGAGCGGCCGTGATCTTGGGCGGGCGAGTCAGCCGCCGACGCCGGCTGACTCGGACCCCTTGACGGCGAGTGGGGGCAGGAAGGTCTCGTAGAGGAACGCGCAGTCGCGCCTGATCTGCTCTTCGGTCAGACCGTACTTGGTGAGGTCGTACTTGTGCTCGGACTTGTACGAGCGCTGCTTCTGGCCGATGGTGCTCACCTCGGCCCTGAGCTCGGGCGTCATGGGGTGCCCCAAGAAGGCGCACATCTCGTCCACGACGGTCTCGAAGTCGGCCATCATGCGGTCGTAGCGCACGAAATAGACGCGGCTCTTGTCGATGCGACCGTGGGTCCAGTCGTCGTGAAAGCGCTCCAAGATCTTGATTTGGCCGTTGTACAGCCGGTCGAGGTAGCGGCGACGGATCGCCTCCGGCTTCGACCAGAAGCCGAACGCCCGATCGAGTGGGCCGGTCACCAGGCTCATCGTGCTCGGGATGATGTCGATCGGGTCCCGCACCATGTAGAGAATGCGCGCTTCGGGGAAGCGGGCCAGGAACTGGGGCAGGCGGGTCGACAGCGTGAACAGCTTGGCCACGTTGCGGTCGCCCCCGTGCTTGACCAGGCTGCGCGCCCACAGCTTGTCGAGCCAGTCGAAGTCGCGCTGCGACGTGTCGCGCACGCGCGGATCGAAGTCGTCCAGCAGGTCTTCCTCGTCGAAGGCGAGGAAGAAGCCGTACAGGAAGAAGCCGTCGAGGTAGCGGAAGAGCAAGGCCACGTCGTCGGTCTCGACCGAGGTCAGGCTGGTCTCGTGGGCGGCCGTGGAGTGGTACTTGGCCGGACTGAGTCGCTCGAGCAAGGGCAAAATCGGCTTCAAAATCGCCTGCAGCAGGAGGGACGGGTAGAGCATCAAGAAGAGCTCCATGCCGGCTCCGAAGCCGGCGTCCGACAGGAAGCGCTGCAGGAAGGTGGTGCCGGTGCGCGGGTTGCCGACCAGGACGATGGGGCGCGTTGCTTTTTTCCCCCACAGGCGAGGGAAGAAAATCCAGTCGAGCGTCATAAACATCCACACCAAGAGGCGCAGGGCGAGGAAGAGCAGACCGAGCGGAAGCGGAGCCAGGCCGAGGCCGTGGACCTTGCGCATCACCCGGTAGATCCTGCGCATTCGTTGAAATGTGGTGTTCATGTTGGCTGTCTGGGAAAAAGTGCCACGAAATAGGGCTTTGACGGGCGAGATGTCCCGCGCGATCTCGACAGCGCCGGGTACCCCGAACCGGCGGCGCCAAGCAACAACTTCCGCTCGGGACTGCGGCGATTTCAGTCTGATTCCGAAATTCCGCCCGCGCGCCCGACACATTTCTGAGCCATTTTTCGCGTCTTTTGCCAGCCCTCTTCGCCGAGGCACGCCTCCACTTTCACCTGCTGGCGCGTGGTGAGCGTTCTCACTTCGTGCTTCTATTTCGAGGTCATCATGAGTCTGCCCAATCCCCAAACAGCACCCTCCACTCGCCGCCGTTTCGGCGCGTTTTCGCTCCTCGTCGGTCTCGCGCTCACGCTCACGACCGTCGCTTTCGCCGAGGCTGTGCCCTCACTCGGCGAGCTGGCCAACGGGCCATTTTCCCACATGCGCATGCTGCTGGAGAAGACGGTGCTGAAGGTGGACGTGGCCAAGATCGAGGTCGCCGTCGACAAGCCCACTCAGGAGAAGCTCGCTGCCGTAGCCGCGGGGAAGCCGTTCTCGCCCGGGCTGGAGAGTGAGCTGGCCAAGATCGTCCTCAAAGCGGACGAGGCGATCATCCAGATGCAGTTCGTGCGCGATGTATCGCTCGGTCAGTGGATCGACGGCGTGCGCGAGAGCTTGGACAAGGCCGTCGCCGCCGGCCTGCTTTCCCCGGCACTGAAGAAGCAGGTCAGCGACGGCTTGCCCAATTGGTTCAAGGCGGCCGAAGCGCGAGGGCTCAAGGTCGGTGATCGCATCATCTATCGCGTCAGGGCGAACTCCCTGCGCAGCATGATCGTGCAGAACGACGGCAAGGTCGTCGTCGATCGGACTGACGAAGGCGCCGACAAGGGGGACATGGCTCTCGCCTCGTACTTCGCCCCGGGGACCGACTACCGGACGCTGCTCCTGCAGTCGCTCAAGTAAGCAGGGCCAGTCGCTCGAGTAAGCAGCTGGGGAAGCAGGGCCGGGGAAACACCCCGGAAAAAAATTCCGGAAAACTCTCCGGAAAACTCTCCGGAAGAAGCAGTCCAGCAGCTGCCACGCCGCGCCGCGCGTTCACCTGACGCCGGCGCGGTTTCGCGTTATGCCGGGTCCGAGTCTTCCCATGCTTACTCGATCCAGCAGCCTCTGGCTGCTCAGCTTGTCTTTGGCCTCACTCACGGACCTGGCCTGCGGCACGCCCGGTAACGGCGCCGGCGTCGGTGGCTCGAGTGGTGGCGCGCCGCCAGGCGTCGGCTCGAGTGCAGCAGTTGGGGGAGCTGCGACCGGCGGCAGCCCCCCGGTCAGTGGCGGCACGACGGGGACGGGCGCGGTGCCAGGGGGCGTCGGTGGCGTAGCCGGCTCGGTCGAGGGGAGCGGCGGAGCCCCGCCCAGCACGCGGCTGCCAGGAACGGATGGCTACGACTGCACGCCCGCCAGCGGAACGATGCCAGCGCTCGCGCTCACTCCGATCGTGGAGGGCTTGGAATTCCCGAGCCTCGTCGTTCATGCACCCAATGACCAGCGGCTGTTCATCGTTCAGCAGGGCGGAGTGATTCGCGTGTACGAGTACGGAGCGCTTGCTGCCGAGCCGTTTCTCGACATCTCGGCGAAGGTCGCCAGCGCTGCGGACGACTACGGCGTGGATCACGGCGATCGCGGCCTGAACGGACTGGCCTTCCACCCCGACTTCGCGACGACCGGCCTCTTCTACGTGCACTACAACGCGATGAACCCGGACTCGCCGTACGAAACCGGGACCACCGTCATCGCCGAGTACCAGGTCGATCCCGGCAATCGGAATCTCGCCGACGAGTTCAGCGAGCACGTCCTTCTCACCATCGCGCAGCCCAACGTCGATCACAACGGCGGCACGATCGCCTTTGGGCTCGACCGCAACCTCTACATTGCCATGGGCGACGGCGACGGAGGCCGCGGGGCCGAGATCGATCCGGGACAGACGGGCCAGAATCCGGGTGACCTACTGGGCTCGGTGCTTCGCATCGGCGTCGCGCCGACCGCTGGGCAGCCCTACTCCATTCCAGTCGGGAATCTGAAGGACACGAACGCGCTGGCAGCTCCCGAGGTCTGGAACTTCGGCTTGCGCAATCCCTTCCGCGTGAATTTCGACGCGTGCACGAGCGCTCTCTACCTGGGAGACGTCGGGTTCGAGACGACGGAGGAGATCGACGTCGAGCCGCCCTTGCAAGTGGGGAGAAACTACGGCTGGCCGATCCTGGAGGGCAGCACTTGCGTCACGGAAGGCTGCGATACGACTGGCCTCGTGGCCCCGGTGCTCACCTACGATCATCCGGGGCTCAGTCCCGAGAACCCCGGCACCGTGATCGGTGGCGCGGTGTATCGCGGCAGTGCCATCCCGGCGCTGCGCGGAACGTACTTCTATGCGGACCACTACCTGCCGTATCCCGACCACGAGATCTGGGCCACGGTGATCGATCCAGCTCTGGGCACGGCCACGACTCCCCTTGCGCTGACGGCCGATCTGAATCCAGCCGAAAGCGATCTGGGCATCACCTCCATCCAGAACGGCCCCGACGGCGAGCTCTATTTCACTGCTTACGTCGCGGGTGCGGTTTTTCGGCTGGATCCTGAATGATCGTTCACCGACGTCCGATGTGAGTTCACCGGATCGTCCTTGCTGGACCCGACCTCTGGCGTAGCATCGGACGCCGTGGAGCAGCCTCCCATCGCTTCTGATCCCGGCTCGCAGGGCGCTCGCGCACCGCAGCGCAGCGTGCTTTCGGCGCGCGCCCTGCACAAGAGCTACGAGATGGGCGAAGTCCTGGTGCACGCGCTCCGCGGCGTGGACTTCGACCTGTATCGCGGCGAGCTCTTGGTCTTGCTCGGCGCCTCCGGTAGCGGCAAGTCCACGCTGCTCAACATCGTTGGCGGGCTCGACGTGCCCAGCTCGGGCAGCATCGCCTACGAGAATACCGACTTGAGTCGGGCATCGGACGCCGAGCTCACGGAATACCGCCGGCGTCACGTCGGCTTCGTTTTCCAGTTCTACAACCTGATTCCCAGTCTCACTGCGGCGGAGAACGTGGACCTGGTCACGGACATCGCGGAGGACAGCTTGCCGGCGCGTGATGCGCTGGCGTTGGTCGGCCTGGCCGAACGCGCCGATCACTTTCCAGCTCAGCTCTCTGGCGGCGAGCAGCAGAGGGTCGCCATCGCGCGGGCCATTGCCAAAAAGCCGCATCTTCTGCTGTGTGACGAGCCGACGGGTGCGCTCGACTACCGCACCGGAGTCGCCGTGCTGGAGGTGATCGAGAACATCAACAGGCAGCTCGGCACGTCGACGGCCCTCATCACCCACAATGCGCCCGTGGCCCAGATGGCCGACCGGGTGATTACCCTCGCCGACGGCCTGATCGTCGGCGACCGAGCGAATGCAGAGCGCAAGGGCCCGCGGGAGATCGCCTGGTGAAGCCGCTGAACCGCAAGCTATTTCGGGATCTGGCTGGCATTCGCGGCCAGGTGATCACGATCGCGCTGGTCGTCGCCTGCGGAATCGCGAGCTACATCACCATGCGCACGGCCTACGAGTCGCTGCTCCTGGCGCGCGACCGCTACTACGAAGAGCACCGCTTTTCTGATGCTTTCGTAGCCCTCGAGCGCGCTCCCGCCGCCGTGCACGCACGCCTGGAGACCATCCCCGGCGTGGCCGAAGTCGAAACCAGAATCGTGGAGACGGCACTAGTGCCCTTGCCGAAGCTGACCCGTCCGGCGAGCGGGGCCGTGGTCGGCGCCCCGCGCGGCGAGAGCTCGCAGCAGAATCGGATCTTCATTCAGGAGGGGCGAAGCCTCGATCCGAACCATGCGGACGAGGCGCTGGTGATTGAGGGCTTCGCCAAGGCGCATCGCCTTCGTCCTGGCGACGACATTGACGTGGTCTTGAACGGAAAGCTGAGGCCGCTGCGCATCGTCGGCATCGCGCTGTCGCCCGAGTACGTCATGACCATCGCGCCCGGTCAGATGACCTACGATCCTTCGCTGTCGCCGGTCCTATGGGTGAATCAGAGCGCTCTCGAGGCCGCTTTTCGCATGGAAGGTGCCTTCAACAGCGCGACCTTTCGCCTCGCGCGGGATGCGAACCGGGTCGCCGTTCTCGCCCGTATCGATGCAGAGCTCGCTCGCTACGGTGGCCTCGGAGCAATTGGGCGCGACAAGCAGATCTCGAACTTCATGCTGACCGGCGAGATGACGCAACTTGCGGCAATGGCCGGCTTCGTGCCTTACCTGTTTCTCTCCGTGGCGGCGCTCCTGGTCAACGTGGTCCTGTCGCGGCTCGTGCAGCTGGAACGTGGTGTCATCGCCACGCTGAAGGCCCTCGGCTACCGAGACCTCGCGATCGGACTCTACTACTTCAAGCTGGTGTCGATCATCGTGGTCTTCGGCGTCGCTCTGGGGGTCGGCTTCGGCGCATGGGCTGGTCGCGCGATGATGGGACTCTACACCAGCCAGTTCTTTCGCTTCCCGAAAGCCGAGTACCACCTGGCCCCCAGCGCCATCGCTTTCGCCGTGGCGGTCAGCCTGATTTCGGCCCTGATCGGCGCCTGGATTTCGGTGAGAGGCATCGCCAGCATGCCTCCCGCCGAGGCAATGCAACCCCCCGCACCCACCAAGTATCGACGGTCGCTGCTCGAGCGGGTCGGTCTGTGGAACTGGCTCGGGCCAGTGCAGCGCATGATCTGGCGAGAAGTGACGCGCCGCCCCGTGCGCTTGCTCCTTTCGGCGCTCGGCATCTCGGCGTCCATCGGCATCGTCGTCGTGGCGAGGTCGATGTGGGACTCGATGAGCTACCTGATCGACGTCCAGTTCCAGCGCTCCATGCGTGAGGACTTGAACGTGACCTTCATTCGGCCTGTCTCCTCGGACGTCCTGTCCAGTTTGCGCCACTTGCCAGGCGTTCACTACGTCGAGGGCCTGCGCAACGTGCCGGTGCGCATGAAGGCCGGGCATCGGCGTCGGGACAGCGTGCTCGTGGGCTACCCGGAGGGCACGCGCCTGCGCTTCCTGCTCGATCGGGATGCGCGGCCCTTCCCGGTGCCGGAGGCCGGTGTGCTGCTCACCAGTAAGCTAGCGGAAGTATTGGGAGTGCAGGCAGGCGACGAGCTTTCGCTCGAGCTCCGCGAAGGCTCGTTTCGTACCGAAACGGTCACCGTCGCGGGCACGGTCGACGAGCCGTTCGGCATGCAGGGCCACATGACCGAGGCCACGCTGGCGCGCCTGGTGCGCGACTCCGGAGCGTACAGCACTGCGCTCATGGCCGTCGATCCGCTGAGCCTCGAGGGCATCGAGCGTCGCCTGAAAACCATGCCTGCCGTCGCCAGCGTTTCCAGCCCCAGGGACTTCAAGCGGCAGTTCGACGAGCAAAGCGCCGCCGTCGTCAACATGTTCACGTTCATCATGATGGCCTTCGCCTGCGTGATCGCCGTCGGCGTCGTCTACAACAACGCTCGGGTCTCGCTCTCTCAGCGCACGCGGGACCTCGGCAGTCTGCGTGTGCTCGGCTTTTCGCGTCGCGAGATTGCGAGCATCTTGTTTGGCGAGCAGGCAATTCAGGTCGTGCTTTCGGTACCGCCAGGACTGCTCTTGGGCCGCTGGATGGCCGAAGCCATGTTTGCCGGTGCCGACCCGGAAACGTACCGCATGCCCGTCGTAGTGACCGTCCCCACCTACGTGTTCGCGGTTCTGGTCGCCACGTTTGCAGCCGTCGTGAGTGCGCTGCTCTTGCGGCGCAAGTTGAATCAGTTGGACTTGATCGGTGTACTGAAGACTCGGGAGTGAACATGGAACAGGCGCAAGCTCCGGTGAACGTCCGGCGCAAGAAAAATCCGTGGCCGAAGAGGGTCGTCCTCGCGGTCCTGCTCGCAGCGCTGGTCGCAGGTGTCGTGGTGGCGATGAAGCCCAAGCCGCTCGACGTGGAGGTGGCCAGTGCCCGTCGCGGACCCCTAGTCGTGACCGTCAACGAGGACGGCATCACCCGCGTGACGGATCGATTCGTCGTCTCCGCACCACTGGCCGGGAACTTGGCGCGCATCGAGCTGCACGCTGGGGACTCGGTCAAGCAGGGCGACGTGATTGCGCGCATTCTGCCGCTGAAAGCGCCCCTTCTGGACGCTCGCACGAAGAGCGAGTCCGAGGCTCGGGTCAGCGCCGCGGCGGCCGGAGTGGCTCAGGCCAAAGCACAGATCGATCGGGCGCGCGTGGCCAAAGACTATGCCGTCGAAGAAAGTGCCAACGCGCGCAAGCTCGAGCAAACGGGGACGCTCAGTCGTCAAGCTCTGGACCGAGCGCTGGTCGACGAGCGCTCGCGCACGGCAGAGTTGGCTTCGTCCGAGTTTGCCGCTCGGGTGGCCGAGCATGAGCTGACCATGGCACGCGCCGCTCTGGGGCGCTTGGGCACGGGTGAAGGAGGCGATCAGTTCGAAGTGACGAGCCCCGTTTCTGGGCGCGTGCTTCGCGTCGTGCAGCAAAGCGAAGGTGTGGTGCAGGCGGGAACGAATCTACTCGAGGTCGGTGATCCTGCCGCGCTCGAGGTCGCAGTCGACGTTCTCACCAGCGACGCGGTCAGCGTCTTGCCGGGCGCACGGGTGACGCTCGACGAATGGGGCGGACAGCCAATTTCCGCGACCGTACGCATGATCGAGCCTTCGGCCTTCACGCGTCTTTCGGCGCTCGGAGTCGAGGAGCAACGGGTGAACGCAGTGATGGACGTGGTCAGTCCTTACGAGGCCTGGAAGACGCTGGGCGATGGGTACCGGGTGGCTGCGCACATCGAGGTCTACCGAAACGAGGATGCGCTGATGATCCCTTGGAGCGCGCTCTTCCGGCGTGGGCAGTCGTGGGCCAGCTTCGTCGTGCATGACGGAGCGGCGCGGGTGCGCACGCTGCGCATCGGGCGGCGCAGTGAGCTCGATGCGGAGGTGCTGGAGGGGCTGGAAGCAGGGGCGCAGGTGATCCTCCATCCGAGCGAACGCATCGTCGATGGCACGCTGGTTGCCGCACGCCCTGCGGGGCAGTCAGCCGGGCCCTGAGCTGGCGCTACGCGCGCGGGAGTCCTGCCACAGCAAGCGAGGCAGGTACCAGGCATCCTTGGCGTAGCGACGCAGCAAGCGGCCGGGATCGCCGAGCAGCCGAAAAACCCATTCGAGGCCGATCAGCTGCATCCAGCGCGGGGCGCGCGCCACCGTTCCAGCCAGAAAATCGATGGTGGCGCCAACGCAGAGCAGGACCATGCCCGGCAAGCGCTCCGCGTGGGCATGCGCCCAGAGTTCCTGCTTCGGAGCGCCCAGGCCGAGCAGGACGAGCTGCGCCCGACTGTCGGTCATCGCTCCCACGATGCGATCCGACCAAGTCTCGTCGTGCTCGAAGCCCCGCGGTGGGCTCAGCCGGCCGACGACCGAAAGAGCCGGGTACCGCTCTTCGACGGTCCGCTGCGCAGCCGCGGACGCTTCCTCCGTGCCGCCAAGCAAGAATACTCGCGTGGCAGCTGGAGCCTCGGCCAGAACGCGCGGCGTCAGGTCGCTCCCTGCCACGCGCGCCGGGAGCGCAACGCTGCCAAGCCTCGAGGCCCAGACCAACGGCATGCCGTCGGCGAGCACCAGTGCCGCAGCCGCGTAGACCTCGCGCAAGGCCTGGTTTTCCTGCAGCTGCACCGCGTGGTCGAGATTCGGCGTGACCACGATGCGCGCCTTCTGCTGGGGCGCCTGCGCTGACTCGCGCAGGAAGCCGAGCACCGCGGCAACAGCCTGGTCCATGGTCAGGACGTCGACCAAGACGCCAAGCGTCCGCGTTCTGTTCGGCCGCATACGGTACTAGAGCACTCCCACCGTTTCGCGGAGGCGCTGGAGGTAGTGCGGCGCTGGGCCCAAGATGCTCTCGCTCTTGCTGATGTCGAGCACGCTGTAGCCCGGTCGTCGAGCTGGACGCGGAAACTCGGCCGTCGTGCACGGGTGCACCTGGCAACTCGCACCCAAGGCCTCCTTGATGGCCAGGCTGAGGCCGTACCAAGTGCATTCCCCTTCGTCGGTTACGTGAAAGGTGCCGCGCTCACCGCGATCCAAGAGCGCGAGCGAGCGCTCCGCCAGCGTGCGGACGTGCGTCGGCCGACCCCGCTGGTCGTCGACCACCCTGACCTCGGATTTCTCTCGCAGGAGCTTTACCATCGTGCGCACGAAGTTTTGGCCCCAGGCTGCATAGACCCAGCTGGTGCGCACGAGCAGGTACTCCGCGCCGCTCGTTTCGAGCAGGTCCTCGCCGCTCGCTTTCGTGCGGCCGTAGGCGCCGATCGGGGCGCGCGGGTGGTCGATGGCGTACGGGGTGCTCGCGGTCCCGTCGAAGACGTAGTCGGTGCTGAAGTGCAGGAGCGGTATACCTGCGGTGCGACACAGGGCCCCGAGCTTGCCCACGGCCTCGGCGTTGATCTTGTGAGCGAGGTCCTCTTCGGCCTCGGCAGCGTCGACGGCAGTGAAGGCAGCGCAGTTGATCACGGCGCGGGCTCCACGCAGGGGGAGCATGAGGTGGTCCGGACGCGACAGATCGCAGTCCGCTTGGTCCATGGCGATGAACTCTTCGCCACGCCCCTGCAAGAGGTCGAGGAACATGGTGCCCAGTTGACCAGAGGAGCCGAGGACGACGAGCCTGCTCACGGGGCGCCCCCGAGCCGCTCGCGCGGAACGTCACGCAAAAGAAGCCCCGCGCGGTCCTTGGCGGAGAGATCGGGCTCGCTGATGGGCCAGGGGATGCCCAGATCGGGGTCGTCGAAGCGAATGCTGAGCTCCGCCTCCGGATGGTACACCTCGGTGACCTTGTAATGAACGTGCGCGGTCTCGCTGGTCACGCAGAAGCCATGCGCGAAGCCGGGCGGCACGAAGATCTGCAGGTGGTTCTCTTCGGACAGCTCCGCACTCACCCAGCGGCCGAACGTGGGCGATCCCAAACGCACGTCGACGGCAACGTCGAAGATGGATCCGGTGACGGCCATGACCAGCTTGCCCTGGGCAAACGGCTCCTGGAGATGCAAGCCGCGTAGGGTTCCACGGCGCGAGAAGGACAGGTTGTCCTGCACGAAGCGCATGCCGAGCGGATGATCCGGCAAGGACTTGGGCGAGTGTGTCTCGAGGAAATAGCCCCGAGCGTCGCCGAACACCCGCGGCGCGAGCAGGAGCACGTCTGGAATGGCCAGGGGCGTGATCTGGCTCATTTGCTCCCCTCTGCTCCCGGTGGCGGACCATCCAGCAGGGACACCAGGTAACGGGCGTAGCTGGTCTTGCCGAGCGCCGCGATGTTCTCGCGCAGCTTCACCTCGTCGATCCAGCCCTGGGCGTAGGCAATCTCCTCGGGGCAAGCGATGCGCAGCCCCTGCCGTTCTTGCACTGTCTGCACGAACTGCGCAGCCTGGAGCATGGCGTCCGGCGAGCCGGTGTCGAGCCAGGCAACGCCGCGACCGAGGCGCTCGAGAGTCAGCGAGCCGTCCTCCAGGTAGAGGCGGTTGAGGTCGGTGATCTCGAGCTCGCCGCGCGGCGAAGGACGAAGGCTCTTGGCGAAATCCACCACGCGGTCGTCGTAGAAGTAGAGGCCGGTGACGGCGAAGTTGCTCTTGGGCTGCTTGGGCTTCTCCTCCAGGCTGATGACGCGTCCGTCGGCGCCGAACTCCGCCACGCCGTAGTCCTGGGGCGTCGCCGTGTGGTAGCCGAAAATGCGCGCTCCGCTGGTGATTCTTGCTGCATCTCGCAGCGTGCCCTGCAAGCCGTGGCCGAAGAAAATGTTGTCCCCCAAGACCAGCGCACAGGGCTGCTTGGCGATGAACTCTTCGCCCAGGAGAAACGCCTGTGCGAGGCCATCCGGTGAGGGCTGTACCGTTTGACTGATGTTCATTCCCCACTGCGAACCATCCCCAAGAAGGGCGTGGAACGCAGAGCGGTCGTGGGGGGTGGTGATCACCAGCACATCGCGAATCCCGGCCAGCATCAGGGTGCTGAGCGGGTAGTACAGCATGGGCTTGTCGTAGACCGGTGCCAGCTGCTTGCTGACGGCCTTGGTGATGGGGAACAGGCGGGTGCCGGTTCCACCTGCCAAGATGATTCCTTTCACGAGCCGGTCCTTTCCGAGTAGTTCATCTCGAGCCACTTCTTGTATTCGCCGCTCGTGATGGACGCCACCCAATCCTGGTGCGACAGGTACCAGTCGACCGTGCGCGCGAGGCCGCTTTCCGGGGTTTCCGTTGGGGACCAACCGCACTCGCGCTTGATCTTGTCCGCGTCGATTGCGTACCGGTGATCGTGTCCTGGTCGATCCTTGACGAAGGTGATCAGGCGCAAGAGCTCCTCATCGGCGCGGCCGGTTGCCCGTGCGACGCTGCGACAGAGTCTCTCGACCAGCGCCAGGTTGGTCGACTCGTTGTTGCCACCGACGTTGTAGGTCTCACCGTCGCGGCCACGTTCGATCACGGCCCAGATGGCGCTCACGTGGTCGGAGACGTAGAGCCAGTCGCGCACGTTGTCGCCTTTGCCGTAGACGGGCAACGGTAGCCCCGCGAGGGCATTCCTGATCATGAGCGGGATCAGCTTTTCCGGGAACTGAAAGGGCCCGTAGTTGTTCGAGCAGTTCGTGACTCGCGTGCGCAGGCCGTAGGTGCGGTGGTATGCGCGCACCAGGTGGTCGCTGGCGGCCTTGGAGGCCGAATATGGGCTGGACGGGTCGTACGGCGTGGTCTCCACGAAGTGCCCAGTCGGTCCAAGCGAGCCATACACCTCGTCGGTGCTGACGTGGTGAAAGAGGACGCTTCCGCTCGGCCGCGTGCGGATCGCCTCGAGCAGATGGAAGGTGCCGAGGATGTTGGACTCGATGAACGCCGCTGGCCCCAGGATGCTCCGATCGACGTGACTTTCGGCAGCGAAGTGGATGACGACGTCGGGGGCGGCCCGCTCCACCGTGCGCACCGTCTCTTCGCGGTCCCGCAGGTCCAGCCGGTGGAACTCGTAGTTGGTGGCACCCCGCAGCGCGTCCAAGTTCTGGATGTTGGCGGCGTAGGTGAGGGCGTCGACGTTGACGAAGTGATCCTGCGGCCGCACCGGGACGGACTCGAGGAGGAAGTTCGACCCAATGAAACCAGCACCTCCGGTGACTAGGACCCTCATCGTGAGCGGAGTTGAGCAGGCTGATCCAGCTCGGGCAATCCGTCGTCAACAGCGTAATTTTGTGCTATCGCCACCACGACTTAGGCCTGATTCCGGTGAAACTGGACTCGGGAGGATCCGGCGGCGGGTAGTCATTGTTTCTGACACCGCCCGCCATGTAGGTTTGACGCGCGGTGCCGCGAGGAGAAGCCCAGTTTGGCGAGCAGTGACCGGACGTCCCCAGGCGGGCGCGTACGCCCGTACGCTCAGTGGATTTGGCGCCTGCAGCGCCTGGTCGACGCCGCCGCGATTGCGGTGACGTTCTGGGGCGCGACGCGCCGACATCCCACGCGCTTCCACTTCGAAGAAGTCGCGGCGGTGGTGCTGGCCGTCACTTGGTTTCAGCTCGTCGCGCCAGCCTTCGGCCTCTACCGGTCCTGGCGCGGCCGACGGTACCGAGACGAATCGGGCGCCGTCCTCCTGACCTGGTTGTGCACGGTGCCCGCGCTCCTGGCGGCCGCCTTCTTCACCAAGCAGAGCGAAGAGTTCTCGCGCGTCGAGATGTTCGTGTGGGTTGTGACCGCCCCGCTCGCCATGATCCTCGTGCGGTTGGCAGTGCGCCTCTACCTGCGCCGCATGAGGGCCGCCGGACGAAATCTACGTCGGGTCGCCATCGCCGGCGCGACCGACCTCGGGGCGCGCTTGGTGAAGCACATCGAAGCCACGCCGCAGGCCGGAAACCTGGTGGTTGGTTTCTACGACGACCGCACCCCGGCGCGACTCGCCTCCAAGCACCTGGCCGGCAAGCGCCTCCGTGGTGGCCTGCAAGAGCTGGTGGACGCGGCGCGTAGCGGTCGCGTCGACATCGTTCACATCGCCTTGCCCCTGCGAGCCGAGCGTCGCATCCGTCAGATCATCACGGCGCTCGCCGATACGACCGCCACCGTGAACGTCGCCACCGATCTCTTCATCTTCGACCTGATGCAGGCCCGCTGGGACTCGGTGGGTGATGTCCCGGTCGTCAGCGTGTTCGATACCCCGTTCGAAGGACTCGGTGGTTGGGTCAAGCGGGCGGAGGACATCGTCCTTGCCTTCCTCATCCTGTGTCTGGTGGCCCTGCCGATGCTGATCATCGGGATCGGCGTGAAGGTCACCTCCAAGGGCCCAGTCTTCTTCCGACAGAACCGTTACGGCCTGAACGGACAGCCGATTCAGGTATTGAAGTTTCGCACGATGACGACCATGGACGACGGGTCAGTGGTCGTCCAGGCAAGCCGGAACGATGCACGGATCACCAAATTCGGCGCCTTTCTGCGTCGCACCTCCCTCGACGAGTTGCCGCAGTTCATCAACGTCCTGCGCGGGGACATGTCCGTGGTGGGTCCGCGACCGCACGCGGTGGCTCACAACGAAATGTATCGGGGCCGAATTCGTGGCTACATGCTGCGCCACAAGGTAAAACCCGGTATTACCGGCTGGGCGCAAGTCAACGGTTGGCGCGGCGAAACGGAAGTCCTCGCCAAGATGGAGAGCCGAGTCGAGCACGACCTCTACTACATCGACAACTGGAGCTTGCTCTGGGACCTACAAATCGTATTTTTGACGATCTTCGGACGCCGAGTCCGCTCGAACGCCTTCTAGTCCCTGCCCGCTAGTCCTCGCCCGCTAGTCATCTCGCGCTAGTGTTCGCTCGCAAAAGAGTCCCCGCAAAGTTTTCGCTCCCTCCCCTAGTGTCCTAACCGCTTGTTTTTGGCTCTCGAGCCAGGTGCCCCGTCGGGCGGGAGCTAGACCCTCGGCGGGCCCCTTCGGAACGGCCCCTCGGTACGGCCCTCGCAATGACTGGATCCCACGACGACAAGAAGAGGCCACTCCTGGCCAACGCACCCACGGACTCGGAGGCTGTGGGGCTTTCGACCGTTCCCCGTCGCCGCATCGTCGTCGGTGGCGAGCCGAAGACCGCCTCGTCCAACCCGCCAGCCGATTCAGCAGGCAAGCGGAGCCCCGGCTCTTCCCCCGGCGCTCGCGAGAAGCGGAGCTCCGCCCCGGCCCACTTGCGCAGTCGTCGTGAGCGGCTCCCCGACACCGGCTATTCCGAGGTGCCCTCGCATGCAGAGGATCGCGTCGCACCGTCGGCCATCCCACGCGCTCCGCGACTCCCTCAGATCGACGGCGACAAGGGCGATGGGGTTGGCTCCACCCCGGCGCCCGCCAATCGGACCGCGGTGGGAGTGATGGGCGCTGGGCTGGGCAGTTCTGGCGGGGCCTCGCGCCGACCTGCCGAGGAGACGGAGGGCCGGAGCTCCAGCCCAGCGGGGGCGCGCGGTCCACTCCGTCGCTCAGACACGGCGCGTTCGGTGCCCAGTCCGATGCTCCCCGAGCTCGACCCCGCGGCGGGGACTACCGTGATCGGCGTTTCGAGCGGACCTGTTCTTCCCGCCGAGCCCCCCGCCGCTCCTTCGGCGCCGCTCCCTCCTCTCGGTCGATTCGACGAGATGCCTCCAGCCACGGACGCCAACTTTCCGCCGGTCTACTCGCCGTCCGGAACCCTGCAGAGCATGGCGGCCGTGCGCCCCGAGGTTTCGTCGCTCCCGTCGCCCATGAAATTCACGAGCACCTTGACCGGTGCTGGCTCGATCACCCCGCTCGAGCGAGAGCTCCTGGCGCACGCGGCGCGTGAGAGCGAGCGCGTCGGCGCAGTGG
>Ga0315912_10001537_pt1 | contig 27804 bp, 19 predicted proteins | sample VfabasoilMG_FD_204469 | JGI IMG/M metagenome (GOLD analysis project Ga0315912, IMG submission 204469) | Garden soil microbial communities collected in Santa Monica, California, United States - V. faba soil | ecosystem: Environmental > Terrestrial > Soil > Garden | place: USA: California...
TGTAGGTCAGTACCTGGACGGCGATGCTGCGCTGATAGGTGTTGTCGCCGCCACCATCGATCTCGGCCTTGCGGTTGTGATAAAATAGATAGGAAGTGCCCAAGAAGTCGACGATCGAACCATGGTTGTTGTTGCCCATGTTGATGCTTGCGTTGGTCAGCATCGTCCCCTGGTAGGTAAAGCCCGTCATCGGGTCATCGCTCGTCATGTAGTCGAGGAACGCGGCGTGGCTCGAGTCTTCGAAATTGGTCGAGTACGAGTAATAGTAAGTCGACCCTCGCTTGTGCATGAAGGACGCTTCGAAGAAGAGCGGAGCCACGATGGTCGTGGCCTGCGAGTCCTCGAGGCTGATCATGTCGTCGCCCAGGCGAATGACGCGAGCGTTGTCGCCCGTGCCTTGGTTTCCGCCACCGAAGTAGAGGTAGGCTTGCCCGTCTTCGTCCACGAAGCAGGTGGGGTCGAAGATCCAGTCAACGTCCTGGACTCCAGGGACGCTGTTCGTAATCAGCGGCTCGCCCAGCGCGTCCACGAACGGACCTCCGGGGTCGTCGGCCACTGCCACGCCGATGGCGCTGCCGGAGTTGGGCATGTAGAGGAAGTATTGCCCGTCCTTTTCGCAGGCATCCGGGGCGTAGAGCCTGGGCGCCCAGGAAAGATCGGCCGCCTCGATGATGACGCCGTGATCCTGCCAGTTGACGAAGTCGTCCGACGAGTAGGCATGGTAGTCGATCATGTCGAAGTCCGTTTGCCCGTCTGCATCGTGCGACGTGTAGACGTAGACGCGATCGCCGAACACCTTCGCCGACGGGTCGGCGGTGAAGATGTGGCTCACCAGGGGATTTCTCGCTTGACCAGCCGGCACGCACGTCGACACCGTGCCGCCGCTACCGCCCGTTCCACCGCCCCCCCCTCCACCGCCGCTCCCGAGGGTGCCACCTGACGCGCCCCCTCCACCACCCGTCGACGCGCCACCCGTCGCGCTGCCACCACTTCCCGTCGCGCCGCCCGTCACGGGGCCGAGCCCGCCGCTTCCCGGGACACTGCCGCCGCTGCCAACGGTGCTGCCACCGCTGCCGGGCGTTCCACCGGAGCCGCCCCCGGTTCCGGTCGACTCACAGGCGAGCGCAGCGAGCGCCGTGCCGACGAACGCGAGGGGCGTCCACATGCGCCAGCGTCGGCTCGAAGCGAAAGCGGTCAGCGAAGGACGGGAGCGAGGAAAGCCAGGGAACATGCGTGGGCCTACGGGGTCGAGGGTTCTCGAGGGAGGGGACATTTTTCTCCCCCCTGCCTGGTTGCCCAAGCCCGACCAAACCAGTCAGCCGGCAGGCCGGGGGAGGCGCGCTTGCCCCGAGCGCTGGGCCGCCTCTACCGTGATCGCGGTAGCGATTTCCGCATGGCGACTTTTCTGCTGATCCTGGTGGGTTGCCTGCTTGGCGCGGGGGTGGACGACGATATCGGCTGGCTCCTCGGCGCCGCCGCGGGCGGGTTTTTGGCCTTCCTCTTTCGGCGGGAGCGTCAGGAGCGAGCCGCGCTCGAACAGCGCCTCACGGCCGAGGTGGCGAGCTTGCGCATGTCGGTGGAGAGGATGCGTGCCGAGCTTCAAGCCGCCCTCAGCGACGCCGAGCCCGAGCCGGAGCCTTCGGCCAGCGCCCCGGTGCCGGCCGTCGCCATCGAGGCGCCGCCGGTTGACCTGGAGGCGCATGCACGCGGCGTCGAGCCGCGCTCCGTCGCCGTCGAGCCGCCAGTCGCCGTCGAGCCGCCAGTCGCCATCGTTGCGCCCCCAGGCGTCGATTCGACACCGCCGGGAGAAGGCGAGGCGGGGGCAGATGCTGGGCAGTGGCTGCGCGAGCTCGTGCTCGGTGGGAACACCGTCGTCCGGGTCGGCGTCGTGGTGCTCCTGGTCGGCGTCACGCTGGCGCTCAAGTACGCGGCCGACCATTCCTTGTTCCCGATCGAGGCGCGCATGGCCAGCGGCGCCGCGACTGGCCTCGGGCTCGTGCTCGTTGGCTTGCGCGTGCGCCAAAAGCGGCGCGGGTTCGGCGAAACGCTGCAAGGGGGCGGCGTCGCCGCGATGTACCTCGTGGTCTTCTTCTCCTTTCGCGTCTATCGGCTCCTGCCCGGAGAGCTCGCGTTTGGCCTCTTGGCCGCGATTGCCGGCCTCAGCGCAGTTCTGGCAGTGGTCCAGAACGCGATGGCGCTCCTGGTCATCGGCCAGGCCGGAGGGTTCCTGGCGCCGATCCTGGCGTCGACTGGGCGCGGCGACCACGTGGCTCTCTTCAGCTACTACCTGGTGCTCAACGTCGCGATCGCAGGTGTGGCTTGGTTTCGGGCCTGGCGTCCGCTGAATCTGCTCGGCTTCTTGTTCACCTTCGGCATCGGGACCGCATGGGGGGTGTTCAACTATCGCCCGACGCATCTCGCATCGACCGAGCCGTTCCTGATCGCGTTCTTTCTGCTCTACGTCGCCATCCCAGTGCTCTTCGCGCTGCGGGCGCCCGCGCGGGGCTGGGTCGACGGCACGCTCGTCTTCGGCGTTCCCCTTGCGTTTCTTGGGCTCCAGCTGCGCTTGGTCGACGGGATCGAGTTTGCGATGGCCTATTCGACCGTGGGCCTAGCGGCGCTGTATCTCGGCCTGACCCGCGCGCTCCGTCATCCCAAGTTCGCTGAGTTTTCGCTCATGCGCGCGTCGTTCCTGGCGCTCGCGGTGGGCTTCGGCACGCTTGCCATTCCGTACGCTTTCGACAGCTCGAGCATGTCGGGGGCGATTTGGGCCGTCGAGGGCGCCGGGCTCTACTTCGTCGGTGTGCGCCAGGGCCACCGTCTGTCGCGTCTGGCCGGCGTGGTCTTACAGGGCCTAGCTGGCGCCGCAGTCCTGCGTGCACTGGGCGCCTCGATCCCAGAGGACGCTCTGCCGTGGCTCCACGGGCGCATTCTCGCCACGCTCTTCCTGGCGGCCTCGGCGCTGTTCATCGCGAGAACTGCGCATCGAAAGCCCGGCGGACTGCATCCTGCGGAACCACGATTCCTGCAGGCGCTGATCGTGTGGGCCCTCTTCTTCCTCGTGCCGGTGGTGGCCGGTGAGCTCGAGCGCACCGTGGCCGTCTGGTGGCTGCCGGGCGTCCATGTTGCCGCCTTGGGCGCAGGCGGGCTCGGGCTCGAAGCGCTCGGACGGCGCCTGCAGTGGCCACCCGTGCGCTACGCGCCGGTCGTGCTCGGCTTCCTCCTCATCCCGCTCCTTCTGCTGTGGCACGCCGAGGAGCCGCCGCACCTCTTGTCTCACGGTGGCGCGATCGGTTGGCCCCTCTACTTCGCGTCGGTGACCTTCACCCTGCGGCGTTTCGTGCCCACCGTCCCCGAACAGCTCGGCGCCCTCTACCCGATCGGGCTCTGGAGCGTGACGCTGCTGGTCGCGCTGCTCGCCGCGGAGCTGTGCGCCGACCCACTCGAGCTCGCGGAGGCGTGGTCGTCGTCGGCGTTCGGTCTCGGCGTTCTTGCGCTGCTTCTCTTGACGAGCAGCTCACGCTTCGAGGCGCGCTGGCCGGCGGCGGCGAATCCGAAGCTCTACCTCGGCGTGGGTCGCGGGGTGCTCGGCCTGGGGGTGCTGGTCTGGACGCTGTGGGCGGCCATCGGTGCGTCCGGTGACGATCCGTTGCTTGGCTATCTGCCCGTCTTGAATCCGGTCGAGTGCGTGCAGCTCGCCGCGCTCTATTCCCTCTTGGCTTGGCATCGCAGCGAAACCAAAACGCCATTCTGGAGCGAGCCTACCGTAGCCGCGATCCCCCGGGCCGCGGGCGTCGCCCTGTTCGTGGCTTGGAATGGCCTGCTCTGTCGGAGCGCCCATCGGTTTTTCGACGTCCGCTGGGACAGTGACGAGCTCTGGGATTTCGGCCCGCTCCAGGTGGCCGTGTCGATCAGCTGGGCTTTGATTGGCCTCATCGTGACCGTCTTCGCGAGTCGCGCGGGACGCCGCCCGCTGTGGATCGCCGGCGCCTGCCTGCTTGGGGTCGTGGTGGTGAAGCTCTTCCTGCTCGACCTCGCCAACTTGCCCACGCTGGGGAAGATCGGCACGTTCCTGGCGGTTGGCATCTTGCTCCTCTTGGTCGGCTATTTTTCGCCAGTGCCGCCCGCTCGACCCGAGCCGGCGAAGGAAGCAGCCGCATGACGACGCGTGCTGTCACCCTCTGCGCTTCCCTGGCTCTCGGCAGCCTCTTCTTTCCTGGCTCCGCTTTCGCAGACGATCTCAAGAAGGACAGCCTGACCCTCGCCGATTTCGCGCAGGGACTGGCCCTCACCCCGCGCGAGCCGCGCGCAGTCCACTCCGTGCTCCTGCCGGTGGACGTGTACCGTGGTCTGGCTCAGTCGGATTTCGACGATCTGCGCGTCTACAACCACGCTGGCGTGCAAGTGCCGCATGCGGTGCGCACGCTCGAGCCCCCTGCCTCACGCGTCACCGAGAGCGCGAGCCTCCCCATCTTCCCGCTGCGGGCGCGTCCTGGGGCTGCCGATCCGCGCACTGCCGTCGTGCTCGAGGCCACGCGGGATAGCACCGGCACCATCGTCGCGGTCCGCCTGCCGCAGCCTGCATCCACGGTCGACCCCACGTCTCCCGACGAGGCGGCTCCCATCGTTGCCTACTTGGTCGACGCCTCCAGCTTCGACCAGCCCATGGATGCCCTCCACGTCGTGCTCGGCGATCAGCAGCCCGGCGATCAGGTGCTGTCGGTGTCGATCGAAGCCAGCGACGACCTAGCGAGCTTTCGCTCGGTCGGGCCAGCGCAGGCTCTGGTGCGCTTGCGCTATGGCACCCACGAAATCGAGCAGGATCGGCTCGACTTGCCCGAGCTTCGCGCCCGCTACCTGCGGCTCTCGTGGGGCTCGGCACCCGCGCCGCCCTTCGAAGCCGTGCGCGCGGAAGCGGTCCGTGACGTGGTGACGCGCTCGATGGCGAAGGAGCGAGTCCAGGGCAAGTGGGAAAAGCCTGGAGAAGTGGCGCTCTACGATCTCGGTGGGACCCTGCCCCTCGAAACGCTGCGCCTCGTCTTGAGTGAGGACAACACCCTGCTGCGGGCGGCGCTCGCGGGAGGAGCGAAGCGCGACGGATCCTTCAAGCCGATCTGGGAGGGCACGTTCTACCGCGTGCGCCACGCTGGAACCTTGCTCGAGAGTGAACCCGCGCCCGCCGAGGGAACGAGCGCTCGCTTCATCCGCTTGCGTACGTCGCCCTTGGGCGGCGGCTTGGGTCCCACGCCGCCCGAGCTCGAGCTCCAGCGCCGCCCCGAGCAGTTGCTGTTCGCCGAACGCGGCCCGGGCCCCTTCGAGCTCGCCTTCGGCCACTACGGGGCAGTCGCGTCCGCCTTCGCGCCGGACGAGCTGCTGTCGATGCTGCCCGAAGCTGCGCGCCGCGACCTCGCTGACTCCGACTGCACGCTCGGGCCCGTCCGCCCGCTCGCCGGCGCTCGCGCTCTCACAGCGCCGCCCCCACCTCCGCCACTGAAGAAGTACGCGCTCTGGGCGGTGCTCGTCGCCATGGTCGGCCTGCTCGGCGTGGCTGCTTGGCGGCTGGTGCGCAAGGAGGCCTGAGGGGCTGAGGGGCGCCTCCGGGCCGATTTGAACGGCCGACCTTCGGCTTAGGAAGCCTTTCGGTGTTGTGTTGCTGTGTCATGCTGTGTCTCCGTATGTCCTTGAATTTGGCTCGATCACAGAAGTAGTATTCTGACGCAGCATGACCCCGAAAGCCAGGTCGAGTCGGTTAGAGGTACCGGAGACAGTACCGGGGCGCGAAGAAAAAGAAGGCGTCGCGTTCCCGGTACCCAAAGCGCCGCGACGGCGCGCCACCCGCTCGGCGCACCCGGGCGTGGTGCTCATGAAGCCGGACAGCCGGAACCCTACGTGGCGCGCCCGCTGCGAGGATCCCGACAAGGGCACGCGGGTCAAGGTGCGGCTCGATCCGCTGGGCGCCGGGAGGAACGAGCAGACGCGCCGAGCTTGGGCGATCGCCAAAGCCAAGGAGATCGCCCGTCGACGAGACGCGCTCGCGCTGGGCGCGCCGCGGGCGACGGGGACCGCGCTCGGCCACGCAGTCGAGAGCTACTTCAAGGCCCACCCACGCCTTCGCCCGCGCACCGTCGAAGCCTACCGCGTCGCGACGGGGCGCCTGCTGGCTTTCGCACAAGCGCGACGGGTCGCCAGCACGGACGATCTGACCGCGGAACAGCTCACGGCCTTCCGAGGAACCTTGGAAGCCTTGGGCAAGCGCGCCGTCGTCCAAGGCGCGACGCGTGGCGCCCGTCAGGAGGGCGCCGAGCTGCGTTCCGCACAGTCCGTGAACCGCGACCTCCGCGCGACGAAAACCGTGCTGACGTACCTGCGGCGACTCGGCCTGCTACCGAAGCTCACGGGCGACGGCGTAGCCGATTCGCTTCGCTCATTGTCCGTGAGTCACGACGCGCCGGACTTCCTTCGGCCAGCGCAAATCGGCGCCCTGCTCCGCGCGGCCGTCGCGCACGATGGGGTGACCTTCAAGGCTACGCGTGAGGAGCATGCCGCGGGGCCGGACGCGCCGAAGGGTACGCGTCGCTACGATCCGATCGCGCCGTTCGTTGCGGTCGCGTTGCTCACGGGCATGCGATACGGCGAGGTCGCTACGCTCAACTGGTCCGAGGTCGACCTCGCAGCGGGTGAGATCCAGCTCACGAGCCGCACCAAGACCAAGCGGGCCCGCACCGTGACCCTTGAAGTGTCACCCGCACTGGCGACGCTACTCGCAGGGCTCGCACCCGAGGACGGGCGGGCGGGGCCGGTTTGGAAGCTCACCGCGGACCAGGTGAAGGCCGCCGCCAAGCGGCTCGCGAAGTACGGCGCGCCGCCGGGGTGGAGCTGGCAAGCCCTCCGGCGCACGTGCGGGACGTATCTCACGAACGCGCCGGGGATCTTCGGGGCGGCGTCGGCGTACCGCTCGGCGCGCCAGCTCGGGCACAGCGTCGCGATCGCTGAGCGACACTACCTCGGGGTCGTGAAGGTCGCGAAGGAAGCCACGACGCTTGAGGCGGCGATGGGCTGCGAGGCGGAGACAGCGGCGATCGTGGTGACGCTGCAGACGCTGCGGTAGCCTGTCCAATGCGTCTCTACCGCGGCGTGTCGCCCGAGATTCACCAGCTGGGGCAAGCGCTGCTCCCGAAGACCCTTGCGCCCTTCACCCATACGTTCTCGTGGGGCGAGCAGGGCTTGAAATGGGGCTCTGGCGCGGTGTGGGGCCCGAGCAAGGGGAACGCCATCCTGCGTCACCAGTTAGGGCAAGCGGGTTTTCCGACCAGCGGCCTCTCGACCACGCCACACCCTGAGCGGGCGCGGTTCTACGCTACCAAAGGAGGTGAGCTACCAAATGGCTACGTGTACGAACTCGACGGAGACGCGCTGCTAGCTCAAGGGGCCCAGTGCTTTCGCGTTTCGGACTACGCCACCGCTCCGAGCGTTCCCGAGGATGACGAGCATATTCTCCTGATGGAGCCGCCCGGCGCGATTCCGGCGAGCGCGATCGTTCGTATCGCGAGGGTTGAGCGCTGAGCGGGTGCCGCCTTGATACGCCTCGCCCGCCGATCACGTCGATGCGCACCCTGGTAGTCTCACACCCGACCGGCGGGTAGAGTCGAACCCGTGAAGCAGGGGGTCTGTTGGGTCTTGGGAAGCGGGTTCAGTGCGCCCCTGGGAGGTCCGACACTCGATCAGATTTTCTCAGGCTGGCTGCACACGAACCTAAGAGGGATGTTCAGCGATCAACCAGCCGAGCTAGCTGGGCCTGAGTTGGCGGCATGGCAAGCCACTCAGTCATTGCTCATGCCGTCGTTCAACTGGGAGCTATTCGACGCTTGCCACGCTCTCTACCATTTTGGGAACGGATTCCGCGCGCGCGACTTGCCAAGCCTGCATGCCATCGGGACTTACCGTAGCGGGGTCGCTCCCCACTATTGGCGCGATCCCGAGGAGTTCGTCGAGCGCATCGAACGTGCTGCGACTGCTGGACAGTATGGTTCCCTTAATGCCGCCCTAAAAGAGATGCTCCAACGCGTCTCCAAGCCAGGGGGAGACGTTGTCAGTGATCTATGGGCGATTCACGGTATGGCTAACACCATTCTCGCCGCGTCATGTTGCCAGTTCCTTGCAGGAGCAGATGCCAGCGGCGAACGCTGGAGTCCATACCAGCGGTGGGCGAGGACCATCGAGAGGAACGGACACGATCGAGTCGTAACATTCAACTACGACGCAGTTCCGGAAATGCTCGAACTCGATCCGCTGATCGCGGTTGGAACCTACCGCGAAGAGTCGCCCGCGCGCATCTTTAAGCTGCACGGGAGCACGACGTGGAGACGAATCCCCGACGGGTTCGAAAGTGCGACGTGCAGAAGTCCCTCTAAAGGCGCGGACGAAGTCGGGGCGGTGGCCGAAGCGTGCCTCGCAGCCCGCTCGTATGATGAACTTGCGATCGTCGCTCCTGGTACCGCAAAGATGAGACAGGCCCAGGGCGCCCTTGGCTCGCTGTGGGCAGAAGCCGAACGGGCGCTAAGCAACTCCCGCGCTGTGTTCATCATTGGCTACCGGATGCCGGAGACGGACGCCGCGGCGCGCACAATGCTGACACGAGCCCTGAAGGGTTACTCGGGGAGGATCCAGATTGTCCTGGGTGCCGATACCAATCACCCTGATCCGCGACGTCTTGCCGGTATCCTTCGAGCCATCGCGCCCAGCGCCATGCTCGACGTTGTCCCTATGTTTTCGCAGGATTTTCTCGCAATTTGCGATCGCGACGCTCTTGTGGGTGATGGGTGATTTTTCAGCAGCGCACGGAGCCTCGGGAAAAAGGGCCCCGCCCCCTCGTCAAGGCTATGGGCGAGCGACGATTCGAAGGGGCAGGGCGGGGTCTAAGGGGCCGAGTGCCGGCCGCTCTTGCAAGCCGGGGGCGACCACGAACTAGTCGAAAAGCGCGCCTCTCCGCGCCGCCCTACACGCACCCGGGAAGGACCCAAAGGCGTGCCCCCACCCATCACGCGGCGCGCTCATGGTCTGCTCACGATCACGAGATCGGCATCTTCACGATGCCGCGAAAGTCGACAGCGGCCGAGCCGAATACGTGGCGGACCTTGAACTCCGCGGCGTCGGTCGAGAACTCTTCTCGACGTTCGAGGTGCGGACCTGCCTCGTATCCGTCGAGATAGGCGATCTCGATACTCGCGGCTTGGCTCGGCGCAGCGGCCAGGTAACAGGCCGATCCATCCAGCCTAGGTTCGACCACCAGTTCCAGCGCGGAGAGCGACGGCGATTGGCCCTCGGCGCCGGTCAGCAGGATCTTGCTAGCCTGGGCGAGCAGGATTTCTGCATCGTGCTCCTCGTCGGGACTGACGATCAGCACCTTGGGGGTGAGGCCGAGATAGCCGACGCCGCCGATCCCTTTCTGTTTGCGGAGCAGGGCGCGCCCGGCGGCGAGAAGCGCTGAGTTGAAACTGCCGGCGCTCGTGAGGTTTGCGTGGGTCGCGTGGAATAGAGCGACGCTATCGGGCATCGTCGGGCCCGCGCCCGCGTTGCTGGTCAAGAGGCCGTAGACGAGGTCTGACTCGGCGCGACGTGCCGCCTGCCCTTGGGCCGCCGCGATCCGATCGAAGGCGCCGAGGTCGTCATTGACGAGGGCCTCGAACGTCAGCGAAAGGATCTTGCCGAACTTTCGCACGCGAATCGTCGCTGCGTCGTCGGTCAGGTTGGCGTAGGTAAACTCGGCGCCTTCCTCGACGATCGCGAGATTCGAGTGCCCGCCCCACGCGGGACGGCGCGATTCCTTGAAGTCCCGGACCGTGCTCACGTCCACCCAAGCTCTATGGGTCGCCGGCTCGCTCTCGAAGCCGGCGCGGACCTTCTTCTCTGCGACGTCGGCAAGGAGCGCCGGGAAGTCGCTTGTGTTCATGGCTCTCTCAAATAGCTCGGTGTCCGAGCGCGGGGCGGGACGGCCGCTAGACGGTGCACGCGAGAGACAGGCCCGGGCCGCCTCGCGTAGACCCAGTCTGCGATTCGCCATGTCTCGTATCATCACCGCGCGCGGATCGAGGCCGACTTCTGCGCCTGGCTGCGGCGCGCCGCCCCCGGGCGGGATGACTGGATTCGTCGCCCGACGATGGGCGTGGAGCGTGACGAACTCGCTGGACGCCTGCTCAACCGTGAGGCCGCGCTCGATCATCGACTCGCCCGCGGCCTCGAAGCCCATCGCTTCGGCGTTATCGCGGATAGTCCTGATTCGCTCGCGCTCGGCGAGAACATCGGCGCTCGGCGCCGCGGCGACCGGCTGAATGTGGGTGATTTGCGAGAGTTCGTTTTCTGGGGGCATTTTTCCTTTGTGACTGCGATTGAAGCCCGCAGAATCGTCGGCGGGCACTGCTACTGCTGATACTTCGTGAACGGCCCAACTTGTCGCGGTGAGCGTGATGGGCTCGCCGGGCCTGGCCTCGGAACGTTCGACGCGCTCGACCGTGTAGCCCACCGACAGCGATCGAAGGATTCCCGCCTGCACGTCACGTTCGAGGGCCGCACCCCGTTCGTTCTCGGAGAAGCGCACGTCGCCGCGTAGCTTGCGGCCGTCAAGACGCACGTTCTCGACGACGCCCACCGGCAGCGTTCGGCGGTCGTGGCTCTCGATCAGCGGAAGCGGCGCGCGACTCAGATCCACGGCGCCCGGCGCGTGGCTGAGAACCTCACGCACGGCACGACCGAACTCGTCTACACGTTCCACTGGAGCCTCAGTGCTGATCACGACGCGGAAGGTGCGAGGCTTCGCGTCCGCCGCGGCGCGCGTGTCCAAATCGATCGAGGCTAGGCGATATTGGCCCATGCGATCAATTTAGCACGCGCGCCGAGTGCAGCACGTTATTCGATTGGTATATACGGCTCGAGATGCGGCCTCTGGTTCGCAGTGGCGCTAGTTCAGTGCACCGTCGCGGGGAAACGGAATCACCGTGCCGCCAGGTAGCCCGTGCACATGCTTGACGAGCAGCAGCGCGTTCCGTTCGATCAACTCGTCGACCGTCGCCCACGGCACGCCCGTCTTAAACCCGCGAAGGTCCGTGACGAACCCGAGCACGACGTCTCGGATCCCGTCGCCGATCGTAGCGCCCGCGTTGGCGTGCTCCGCGACTGGGACGGGCAGGTTCATTTTGAGCAGCGCCGCTCCGACCCAGTCGGTCATGCGGCAGGTCAATATGTGGGCGAGAGTCTTCTCTGCCGGTGTGAAGTCGGCGCCGGGCTTGGGCTCGGGCTCGGGCTCGCAGGCTTCGGGTTGGGGTTGCTTGTTGGAATGGTCGCTATTCATGGGGTTCCTCTGGTCAGGCACTTCTCTTTCGTTGGGCGCTCCGCAACATGCGGGGCGCAAATCTAAGAAATAGGTGATCACAACGCGATCACACCACGATCACACTCGCTGCGCGCAGAAAAGCCGGGTGATCACGCCGATCACACGGATCACGGGGGTATGGCTGGATGTCTCGCGGCGCATTGTTCTCCCGGTGGTTTCTTTCTTCACCTTCTAGCTAGGGGGGTGTGATCAGTGTGCTCGTGGAAAAAGATGCGTGATCATCGGTGTGCGCGGGGTGTGATCAGTGTGATCCGGCTGGTTCGCGATCGACGGTGTTGCGGGCGTAGCAATTTCACCGGGGTTCGATCACTGCAGGGCTTCGAGCAGCCTGCCACGGTCGAGCGGAACAACGCGCACCGACTTCCTGCCGACGGCAATCGTCGTGGACGGCCCGGACAGGAGAGGCGCGAGCGCGCCCCGAACCCGCGCATCGTTCCAACGATCGGCGTTGTCGCCACTCTCGTCGAGGCTGACCGCGAGTTCGGTCGGGCGAACGAAGATCCTCCCGCCGGGCCGGAGGTAGACCCCGGGCGTCGTCTCCACGTTCTGCTGAACCGCCTGCCGCAATAGGTCGAACAAGGGCGAATGCGCCGCAACGACTCCCCCGAGCAGTGCCCCTCTTGCACCTGCGCGGTCGTCGTCTGCCCCCAGGAACCTGACCGACTCGTCGGGCACCTCGGTTGAATCGGCGATCCAGGCGAAATGCCCGAGCAAGCGATCGAGATCCACGTCGCCTGACGCGTTGCGCAGCCGATCGAGCGCTGCGCGCGCACCGACGGCGCGTTCCTCGGTGACGTTCAGGATCAGCAGGCGTTCGGTCAGAGCGTCGAGCGCTCCGGCGCCCATGGCATTCGAGAACGTGAAAGCACCAAGGTCGTTCGTAGAGATCCAGAATCGCTGCGCACCATGCAAGATCCGCTGCTCTCTGTTCTTGGGCTCGAACGCGCGTTGCCGTTCCTGAACAATGGAGCGAAATTCCTCCGTGCTGACGATTCGACGGGCGAGCGTCTTGCACTCGTCATCCGCGACAATCGGGCAGGCCGTCATGGCGGCGTTGAACTGTTTGACGCAGTGAGCCAAATCTACCGGCTTTGGCGCACCCCACGTTCGCGCAAGCACGGTCGGTGTGAGCGATTTGCCGATCCCATGAGGGCCCACGATCAGCACAGCGGTCGCGAGCCGGTGGATCCGGTCCTGCCGGCATGAGGCGATCCACTCGTGCAGAGCCGCCTGCTTCTGCCTGTTGCCGGCGATGGTTCGAAGCCACGCGTCGGCGTCGGCGTCAAATGCGGGGTCGATCTTGGGGCAGTCGATCCCGCGCACCATGCGCGGCTCGGAGCCAGAAAGGTCGAGGACGTACGAGCCTGGTCGCGCGAAGTCCCACTCGACGCGGTCGACGCCGAGTGCTTCCTCGTTCGTAATATCGGCGACGGATCGGCGCCTGCTATTTCGGCCGCCCGTGTGCGTCACGACGTAGTGCTCCGCGTGCGTCTCGCGCAGCGTCACGTGCACGGCATGCGACCCGCACTCGACATATTCGGCGTGGTCCTCGGGGCGCCTGTAGTCGCGAACGAAGTAGCTCGCCGAGCCTCCGGTGCGCGTCACGACCAGCGTCGGCGGCGCGCCAGCCGCGCGGACCTTGCGCGGCTCAGTCGCGGCGGCTTTTTGGTGCGTGGCGCGCCTGGCTTCGCGCCGATCGTGCCAGCCGCCCGGCGAGTAGGCCCGCTGCCACCACGGCGACCACGGATCCTCGGTCGTCGGCCAGTCGTCAGGCATCGCCGGATCGGTCGCCGCGTTCTCCAGGTTGCTTAGGACGTCGGAGCCGAGCAGATCGCGCATGTCCGCGTAGCCAGGCGCCGCGAGTCCGCCGCGCGCCCGGCGCGCCGCGTCGAGGGCCATAGCGACGCGGTGCTGCACGGTCGCGCCGGACGCGTCCAGTTCGCGCACGACAGAAGCGATCGCGTCGTCGCCCCAGCCGCGGCGTGCTAGCCAGCCGCCCAGGGCGCGCCCCTTTGCGTGGCGCTCGCCTCCGGACTCGCCGGGCGCGGGCCAGACGCGGCGCAGCGCGGTCAACGTACTGGCGACGCTCTCTTGAGTCGCGGTCCCGAGGCCCGCCAGCAGGCGGCCCTCCCCGTCGGCATGCGCGTGCGCATCGACGTCCTCGGCTTGCGCGCCAAGGTCCGCGATCGAGGTCGGTCGGCCGTCAATGATCTCGACTCGGCGGAAGCCCGTGCCCTCTGCGCGACCGACGAAAAAGACCCGGCTCGCGTTGAGCGTCTGCGGATCGACCTGCACCCCCAAGCGCTCAGCCAGCGCGTAGCGCATTGGCCCGCACATGGTCGCCGCGTGCGGTTCGTCGAGCGGCACCACGATCCGTGCCTTGAGAAGGTCCGAGGTGGAGCCCGGTGACTCGTGAATGAGCGCGGCGTAGCCGAGTCGACGCACGCGCTCGCAGAGGTCATCGAAGGAGCCTTCAAGGCTGTCCACGTCGAGCACCGCTAGCGTGATCGCCTCGACGTTCGCGTCTGTGCGCGTCTCACCTGGCGCTAGAAGATGCGGCGCCCAGCACGGCAGTGCGTCTTTGCGCGACGCTCTGCATTGGCGAACCAGGTCCTTGATCCAGCCCACGCAGCTCCCCCAGCTGTCGAGCGTCACGCTCTGACCCCGAGTGTCCGTGAGGCCCGTGTACGACCGGATCTCGATCGGACTTGCCTCCGTGCCGCGTGCCTCGCCGCTGTCGTCTGCTACAATACCACTGACGGCATTCCGCTTGTCCTCGGCCCCTCGCGCCATGCCAAGCGCGGGGGGCCTTCCTGTTTCGTGCCGCATTCAGGCACTCGTCGGCAGCGTCGCGAGGTACGCTCGCACCGAGTCTCGCGGGATGAGCACGGCGGCACTCCCACCTCCGCCGCCCACCGCGCCGATCTCACCCGACGCGATCTTGCGAGTGATCGTTCGTCGCGAAGCGCGGAGCACTCGCGCCACCTCGTCGATCCTGGCCAGTTCGGGAACGGAGGCAACCGCCTCGTCGATCCAGTCGGGCGGCCGCCCTATCTTCCCATCCTTGTTCGTGCGCTTGCTCGTTGAAATTTCTGTTTGTCTCACGCAGTACCTGTGAAGGCCGCCCCACCGAACTAGCTCTCGGCGAAGGTGCGCTCGTGGCGGCGCGGGGCATTTGCAAGTCTAGCCCGTGCTGGCGCGCCGCGCCCGAACAAGGCTTGCAGCGACATCCTATATCGTGTGCGCTCTAACGCGCCGACGGCACTGCCCAACCTATTGGGGTGGCCTGGACCTCCAGACGCAGCAAGGCCCCCGAGCGCTCCCGCACCCGAGGGCCTGTGCAGCGCCCGCTTGGCCTACTCGCCGCGCTTAGGCGCGTTGACCTCGCGCCCACGAAGTCTTTCCGAGAGCAGGCCGCCGAGCTTCGCTTCGGCGACGCGCGCCGGCTCGCTCAGCGTACCGATCTGGGCCTCGGTCAGCCGCCACCCGGCAATCACGCGCCAGAGCAGCTCGCGCACGTCGGCGCCGCGCATGACCTCCGTGATCACGTCGCCCGCGACGCGCGGCACCTCCCACCGCAGCAAGCGCCGCTCGCGCACGTGCGGATCGTCGTCCTCGGGCGGGCGCGTGGCGGCCCACACTCGGCGCGACGCGGGCGCGAGCATGACGTAGGCCGGCCGCGGTTGGGGCTCGTCGCGCGGCTGGCAGACCAGCGCGTCGATGCCTTCGGCCGGACTTACCCGGAGCGAGAGCCCGCAACGGTCGAGCAAGGTCAGGGTATCGAGGTCCGGCTCCCCCGGGTGCAAGCCGTGGCTGACCGAGCAGTATTCCTGCCCCGTCTGGTCTTTCGGCCAAACCCCGAGGCCTTCGAGCAGGGAAACTTGGTCCTCGGCTAGGTGGATCCAGTTCCCGGCGGGTGACTGGTAGGTGATGATCTTTGGCATGGTTGCTTCTCCACGCGAGTTCGTGCGGCGGCCCGATTGCCGTCCACGTCTCGCCGTCGGAGTCGCGAGCCAAAGCCCTCGGCCCCGACGGCGAGACGCGGGGGCTACGGGGCACCGGTACCGGGAGCGCTTCGGCCTGCTTGTGGTCCCGGGTAGAGTACCGGGAGAGGGCACGGCGACGCTTTGACAGCGCCTCCGACACGATTTGAACGTGTGACCTTCGGCTTAGGAAGCCGCTGCTCTATCCAACTGAGCTACGGAGGCAGGAGTCGGGCGCGGCCGAACTCGGCGGGCGGACCGTCGCATGGGGGCATTGCCCGAGCAAGAGCGTCAGGGACGAACGGTGACGTAGCCGGCGCGTACTAGGCCGACGAGCTGCCCCAAGGTCTGCTCGCGCGGCCACGGCGACAGGTCCAGCGCTTCGTCGACCGTCGGGCTGCCCTCGAGGCGTGACATCAAGAATGCCTGGGCCGGCGAGAGATTGAGCGAGGCGATCGGGTCATTGCCGAGCGTCAGGTGCGCGTGCGACGCACCGAGGCGGCGACGGAAGATGCGCTCGAGCAGGGTGGCGTTCTGCGCGAGGAGCGCCTTCACCTCGTCGTTGCTCGTCGTTTGCGCGATTTCGACCGCGGATTCGGCACAGCTCAGGGCCAGGTCGAAGCTGTCGAACCCGAGCTCCTGGCGGGCGCGGTCGATGAGCTCGCGCGTGGCTTTCACCGGATCCTTGGAGTGCCACGACGTTCGTCGCTTGCCTTCGGCATCGAGCTCGCCTTCACCTTCGTCGCCGTCGGGCGGCACCGAAGGCGCCATGGGCCGTTCGGTCGAGTTGGGAGCGGAGCTGGGCGTCACGCCGAGCGCGTCCAGGTCGCTCGTGCGATGGGGAAGGCTCGGCGTGCTGGTGCGCACTTCGGCAGCAGCCAAATCGAGCACATCGGCAAAGTCTGCGATGGTGGCGAAGCGGTCACCCGGCGCCTTGCTCAAGGCCCGCAGGATCGCCTCGTCCACGAGGGGCGGGACGTCGGACCGAAAGTGCGAGGGCGGCGTCGGCTCGTCGCGGATCACCTTCTGCAAGAGGGCGAGGATGTCCTCGGCGGCGAACGGCGTGTGGCCGACCAGCATTTCGTAGAGGATCACCGCGAGCGCATACTGGTCCCCGCGGTGATCGACGAGCGCCGTCTTGCCGAGCGCCTGCTCCGGCGGCATGTATTCGGGCGTGCCGAGGATGTCGAACTCGCCGGTCAGCTTGGGTCGACCCGGAGCCGGGGCAGCTTGCTTGCTGATGCCGAAGTCGAGGAGCTTGGCGAACAGCTGATCGCCAGCGTCGACCAGGAAGATGTTGGCGGGCTTGAGGTCACGATGCACCACACCAGCCGAGTGGGCAGCCGCGAGTCCAGAGGCCGCCTGCAGAGCGATGCGCAGGGACGCCCGCAGATCGATCCGCCGGTGCTGTTCGATCACCGAGTCGAGCGGCCGACCGCGCAGGAGCTCCATCACCAAGAACGGCTGACCCGTCTCGGTGGTATTGAAGTCGAGCACCTGGACGATGTTGGGGTGATTGAGGCTGCTGATGATTTCGGCCTCGCGCGAGAATCGCTCGAGGGCGCCCGGCTGGTCGGCCAAATGGGCAGCCATCAGCTTCACCGCCACCGGACGCTTCAGGCGGATGTGCTCGGCACGGAAAACTGTGCCCATGGCGCCTTGATCGATGCGCTCCTCTACCCGATAAGCGCCGCTCAGAATCTGACCGATGGGGTCGGACGACGCCGGAGACAGCGGTTGCACGGTCTTGCGAAAATAGCCATTTACTCATCCGTGGTCGAGGCAGAAAAGAAAGCGACGCTGGCCGGTTCGACTGAAATTCTGAGTCGAACATTTCGGCACGACAGGTTTCGGCGCTACAGGGGTTCGGGTCCTCGCGTGAATCGGCTGGCCATACTTTGCGCAACTCTGCTGGCCATGGGCTGTGCAATCGGCTTTGCGACCGGCTGTGGCAGCCCCGTCACCGTGAAAGCAGCCTACGACCCGGCGGCGCCGTTCCAGCAGTATCGGACCTTCGCCATGCTCGAGCCGAACCGACCGGTGCCCACGGGGATGGACTCGGATCCCTTCACGCTGCGTCAGCTGCGCGAGCTCACGTACCAAACGCTCGTGCAGCGCGGGTTTCGTCCAGTCACGACGGATCAGGCGGACGTGGTGGTGGGCGTCCTGGCCCGCATGCAGGAACGGGTCGACGTGGACTCCACGGGCGGCCCCTACACGGGGCCGTACGACTACCGCTACTACGGCTATGGCCCGCGCTACGGGGGCCCCTGGGCGGGGTTTGGCACCACCTTCGGGCCGACGGTGACCAAGTACGACGAAGTGCAGGTGGCCATCGACCTCATCGATCCGAAGGCCAACGAAGTGCGCTGGCGCGGGTATGGGGCGCGCCGTGCCGACAAGCCGCTGAACGCGGAGCAGATGCGTGAGGTGATCCAGCGCATCCTCTCCCAGTTCCCTCCCGGTGCTGCCTCAGGCAAGGCCAAGTGAGGGCGCCGCGGCGGCCAAGCGCCGTGTCCCTCGACGAAGTGGTCCGCGCGCACGGCCTCGCCGCCGGCGGACGGGCGGTGGCTCGACTAGCAGACGGCCGCACCGTTTTCCTGAACCGAGCATTTCCAGGTGACCTCGTCCGCTTGCGTCGCGGCCGGGTCCATCGAACGTTCGTCGAGGTGGACGAGCTCGAGCTGCTCGAGGCGGGTCCGCCGCGGCAGCGGCCACCTTGCCCCGACGAAGAGCGCTGCGGGGGCTGCGACTGGATGGGCCTGTCGCTCGCTGACCAACGCGCCCACAAGGCCGCAATCCTGCGCCAGAGCTTGGAGCGGGTGGGCGGGATCGCGCCCGAGCGCTTGCCCGCCGAGCTTCCGGTCGTCGCGGGCGCAGGGCTCGCCTACCGGCGTCGAGTGCGCCTTCAGCTCGTCGGGCGCCGTCTGGGCTTCTTTGCGGGCGACAGCCGCACTCTGGTCGACGTCCAGCACTGCCACGTCTGCGCGCCCGAGCTGTGGGCGGCCGTGGTCGAATTGCGAGCCGTTCTTGCCGACGAGCAGCAGGTCCCAGCGGAGCTCCTGCGGGGCATCGTTGGTGTCGAGTTGCGGGTGCTCGAAGGAGCGGCGCGGCCAGCGCTGCGGCTCGTGCTGGCCAAGGGCGTCCCCGTCCCGCGCCAGCTCCTGCGTCGCCTGTCGAGCTTTGCGTTCGTGGACGACGACCCTGCGCTGGCGGAACGCTTCGAGCTTTGCCCCGGCGTCTACGTCCTCTTGCCGCCGGGCGGCTTCGTCCAGGTCAACCCGGAGGTGAATCGCCACCTGCTTGCCGAGGTGCTCGAGCGCGCACGAGCGTGCGGCGCGAAGACCGCCCTCGATGTCTACTCGGGCATCGGCAACTTTGCGCTCCCTCTAGCGAGCATGGGCATCGAAACGCTCGGGCTCGAGCTCTCCCGCCAAGCCGTGACGTATGCGGAGCGCGCTGCAGGGCAGCAGGCACTTTCTGCGACTTTTCGTGCCGGCCCGGCCGACTCCCTCCTGGCTGCGCTCGCGCAGCGAGGGGAGCGTTTCGATCTGGTCGTCTTGGACCCACCACGCGCGGGGGCCAAGGGACTGGCTCCCCTCTTGGCCCAGGTCTGCCAGCGCCTGCTCCTGATGATCAGCTGTGACCCCGTGACCCTCGCTCGCGATGCCCGACAGCTCGAAGAGGCAGGCTTCTGCCTCGAGCGGACGACGGTCTTCGACATGTTTCCCCAGACCCACCACATCGAGTCCCTGACGACGTTCCGCCGCAAAGCAGCGGATTGACGAGGGTGCTTTCTGCGGCAGGCTGCTAGGGTGACTGCGATGGATCCAGACAAGGAACGACCCCCTTCTCGATTTCCTGCCGGCCCGCCCGGCGGAAGGGCCTCCGGTTGGCTCTTCCCGCTCTTGCTCCTGGCCTCGCTCTTGGTTTGGAACACGCTCGGCAAAGTGGGCGGCAGCACGCCGCCCGTCTCCTACTCGGAGTTTTTCAAGGCCGCGCGCGCGGGCAAGGTAGCGAGCGTCGAGATCACCGGACAAGCCGTCGAGGGTCGCTACTCGTCCGGTACGCAGGGCCAGGATGGGGAGCCTGCAACCTTCCGCACGACGCTGCCGGCCCTCTACGACGAAGCGCTCTTGCCCATGCTGCGGGAAAAGGGCGTGCGCATCGAGGTGAAGTCCGATGAGCCGTCTCTTGCCGCCTACGCTTTGCTCAACGTCTTGCCGTTTTTGCTCATCTTGGGCGGCCTGGCTTGGATGTCGCGTCGCAACGCCAAGCTGATGGGCGGCCCTTTCTCGGGTCTGCTCAAGGGAAGGGTCAAGAAGTTCGAGAAGGAGTCGCAGGTCTCGGTGACGTTCCAGGACGTCGCGGGTCAGAGGAACCCCAAGCGCGATCTGCAGGAGGTCGTGCAGTTCCTCAAGGAACCAGAAAAGTATCGGCGCCTCGGGGGTAAGGTCCCGCGCGGAGTGCTCTTGGTCGGACCGCCGGGCACTGGCAAGACGCTCTTGGCCCGCGCCGTCGCTGGCGAGGCCGGGGTGCCCTTCTTCTCGATCAATGGGTCCGAGTTCATCGAGATGTTCGTTGGCGTGGGGGCCAGTCGCGTGCGCGAGCTCTTCGACGACGCCAAGAAGGTGGCGCCGGCGATCGTCTTCATCGACGAAATCGACGCGGTGGGCCGCTCGCGCGGGGCAGGCCTGGGCGGCGGACACGACGAACGCGAGCAGACGCTCAACCAGCTCTTGAGCGAGATGGACGGCTTCAATCGCAACGACCTCACCATCGTCATCGCTGCGACCAATCGGCCCGACGTGCTCGATCCAGCCTTGCTCCGGCCCGGTCGCTTCGATCGGCGTGTGGTCGTCGACAGACCCGAGCTCGACGCTCGCGAAGCCATCTTGAAGGTGCACACGCGCGACAAGCCGCTTGGCCCGGACGTGGACCTCGGAGCTCTGGCCAAGGACACGCCTGGCTTTTCCGGTGCCGATCTGATGAACCTGGCCAACGAAGCCGCGCTGCATGCCACACGCCGGGGCGCAGATTTCATCAGCGAAGCCGACTTTCGCGCCGCTTACGACAAGATCGTGCTCGGTGACGTGCGGGATTCCAAGCTCGACCCCGAGGAGAAGCGGCGCGTGGCCATCCACGAGGCTGGGCACGCCGTCGTGGCGCATTTCAGCCCGCACGCCGAGCCGCTGGCCCGGGTCACCATCATTCCGCGCGGTATGGCGCTCGGCGTGACCCAGCAACAGCCGCAGGCGGATCGCCACATGATGACCCGCCCGGAGCTCGAGTCGCGTCTGCGCGTCCTCTTGGGCGGCTACGCCGCCGAGCGCGTGATCCTGGGCGACACCAGCTCAGGTGCCGAAAACGACCTTCAGCGCGCGACGGAGATTGCGTTCCGCATGGTCGCCCATTTCGGCATGAGCGACGCCATCGGACCGGTGTTTCACGAGCATCGCACCGAGCACCCGTTCCTCGGGCAGCGCATTGCTACCGATGGCGGCACCTCGGACGTGACGGTGCACGCCATCGAGGTGGAGACCAGGCGACTGCTCGTCGCGGCGTCGAACGAGGCCGAGGAGCTGATCAAGAAGCATCAAGCCGCGCTCGAAGCTCTGCGCGACTTCTTGCTCGACAAGGAAAGCATCGAGAAGGTCGACTTGCTTTCGGTCCTCGGTCCGTCCGTCAAGGTCGGCATCCCACGCGAAGGGGACTCCATCCACTGACCGCCCAGCGCGTGCTCGGCGCGCGGGCCGTCGGCCTTGCCGCCCTATTCTTGCTGGCCTGTCGGTACGAGGAGCCGGGTGGACGGGCGCCCGGGCGCCCGTCAGCGGTCCCGATGGCGGCTATGGCGACAGCGGCGGCAGCGCCAGCGCCAGCCGCACCAACGGGTTCTGCCGCGCCGAGGCCCGCTCAGAAGCTCGAGCGTCGCCGTCTGGTTGCCCATCATCGCTTGGGCGTGCCCGTTCACGAGCAGCCACGGGATCACGGTCCCCTCTCTCGGCTCCCCGACGGCAGTGAGGTGACGATCCTCGGCGAGGTATCCGAGAACTGGCTGCACATCCGGGCGGACGACGGAAGCTCGGGCTACATCACTCGCCGCTATCTAGCCAAGGAGCTGGAGCGAGCGCAGGCGCCTTCGGCGGACAGCCCCCGTGCGGGGGGCCTCGAGGCCACCTGCGCTGCCGCACGGGCAGCTGCCTCTCGGCCGGGGGCTCCCGGCGCGCAGCCGCGCATCGCCACCTTCAACGTGCGCTGGTTTCCCGACGGCCAGCCCGGCAAGAAGGCGCCGGCGGGGGGCGGTACGGACCTTGGATTTCTCGCTTGCAGCATCGCTGCGACCGGAGCCGAGGTCGTGGCCGTGCAAGAGTTCAAGCGGGGCGCGCGCGCCGAGGCGAGCCTACGCACGGTCTTGGACGCGCTCGATCAGAGCACGCGGGGCGCCTGGCAGGCCCGTTTCGACGATTGCCCGATCGAGACCGCTCAGCACGTGGGCGTTCTGTTCGACGCTCGCCGCGCAACGGCGCTCGGTGAGGCGCGCACCGTCGCCGAGCTGAATCCGCTCGGTAGTGCCTGCGCCGGCTCGCTCCGCCCTGCGCTGGCGCAGCGCTTTCGCCTGTCGAGTGGCGCCACCATCGAGCTCTACTCCGTGCATCTCAAGTCCGGCGACGACGCTCGCTCCCGTGCCTTGCGACAGAAATCGCTGTCGGCACTCGCGTCGCTCCCTGCGGCGGAGGCGGCGGCGGGGAAGGCGGCGCGCATCGTGGCTGGCGACTTCAACACCATGGGGTGCGACGACTGCAGCCCGCGCGTGAGCGCTGCGGAAGAGCGCCGCGATACCGGACGAGCCGCAGAGCTGGCTGGCTTCAGCCTCGTCGATCCCGCGGGCGGCTGCAGCCACTACTATCGGGGCCAGCCCGGACTGCTCGACGGCTTCTTGGTCACGAAGGGCCAGTCGGCCGCCTCCCAGGTGGCCGGCGCCTGCGCCGAGCTCGGCTGCTCGAAGCTCCCCACGGCGGGGTTAGCCCTGGCCGAGGTCCCGGAAGCCTTCGACGAGGTCAGCGATCACTGCCCGCTGGTGCTCTCGCTCGGCGCTCCCTGACCGTCGCCGTCGGCCAAGTCGATCAGCGTGGTCAGCGCTTCGATCTCGCGCTTGATGCGGAGCTCCCGTTGCCGCACCGCTTTCAGTGCTGCCTCGGCCTCCCGCTGCTGGACTTCGATTTCACGAAGCAGAGCGCGCAAACGCTCGCGTTCCGTCTTGAGCAAGTCTGATGAAAGGCTCACGCTGCTTCCTCTGGGTTTGGGCGACACGCGCTCATTCGTAGTCGCCGCTCGACGGAGGAGCAACCACGCTGCCCCCGTCGTCGGGCTCTTCTTCGGCCGGCGGTTCGTCTACGCTGGACCCTTCAATGCTGCGCCGAGCGGCCTCATTGGCGGCCTTGGCCTTCTTTTGGGCTTCCTCGGCCTGCCGCTTCAGCTCGGCCTGCTCTTCTGCCTTCCGGCGCTCCTCGGCCGCCTCGGCTTCGGCCTTCGCTTGGGCCTCTGCCTCACGAGCTTCGGCCTCCTGCTTGGCGCGCAGCACCGGCCGGAGCGGGCCGCAACCGGCCTCGAAGCCGTCCGAGTTGAATCCCGTGCGCGCCTTGCCGCGGCGCGCATCGCCGCGGTCGCTGGTGAAATGGACCGAGACCTTCACGTCGCGTTCGCCCCCCCGTGCCGGGCTGCAGTAGCTGACCAGGTAGTGCCGCCCCCAGGCCTTGCGCACCTTCATCCCCACCTCCTGCAGTGTCATGGGCAGGGTGTCGATGCTGTCGAACGGCGCTCTGCCGTCGCGCCCGATCGAGGGCAGGGTCGGCACCTCCGCCTTCTTGGGATAGACGGCGTAAAACTCGTAGTCCGACGCATCGATGGCGCGGTACACGTCGTCGTCGCTCTTGCGTCCGGCCAGATCGGGGCCGCGCAGGAGCGCGACCAACGTGCCCATTTGCACCGGCTTGACCGAGCTTGCCAGCTCCTCGTCGAGCACGGCCATGGCGTCGATCAGGCCGCCGTTGAGGTTGCGCGAGTCGTCACCCGTCACGAACGGTGTCAGGTCGGGCAGCTCCCGCTTCTCGCTCACTGCCACCCGCGGAAACCGTGCCACCAAGCGAGTGCTGGGTGATCCATCGAAAACCAGCACCGAAACGGCTTGCGTCGTCGACACCTTCTCCACGAACTGCGCGGAGCCACGCGAGATGCGGACCAGGTCCTTTTCGGTGATGTCGCCGCTCAGGTCGAGCAGGAGCACGGTATGGCCGTCGGCAGCCGTGTCCCGCGGCAGAAGCTCGAGGTGGGTGGAGGCCCGATCCAGGAGGAGGTCGTTTTCGTAGACGTCGAAGTTGGACGCCGCCAGGTTGTCCACCGGCTTTCCGCCATCCTCGACCGACACGTAGACGAGCACGTTGCCAGGCCGCTTGGTCACCGTCTTGGCAGTCTGCACGGAAACTCCGGACAGCGAGCCGCAGGCACAGGTCGCGAGCAGGAGCATGAGTAATACGACTCGGAGCATGTTCATTCCCAAACTTGGCCGTGTAGAGGAGCGCTCCCCATGAGTGAAATGCCCGTCAGAGCATTCTGGAGCATGTCCTCTGAACCGTGGGAGAGGTTAGGCGGCAAAGAGGTGACGTCAAATAGGCGCGCCTCCAGGATTTCCACCGGGTTTTGCGGCGCACGCGCCGGCTCCTCGATGCTCGCTTCGACCACGATGGTCACCGCATGAAAACGCGGGTCTCGATCGACGGCGGAGTAGGCACCGAGCAGGCGACCGAGGCTCGGGTTCTCCACGCCCGCTTCTTCGTAGAGCTCGCGCGTCGCGCAATTGCGCAGCGTCTCGCCCCATTCCAGAGTCCCGCCGGGGAGTGCCCAGAGGCCCGTGTCCGAGCGACGGATGAGGAGGATGCGACCATCGGTCGTGCGCGCCACGACACACACTCCAACCACCGGCCGCCGGAGCAGGTGACGCAGGATCTCCTTGGTAATTGTGAACAGACCCCGCGGGATGCTCATGATAGCGGCGCATGGTCGCAGATCCGAGCCCACTTGTGCTACCCCGCCTGCCGTGAAAGGGCAGTGGCACTGGATGGGCCCCTTCGGCCTCGCCGTCCTGCTCGCTTGCGGGTGTGGGCGCGGCGCGCCCCCTGGCGCGGAGCTGGATCCAGGCCTCGAGCTCGTCTGGCGGCCTTTGAAGAAGGCACACTCGCCCTCCGCTCTGCAAGCTGCCTCGACTGCCGGCTTGGGCACGCCCGGCGACAACCTGCCCTTTTCGCCCAGCGGACAGAAAGTGGCCAGCATCGCCTGGCGCACGTGGATCTACACCGACACCGGTCCGCAGCGCACACGGCTCGGCTACCTGCGCGCGGGCGCCGTCGTCGACGCGCGCGGACCTGCGATCGAAAACGATGGCTGCGCGGCCGGCTGGTACCGCATCAACCCGCGCGGCTTCGTCTGCATCGGCAAGGGGGCGACCACCGATCTCGAGCACCCGCTCTTGACGACGCTCGCCAAGCGGCCGACGCGCCGCGCCGGTTTTCCGTACGTGTACGCGCGCAGTCTCGATCGCCCGCCCGACCGCTACTTCAAGCTGCCGAGCCCAAAGCAGATGCAAGAGGTGGAAGGGGAGTCCCCGGTCGATCGCGCCGCGCAGTTCCGCTTGCGCGCGGAGTCGTCCGGCCTGGCGGCGCAGATTGGCCTCACGGACGAGCTGCCGCCGTTCCTGTCGCCTGGAGCCGTCCTCGAGAAGCCGTACGGCGTGCGCATGCCGGAGAGGCGCGAGGTGAGCGCTGGACGGGCGAGCCCGGACAGTGGGTTTGCTCTGCTCGACAGCTTCCTCTGGCAAGGGCGGGCGTTCGGCCTCACCACGGAGCTCGACCTGATCCCCCTCGATCGCACGCGCGTCGTGGTGGACCAGGAGTTCCGCGGCCTACTGCTGACGGCCGAGGCGACCTTGCCGGTCGCGTTCCACGTCAAGGGAGCCTTGACCGAATGGTCTGGCGAGCCAGGCGCGGAGTTTTCGCCCACGAGCGAGGTGCGCCATCAGCGCGGTTACTTCCTGACCGGTCGTGCGCAGAAGGGCCTCGTCGAGACGGCCCAGGGCACGTGGATCCCGCAGGAAGGGCTGACGGTGATTCGACCGCGCGAAGGGTTTCCCAGCGTAGCCACGGGCAATCGGCGCTGGATCGACATCTCCATCAAGCATCAGACGCTGGTGGCGTACGAGGGCAGGACACCCGTTTTTGCCACGTTGATCAGCGCCGGTCGCGGGGGCCTCGGGCCGAAAGACGACTCCAATCCCGATGGCGAACGCACCGTACGCGGGACGTTCATGATCTTCGACAAGGCGATCTCGGCCACCATGGACGGGGACGAGGATCGGGCCGATTCCTACGAGCTCCTCGACGTCCCCTTCGTGCAATACTTCCACCGGGGCTTCGCACTCCATGGCGCGTATTGGCACCACGAGTTCGGCCGCTCGCGCAGCCATGGCTGCATCAACTTGACCTCGTGGGACGCCGCCTGGCTGTTCGAGTGGACCGATCCGCAGGTCCCGGAGGGCTGGCATGGCGTGCTGAACAAGGAGCGCGGCACCGTCGTGGCCGTCGGCTACTGAGGACACGGCGTGGCCGTCAGCGACGGGGCGAACCTCTGGTTCGTGCCTGCCGATTGCGCCCGGACCTTGACGACCCGTCCGGCGGCCGGCATCCATGATCCTGGCAGGTTGGGCGCGCCCGTCGGCGATCAGGCGGAACACTCGGAGACATCGTGGTCAAAATCAACTTGAAGGATCTTCTCAAGCGGGCCCTGATGGTCGACGCCCAGGAAGTACGCCTGGTGCCTGGTCGGCGGACCGTGGTCATCACCGCGACCGGCGAAAACGAAGTACGTGGCGACGTGCAAACGCCCGAGCGCATCAACGCCATGATCGAGCCACTCATGTCTGCGGATGCCCGGCGTTCTCTGGCTACCGGCTGGGCCGAGTGGGACTTTCAGCTGGAAGGGCACGGCACGGTGCGTGCGACCGCCGAGCTCAAGATGGGTCTGGTGCACGCCAGCTTCGACCTGGCCGCGTCCAGCTCGGCAGATCTCTTGGAAGGGGATTCGCCGGCTGCTGCCGCCGCGATCGCGGCGCCCGCCGCGGCGGCACAAGCGGTAGTGATTCATGCGCGCGGCGAACAGCCCGTCACGCAGGCCAACCCATCGGCGCAGCCCAAGTCGCCGGTGCACTTCAATCCGACTCAACCCTCGATGCGCAAGCTCGACACGGTGCCCCCCGCTCCGGCGCGTTCCCGCTGGGACGCCGGAGTCAGCGGGGGTTCGACGGCCGAAATCGACCGCCTGCTGTCCAAGATGGTGGACCTCAAAGCGTCCGATCTGCACATCACGACCGGGTCGCCCCCGATGGTTCGCCTCGATGGCGACATGGTGCCGATGGCCGGCGAAGGGACACTCACGGCCGAGCGCGTGCAGAACGTGCTCTGGCCCATGGTGCCGAGTCGCAACCGGGAGGAGTTCGACCAGACGCACGACACCGATTTCGCCCACGAGATCTCTGGGGTCGCCCGCTTCCGCTCCAACCTGTTCGTCGACCTCAACGGGATGGGCGCAGTCTTTCGCGTCATTCCTACCAAGATCTTGTCGGTCGAGCAGCTCGGCCTGCCGAAAGACCTGCTCACGCTGTGCAACTTGGCCAAGGGCCTCGTCGTGGTGACGGGGCCCACCGGTTCGGGCAAGTCGACCACTTTGGCGGCGCTGATCGACTACATCAACACCAATCAGAAGAAGCACATCATCACCATCGAAGATCCGGTCGAGTTCGTGCACCCGAACAAGCAGAGCCTGCTCAACCAGCGCGAGGTGGGCGAGCACACCAAGAGCTTCAAGCGCGCGCTCCGGGCCGCCCTGCGCGAAGACCCGGACATCGTGCTGCTCGGCGAAATGCGTGACCTGGAGACGATCGCCATCGCCATGGAAACGGCCGAAACCGGGCACTTGGTGTTCGGAACGCTACACACCTCGTCCGCTCCCTCCACCATCGACCGCATCATCGACCAGTTCCCCACCGAGCAGCAGAATCAGATCCGAACCATGCTCTCGACGAGCCTCAAGGGCGTGATCGCGCAAATGCTCTGCAAGAAGAAGGGCGGCGGACGCTGCGCCGCGCTCGAAGTGATGATGGGCGTCCCTGCCATCAGTAACCTCATCCGTGAGGGCAAGATCTTCCAGATCCCGTCGATCATTCAGACGAGCCGCAACATCGGCATGCGCATGATGAACGACAGCTTGCTCGAGTTGGTCAAGTCCGGGAAGGTCGAAGCCGACGAGGCGCTGTCGAAGTCCAACGACAAGTCGACGCTGATGACCCAGCTCAAGCAGATTGGCGTCCAGTTCTCCGCCAACGCGTGA
>Ga0315912_10001538_pt1 | contig 27775 bp, 13 predicted proteins | sample VfabasoilMG_FD_204469 | JGI IMG/M metagenome (GOLD analysis project Ga0315912, IMG submission 204469) | Garden soil microbial communities collected in Santa Monica, California, United States - V. faba soil | ecosystem: Environmental > Terrestrial > Soil > Garden | place: USA: California...
CGATCAGGACGACGTCGTAGTCGCGCTGGCCGAGCGCCGTCAGCGCTGCGGCGGGCGACTCCACGGTGTCGATCTGGTAACCCTGCCCCTTGAGTAGCAGGCGAAGGGCCTCGAGGACATCGCGCTGGTCGTCGGCGATGAGGATGCGTGGAGAGGTCGATGGCACGACGCGAAATTATCCCTCAGCTGATTCAGGCGCTCGTTTCAAGGCTGAACACCGCCGTTGTCGCGCCGATACACAAGTAGAAGAGATGCGCGCATCAAGCGGCGTGCCGCTTCGAAACGCCCAAAAAGCGCAGTGTTAGTGCGCCTCTTGTCCGGTCTTGGGACGAGACGTCCGGACCCGGACGAGCCGCCTGCCATATCACCAGGCGTCGGTTTGGTACGATAGGTCAGAGATGGTCAAAGGTTCTACACGGTTGGCCGTGCTTCTCGGGCTCACCGCGCTCTTGGTCGCCGGTCTTGGAGCGCAGAATCGGCCGCTGCCCGACCAGGACGCGTTCCTGAAAGAGACGCGCAAGCACCTCCAGACCGACAGCAAGGCCACGAGCAACTACGTCTACGTCGAGACCCGTCGCGAGCAGAAACTCGACAAGAACGGGCGCGTGGACGAAGAGTCACTCCGGGTTTATGAGAGCTACCCGGGTCTGCCCGGTGAGCCTCGATGGGAGCGGCTCATCTCCGAGGGTGGAAAACCAGTTACTGCGGACTATCTGGCGGAGCAGGATCGCGACCGGGCGAAGAAGGCCAACGCGATGGCCAAACGGCTCGAGAACGACCCCTCGAAGGAGCACGCCCGGCAGCAGCGCGAATGGGAAAAGTCGTATGGCGAGCGCAGCGAGGCTGTTGACGACATCTATACCGTGTACGCCATCAAGATGACCGGGCGCGAGCGGCTCGAAGGTCACGACACGATTGCGTTCATGCTGACACCCAAGCCGGAGTCGAGGCCGAAGACACGTGAAGGCGACTTGATGAAGCACTTCACCGTCCAGGCGTGGATCAGTGAAAACGATCACGAGCTCGTTCGTCTCGAGGCGAAGGCGATCGACAACGTCGCGTTCGGGCTGGGAGTGCTGGCGCGGATCCACAAGGGCGCCGAGTTTTCGTTCCTGCGCCGCAAGGTCAACGACGAGGTCTGGCTGCCAGCCGTTGCCAAATACAGCGGCAGCGCGCGAGTGGGTCTGCTGTGGACGCTGCGTCGTACCGGGTCGTCCGAATACTCCGGCTACCGCAAGTACTCCGTCGATACGTCGTCCAGCTTCGACAACCCCAAATGAGAGCGGCAGGCCTGAAGGCCTGCCGCTACGGGAGCTGGTAGAGGCAGCCCTTTAGGGCCGCCTGTCGTTATTGGCGTAACGTCTGCGCCGGGTCCACGGCAAGCGCGCGTCTTGCCGGGATGAGGCACGCCACGAATGCGATCGCGACGAGCAGAGCGGTGACGATAATCAGCGTTGCCGAGTGTTGGCCGCCGCTCCGCGTGACTTGAAGCGGTACAAGCTGCAGCACGGCAACCGATCCGATCAGGCCGAGCGCCAGGCCGGCCGCCACCTGCATCGTTGCGCGTTGCGTCGCGAGCCACCACACTTGACGCACGCCGGCGCCGAGCGCGATCCGCAAACCGATTTCTCGAGTCCGCTGCGCGACAGCGTATGCCGTCACCGCGTACAACCCGACGCTGGCCATCGTCAGTGCTATCGCTGCGAAGATCGCGAACATCGATCCGAAAACGTTCTGGGCCCAACGTTGGAACGCCAGTAGATCGTCGATCGTCCGCACGTCGAATACCGGGATGTCGGGATCGACAGTGCGTATTTGATCCTGTATCTGCGCGTTGACGGCACCGAGATCCATGGAGCCGCGCACGAGAATGCTCACGCTCCACTCAGCGTTCGCCGCCAGTGGAACGTAGACCACGGGATCGAAGCTCCCGTCATTGCCTGGCCGCTGCTGGACGTTTGCGACCACTCCGACGATCGGCATCCACTCCGTCCCGCTGCGTGGACCCGTCGCAGGCGCGCCCGGAGCTGCAAGACGGATCCGTTGGCCGAGCGCGTCCTCGGTGCCGAAGTGCATGGCGGCGAATCGCTCGTTGACGATCGCTCCAGGACGACTCGACTCGCCATCGCCCGGCACGAACAATCGTCCCCGCAGCTGCCGTGCACCGATCGTCTCGAAGTAGCGATCGCCGACCGTGACCATCGTCACGATGGGCCGCGCGGTTGTCTCGGTTTCGACTCGGCCCTCGATCGAAGCCTGGCGCGCCGCACCGCCAGAGGCTGGTGGCACGTTGGCGATCGAGGCGCTCACGCCCGGCATCGATTGCAGACGCTCATCGAGCCGGCGGTAGAACATCGAGCGCTGCTCAGGCGTGTTATACGCAGGAGACGGCAGATCGAGTCGAAGGCGAACGAGGCCGGCTGTATCAACACCGGGATCTGTGGACGACAGCACCAGGATGTTTCGAACCATTGCACCGGCGCCGCTCAAAAGCACCATCGTGAGTGCGAGCTGCCCGACGACTAGCGCCGCGGACCAACCGCGGCCGCGTCTACCTCCCGTGATGCCTCGCGTCAGCGTCTCGAGAACGTTTGTCTTCGCGGTGTAAAGGGCGGGGATGAGCCCGAAGAGGAGCGTCGTCGCGAGGCAGATCGCGGCGAGATACGTGAAGACGCGCCAGTCGATCGGAAACTGCAGCCAATAGGGTGGATGTGATTCAGACGCCACGAGCCAGAAGGTCCGAATCGCCGCCGACGCGAGCGCAAGCCCAAGCACGCTCGCGCACGCCGCCAGCACGAGGCTCTCGACGAGCAGCTGGCGGACGATCCGCCATCGACTCGCGCCGATCGACATCCGGACAGACACTTCGTGCCCTCGCGCTGCCGCACGCGCTAGCAGGAGGTTGGCAACGTTCGCGCACGCGATGAGCAGCACGAACGCGACGGCGCCAGTCATCGCCGCGAACAACGCGACGATCGGGCCACCGATTCCACTTCGAAACGCATCGAGGCGAAGCTCGAGATCGCGATCGGTGTCGGGATGCTGGCTCGCAAGCGATGCGATCACGCCCTGGAGATCAGCGCGAGCTTGTTCGAGCGTCACCGACTCCCGCAGCCGGCCGAATCCGCTGAGCAGACGCTCGCGGCGATCGTTGCGCACGTCGGGCTCGAGTCCGGATAGCGGCCGCCAGACCTCGGAGATCGTTGGAAAGCCAAAGCCCTCCGGCATCACACCGACGACGGTAGACGGGACACCGTTGACACGAATCGTGCGGCCAAGGATGTCGGCGTTGCCCTGATATCTCCTCTGCCAGACGTTCCACCCGAGCACGACGACAGCCGGCGCGCCCTCGCGTTCGTCCTCTGGCTGGAGCGTGCGACCCAGTACCGGTCCGCGCCCAATGAGGGCGAACGCATTGGCGGAGACGAACGTGCCTTCGAAGCGCTCGGCCGCACGCTCCTCATCGGACAGGTTCATTGTCTGCTCATCGTAGCCACCGATCCCTTCGAACGTGCGCGCCGACGTTTGCCAGTCGCGCAACGCGAGGACCGAGAGGTGGCCGTCGGGTCGAGTGTCTCCGGTCGGCCGAACTCCGAGGCTGACGATGCGATCGGGCGCGTCGAGTGGCAGGTCGCGGAGCAGCGCGCCATTGACGAGAGTGAAGACGGTGCCGTTTGCAGCGATGCCAAGAGCAAGGATGGCGATCGCGGAACACGCGAACCCCGGACTGCGGCGAAGGCCGCGAAGCGCATATTTGAGATCGGTCATGTTCGATACCAGCTACGGTTCAATGCTTATGCATTGCGAAGCGTTCGTGCAGGATCAACGGCGAGCGCTCGGCGCGCCGGTATCCAGGACGCGACGAGACCGACGAGCGTCATGGATAGCACGGCTGCGACGATGATTGCGGGCTCGGCGGCGGAGGCGTGGTACATGATCGCGCTCAGAAACTGACTGGCCGCAATGCTCAGGGACAGTCCAACGATCGATCCGAAGCCAAGGAGCATGGCTGTTCGGCCAACTACGAAACGCACGACGTGATGGCGGCGGGCGCCGACGGCGATCCGAATGCCGATCTCTCGGGAGCGAGCGCTGACCGAATACGCAGCAAGGCCATAGATCCCGAGTAACGCCAGCACGATGGCGAGGACACCAAAGGCGGTCAGCGCGACACCCGCAATCTGTGCAGGCAGAAACGCGACCGCGATCGCATCACTGGCACTTCCCTGGAACAAGAGCGGCACACGACCATCGAGCTCGCTCACCATTGTTGCGATCTGCCTCGCAACGGCCCCTGCCGGCAAGTTCGAGCGCGCGACGAGAACCGTCGTGGAGTTGTACGCCTGCGCGCTCGATTGGAACAAGACGGGTGTGGGCGCGTCGCTCAGGGCGTCGTACTTGCCGTCTTCGACGACACCAACGACCTGAACGAACCGCGTCGGCCCGGTCCGGAAGCGACGGCCGACGGGATCGGTTGTGCCCATGACGCGCCGCGCGAACGTCTGATTGACGACTGCGACTGCGGGCCGATCGCGAGTGTCCTCTGCCGTGAAATCGCGGCCGCTCACGAGGCGCGTTCGAAGGACGTCGAAATACCCTGGTGAGACCTGATACACGTGCGAGCTGACGGCCTGCTCGGGACGGATGTCACCACTCTCCGGGTAAGCGATCGTGGTCGATTGATCGAGCGTCAGCGGCAGTGAGCTCGCGTATGCAGCGGCTTCGATGCCGCGAAGCGCTTTCACCCTCTCGAGAGCCCGCTGCTGAAACTGCTCGCCTTCAGAACGCGTGTAGCCAGCCAGCGCCAGATCGAACGCGGTGGTGCTCACCGCCGTGCGATCGAGCCCGAGTGGCATCGCGAGCGCAGCTCTCAGGTTTTGCAGCGACACCGCAGACGCGGTTACGAGGATGGCGCACAACACGACTTGTGCGGCGAGCAACAAATCTCTCGAGCTCCATCGAGCTCCGATCCGGTCTGGTGCTCCGGCAGCTCCGGTCAGCCTTGCAGGCTGCGTTCTCCATGCCCGGCGTACCGGTGTGATGCTCGCGGCCACCGCGACGAGACAAGTGACGAGCCCGGAGAAGATGAAAGCCGGCGCGTGTGGTATCACTTCGAACTGAACCGGCACTGCGAGTGGTAGCTGCCAGCGCGTGAGTGCCTGAAGCACCACGGCGGCCAGAGCAAAGCCGGCGATCCCGCCGGCGATCGACAGCACCAGCGCCTCGACAAGCAGTTGACGCGCCACTCGTGCCCGCGTCGCGCCAAGAGCCAGTCGAATCGCGACCTCCCGCAATCGATCCATTACTCGTGAGGCCATCAGGTTGGCGAGGTTGGCGCACGTTGCAAGCAGGACAAGGCCGGCGAGAGCCATCACACCGCCCATGAACGCTGCGACAGGAGTTCGGCCGGTGCTTCCAACGAACCCCAAGGAGGCCAGGCCAACCTCCAGGTCCTTGTGCGATCGCGGATAGGTCTCGGCAATCGAATGAGCGATCGTATTGAGACTTGCCGTGGCCTGTTCTCGCGAAACTCGCGGCGAGAGACGTCCCAAGATCCAGACGTTCAGACTATTCCGCTCATCCAGCCAGGACCGGCCCTCGATCTGGGGCTGCATGGACATCGGCACCCAGAGCTCCGGCCGGAACGCGACTTCGGTTCCACGGAAGCCTTGCGGTGCGACGCCGAGGATCGTGTACGGCAGATCGTTGATGCGAATCGTCGTACCCGCAATGTCTGGGCGGCCACCAAATCGGCGCTGCCACGTCTCGAAGCTGAGGACGGTGTAAGGAGATGCACCACGAGCCGTGTCCTCGTTGGGAGTGAAGAAACGCCCGACGACAGGACGCAGATCGAGGACCTCGAAGTAGTTTCCCGTCACGAGATAGCCCCACGCCCGATCTGCGCCGGCGCCGGTCTGCAGGCCCATGGCCGCGATTCGATAGGCCGCCACGTCGATCGCGTGTGTGCCCTTCTTGAAGTCCAGATAGTCGGGAAACGAATGCGACGGATAGGGGCCTTGGTCTCTGGTCTCCCGCTCTATGAAGAAAAGGCGATCAGGCTCTGCGACCGGCAGCGGCCTCAGCAGCACTGCATCGAGAATGCTGAAAACGGTGGCATTGATTCCGATGCCGAGAGCGAGGGTGAGTATCGCGATTGCCGTGAACGAAGGGCTCTTGCGCAGACTGCGATAAGCAGACGCGAGATCTGTGTTCACAATGCCCACTCCGTCCGGCTGAAGCCGGACTCTACGTCACGCCTGATCGATATACCCGTCGCGCAGTTTGATGATGCGATCGCTGAAGGCCGCGTTCGCTTCCGAGTGCGTGACCTGGACGATCGTCGTGCCCTGCTCGTTGAGGCGCTTGAAGAGCTCCATGATCTCTTGGCCTTGCGACGAGTGCAGGTTGCCCGTCGGTTCGTCTGCGAGGATCACTGCGGGGTTGGCGACGATCGCGCGCGCCACACCCACGAGCTGCTGTTGTCCACCCGACAACTGATTCGGATAGAGATCCTTCTTCGCCACGATACCGAAGCGATCGAGCACGCCGGCGACAGTGCCCTGACGCTCGGACTTCTTCACATCGCGATAGGAGAGCGGGAGCTCGATGTTCTCGTACACCGTCAGGTTGTCGAGGAGGTGATAGCTCTGAAAGACGAACCCGATGTGACGCTTCTGCAGCGCCGCGCGGTCTTTCTGCGCGAGTGCGTGAATCGGGTGTCCCATCAGGTAGTACTCACCGCTCCATGCGCTGTCGTGCATGCCGAGGATGTGGAGCAGCGTTGACTTGCCCGCGCCCGACGGCCCCATGATCGAGACGAACTCTCCCGGCTTGATGTCGAGCGCGATTCGCCGGAGGACGAAACTCTGTCCGGCCCCGACCGGGAACGACTTCTCGACGCCCTTGAGCGACATCAGCGGGGCAGTCGGGTCGAGCTGCGGTGGCTCGGTGAGGGCAGAAGAGGACGAGCGTCTGAAGATCATGTCGAGTTCCTTGTATGAGCCCGGGACGAGATGGAGCTCTGTGCCGGACGGTTCTACGCAATTTACGCGATCTGGGGGTCGATTTGTTCAGTCAGTCTTGAGCGCATTGATCGGGTTCACCCGTGCGGCGCGGCGAGCCGGGATATAGCTCGCGCCGAGGGTGGCCGTCAGGAGCAATGTCGCGGAAGCGACCGCCACGACCGGGTCGAACGTGTTGACCTCGAACAGCAGCGCATCGAGTAGTCCCGACACCCAGAGCGCGGCCAGTAGTCCGGCCGCGGTTCCGGTGAGCGCAACCCGGGATGCATCACCCAGCACGTCACGCGTCAGATCGAATGGCCGTGCCCCGAGCGCCAGCCGCACACCGAACTCCTGCGTCCGGCGGGCGACGGAGTACGACAGCACACCATAAAGCCCGATGCACCCGAGCAGCAGCGCCAGCGCGCCGAACGCCGCAGCCAGGTAGGTGACGAGCCGCTCGCGCAGGATGTTCCGATCGATCTGCAGCGCCATCGTGCCCACGTTGTCGAGCACGAGACCCGGCTCCGCGCGCTGCAACGCCGTGCGGACGCCCGCAACCGCGATGTTCACATCACCGCCCACTCGCACCGTCAGGTTGTTCGGACGGCTCGGCCACTGCCGGATGGGGAAGTAGAGCATCGGGACCGGCGCGTCACGAAGCTCACGTGGACGCACGTCGCCAACGACGCCGATGATCTGCGCTGTGAACTCGCGATCGCCAATCCGTCGTCCAATCGGGTCGAGGCCGGGGTAGTAGCGTTTCGCAACGGACTCACTCACGATCGCCACGAGTGCACCACCATCTCGATCGCGGTCGTCGAACTCACGGCCGGCTGTGATCGGGATACCTGCGGTTGCGAAATACCCGGGACCGACGTAGTTCTCGTCCAGATCGACCTCGTCGCGCGCGCGGTCGGCATCGATGAAGTACGAGCTGCTGTACGAGCAGTTGTCCAGCAAGCCGCACGTCGAGAGCGCCGCCGACTGATGTCCCGGTGACGACGCAACGGCGCTGAGGAGGCGAGCGCTGAGCGCCGGAATCTGCGCGGCGGAGTAACCGCTCGCAGACGGACTGAACGAGACGGACACGAGATGGTCGGTGTCGTAGCCGGGATCGACTTTCGCGAAGTTGATCAGGCTGCGGCCGAGCAGCGCGGCCGCGAAGACAACGACCACCGCAAGCGCGAGTTGCGCCGCCACCAGCGGGCGCATGCCCCGCATGATCGATGGTCCGCCGGTCGATCGTGAGCTGACGACCAGCGCACCGTGCGAGTCGGACCGCGCCGTACGCGCGGCTGGCAGGAGACCGCACAGCAGCGCCGTCGCAATCGAGACGCCGGCCGTGAAGATCAACACGCGCACATCGGGCGAGTAAACCTCCGGCAGCCGATCGCGTGATGTGGCGAGGAACGCACTCGCCAGCGCACTACTGGACCATTGACCCAGGACCCAGCCCGCCGCGCCGCCAAGGGTCGCGAGGAGCACGCTCTCGACGAGTCCCTGTTGCACCAAACGTGCACGAGTGGCCCCGACGGCGATCCGAATCGCCAGCTCACGGGCGCGCGCAGCCGATCGCGCGAGCAGCAGGTTCGCCACGTTCGCGCACGCGACGAGCAGCACGATTGCCACCATGGCCGTCAGCGCGAGGAACGCCTCGGACAGTTGCGCGCGCAGCCGGGAGAAGCCTTGCGTCAACGGCTGCATCACGAACACGTTGCCGCGCAGCTCTTCCCTGAACTTCGTGTCGTTGACGGCGCCGGCCAGGTCTTCGATGCCGGCGCGATTCGAAACGTCGAGCAGCGTGCGCGCCTGCGCCTGCTGAGCGTGCGGGATCCTGCCGATCACGTTGAGCCACGAGATGACGTCCTGCGACACCCATGGATCGGTCGTCTCGGCATTGCCGTAGGAGCTCATGTTGTTTCGATACCCGAGCGCCTGCTGCATGGTCAGCGGCACCCAGAGATCTGCGCGCGCGTCGCTCCAGACGCCGATGAAACCGGGGGGCGCGATGCCGACAATCGTCGCAGTCACTCCGCTGATGACCATCGTCTTGCCGACGACGTCCCCTCCGCCGAGGCGTTGTTTCCACAGCCGATCGCCGATGATTGCGACTGGCTGGCCGTCCGGCAGTTTCAGGTCATCGCTGTTGATCGTGCGGCCGCGAACGACGGGTACGTCGAGCGTGGAGAAGTACTCGCCAGACACGAGTTGCCCGCGGACAGACTCCGGCTGCGTCTGGCCGGGAAGACGGGCAACGAAGGTCGCGGTGCGAGTCATCGCAGCGAGCGAGCCGCGGTCACCGAGCGCGGTCTGCAAACGTTCGAAGCGCCCATAGGAAAAGCGCATGTAGCGGCCCGTTCCGCCGGTGGCGTCGGGGTCGCCTTCGCGCGGCTGCTCGTACAGCGTCACCAGATCCTGTGGTGATGGCACGTTGAGCGGCTTGAACATCACCGCGTCGAGCAACGTGAAGATGGCCGTGTTGGCGCCAATCCCGAGCGCCAGCGTGACGACCGCGGCGATCGTGAACCCAGGCGTGCGGCGAAGGGAACGCGCGGCGTATCTCAGGTCCTGCCAAAGGGTGTCTATCTTCATGACGCGATCATTGGTTCCTTAACGCGACCAGCGGATCGATTCGTGCCGCCCGCCGTGCCGGCACGAGGCTCGCGATCGATGCCACGAGCAGGACGCCGACCATCACACCAACATAGTTGGTCGGCTCGCGCACGTCGATCATAGAGAACACTCCGGACATGGCGTAGACGAGTCCGGCCGCGGCGGGTATGCCCAGCAGTCCGCCGCCCGCAATCGGTTGCGCAGCCTGCTGAATCACCAGCCGCAATACAGCAGCGGGCCGCGCACCCAGTGCCATGCGAAGGCCAATCTCGCGCGTGCGCTGCGTGACCATGTACGACACCACGCCGTAGATGCCGACGCCGGCCAGGCAGAGCGCGACAAATGCAATTGCGCCGAGTAGTCCCGCCAGGGTGTACAGGCTCGCCTGGTCGTTGAAGAGCACTTGTTCCATCGACGCGACGTCAAAGATCGGTTCGTCAGGATTGAGCGCCGCGGCCTGCGCACGGATGGCGGGCACGCTGAGCAGCGGGTCAGCCTCCGTGCGGACGACAACCGCCATTGCGCGCTCACTGAACCGCGTCGATGGCACGTACACCTGTGGCATCGTCCGCTGATCGGCGTCCGACCGGCGTACGTTCGCGACCACGCCGACCACCTGGAGCGGTGTGCCCGGAACATCGCCCGCGATGATGGTTGCGCGCGTGCCGATCGGATCGCGGCCCGGCCAGAAGCGCTGCGCGGCCTCTTCGCTTACGAGAGCGACGGGCAGTCCGTTGTCGTCGAAGTCACTGTCGTTGAAGGCGCGTCCGCGCGCGAGTGGGATGCGCATCGTGTCGAGATAACGAGGGCTGATGGAGGCGAGCGCAATGAATGGGAGCGCGTTCTCTTCGAGTGGAGCGGCCCCGTCGATCCGCAGGCGAGCGCTGACCTCGCGATCGGCAACCGGCAGCCGATTGATCGTTCCCGACGAGTCGATCCCGGGCAGCGCGTCAATGCGTGCGAGGAGCTCGCGGTAGAACTGTGCCGTCTGCTCGCGCGTGTATTTCGCTGCGGGTAGATCCATGCGAAACGTCAGCACGCCTCGCGGGTTGAAGCCGCTCTCCATGGTTCTGAAGTTCCATGCGGATCGTGCGAACAATGAGATCTGGACGAGGAGGATGATGGCGAGGCCCACCTGTATCGCGACCAGTGTGCGACGAATCCGATGTGCCGACCCTCCTCCGATCGCGCGCGCTCCCTGCTTGAGATCGGCGGGGCTCGGACGCCATGACTGCAGCGCCGGGATGAACGCGAAACCGAGCGGGAGGGCGAAGGCTGTCGCGATGCCCACGGCGACGATACGCCAGTTGAGTGCAGCCTCGCCGAAGAGCCGGGCCTGCGGCCCTGCGAGCCACTTGAGGAGCGCGAGACCCCACCCGCCGAGCACGATGCCGGCGACACCCGCGGCGAGCGAGATCAGCAGGCTCTCGATCGCGAGCTGTTGAAGATGATTGCGACGCTGCGCGCCGAGCGCCGTCCGCACAGATAGCTCGTGCTGCCGTCCGATGGCCTGCGCCAGCACCACGTTGGAGACATTGGCGCACGCCATCGCTGCGACGAGAGCGGCGATGAGCGCGAGCAAGAAGAGGAGCACCTGGATCTGTCCTCCGAGCTGTTGGATCAGGGGGCGGACCACGACGCCGCTCTGCGCGTTGGTACTCGGGTACTGAATCGTGAGGCGAGCCGTGATTGCCGAGAGGTCTGCCTCAGCCTGCGCGCTGGTCGCGCCGTTCTTGAGCCGCGCCGTGACGAAGAGCGTGCGTTCATCGCGTGCCGTTCGCGCCGCGTCGAGAGGAAGCGCCACGAAGAGATCCGTGTCAACGAAGATCCCGGTACGGATCGACGCCGGCAACACGCCGACGATGGAATGAGCGACACCGTCCAGCAGCACACTCTGCCCGACGACGGCCGGGTCGGCCGCGAAAGCTTCCTTCCAGTGTCGATGGCTGAGGACAACGACCGGTGCAGCTCCGATTCTGCCGTCGTCCGCGCTGAACACGCGTCCGACCGACGGAGCGATCCCCCATAGCGAGAACAGTTCTGCCGTCGTGCGAACCAACGAGATGCGCGCCGGCGCCTCGCGTCCGGTGAGTGTCGCGGTGCCATATCGAAACGCGCCGAACCGCTCGATCGTCGTCGCCTGCGCGGTCCAGTCCACGAGATCGGGCACCGACGTGCCTGTCATCGCCAGATTGCCGGTCATCCCCGATTGCGCCTGACTCGGCCGCGGGTCGGTGGAGGCGACGAAGACGAGCCGCTCGGTGTTTGTGGCTGGTATCGCGTGCCACACACCATCGATCGTGCTCGCGATGATCGTCGTCGCGCCGATCGCGATCGCCAGCGTGATCATGACGACGAAGGTTGGGCCAGGCGTCCTGGCCAGAGTCCTCAGCGCGTAGCGAACAGGGAGCACGACCAGTGCAGGCTCAAAGCCCGTGCCAGACGTGGTCAGGTGGACGCGATGTTTTGCTAGGGTTTCTGTTCATTGAGCCAATCGAGAGCGCGAGCCCCGTCCGCTCATGGGACGCCACGTTCGATGGCGCACAGCCGTCGCGAAGTAATGTACCGCTGCAATCCAACCCATTCGCCACACAGGACGAGGTGATCGTGATGATGCTCGATTGGAATGACTATCAGCGCCAGCTTGGAACCACCACCGCCGAGATCGGACGGATCAGCCCGGATACCATCCGCGGCTATCGCGGGCTCGCAGACGCGGGTAAGTCAGGCCCGCTCGATGGCAAGACGCGTGAGCTGATCGCGCTCGCCGTTGCGGTGACCAGGCAGTGCGATGGCTGCATCACGATCCATACCGACGCGGCGATCAAGCAGGGGGCCACGCGCGAAGAAATCGTCGCGGCGCTCAGCGTCGCGATCTCGGTGAATGCCGGAGCAACCCTCGTCTTCTCAGGCCGCGTGATGGACGCGTATGCCGCTAAGACGGCGGGTGCGTAATCATTCCTGACGCAACGCGACTAACGGATCGATTCGCGCTGCGCGTCGCGCGGGCACCCACGCGGCGAGCAGCGTGATCGCGACGAGTATTGGTACGACGATCAAGTACGTCGTGAAATCGATCAGCCCCGCGTTCGGGAAGACACTGCGGATAAGGCCGCCGACGGCGGCGCTGCCGGCCACGCCAACGATCACGCCGGCTGTTGCGAGCGCGAACCCGTGGCGGAGAACCATGCGAAGCACTGACGAGGATGGCGCACCAACAGCCATCCTGATCCCGATCTCTCTTGTTCGTCTCGCCGCTGCGTACGCCACGAGCCCGTAGAGACCAACGAGCGCGAGCAGGAGTCCGAGGAGTCCCATCGTGCCCACGACAGTCGTCAGTACCCTCACGAGCGCAGACGCGTTCCCGTCATAGAAGTCCTCCATCGTGCGCACGCTGGAGATGGGCATGTTGGGATCGATCTCCTTGACGATGTCCCGAACAGGGCCGGCAAGTGCGGCGGCGTTGCCCACAGTGGCAACGAGGAGCGTGCTTCGCGAGCCCACGTCCTGTCTCTGCGGCAGATACAGCCACGCCGTCGGCCCTTCGCCGATCCAGTTGAACTTGTTGTCTGCGGTGACGCCGACGATTTCCACCCAGGGTTGATCCTGGCGATCCATGAGGCGAACACGCCTGCCGATCGGATTCTGTTCCGGCCAGAAACGAGCCGCCATTGCCTTGTTGATCAGGGCAACGCGCGGCGACGTGGTGGTGTCACTCGGCGCGAATCCCCGCCCCGTCACGAGTGGAATCCCCATCGTCGCGAGATAGTCCTCGTCGATGCGCGACGAGAGCATGGTCAGGCTGGTGGTGTCGCGAGGAAGTTGAAAGCCCTCGGGCACGATCGACACCGGTTCGCGATTGTCCTGGTTCAGCGGCACGATCGACGTCATGCCCACCGACTCCACGCCGGGGAGCGCACGCACCCGATCAACGAGCTGGCGATAGAACGCCTCGGTGCGCACGGCGTCGTAGCCGGCGAGTCGTGGATCGAAGCTCGAAAGGAGCATGCGCTCGGTTCGAAATCCAGGCTCGCTGAGCTCGGCTTGAAATGCGCGACCCAGGTAGACCGTGACAGTGAGGAGCACGAGTGCGAGTGCCACTTGCACAGTGACGAGGCTGTTGCGGCCCCATAGCCGTGAGAGCCGCTGGACGTTGGAGCTTCCCGACCGCAGCGTGAAGGCGAGGTTGGTCGCGTGACTTGCGCGCCATGCCGGAACGAGACTCGAGAGGAGCGCGCTGGCTGCGGCAAGGGCAAGGCCTACGGCGATCGCTCGTCGATCGAGCACGAATGTCAGGCGCACACCGATGTCGCTGATGATCGGCAGCTGGCGCAGGAAGAGCACGCCACCGTAACCCATCGCAATCCCGAGTGCGCCTCCGCCTGCTGCGAGCAGTGCGCTTTCGGTAATCACCTGACGAGTGATGCGCGAGCGGCCGCCGCCGATGGCCAATCGAAGCGCCATCTCTTTCTCGCGTGCGGGCGCGCGGCTCATGAGGAGGCCGGCAACGTTGGCGCACGCCACGAGGAGTACAGCGAAGGCCAGCGTCATGAGCATGAAGGCGCTCGGTGCCGATGGTCCACGCTCGTCGAGCCGCGCCTGGAACGCGGTCTTCACGAGCATCCCGAAGTTGCGGTTCGTATCGGGATACGTTTGCTCGAGCCCGCTGGCGATGGACGCGACTTCCTGCCGTGATTGTTCGAGCGACACACCGGGCTTCAGCCGTCCCCGAACCTCGAGATAGCGGAAGCTGCGTTGTTCGAGGAGGGTGCTCGGCGCAGCGCCTGCCATCCTCGACTGCATCGCGATGGGGATGATGAACGCCGGCGGCAGAACCAGATGCATGCCGGTGAACGTCTGCGGCGCCACGCCGACGACGGTGAAGTCGAGACCGCCGAGTCGAACCTGTCGCCCGATGATGCCCGGATCCGATCCGAACTGCTCGCTCCACGTGTCGTAGGCGAGCACGACGACAGCGTCTCTTCCGGGCACGACATCCTCGTCGGCGCGAATGGCGCGGCCGAGCGCGGGCTGCAACTCGAGGACGTCGAAGAAATTGCCGCTGACCGCGAGCCCGAGTTTGCTCTGGGCGACCTGGTCGCGCCCAGTGGCGAAGCTGGCAAACGTGACCGTGTACGCCGTGAGACCGGAGAAGCTCTGTGCGCGGTCTCGCAGGTCAACATAGTCGCGATACGAGATCCGATTGTTCGTCAGGAAGAACACTTCGTTCGCTCGAGGTGCGGTCGCGCTCACGCTCACGACTTGATCGGGGCGTGGAACCGGCAGCGGGCGCAGTACGAGGCCGTCGGCCAGGCTGAACATCGCCGCATTGGCGCCTACACCGATGGCAATCGACAGCACGGCGATGAGCGTGAAGCCCGGATTCTTCGCGAGCATTCGCGCGCCGTGTTTCAGATCCTGCAGGACGCCTTCAATCGTTCTCATTGCCTTACTCCTGTCTGAGCGCCATGAGTGGATCGATTCTGGATGCCCGTCGCGCCGGAATGAAGGCCGCCGTCAACGTGATCGCGAGCAGTGCAGGGACGACGATGAGATACGTGCTCAGGTCGAGGTTGCCGGCGTCTTCGAACGGAAAGACCGCGCGCAGTGCTCCTCTGATGGCGACGCTGGCAAGAAGACCCATCAACGTGCCACCGAACGAGAGCAGCGCCCCATGCTGCAGCACCATCGCGAGCACTGAGTGAGGATTGGCCCCAACGGCGACGCGAATACCAATCTCGCGCGTGCGGCGGCTGACGGAATAGGCGACGAGGCCGTAGAGACCGATCATCGCGAGCGCAAGCCCCATCGATCCCATCCCGAACACGATCCGCACGATCACCGACGTGAAGGTGACGCTGCTCGCCAGGAAGAAATCCTCCATGGTCTGCACGCTGAGCACCGGCATGTTCGAGTCGATCCCGCGAACCACCGCGCGTAGCGGTGACGCCGTTGCTGCGGGATCAGCGTCCGTTTCCACCAGCAGCGTTGTGTCGTTCGATGGGCTCTGCGCCCATGGGTAGTAGACGAACTCGGTCGCCGCTTCCGACAGCGCCCGGTACTTGTGTGTGACGGCAATGCCAACGACCTCTATCCACGGCTGTTGGTCTCCCTCAGCCAGACGAAATCGCTTTCCGACGGCGTTGGCACCGGGCCAGTACTTCGTGGCGAATGTGTCGTTCACGATCGCCACTCGTGGGGCATTCGCATCGTCGGTCGCACGGAACGCGCGGCCGTTGAGGATGGCGATGTCGAGCGTGTCGAAATAGCCCTCGTCTACGTGCGCTGAGCGGACGCGGACGAACGTGGTGCCGGATGGCAGGACGGTGCCCTCGGGCACGACGGCGCTGTTCTCGACGCTGATGCCATCCATCGGCACCGACGATGTCAACGCGACCGAGCGAACGCCGGCGATGGCGCGCGTCTGGTCTTTCAACTCGCGATAGAACCGTTCGGCCCTCGCTGCGTCGTAACTGGCCAGATCCGGGTCGAACGATGCGAGGAGGACATGATCCAGGCGATAGCCTGGGCCACGACCGAACTCGATGGCAAAACCCCGATAGAGAAACACGGCGACCGTGAGGAGCACGAGCGACAGCGCGACCTGCCCTGAGACCAGCAGGTTGCGACCCCACAGCCGCGATCGCCGCGGGTCAGCCGCCGCCTGGTTCTTCAGGGTGCTCACCAGATCGACTCGCGTTGATTGCCAGGCAGGCGCGAGCCCGGATACCAACGCGCTAAGGGCAGCGACGGCCATGCCGAAGACAAGCACACGCGTGTCGATGTCGAAGGCCAGCTTCAGCGGAACGTCGGTCGGCAGATTGAGCGTCGCGAACATCGCGATGACGCCGTAGGCGACGAGAAGTCCGATCGCGCCGCCGCACAGCGCGACGAGGAGGCTCTCGATCACGAGCTGGCGGATGAGACGCCATCGCCCGGCACCTATCGCCAGCCTCAGTGCCATCTCGCGTGCGCGCGCGGGGGCACGGCTGCTGAGGAGCCCGGCCACATTCGCACACGCTACGCAGAGCACGACGAGCGCCAGGGTGATCAACATCACGGCAATCACCGCCAACTGAGGCCGCGCACTGACACGCGCGTCGAACTCAGTCTTGACGCCAAGTCCCTGATTGCGATTCGTGTCGGGGTAGCTCGCGCGGAGACGGTCGCCGATCACCGACGCTTCCTCGTTGGCACGTGTCACAGAGACGCCCGGCGCGAGGAGACCTTTCACCGCCATGTTGTGAAGGTCGCGACGCGTGAGCTCGTCGGGCGGAAGGCTCTGCAAACCAGGCAGCGTGGCAATCGGGATGTAGTAGCCGGGCAGCACGAATTGATCCGGGCCCGAGAAATCGCGCGGCATGACGCCGATTACCGTCAAGTCGAGCCCACCGATGCGAATCGTTCGCCCGACGGCCTGCGGATCACCGGTAAACTCGCGGGCCCACGTCTCATGGTCCAGGACGACGACAGGATCGCGACCGGCGCGATCCTCTTCCGCTCCGAAGGCCCGCCCGATTGCCGGTTGCACTCCGAGCGCATCGAACAGGTTTCCGCTCACCGCGACACCGAACGCCCGGCGCGCGACATCGTCGTTCCGCGTCGCGAATGTCGCGACAACAAGCCGGTACGCGAAGAGGCTTGTGAAGCTTTGCGACTGATCGCGAACGTCGAGGTAGTCCGGATACGAGAGGGCGGCACTCTGAGGGGGCGCGAAGCCCGCGCGCGGCACGACGGCCGCCACCGTGACGATGTCGTTGGCGCGCGGCACGGTGAGAGGGCGAAGCACCAGTGTGTCGGCAACGCTGAACATCGCGGCGTTGGCGCCAACGCCGATGGCGATCGAGACAATGGCGACGAATGCGAACCCCGGGTTCTTCGTCAGCATCCGGGCGCCGTGCTTCAGATCCTGGAGAACACTTCCCAACATGGTCCTTACTCCTGTCGCAAGGCGAGGAGTGGATCGATTCGCGCGGCACGTCGCGCCGGCAGGTAGCTTGCGAAGAACGCCACCACCGCGATGGTCAGCGCCACAGCCACATAGTTCGAAGGATCTCGAGGGTCCACACCAGGCACCGACATCCCAACGCCAACGGCGAGAGCGACAGCGACGATTAACCCCACGACACCCCCGGCGGCAACCGGCCGCGCACCCGAGGCGAGCACCATCCGCACAACGACTCCAGGACGAGCGCCGAGCGCCATGCGGACACCGATCTCCCGTCGACGCTGCGCGACGGAGAACGAGACCAGGCCATATACACCAGCCGCGGATACGCACAGCGCGATCAGCCCGACGGCAGTGAGCAACGCGGTCAGCACATAGGTGCCGGCGAGATCGTCGAAGAGCACCTGAGTCATCAGCGCCACGTCGTGTATTGGCTGGTCTCGATCGAGCCGCGTGACCTCGGAACGAACAGACGAAACGAGCTGAAGCGCGTCGGCGCCGGTCGATTTCACGACGACTGCGATGTCGCCACTCGGTCGGAGCGATGCGGGGATGAACACCTGTGGAGGCGGGCCTTGATCGATGTCCGAGTTGCGAACGTTGCCGGCGACGCCGACGATCTGGAGCCAGGTCTCTTGCCCGGATGGCGCGTCGAGCGCGAGCCGTGCGCCAATCGGGTTGCGTCCCGGCCAGAAGCGGCGTGCGGCCTCTTCATTGACGATGGCAACGCGCGCAGCCTCGTTGATCTCGGACTGCGAGAACGTGCGCCCCTGCTCGAGCGGAATCCTCATCGTCTCGAGATAGTTGCCCGCGATCGTTGCGCGCGCGATGGTGGGACGCGCTTCGAGCGGGGCTGGAGACGCACCCTCGACCGTCAATCGCACTATCGGCTCTCGGTCAACGACCGGCAGTCGATCGATCACGCCGACAGAGGCGACACCGGGAAGCGCGCTGAGTCCCGTGATCAACTGGGTCCGGAATCGATCGATCGCCCCGGTGTCACCGTAGCGCGACTCTGACAGACCGACGCGGAAGGTCAGAACTCGGGTGGGATCGAGTCCGGGTGTGATGTCGCTGAGTGCCCACGTCGTGCGCACCAGCAGCCCAATCTGCACCATCAGAATCATCGCGGCGCCCGCCTGAAGCGCCACCATCCAGTTGCGGATGCGTCGTCCGCGAAGAGCGACACCGATCGCGCGTGCTCCGTCCCTGAGCTCCTGTGGATCCAGCGTGGACGCGCGCAGAGCCGGCAACAGTCCAAATCCGAACGGCGCGACGAGGGCCGCGGCGATGCCCACAACCAGCGCCCGCCAGTTCATGCTGATGCCGGCCAATCCGAACGAGTCGCCGCCGAGCCAGCGCAGCGCCGAGATTCCCCATGCCGCCAGCATCAGCCCGATCGCGCCTCCCAGCACCGAAGCCAGCGCGCTTTCGATCATGAGCTGGCGGACACGGTCGAATCGACTGGCCCCGAGCGCGGCGCGCACGGCGAGCTCGTGGCGACGGTTGACCGATTGCGCGACGATGACCCCTGAGACGTTTGCGCAGGCGACGACGAGAACGAGCAGCGCGATGAGCGCGAGGATCGACAACAAGATCCGAACGTTGAACCCCGAGGCTTCGACGATCGGAAGTACGGACGCTCCGATCGACTGATTCGTATCCGGGTGCTCGTCACGAAGCTGATGGGCAATCGATTCGATCTCCGCGTTGGCTTGCGCGCGGGTGACGCCTGGCTTGAGACGGCCCGTCACGAGCAGCGAGCGTCGTCCGCGTTCACCGCGCAGCGGGTCGGTCGCAAGCGGGATATAGACTTCGGAGTCGCGAAGTATTCCGCCGCTCGCTGCCGCCGGCAGCACGCCCACAATCGTGTGCGCCACACCGTCGAGGAGCACGCTCGTGCCGACGGCCGTTGGACGTGAGGAGAACTCTCGCTGCCAGAACCCGAATGTGAGCATTGCGACCGGTGTCGCACTTGCGCGGGCGTCCTCGGCCTGGAACGATCGGCCCACGACCGGTGTGAAGCCCCAGACATCGATCAGGTTCCACGTCACGCGGACCGACGAGATCCGCATGGGAACGTCAACGCCCGTGAGGTTCACGGAGCCCATCTCGAAGGCGACGATCTGCTCGAAGCTCGAGGATCGCGCAGACCAGTCCGCAAGGTCCGGCATCGATACAGGCGTGCGGAGCGTGACGCTGGTCGTTCCGCCTTCGGCTTGCACCACACGCGTGTCCGTCTCGGTGATGTACGCCAGGCGGTCCCGATTGAGAATCGGCACGAATCCCCAGACCAGATCGATCGCGCTGTAGATCACCGTCGTGGCGGCGATGGCCACGGCGAGGGTGAGCACCACGATCGCGGTGGCGCTGCGGTTCTTGGCAAGCGTTCGGACGGCGTGTCGAAACATCACGAGCTATTCGATTCGAAGAGCCTCAATCGGATTCACCGCACTAGCCCGGCGCGCCGGAAACGCGCCGGCAACCAACGCCACGATGAGAGCCACCAGGACCGCGCCCGCGATCACGGTGGTGTCGTTCCCCTCCACTCCGATCAGCAGCGCGCGGCCGAGCCTGCCCATGCCGAATGCGAGCGTCGCGCCGATCGCGCTCCCGATGAGCGCGATACGGGCCACGTGCCCCAGCACCAGCCGGCGAACATCAGCGCCTCGTGCTCCAAGTGCGATGCGGATGCCGAACTCGCGCAATCGCTGTGCGACGCCGTAGGCGAGCACAGCGTAGAGCCCAACTGCTGCAAGCAGCGTGGCCAACACGGCAAACGACGACGACAGCGTGCTCAACACGCGATCCCGCGCCGTGTTCTCCCAGATCTGATCCTCCATCGTCAGCAGGTTCGTGATCGGCAAGTCGGCGTCGAGCCTGGCGACGAGCGCTGGAATGGCGCCGACGAGGGCACGCGTGTCCGACGTCGTGCGTGCGTAGAACGTCATCGGCCCGACATTGTCCTGCCGGTACGGCATGGCGAGTTGCGGTGGCGCGGGCTCGCGCACCGCGCTGTATTTCGAGTCACGCACGAGCCCGACGATCTCGATGTCGAGCGGGCGATTGCCTCCGGCTCCCATGGCCAGCCGCTTCCCGATGACCTCGGAGCCAAGGTTGAACTTGCGCGCGAACGCCTCGTTGACGATGGCCACCTTCGGAGCACCGGCGGTGTCGGCACGCGTGAACTCTCGACCCGCCAACAGGGTGATCCCCAGCGCGTCAAAGTAATCGCCACTCACTCGCGTGACCGAGACGGTCATGTCCGCGTCGGGGGAGGCCTCGACACCTTCCACCGTTATGTTGTTGCGCCAATCGCTGTTTGACAGGATCGGCACAGTCGCCGATGTTGCGGCGACGACGCCGGGCACGGCTCGTAGTTCCTCTTCGATGCGTTCGAAAAAGGCGAGCGCCTGCTCCGGCCCGTAGCCATTCAGATACGGAGAGACGCGGAACGTGACGAGGCCTTCGCGGCGAATGCCCAGTTCCTCGCGTGCCAGGTTGACGAGGCTCACAACGAAGAGACCGGACATGCCGAGCAGCGCTGTCGCCAGCGCAATTTGCGTTGTCGCGAGCGACGTGCGGAAGCGATTTGCTGTCCGCGACCCAGCGGTGCGATGCGACTGCACGTGCACGCCGGATCCGCGAGCGGCGCGGACACCGTGCAGGGCAGGGAAGACACCGAACAAGACCGCGGTCACCAAACCGAGCGCCAGCGCGAAGACCATCACCGTCGTGTTGATCTCGAAGGTGAGCATCGGAACGTCTTCGGGCGGCATCATCGCAAGCAGGCCGTTCAGCGTCAGGCGCGCAACGAGCAGCGCTCCGACACCGCCAAGCAGCCCGAGCACGCACGCCTCGACGAGCAGGAGGCGCACCAGCCTGCTGCTGGAGGCGCCGATCGAGAGGCGGACAGCGATCTCGGTGGACCGATCGGTTACGCGCGCGAGCAGAAGGTTGGCGACGTTGGCGCACGCGATCGCGAGAACAAATCCTGTGATGGCGAACATGAGCAACAGGAGCGTCTGTGTTTCCTGACCCTCGGAGTTGCGGCCGTGGACTCCGTCCTGGAGGATGATTCGCCGCTGCTGGAACTCTTCGCGTGCGCGATCGCCCATGCCGCTGCGCAACTCCGGATACTCGACCTCGCGGATCAACGACGTGAATGGAACGTTGATCAGTTGCTCGGCCTGTGCGCGGGAGAGGCCTGGCTCGAGTCGCGCAGAGACATAGAGCCAATGGTTATTGCGAGCCGTCGTCACTTGCCCGCGGTCGCGGAATGCCTGCTGCGCCATGGAGAGCGGGACGAAGACCTGGGGCCGATCGAGTGTGATCGTGCCTGAGAAGCCCTCGGGCGCGACGCCAACGATCGTCATCGGCTCGCCATTGAGGATGATCTTCGCGTCGATGACCGACGGATCGCCGCCGAAACGTGTGCTCCAGTAACTGTGGCTCAGCACCACCACCGGATGCGCCCCAGGAATGCGATCGTCGTCTGGCCCGAGCAGCCTCCCGAGCGTTGGAATCAGGCCGAGCACATGAAAGTACTGGCCCGAAACCAGGATGCCCTCTGCTTCTGACGTCTGGCCTTTGAATGACAGGTTGGCTTGGAAGTCGCGGTGCCCGGCGATCTGCAGGCCGACGTTCTGAAGCTTCTCGAGATCACGGAAGAGCGGATAACTGAAGACTGCGTCCACCTTTCCACCGTCGCCAGTCGATCTCGATCCGGGCTTGGGGCCCGGAGAGGTCACGTTGACGATCCGCCCTGGCTCAGCGACGGGCAGGCGACGCAGAAGCATCCGTTCGAAGACCGAGAAGATGGCCGTGTTCACGCCAATGCCGAGCGCCAATGACAACACGGCGACTGTCGTCACCAGCGGTCGGCCGGCGAGAGAGCGGAGCGCGTACCGGAAGTCGTTCAACATGACGTTGTCATCGCGTTGTCCCGGACGAACGCCGGAACGTGAGTGGAAGCACCGCCGTGCCTTGAATGAACGTGCCCGTGATCTCAGTTCCTTCGGTGTTGACCTTGCCGGAGTAAGAGCCGCTCACGGCGTTGAGCTCGAGCGTGATCGAGGACGCATTCTGCGTGATCGATGCGATCGGAACTTCGAGCCCGTCATCGGGGTTGTAGACCGTTCCGGTCGAGGAGCCATCAGGCTGATTCGACAGCATCAGGATGACCTGCCGCTTGATTCCGTTTTGATGAGTGCCTTCGAGCGTTGCCGCCCATGCTCCCTCGATCTCCTTCGACACCGCGGCGCTTCGAATAGGCGGATCGATCTGAGCCGAGCCCCTGCGAGCCAGCGCGAAGTGCATGGTGTAGCCGCTTTGAATGAAGTCGCCGCTCATCGACGCGCCATCGTCGGCCAGCACGCCCTGAAAAACGCGGTTGCCTGCCGCGCCTCTGAACCTGAACGTGATGGCTCGTCCATTGGCCGACTCGATGACCAGCGGAAACCCTTTCAGGTTCTGTGGTGGCACGCCAATCGTTCCGCCGAGCTGCCCGTCGCTGTTCTTCGTCAGATCCACGACGACAACAATCGAACCCTCCGGCGTGTCGATGCCGCCCTCCCAATGACCCGATGGATCGGGTCTGCCCTGTGCGTGAGCGGCGACGGCGGAGAGAAGAAGGAGTGCAAGAACTCGGGTTCCCATGCTCATTCCTGTCTGAGGGCGATCAGTGGGTCGATGCGTGCGGCGCGTTGCGCCGGGATCAGCGCCGCGGCAAGCGTTACCGCAAGCACGGCCGGTACTACGATCAGGAAAAGCGCAGGGTTCACGCCGCTGCTGACGGGAAACGCGGCACGCAACAAGCCATTCATCGCGGCCGCCGCAACCAGGCCGAGCACGATACCGCCGGTCGATAGCAGGAGCCCATGGCGCATCACCATGCGCAGCACATTGCCGGGCCTTGCCCCTACCGCCATGCGGATGCCGATTTCGCGCGTTCTCTGATTGACGGCATGCGCAACGAGCGCATACAGACCGACGAGTGCAAGAAGCAGCCCCGTCGATCCCATGCCGGCCACCGTTCCCACGATCACGTTCGACACTGTGATCGCCCGTGCCCGATAGAAGTCGTCCATCGTTCGCACGCTGAAGATCGGCATGCGGGCATCGATCCCGCGCACGACATCGCGAACCGGGAGCGCGAGGGCGGCGGGATCACCATCGGTCTGAACCAGCAACGTGCTCTGCGACACGCGCGGTGGCTCCTGCAGCCGATGCAGATAAACGAACTCAGTCGGGGCCTCCGCGACCCAGTTGTACCGAACGGTCGCTGCGATGCCGACGATCTCTGCCCACTCGCCGTTCTCGCCACCCACTCGAATGCGTTTGCCAACCGCGGTTTGTCCCGGCCAATAGCGATTCGCGAAGGTCGTGTTGACGACGGCGACGTGAGGTGTGTTCGCCGTGTCCGTGGGCTCGAACGGCCGGCCCGACACAATCGCGATGTTCATTGCCGTGAAGTAGCCCCCGTCAACGCGCGCACCTTGAATGGTGGCGCTGCTACTGCCGGCGGGGAACCGATGGCCTTCGGGTGCGACAGAGACGATGTCGCGCATGCCCGTGTTGAGCGGAATGTCCGACGCGAGGCCGACAGTCACGACACCGGGCAGCGCCAGCGTGCGTTCCTCGAGCAGACGGAAGAACTCGCGTGACTGCGCGTCGTTGTAGCGCGCGAGCGCCGGATCGAGGTTCATCATCAACAGATGGTCGGTGCGGTAGCCGGGCCCGTTGGCGACCAGCAACCTGGTGCCTCGATACAGCCAGAGTGAAACAGTGACGAGCACCAGCGAGAGCGCAACCTGTCCGCAGACAAGGCTGTGCCGTGTCCAGAGCCGCGAGCGTCGCGGCATCGAGCCCGACGCGTCCTTGAGTGTCGAGGCCAGGTCGCCGCGAGTGGCTCTCCATGCCGGCAACAAACTCGAGATGAGCGCGCTGCCGATCGCGACAACGAGGCCGACGGTCAGGACGCGACGATCGAGCTCGAACGTGATCGCTGCAGGAAGATCGGTGGGGATTTCGATTTGTCGAAAGAGCAGGATGCCGCCGTAGGCGAAGCAGAGCCCCAGCAGTCCGCCACCAAGTGACAGCAGCAGGCTCTCGGTGAGCAGCTGGCGCATCACGCGCGATCGTCGCGCGCCCATCGCGAGTCGCATTGCCAGCTCGCGTGCACGCGCCGGTGCTCGGCTCGCCAGCAGGCCGGCGACGTTGGCGCATGCCACGAGCAGCACGGCGATGGAGAGTGTCATCAGGACCGTCACGAGCAGCGTGTCCGCACTTCCGGAGGTCCGTGATTGAAGCTCGGTCTGCACCGTCAGCCCGAGGCCGCGGTTGCTTGCTGGGTACTCCTTGTCGAGTGCGGCCGCGATGGTCGCAACCTCCTGGCGGGCCTGCGCCATCGTCGCCTGGCCATTGAGACGACCCTTGACCGTCAGCCAGCGGTAGTCGCGCTGGTCCAGGGCGTTCGACGATGCGCTCGGGTTGAGAGCAGGGGCCATTGCGAGCGGCACGTAGAAGGCTGGACGGATATAGGGGTCGAGCCCGTTGAACCCTTCGGGAGCGATGCCAATCACGGTGAAATCGATGCCCGAGAGTTGAACGCGACGATTGATCACATCGGAGTCGCCATCGAACTGCTCCTGCCAGGTGTCATGCGACAGAACAATCACAGGGCTCCGTCCTGCAACGTTCTCGTCGGCACGAAACCAGCGGCCTGCTCCCGGAGCGACGCCAGCCGCCTCGAGCAGGTTCTCGCTCGAAGAGAGTCCCACCTTGCGTTGCGCCAGATCCGTGGGTGCCGTCGAGAACGAGACGGCGATGAGCTGATACGCGGCGAGTGCCGAAAAGCTGCGAGCGCCGTCGCGCACATCGACGTAGTCGCGATACGACATCGCCGGGTTCTGAAGACCCTGCGCAGGAGGCACCGCGGACACCTTGATGATGCCTCCGGGCTGGGGCACCGAGAGGGGCCGGAGCACGAGCGCGTCGGCCATGCTGAACATCGCGGCATTGGCGCCGACACCGATAGCGATCGAGATCATCGCCACGAGCGTGAAGCCCGGGTTCTTGAGGAGCATCCGGGCGCTGTGTTTCAGATCCTGAAGCACTCCTGGAACCATGGCGTGTGAGACAGCTGTTCAAGGGGCGTACCGGCGAAATCCCGTCGATTTCGCGCTAATGGTGCTGCTCGTGTCCGCTTGCGGGACGGATCGACCGTATCCGGACGAACGCCGACGCGCGTGCCGCTCAGTCTGCCCGTAGCGCCTTGATTGGGTCAACGCGCGCGGCCCGGAGCGCGGGCAGGAGCGTGGCCAGCGTGGCAACGACGAGCAGTGTCACCAGCACACCAGCAAATGTCTGGAGGTCCAATGGCGTGACGCCGAAGAGCAGCGTAGCCAGCACCCGGGAGATCAGGGCAGCGCCGAGGAGACCCACGGCGAGACCTGCGGTAGCTACTGCCAATCCTTCGGAGAGGAAGCGCTGCAGAACACCGGTCGCGGTTGCCCCGAGAGCCATCCGGATTCCCATCTCGCGTGTGCGCTGGGCGGCCGAGTACGCCATCAAGCCGTAGAGGCCTATCGCGGCGAGGACGATCGCGAGCAGCGCGAAGCCGGTGAGCAGAGCCGCCACGAGCCGAGGCACATCGAGGTCGCGGCTGATCACCGCGGTCATCGGCTCGAGCTCGCGGAATACCATGCGCGAGTCTATCGCCTGAACCGCCTCGCGCAGCTCACGCTCCACGGTCTGCCGGGAGGTGTCCGTACGAACCGACCACGTCAGATCCCACACGCGTTGTTTGCCGCGATTCGCTATGACGCCGATCGCCTGTCCCGTCGGGACGATCATCATCGGCGCGACGTCCGACCCGAGTGCCGTGAGCCCTCGCGTCCAGCCTGACCCAGACCGTGCCTTGACGTCGGCGACGACGCCGACGATCTCTCGCGGCGGATCGTTGAAGCCCTGAACGAGGCTGATCGTCTCGCCGACGACGTTGAGCCGCCCGAAGTAGCCGCGCGCGAATGCTTCGTTGACGATCGCGACCGGCGCTCGACCGGCGCGGTCTGAGGCATCGAAGGCTCGTCCCGCCAGCATGGAGGTTTGAAAGACATGGAAGTAGTCCGGCGTCACGAATCGCCAGTCCACGGAACGTGGTTCGGTGACGCGCGCTCCGGTGGGCGGCGCCAGCGGAAGATTCAGTGCGCGCTCAATTGGCACCGCGTTACTCACAGACGCCACCACTACACCGGGGATCTGGCGTGTGCGCTCCAGGCCTTGCTCGACCAGCACCTCGAGTTGCTGCGGATCGATTGCGCCTTGCAGTGACATGCGTCCGAGCAGTACTCCGTTCGGCTTGAATCCTGGATCGGTGCCCACGAGGTTCGACAGCGTTCTAATCAGCAAACCGGCACCGACGAGCAGCACGACCGCGAGCGCGATCTCGGCTCCAACGAATGTGCGTCTAAGCCAGACCGTTCTCCAACTCATCGTCGAGGTCCGTCCCTCGCTCGCGTGAACGCGGAGGTCCGCGCGCATCGACGCAAACGCAGGTGCCATGCCGAAGAAAAGGGCGCTGAGCCCAGACACGCCAATCGTGAACCCCAGCACACGCCAGTCGATCGCGAGCGTCTCGCCCGACAACAACTGCGCGGCCATCGGTTCGGACACGAGCCCAATGAGCAGACGCGTGCCACCGATCGCGAGTGCCAGGCCGGCCAGCGCACCGGCAAGCGACAAGACGCTTGATTCAACGAAGACGTGTCGGAACAGGCGAGTGCGGCTGGCGCCGAGCGCACCACGGAGCGCCATTTCCTGCCGCCGGCCGAGCGCGCGTGTCAGGTGAAGACTGGCGACGTTCACGCACGCGATGAGCAACAGGAAGCCGACAGCCCCAAGCAGGATGAGGAAGGTGCGGCGCATGCCGAAGCCGACATACTCGCGATAGGGCATCCACGTCAGAAGGCTGACGTACTCATTGGAGTAGCGTGGGAACTCCTGCTCGATCGCGGGTCGAAGCCCGTCGAGAGCGGCGGCAGCCTGCACGGGTGTAACGCTTTTCCCCAGTCGTCCGACGACAAGGTAGTTCGCGCCGTTGTCCGATGGGCTCGTTCGAAGCGGTGTCCACAGATCGACCTCGGGCATCGAGCGGAAGCTCTCAGGGACGACGCCGACGATGGTGTGCGGGGCGTTTCCAAGAAGGACA
>Ga0315912_10001539_pt1 | contig 27773 bp, 22 predicted proteins | sample VfabasoilMG_FD_204469 | JGI IMG/M metagenome (GOLD analysis project Ga0315912, IMG submission 204469) | Garden soil microbial communities collected in Santa Monica, California, United States - V. faba soil | ecosystem: Environmental > Terrestrial > Soil > Garden | place: USA: California...
TCGTGGCGGGCAATGCCCAGATAGGCTTGCTCCAGCCGCGTCTGCGCGTCACTCGCGGTATGGTATACCCCGGCCTTCTCGAGCTCGCGCAGGCGGTAGTCGACACCGTTGTCGATATTGACGACGACCAGATATTCCTCGATGAGCTCGATCGCGGGGAGGAACTGGCTGCGCTGCAGGCCGTGCAGGTAAAGCGCGTCGGGAGCGAAATTGGATGTCGTGACGATCACCACGCCCTGCTCGAACAGGCCCTCGAGCAGGCGGCGCATGAGCATGGCGTCGGTAATGTCGGTGATGTGGAACTCGTCAAGGCACAGCAGCCGCGTCTCTCTGCCGAGTCCGCGTGCAAACAGGATGAGCGGGTCGGCCTGCCCCTGAAGCGCGAGCAGGCCGCGGTGGACCTCCTGCATGAAACGGTGAAAATGGATGCGCCGTTTGCGCGCCACGGGTGCGCAATTGAAGAAGCTGTCCATGAGAAAGCTCTTGCCGCGCCCGACGCCGCCCCACAGGTAGAGCCCGCTCACCACTCGTTTGCGGGCCAGCAGGCGGATAAGCGGCGCTTCCAGCCGCTCGAGACCGATCAGATCCTCGTAGAGGCGCTCGAAATGCGATAGCGCGGCGGTCTGGGAGGCGTCGAGCGAGAAGCCGTGCTCGGACGCATGGCGCGCGATCCACTGCGCGACATCCGAGCTGTCCTGCGCGAAGGTGTAGTGGCCGTAGCGGTTGTCGGGAACCCGGGAGTCGTTCAATTGGATTACAGATTCAGCGTGCGATTATCGACCGCCAGCGCTGCTTCCTTCATCGCCTCGGACAGCGACGGGTGCGCATGGCAGATGAGCGCGATGTCTTCGGCCGCTGCGCCGAACTCCATCGCCACCACGGCTTCCGCGATGAGTTCCGACGCCATGGGACCGATAATATGCACGCCCAGAATGCGGTCGGTATCGCGATCGGCCAGAAACTTGACGAAACCCGTTGTGTCGCCAAGCGCGCGTGCGCGCCCGTTGGCCATGAAGGGAAAACTCCCGGCGCGGTAGTTCATGCCCTCGGCCTTGAGCTGCTGTTCCGTTCGCCCGACCCAGGCGATCTCGGGCGAGGTGTAGATGACCCATGGCACGGTGTTGAAATCGACGTGCCCATGGCGCCCCGTGATCCGCTCGGCTACGGCGACGCCTTCTTCCTCCGCCTTATGGGCGAGCATCGGCCCACGCACCACGTCACCAATTGCCCATACATTCGGCAAATTCGTGCGGCAGTCGCCGTCGACCACGACGAACCCGCGCTCGTCGACCTTGAGACCGGCTGCCGCCGCGTTCAACCCCTCGGTCCGGGGCACCCTTCCAATCGATACGATGAGCCTGTCCACCACCAGTGTCTGCGCCGCACCGGCGCTGTCGACATATTCCACCGTGACGTTCTTCCGCGCAGTGACCTTGCCGACTTGGACGCCCATGTGAATCGCCAGCCCCTGCTTGGTAAAGACCTTCAGCGCCTCCCTGGCCACCTGCTCGTCCGCGGCACCGAGGAAAACGGGCAGTGCCTCGAGCACGATGACTTCGGCACCGAGCCGGCGCCACACGCTGCCCATTTCCAGGCCGATCACACCGGCGCCGATCACGCCGAGGCGCTTCGGAACTTCCGGGACCGCCAGTGCTCCGTCGTTGTCGAGTATCAGATCGTTGTCGAATGCGGCTCCGGGCAGCGCGCGCGGGTCAGAGCCGGTCGCGACGATAACGTGCTTCGCCGCGAGCATATCCTCGCTCGCGCCCGAAACCTTGATGCCGTAGCCGCCGGCGTCACTGCCGGTAAAACTGCCGCGGCCGTGGAAGAACGTGACCTTGTTCTTCTTGAAGAGATAGAGGATGCCATCGTTGTTCTGACGCACCACCCGGTCCTTGCGCCTGAGCATCTGCGCGAGATCCACCGACAGCCCCTTGACCTGGATGCCGTGGTCGGCAAAGGCGTGCGCGGCGTGTTCATAGTTTTCCGACGACTGCAGCAGGGCCTTGGAGGGTATGCAGCCGACATTGGTGCAGGTGCCGCCGGGCGCCGGCTTGCCGTCCTTGGTACTCCATTCGTCCACGCAGGCCACCTGCAGGCCGAGTTGCGCCGCGCGGATGGCCGCGATGTAGCCACCGGGGCCGGCGCCGATCACGACTACGTCAAATATCTTTGCCATTAAGCCTTACCCATTGCCGCCCGACATCATACGTCGAGCAGGATGCGGGCGGGGTCTTCCAGCACTTCCTTGATGGCAACCAGCGTCAGCACCGCCTCGCGGCCGTCGATGATGCGGTGGTCGTAGGACATCGCGAGGTAGTTCATCGGACGGATGACGATCTGCCCGTTCTCCGCCACGGGACGCTCCTTCGTGGCATGCACCCCCAGGATCGCGCTCTGCGGCGGGTTGATGATGGGCGTGGACAGCATGGAGCCGAAGACTCCCCCGTTCGAAATCGAAAACGTCCCGCCCGTCAGTTCCTCCAGCGTCAGCTTGCCCTCCTGAGCGCGCTTCCCGAAATCGGCGATCTGCTTCTCGATTTCGGCGAGGCTTAACTGGTCGGCGTTGCGGATGATGGGCACCACCAGCCCGCGCGGACTGCCCACCGCCATGCCGATGTCGAAGTAGCCATGATAGACGATGTCGTGCCCATCGATGGAGGCATTGACGATCGGATACTTCTTCAGCGCATGCACCGTCGCCTTGACGAAAAACGACATGAAGCCGAGTTTGACCCCATGCTCCTTCTCGAAGCGCTCGCGGTACTTGTTGCGAAGGTCGATCACCGGCTGCATGTTGACTTCGTTGAATGTGGTGAGGATCGCTGCCGTCGACTGCGACTGCACCAACCGCTCCGCAATGCGCGCGCGCAAGCGCGACATCGGCACCCGTTGCTCGGGCCGCTCGCCCAGGGCCCCCAGTTCGACTGCCGGTGCCGGCGGGCGAACGGAGGGGGCTGTCGGTACCGCGGCGGGCGTACCGGCGTTGATCGCCTGCAACACGTCGCCCTTGGTCACGCGCCCACCGCGGCCGGTGCCCGCGATGGCGGCGGTATCGACATCCTTGTCCGCCGCGAGCCTCTGGGCTGCAGGCATCGCGGTTGCCCCGCCCGCTCGTGGTTCGACCTTGGCCGGCGCCTTCTCATCGGCCTTCGCCGCGGGCGCGGCGGGGGTCTTCGCGGCATCGGTGTCGATCTGCGCGATCACTTCGCTGCTGGCGACCGTGCTGCCGTCGCCCTTGAGGATCTTCACCAGCACCCCCGACTGCGGGGCCGGCGTCTCCAGCACGACCTTGTCGGTTTCGATATCGACCAGATTCTCGTCGCGCTTGACCGGATCGCCCGCCTTCTTGTGCCATGCGAGCAGCGTCGCTTCGGCTACGGATTCCGACAACTGCGGGACTTTGACGTCAACCAGCATGATCGCTCCGTCCGCCTGACTGTCAGTGTTCTTCGCCGGCCGACAACGGCCGCGGCTGCTGAGTTACACGTCGCGGCTCGCTGCCGCCCGACACCGTGATTGCCTGATCCACCAGCTCCTTTTGCTGCCGGTCATGCAACGATTTGTAGCCGGCCGCCGGCGAAGCCGACGATTCACGCCCTGCGTAGAAGATCCTCTGATGCGGCAGCAGGTGGCGCATCAGATAGTGCTGGATGTGCCGCCAGGCACCCTGATTGCGGGGTTCCTCCTGGCACCACACAATCTCGGTCGCGCTCTTGTAACGCTCGATCTGGGCGCGGAAGTCGTCATGCGGGAAGGGGTAGAGTTGGGCAATCCGTACCAGCGGCAGATCCTTGATACCGCGCGCGCGGCGCTCGGCGCGCAGGTCGAAATACACCTTGCCGCTGCAGAATATGACGCGATGGACGCGCTCCGCCTGGATGTCCTGCGCATCCCAGTCCTCGTTCACCGCCCGGAAGCGGTCGTTGACGAAGTCCTCCAGCGGCGAGACCGATTCCTTGTGCCGTAGCAGGCTCTTGGGCGAAAAGATGATGAGCGGCTTGCGATAGGGGCGCACCATCTGCCGGCGCAGCAGGTAGTACATTTGCACCGGCGTCGCCGGCACACAGACCTGCATGTTGTAGTCCGCGCACAACTGCAGGAACCGCTCGATGCGCCCGGACGAGTGCTCCGGCCCGGCGCCTTCGTAACCGTGAGGCAGCATCAGCGTGAGCCCGTTCATGCGACCCCACTTGACCTCGCCGGACGCGATGAACTGGTCGATCACCACCTGCGCGCCGTTCACGAAGTCTCCGTACTGCGCCTCCCATACCACGAGCTCGTTCGGGCCCGAGGTCGCGTAGCCGTATTCGAAGCCCACCACCGCCTCTTCGGAGAGCACCGAGTCGATCACCAGGAAGTCGCCTTGATTGGGCGCGATGTGCTGCAGAGGCATGTAAGTGCCCTGGTCCCAGCGTTCGCGATTCTGGTCGTGCAGCACGGCGTGGCGGTGAAAGAACGTGCCGCGTCCGGAATCCTGGCCCGAAAGACGGACCGAGTAGCCCTCGCTGAGCAGCGTCGCGTACGCCAGCATCTCGGCCATGCCCCAATCGAGCGGGAGCTTGCCATCCGCCATCAGCCTGCGGTCCTGCACGATCTTCTCCACGCGCGGGTGCAGCTTGAAGTTTGCCGGCACCTCGGCGAGCTTGTGTCCAAGCGCCTTCAATGTCTCCATCGGCAGGCGCGTGTCGTCGTTTTCGTTCCACTTGGTGCCGATGAACGGCTTCCAGTCGGTTTCGAACGGCGGCCGGTAGTTGGAGAGGATCGTCTTGTTGGTGTGATAACCCCGGTCGAGCGCTTCGCGGTAGGTCGCAATCATCGCGTCGGCCTCGCCTTCACTGACCACTGCCTCGGCTGCGAGGCGATCGGCGTAAACCTTGCGTGGCGTCGGGTGAGAGTGAATCTTCCGATACATCAGCGGCTGGGTCACCATCGGCTCGTCCTGCTCGTTGTGCCCCAGGCGACGGTAGCACACCAGGTCCACCACCACGTCCTTGTGGTACTTCATGCGGTAATCGAGCGCAATCTCGGTTACGAAGCACACTGCCTCAGGATCGTCGCCGTTGACGTGGAAGATGGGCGCTTCGAGCATCTTGATGACGTCCGAGCAATAGAGCGTCGAGCGCGCATCCCTCGTGTCGGAAGTGGTGAAACCGATCTGGTTATTGATGATGATGTGCACCGTGCCGCCGGTGCCGTAGCCCCGCGTCTGCGCAAGGTTCAGCGTCTCCATTACCACGCCCTGCCCCGCGATCGAGGCGTCTCCGTGCACCAGAACCGGCAGCACCTGGTCGCCGGTGCGGTCCTTGCGCCGGTGCTGCCGCGCCCGCACCGAACCCTCCACCACGGGATTGACGATCTCGAGGTGCGACGGGTTGAAGGCGAGCGTGACATGCATCGGCCCGCCGGGCGTCATCACGTTCGACGAAAAACCATCGTGATACTTGACGTCCCCGGCCAGCACCGCCGCATGCTGCTTGCCCTCGAACGACGAAAACAGGTCGGACGGCATTTTGCCCAGCGTGTTTACCAGCACGTTGAGCCGGCCGCGGTGCGCCATCCCGATCACCATCTCCTGGATGCCGGCCGCCCCGGCGCGCTGCAGCAACTGATCGAGCAGCGGGATGAAATTATCCCCGCCCTCCAGCGAGAAACGGGTCTGCCCCACGTATTTCGCGTTCAGATACTTCTCGAGCGTTTCCGCGGCGGTCACCCGTTCCAGAATGTGCTTCTTCGCCTCTGCAGCGTAAGCCGGGCGTCCGCGCGAGGGCTCCAGCCGCTCCGAGATCCAGCGCTTTTGCGGAATATCCGACATGTACATGTATTCCGCGCCGATCGAGCGGCAGTAGGTGTCGGTGAGGGCCTGGAGGATGTCGTGCAGGGTCGCCCGCTGGGCGATGTGCAGCGTGCCGGAATCGAAAAGAGTGTCGTAGTCGCCCTCGCCCAGCCCGTAGAATGCGGGATCGAGTTCGGCGATCACGGGTTTTTCCATGCGCTTCAGGGGATCAACGTCGGCGACGCGGCAGCCTTGGAAGCGATAGGCGGATATAAGCTGCAGCACTGCGAACTGCTTCTGCAGAGTCTGCGGCCCGGCACCGGCGGCAGTTGGCCGGCGTTCCCGCGCCAGTTGCGCGAAGCGCTCCTGGACGTCGGTATGTGAGACGTCGGCGGGGCCGTCGTCGAGACGCTGAAGTTCGTCGAAATAGCCGCGCCAGCGCGGTTCAACGGCAGCCGGATCCCGGAGATAGGCCTCGTACAAGGCTTCGATGAACGGCGCGTTCGAGCCGAAGAGATACGAACTGCCGAGAAATTCCCGCATCATGATCGCACCTCGACTAAGAGCCGAACACTAACACGACGCGAAGGCAGTCCATCGTGCGGTCGGACGCGTTCCACCCGACCAACCTATGCGTCCCTTGCGTCCTTCGCGATGTAGCCGGTGCCCCCTACTTGCGTTTGCCCATCGGAATGAAATCGCGCCGCTTCGGCCCCTGGAAGAGCTGGCGCGGACGGCCGATCTTCTGGTCCGCATCGCCGATCAGCTCGGTCCACTGCGCGATCCAGCCGACCGTGCGGGCGAGCGCGAAGATCGCGGTAAACATGCTCACCGGGATGCTCAGCGCCTTGTAGACGATGCCCGAATAGAAATCGACGTTGGGATAGAGTTTGCGCTTGATGAAATAGTCGTCCTCGAGCGCTACCTTTTCCAGCGCGATCGCGAGCTTGAACAGCTTGTCGTCCTTCAGGTCCAGTTCTTCGAGCACCTCATGGCAGGTCTTCTGGATGATCTTGGCGCGCGGATCGTAGTTCTTGTAGACCCGATGACCGAAGCCGAACAGCATCGCGTGATCCTCCTTCTCTTTCACGCGCTTGATGAACGCGGGGATGTTTTTCGCCTCGCCGATCTCCGCCAGCATTTTCAGCACCGCTTCGTTCGCCCCGCCATGGGCCGGGCCCCACAGGCTGGCGATGCCCGCCGAAATGCAGGCGAACGGATTGGCGCCGGTCGATCCCGCGAGCCGCACCGTGGACGTGGAGGCATTCTGTTCGTGATCCGCGTGCAGTATCAACACCCGCTCCATGGCCCGCGTGAGGATCGGGTTCGGCTTCCATTCCTCGCATGGCGTGCCGAACATCATGTACAGGAAATTCTCGACGTACGAGAGCGCGTTCCTCGGATACATGAACGGCTGCCCAACATTGTACTTGTAGGTCATCCCCGTGATGGTCGGCAGCTTGGCGATCAACCGGAACGCCGAGATCTCACGGCTGCGCGCGTCGTGAATATCGATCGAATCGTGGTAGAAAGCCGACAGCGCGCCCACCACGCCGCACAGCACCGCCATCGGGTGCGCGTCGCGCCGGAATCCGCTGTAAAACCGCGACAACTGCTCATGCACCATCGTATGCTGGGTCACGATGCGCACGAACTCGTCCAGTTGCGGCTTGTTCGGCAGCTCGCCTCGCAAGATAAGGTAAGCGACTTCGAGGAAGCTGCACTGCTCGGCGAGCTGTTCGATCGGATAGCCGCGATACTCCAGTATGCCCTGGTCGCCGTCGATGTAGGTAATGGTCGAGCGGCAGCTTGCCGTGGACATGAAACCCGGATCATAGGTAAACATCCCGGTCTTGGCGTACAGGGCCCTGACGTCGATCACCTCCGGTCCCACGGAGCCCCCCAGCACCGGGAAGTCGACCGACGGCTTGCCGTCGCTGAAGGAAAGGGTCGCAAGCTTTTCACTCATAACAATCTCCGTTTTCGTATTTAACAGCCATTCCGGATTCGGGGCACGTCAATTCCTGCCTTCGTTCTCAAACGCATCTCACCCGCTCGAGCACCCCGCGCACCGATTCATCCTCAGGCTCCGCGCGCCCCATGACGAGATCGAACAGGTCCTGGTCCTGGTACTCGAGCAACGCCCTGAAGGCCTCGACCTCGGCAGCATCGAGCCGTCCGAGCTGCCGTTCGACGAATGTCCCCAGCAGCAGGTCCAGTTCCAGCATACCGCGCCGGCAATGCCAGCGAATGCGATCGAGGTCTCCCATGCTTTCCATGCAAAAACTGGGCCGGGTCCGCAGGCGTCCTAGACCGTCCGCTTCACGAGCAGGTCCTTGATCTTGCCGATCGCACGTGTGGGATTGAGGCCTTTCGGGCACACGTCGACGCAGTTCATGATCGAATGGCAGCGAAACAGCCGGTAAGGATCCTCAAGGTTGTCCAGGCGCTCGTCGATCGCCTGATCGCGCGTGTCGGCAATGAACCGGTAGGCCTGCAACAGGCCCGCTGGTCCCACGAACTTGTCTGGATTCCACCAAAACGAGGGGCATGACGTGGAGCAGCACGCGCACAGGATGCACTCATACAGGCCGTTCAATTCCTCGCGATCCTCCGCGGATTGCAGGCGCTCCGTTTCCGGCGGCGGCGTATCGTTGACGAGGTACGGCTTCACCGAGTGGTATTGCTTGAAGAACTGGGACATGTCCACGATCAGGTCGCGGATGACCGGCAATCCCGGAAGCGGCCGGATCACCACCGGTTCCCTGAGATCGGCGAGCTTCGTAATGCAGGCGAGGCCGTTTCTGCCGTTGATGTTCATTGCGTCCGAACCGCACACGCCCTCGCGGCAAGAGCGGCGGAAGGAAAACGTGTCGTCCTCGGCCTTGAGCCGAACCAGCGCATCGAGAAGCATGCGGTCGGTTGGCTCGAGCGCGATGTCATAGTCCTTCATGTACGGCTTGGCGTCGGCGTCCGGATTGTAGCGGTATACGGAAAGGTGCATGTCAGCTTCAATTCCCTAAGTCGTCTAGTCACACCACAGGTCGCAGTGAGTCATGGGAAATAACCGCCTTCCACGCATCACCCTTTGCCCATCGCACATTACCGATCAGTACACCCGCGCTTTCGGCTCAAATGCCGCCACGCTGAGCGGCTTTACCGTCACCGTCTTGTAGTCGAGGCGATTGCCGGACTGGTACCACAGCGAGTGCTTCAGCCAGTTCGCGTCGTCCCGATTCGGAAAATCGCTGCGATCGTGAGCGCCCCGGCTCTCCTTGCGCGCCTCCGCCGAGACCATCGTCGCCACCGCCGTCTCGACCAGATTGTCGAGTTCCAGCGCTTCGATGCGCGCCGTGTTGAACACCTTGCTCTTGTCGCTGATGAAGGTGCGCTTGGCCCGCTCGGCGACTTCGAGCATCTTGCGCACGCCGTCGGCCAGGCTGTCGGGAAAACGGAACACCCCGCAATGCAACTGCATCGTGCGCCGCAGTTCGGCCCCGACCTCGCTTACCTTCTCGCCCGAACCGGCGCTTTCGAGCCGCGCCAGTCGCGCCAGGGAGGCATCCCCGGCATCCTTCGGCAGATCCCTGGACGAGCCGCCATCGGAGCGGATATCCGCTACCATGCGCTCACCGGCCGACTTTCCGAAAACCAGCAAATCGAGCAGAGAATTGGTGCCCAAACGGTTCGCGCCATGCACCGACACGCAGGCACATTCGCCGGCGGCATACAATCCCTTGATCACCTTCTCCCCGCCCACACCATCCGGCACCACACACTGGCCAAGGTAATTCGTGGGGATGCCGCCCATCTGATAGTGGCAGGTCGGGACTACCGGTATCGGATCCGTCACCGGATCGACGTTGGCGAACTTTTTGGCGATCTCGCGTATGCCGGGCAGCCGCTTCTCGATCACCTCCACGCCGAGGTGGTCGAGCTTGAGCAGGATGTGATCCGCCTCCTTGCCGCACCCGCGCCCCTCCTTGATTTCGGTCGCCATGGCGCGCGACACCACGTCGCGGCTCGCGAGATCCTTGACGGTCGGCGCATAGCGCTCCATGAAACGCTCGCCGTCCTTGTTGAGCAGGAACCCGCCCTCGCCCCGCACGCCTTCGGTGATAAGCACGCCCGCGCCCGCCACGCCGGTGGGATGAAACTGCCAGAACTCCATGTCCTCCAGCGGGATGCCCGCGCGCGCCGCCATGCCGAGGCCGTCGCCGGTATTGATGAATGCATTGGTGCTCGCCGCATAGATACGGCCCGCGCCTCCGGTCGCCAGCAGAGTCGCCTTCGCCTGGAGGATCATCACCTCGCCAGATTCCATCTCCAGCGCCACCACGCCCAGGACGTCGCCATCGCTGCCACGTATCAGGTCGAGCGCCATCCACTCGACGAAGAACTGCGTCCGTGCGCGCAAATTGCGCTGATACAGCGTATGCAGCATGGCGTGGCCGGTGCGGTCGGCCGCCGCGCACGCGCGCTTAACCGGCCGTTCCCCATAATTACTGGTGTGGCCGCCGAACGGCCGCTGGTAGATCTTGCCGTTGTCCAGCCGGTCGAACGGCATGCCGAAGTGCTCGAGCTCGATCACCACCTCGTTCGCCTTGCGGCACATGAACTCGATCGCATCCTGGTCGCCAAGGTAATCGGAGCCCTTGACGGTGTCGTACATGTGCCAGTGCCAGTTGTCGGCTTCGTCGTTGCCCAAGGATGCTGATACTCCCCCCTGCGCGGCAACGGTATGCGAGCGTGTCGGAAACACCTTGCTCAGCACGGCCACCCTGAGGTTGGCCTCGGCCAGCTGCAGTGCCGCGCGCAGGCCCGACCCTCCCGCACCGACGACCACCGCATCGAACTGCCGTCTGGCTATCGCCATTACACGCCCCAGAGTATCTGCACAGTCCACATGCCGTACCACGCGAGCGCCAGGATCGTCAACGCATGCAGCGCCAACCGCAGCCCGATCGGCTTGACATAGTCCATGAGGATGTTTCTCACCCCGACCCAGGCATGCACCAGCAGACAGGCCGCGAACAGCACGGTGGCAAAACGCATCAGCGGCAGCTCCCACAGGGATTTCCAGTGCTGGAAATCCAGGCGTGGCAAACCGGCGAGCGCCAGCAACAGCAACAGCGTATAGACGACCATCGCCACCGCCGTCACGCGTTGCGCGAGCCAGTCGCGCAGGCCGTAGTGAGCGCCTATGACCTGCCGCTTCACCATACCATCACTCCGACGACAGCAGTGAGCCCGACGCCCGCAACGAGCACTATCCAGCTGCTGGCGCGAGCCGCAGCGAGTTCCGTGCCGATATCCAAGTCGAGCGCAAGGTGGCGGATGCCCGCACACAAATGGTGCAAGTACGCCCATAGCAATCCGATCAGTACCAGCTTCACCGCCCAATGCGACGCAACCGACCGGAATTGCTCGAAACGTTGCTGCGACGCCACGCTCTCCTGCCACAACCACAGCAGCAACGGCATGAACAGAAACAACGCGGCTCCGCTGACCCGGTGCAATATCGATACGAATGCCGGCACCGGCAAACGAATCTTGGTCAGATCGAGATGTTTCGGTCTGGGTCTGGACATCACACGGCTTTCCGGTTGGTCATACTGCTCGCGGTGCCGCGCAGCCACGGCGCCGCTCCCATTCCCGCGCCCGGCCCGCATCGCTATGAAGACTTGGAATTTTAACAGCTTTCTCCGACGCGCAGAAGATTGCATTTCCATCGGGGCCTCGCCAGGGCCGGTGCCGGCATCCGTGCTCGCGCCGCGCACGCGCTCACCTTGTCACGGTGAGGTCGCCTTCGTTATCATTGGTGGTTACCGCGCCTGCCGGTCGGCAGCGCCTCTTTTCCACTTGGCAAAACTTCATCCCATTCCTCAGGAGTTTGATCCGATGAAACGTCCGATGCGCGTTGCGGTCACTGGGGCCGCCGGCCAGATTGGTTACAGCCTGTTGTTCAGGATCGCCGCCGGCGAGATGCTGGGTGAAGACCAGCCCGTCATCCTGCAATTGCTGGAAATCCCGGACGAGAAGGCCCAGAAAGCGCTGCGCGGTGTGATGATGGAACTGGACGACTGCGCGTTTCCGCTGCTGCACGGCATGCTCCCGACCGCCGATCCGGTCACGGCTTTCAAGGATGCCGATGTCGCGATGCTGGTCGGCGCCCGCCCGCGCGGACCGGGCATGGAACGCAAGGACCTTCTGGAAGCGAACGGAAAGATCTTCGGACCACAGGGCAACGCACTGTCGGAAGTTGCGAGCCGCGACGTCAAGGTGCTGGTGGTGGGCAATCCTGCCAACACCAATTGCCTGATTGCGATGAAAAATGCACCGCGGCTCACGCCCGCCAACTTCTCGGCCATGATGCGGCTCGACCACAACCGCGCGCTTACCCAGGTCGCGCAAAAACTCGGAAAACCGGTCGCTGGCGTCAAGAAGATGACGGTATGGGGCAATCACTCGGCCACGCAGTATCCCGATGTCTTCCAGGCCGAAGCCGAAGGCCGTCCGGCGTGGCCCCTGATCAACGACCAGGCCTGGCTCGAGAAGGATTTCATTCCCACGGTGCAGAAACGCGGAGCCGCATTGTTCGACGCGCGCGGGTTGTCGTCCGCCGCAAGCGCGGCGAATGCGGCGATATCCCACGTCCGCGACTGGATCTACGGCACGCCCGACGGCGACTGGGTCAGCATGGGCCTGCCAGCCGACGGCAGCTATGGCATCGCGGAAGGCGTGATGTACGGCTATCCCGCGATCTGCCGCAACGGGCGCTATGAAATCGTCAAGGGCATCGATCTGAGTGAATTCAGCCGAGCCCGCATGCAACTGACGCTGAAGGAGTTGCACGAGGAGCGCGACTCGATCCGCCACCTGTTAGGCTGAGCCGGGGCTCGGCTCATGAGCGGCAGGATTTCCGCCAATGCGCGCCCCCGGCCCGATCGCGTACTGGTCGATATCGCCGACTATGTCGCGAACCATGCGCTCCGCAGCACCGAGGCCTACGACACGGCCCGGTTGTGCCTGATCGACACGCTCGGGTGCGGGCTGGAGGCGCTCTCCTACCCGGCCTGCACCAAACTGCTGGGCCCGGTCGTTCCCGGAACGGTCGTGCCGAATGGCGCCCGTGTGCCCGGCACCTCGTTTCAACTCGACCCCGTGGCGGCGGCCTTCAACATCGGCTGCATGATCCGCTGGCTCGATTTCAACGACGCCTGGCTCGCCGCCGAGTGGGGGCACCCGTCCGACAATCTTGGCGGAATCCTCGCGACGGCCGACTGGCTGTCCCGCACGGCCGTGGCCGGCGGCAGACAGCCGCTTGCCATGCGCGACGTGCTCACGGCGATGATCAAGGCTCACGAAATCCAGGGCATCATCGCACTGGAGAACAGTTTCAACCGAGTCGGACTGGACCATGTCGTGCTGGTCAAGGTCGCCACCACGGCGGTGACCGCGCACATGATCGGCTGCACGCGCGACGAGATCGTGTATGCCCTCTCCAATGCGTGGATCGACGGTCAGTCCCTGCGCACCTACCGCCACATGCCCAACACCGGTTCGCGCAAGTCCTGGGCCGCCGGCGATGCCACCAGCCGCGGGGTGAGCCTGGCGTTGATGGCGCGCAAGGGCGAGATGGGTTACCCCTCCGCGCTCACGGCAAAAACATGGGGGTTCTACGACGTGCTGTTCGGCGGCAAGCCCTTCAAATTGAAGCAGCCGTACGCTTCGTACGTAATGGAAAATGTGCTGTTCAAGATCTCGTTTCCGGCCGAGTTCCACGCGCAGACTGCGGTGGAGTGCGCGCTCATGCTGCATCCCGAGGTGGCCCACCGCATCGAGCAGGTGAAGAAAGTCGTCATCACCACCCACGAGTCGGCGCTGCGCATCATCGACAAGAAAGGTCCGCTGCACAATCCGGCCGACCGCGACCATTGCATCCAGTACATGACGACGATTGGGCTGATCAAGGGCAGTCTGGTGGCGGCAGATTACGAGGATGCGGTCGCGCAGGATCCGCGCCTCGACGCCCTGCGCGCCAAGATGGTGTGCGTCGAAAACAAGCAATGGAGCCGGGACTATCTTGATCCGGCGAAGCGCTCGATCACCAACGCAGTGCAGGTCTTTTTCCGGGATGGCAGCCGAACCCATAACGTGGCCGTGGAATATCCGCTCGGGCACCGCCGCCGCCGCAAGGAGGGCACGCCCCTGCTGGAAGCGAAATTCAGAACCAACCTTGCCCGTAGATATGCTGACAAGCGGTGCGAGGCGATCTTCTCCCTGTGCCAGGATCAAGAGCGCCTGAAAGCCACGCCCGTGCATGAATTCGTGGACCTGTTCGCGATCTGAAACATGAGTGCCTCGATCAAGAGAAACAAGCAGGGTGCCGCGGAACGGCCTTTGCTCAACGCCGTGGTCATTCTGCTGCTCCTGCTGAGCGCAATGACGTTCATGCCTGCAAGCGCCGACGCGACTTTCTTCGACCCCAACATCGGAGATCTCAAGGCGGAACTGGCGGACGCCAGGAAGGCGGGCAAAAAGGCAATCCTGCTGGTGTTCGAGCAGGAGGGGTGCCCCGGGTGCCTTTACATGCACAGCCGGGTACTGAACCGCCCCGACGTGCAGCAGTTCTACCATCAGCATTTCTACAATTTTGCGATCGACATCCGCAGTGCCGTGCCGCTCCGGGATTTCACCGGAAAGGAATTCACCGAACAGGGCTACGCGCGGGCGCTGGCGGTCAGGGGCACGCCTACTTTCGCGTTCTACGATCTCGATGGGAAGGAAGTCGTGCGCCTGCTCGGCGTGATCAAAGAACCCGCCGAATTCATGCTGTTGGGCGAATTCGTCGCCAGCGGCGCCTACAAGCGCAGCAAATTTGCCGAATTCAAACAGTTTCGCGGGAAGGGAAGCTGACCGTGGCGCACAATCTTTTTGACTCCCTGAAAACATTCACACTGGCCTCCGGCCGCACCGCGAACTACTACTCGCTTGCCGCGCTCGAGTCTGCCGGGCTCGGCAAGGTGTCCCGCCTGCCGGTTTCGCTCCGCATCGTGCTGGAATCCCTGCTCCGCAACTGCGACGGAAAGCGCGTAGCCGAGCAGAACGTGCGCGCGCTGGCGGCATGGCAGCCGAACGCGCCGCGCAGCGAGGAAATCCCGTTCATCGTCGCCCGTATCGTGCTGCAGGACCTCGCCGGGTTTCCCGCGCTTGCCGATTTTGCCGCCATGCGTGGCGCAGCGCGGAAATTCGGCGCGGACCCGAAACGCATCGAACCGCTGGTGCCGGTCGATCTCGTCGTCGACCACTCGGTGCAGGTGGACCACCACGCATCGCCCGACGCACTGCGCCTCAACATGGAGATCGAGTTTCGGCGCAACGCCGAGCGCTACCGCTTTCTCAAATGGGGCATGCAGGCGTTCGACACCATGAAGATCGTGCCGCCGGGAATCGGCATCGTTCACCAGGTCAATCTCGAGTACCTCGCGCGCGGCGTGCAGCAAAAGGACGGCGTCTGCTATCCGGATTCCCTGGTCGGCACCGATTCGCATTTCACGATGATCAATGGCATCGGCGTGGTCGGCTGGGGGGTGGGCGGCATCGAGGCTGAAGCCGGGATGCTCGGGCAACCGATCTACTTCCTCACGCCGGACGTGGTGGGCGTGCACATGACGGGGCGCCTGCAGGAAGGCGTCACGGCCACCGACCTGGTGCTGACCGTTACCGAGACTCTGCGTCGCAATAAAGTCGTCGGCACGTTTGTCGAGTATTTCGGGGAGGGCGCGGCTACGCTCGCCGTGCCGGACCGGGCGACCGTGGGCAACATGAGCCCCGAGTACGGCGCGACGATCGGGTTCTTCCCGGTGGACGACGAAACGCTCCGCTACTTCCGCGCGACCGGCCGCAGCGATGAGGAAGTCGATGCACTCGCTAGTTACTGCAAGGTGCAAGGCATCTATGGCATGCCCAAGCCCGGCCAATGCGAGTATTCGCGCGTAATCGAGATCGACCTGTCAAAGGTGGTGCCGACCGTCGCGGGACCCAAGCTGCCGAACCAGCGCATCGCCCTGCCGGAGCTCCGGGAACGTTTCCGCACCCTGATGCAGCGGCCCGTGTCCGAAGGGGGGTACGGCAAGGGCCTGGATGGGATCGGCAAGCGCATCGCGACCGGAAAGCCTGGAATTGAAGTCGGTCATGGCGATGTGCTGATTGCCGCCATTACTTCGTGCACCAACACCTCGAACCCCGCGGTGCTGCTGGGAGCGGGGCTGCTCGCGAAAAAGGCGGTCGAACGCGGACTCAAGGTCGATCCCCGCATCAAGACTTCGCTCGCTCCCGGCTCCCGCGTGGTCAATGAATATCTGCGGCAGTCGGGCCTCCTCCCCTACCTCGAGCAACTCGGCTTCCACATTGTCGGCTATGGTTGCACCACCTGCATGGGCGGCTCCGGCCCGCTCGAATCCGCGATAGAAGACACCGCCACCAAGAATGATCTCATCGGTGTCGCCGTGCTGTCCGGCAACCGCAACTTCGAAGCGCGCATACACCAGGCGCTCAAGGCGAACTTCCTGATGAGCCCGCCATTGGTGGTGGCGTTCGCACTGGCCGGCACCGTCGATATCGACATGGCACGCGATCCCATCGGCACAGGCAAGGACGGACGGCCCGTGTACCTCAAGGACATCTGGCCGGCCAATACCGAGATCGCCGCGGTCATGAAATACGCCAACGACCCCGGCAATTTCCGCAGGCTCTACAGCAGCCTTGCGGAATCGAATCCGCTGTGGAAGGAAGTGCCGTCGGTGGCAGGCGAAGTCTTTAGTTGGGATGCGGACTCGACTTACATCAAGGAACCCCCGTTCTTCGAGGACTTCCGGGTCCGGCCCGCGCCACCCGCCAACATACACGGCGCGCGCGCGCTGGGCGTATTTGGCGACTCCGTGACGACCGACCACATCAGCCCGATCGCGACCATCCGTTCAAATTCCCTTGCCGGGCAATATCTTCTGGAACGCAACGTCAAGCCTGCCGACTTCAGCAACCTCGGCATGCGGCGTTGCAACCACGAGATCATGCTGCGGGGAACCTTCGCTCATGTGCGCATCCGCAACCTGATGGTGCCGGGCAGCGAGGGCCCGCTGACCGTGCATCAGCCCTCGGGCGAGCAAATGGCGATCTTCGATGCCGCCATGCGCTACCAGAAAGAGGGCGTGCCGCTCATGGTATTCACCGGAGAGGAATACGGCACCGGTTCCTCGCGCGACTGGGCCGCGAAAGGCACGCAGCTGCTGGGCGTTCGAGTGGTGGCGGCACGCGGTTTCGAGCGCATCCACCGCAGCAATCTCGTCGGCATGGGCGTGCTGCCCTGCCAGTTCAAGGGCAACGACAGCGTGGCCGCGCTCGGGATCGACGGCAGCGAGCGCTTCGACCTGCTTGGGGTGGACGGCGTGCTGGCGCCCGGCCAGGATGTGACGCTCGTCATCCATCGCAAGGACGGCTCCAGCCAGCGCGTGGCGTTGCGGCTGCGCGTCGATACGCCGATCGAGGCCGAATACCTGAAGCACGGCGGCATCCTGCCGTACGTGCTGCGCGAAATCCTGGAAGCGGCCTGACGGCGACTGCCATCAACCACCGATAGACGCCGATATGAAATCTACAGCCAGCCTTGGCGTCGGATGGAGTGTTGTCGGTGTTGATCGGCGTTCATCTGCGGTTTCATCGAACTATTAGGCAATGCCGCTCGCCACCAAGCGAATCGGGCTCCTGGTGCCGTCGTCGAATACGACGGTGGAGCCGGAGTTCTACCGTGCGCTTCCCGCCGATGTGTCGTTGCACGTCGGGCGCTTGCCGATCGAACACGTCACCCCCGACCGGGTCGCCGAAATGGTCGACCCGCTGGAGGCGGAGGCAAAAAAGCTGGCTAGCGCCAATGTCGATGTGATCGTGCTGGGCGCTGCCGCACCGAGCTTCCTCAAGGGCCGCGGCTATGACCGCGAAGTGGCGGCGCGGATCGAGCAGGCGACCGGCAAACCCGCCACCACGGCATCGACCGCGCTGCTCGCCGCGCTGGAAGCGCTGGGCACGCGCCGCATTGCGCTCGGCACGGCATACTCGGCCAGGGTCAACGACATCGCGATCGCATTCCTTGCCGCCAACGGCATCGAAGTCGTGCGCACCGAATGCCTCGGCTTGGTCGATAACCTCGAGATCGGTCGCCTCGACGTCGAAACCGCGTACGAGGTCGGGCGCAAGGTAAATTGCCGGGAAGCGCAGGCGGTGACGTTTCTCTGCACCAACTGGCAGTCGATGGCGATCATCGACCGCTTGGAGCACGAGATCGGTAAACCGGTGCTGAGCAGCACCCAGTTCAGCATCTGGGCGGCGCTGAAAAAGGTCGGTTATGCGGCAAGCGTCCCCGGCTACGGCCGGCTGCTGTGTGATCTTCCCGACTCAGCCTCGCTTTGACCCTGATGCCGTCCCCGCGCCAGCGGGGACCCATACCGCGCTTGAATGAAGTCCCGGGCCGAGCACGGATTCCCGTTTTCGCGGGAACGACAGCGCCAAAGTTACGCGACGGCGGCCTGCTTCCCGATGGCGGCATTAACCGCCGGCATCACCTTCTCGGCCATCAGTTCCATCGAGCGGCGCGCGAGGCGGGGATCGACCCAATCGTGGCCAGCGTAGAGCAGGGTCCCAAAATCGCCGACCGTCTCCCGGAACGCGAGCAATTGATCGACGACGCTGTTGACGCCGCCCGCGATCACCAGCGTATCGAGCAGATACTCCACCGTCACCGCTGACTCCGGCATGTCCCGATCGTGCTTGTAGATGTCGGCCGCCCCCCGCGCCCGGCGCTTGGTGAGCAGGTTCCAGTAATAGAAGCCGTAGGCGCCGTCCACGTCCCGCGCGTAGCGCCTCGCGGTCGCGTCGTCATCAGCAACGAAGATGCTCTTGCACACGCGCCAGTCGGCGCGGTCGGCCCGCAATCCGGCCGCGACGCGGCCCTTCTCGTACATCGGAAAATGCGTCGCCACCCAAACCGGCTGCAGAAAATTGGCCGAGATCGGCGTCCACCCGCGCTTCGCCGCGGCCTCGACGCCCTTGGAGTAAGGCATCACCACGGTGACGACGATTGGCGGATGCGGCTTCTGGTAGGGCCTCACGAACACGCCCTGCCCCGCTTCCCGCAGCAGCGTATGCTCGGTCGAGATGTTCCAGAACCTGCCCTTGATGTTGTACGGCGCATCGCCCGCCCACACCGCAAGGATGTGATCGATCGCCTCGACGAACATCGCGTTCCGGTCTAAATCCAAGTTACCCGCGACCTCCATGTCGGAGCGCAACCCACCGGGCCCGATCCCGAAGAGGAAGCGCCCTTCGAGCATGTGATCCACCATCGCCACGGTCGCTGCCACGTGCGCCGGGTGCTGGTTGGGGAGATTGACCGTGCCGCTGCCGAGCCTGATCTGCTTCGTCTCGTGCGCTAGGCTCGCGATGAATGCGAGGCAGGAGGGAATGGACTCGCACACGTCGGTCACGTGCTCCCCGATGAACGCGTCGCAGTAACCCAGCCGGTCCGCGAGCAGGATCGCCTCGCGGTCTTCCCTTAGCGTCTGCGTGTAGTTGCGCCCCGGCGGGTGCATGGGCATGGTGAAGTATCCGAGTTTCATCCGCAGTCTCCGGGTTGGGCCACGTGATTCTAGCGGATTACCTGGATCGCGGGCATCAGCGAATCGGATAGCGGGTAACATTTGCGGGTATGGCACCGATGACGGCGACGGAGCAGCGCCCCGGCTGGATCCTGCCCACCATCATCTTCTCGCAGTTCGCGGGTACCTCGCTCTGGTTCGCCGGGAACGCCGTTCTCGGCCACCTGCAGCGGCAATGGGGGATTCCCGCCGCCGCGCTCGGCGACATCACTTCCGCGGTACAGCTCGGGTTCATCGCCGGTACGCTTGCCTTTGCCGTTCTTGCCGTATCCGACCGCTGGTCGCCGCGCGTCGTGTTCCTCGCCTGCTCGCTGCTGGGGGCGTTTTTCAACCTGGGCATCTACGCGTTCGCGGAGGGCTACGAGTCGCTGCTCGCGCTGCGTTTTCTCACCGGATTCTTTCTTGCCGGCATCTACCCCGTAGGCATGAAGATCGCCACCGGCTGGTATCGCAGCGACCTCGGTAACGCGCTGGGATTTCTGGTCGGGGCGCTGGTGCTCGGCACGGCGCTTCCCCACCTGATCAAGGGACTGGGACAGGCATTGCCCTGGGAAACGGTAGTGGTGGCCGTATCAGCGCTCGCGGCCTGCGGTGGCCTGTTGATGTTCGTCCTGGTGGCGGATGGCCCGCACCTGGCGAAAGGTGCCAGGTTCGATCCCAAGGCGCTCGCGGTCATCTTCCGTTCGCGGCCATTCCGCGCCTCCGCATTCGGCTACTTCGGCCACATGTGGGAACTCTACGCGTTCTGGGCGTTCGTGCCATTCGTCCTGACCGCTCACTTGGGTGCGGGTGCGGCCAGTGCGATCAACGTCCCGCTCTGGGCATTCACGGTGATCGCCGCAGGCGCTTTGGGATGCTTCGGCGGCGGGTTGATCTCGCGGCGTGCCGGCAGTGCGCCGATCGCTTACTTGCAACTCGCCGCTTCGGGGCTGTGCTGCATGCTGTCGCCCCTTTTCTTCCACGCACCGACGCCGATCTTCCTCGCGTTTCTCGTCTTCTGGGGTGTCGTGGTGGTGGGCGATTCACCGCAGTTCTCGGCACTGAACGCGAAGAACGCTCCCCGCGAGTGGGTCGGATCGGCGCTCACGATCGCCAATTGCATCGGATTCTCGATCACGATCGCGAGCATCCAGCTCCTGAACTACTGCGCCGGGCTCGTGCCGGCTGCCTGGCTGCTCCTGCTGCTCACGCCGGGGCCAATGCTCGGACTCATGGCGCTGAGACCGCTGCTGAGCCCTGCGCCCTCCTAGCGTTCCACCGGCAGCTTGTGGTCGTTCCACTCGATCATGCCGTCCTTGAGGTTGTAGACCGTCTCGAAGCCCATCCCTTCCAGGATCGCGGCGGCGGTGGTGCTGCGTACGCCCGAACGGCACACGGCGATGATGGCGCGCTCCTTGTGCTGCTCGATCCCGCCGGCCTGCGATGCGAGTTCGCGAAGCGGAATGAGCATGCTCCCGGCGATATGCCCGAGCGGTCCGTCATACTCGTTCGGTTCCCGCACGTCTATCACCAGCGGGGGATGCGGCCCCGCCAATAGCGCGCATACCTCGTTCGCGGTCAACTGGCGCACCTTGTTCAGCTGCGCCAGGTCGGGGAACTTCGCCTTGTCGTCCTCGATCGCGCTCTGATTCGGCTGCAGCACCTCTTGGATCTTGTCCGGCATCGGAAAATTGAGGCTCGCCATCAATGCGACGTATTGCGCGCGTGTGCGCCCCATGATCCGCGGATTGTGCCGCTTCTCCCAGCCGATGGTGGTATGCGTATTGCCGCGATAGTCGTGAGCCGGGAACACCAGTGTCGCATCGGGCAGGACGAACAGCCGTTCCGTGATGGAGTCGTACTGCTGACCGGCGTCGCCCCCGGCGAAATCGGCGCGGCCGGTGCCGCCGATCAGCAGCACGTCGCCGGTAAACACCCGGTCGCCGGCATGAAGGCTGATGCTGTCGGGTGTGTGGCCCGGCGTATGCAGCACCTCCAGCGTGATCTCACCCACGGCGAGGCTGCTCCCCTGTTCCACGTGCTCGTCCACCGCGGGCGCCGGCGCGCGCCGGTGCATGACGAGCCGAGCCCGCGTCAATTCCTTTAACTGGAACGAGCCGGTGGGATGATCCGCATGAGTGTGGGTGTCGACGATCGCGTCGAGCTTCAGCTGGTGATACGCCAGAAACGCGAGGTAGCGGCTGAGGTGCTCGCGCAACGGATCGATCAGTAGCGCCTTGCGCGTCGCCGGGCAGGCCACCAGATAGGTCTTGCACTTGCCGCAATTGAGCTCGGGAAAATTCAACATGGTCATTGCGCCGCCTGCGCCAGGGTTGCCGTCCGTGGATGCATATCCCTTCGGGCGGACAACTGGCGGGCGGGCCGGTCGCCGGCGCATTGAATGCGGTGCATGATGCGCCGGTGGCCGCCATCGAACGGATTGCGGTGGTGCATCGCGCAGCGGTTGTCCCAGATCAGGATGTCGCCAGCGCGCCAGGTGTGATGCCATTGACACGCCGGCCGCGTCGAGTGCGCCCACAGCGCGTTGAGCAGCCGCTCCGATTCATCGATCGCCAATCCGTTGATGTAGGCGTTCGGTCGGCGGCCGAGGTACAGCGCGTCGTACCCGGTTTCCGGATGGGTGCGGATGATCGGATGGCTCGGGCCGGGCGCCGCGCGCACATCGCCGACCGGCTGAAACCCGTCGCGCAGGTCGCCGGCGCTGTTGTAAGTCATGTCGTGCTTGAGCGTCAGGCTCTCGATGCGCTTGCGCAGTTCGGGCGGCAAGGTCTCCAGAGCGTGATACATGTTGACATAGCCCGTCTCGCCCCCGGCCGGCGGTATCTCCAGCGCATACAAGCCGCTGTATGAAAGCGGCCGTTCGCGGTACGAATTGTCGGAATGCCAGACCACCTCGGCATCGCGCAGCACCCCGATCGGCACGCCGTCTTCCAGCACGTTGGAGACGACGATGATCTCCGGGTGAGGCCGAGCCTTCTCCTTGCCGGTTTTCGCGAGTGGCGCGCAGTCGAGTTCGCCGAAGCGCTGGCCGAACGAGACCAACTCGGGATCGGTCAACGTCTGCCCGCGGATGAGGATCACCAGGTGGTCGAGTATCGCATGGTAGATGGTACCGAAATCACCGTCGCCCAACGACCGCACGTCTCCGCAGCGCACCTCGGCGCCTATCAACCGGCCGGTCGGGATCACCTCTGTGGATGGGTTCATATGCTGGCGCGCGTTCACCATTTACGCCCCTTCGCCGCGTGGGCCTTCTGGGTCTTCCGATACCACTCCAGTATCTGCTCTCCCGTCCAGAACAGCACGCCCGGCTTCTTGCGAAGTCGCTCGAACACGGCTTCGAAGTACTTGATTCGGTGCGGCACGCCCGAGATGTAGGGATGCACCGCGATCGACATCACCTTGGCGCGAGTCTTCCCTTCTTCGTACAGGCGCTCGAACTGGTCCATGGCGCGGCTGACGAATTCATCGGCCCGGTGGTGCTGCACCATCAGCATCGGAATATCGTTGCATTCCACCGAATACGGCATCGCGACTACCGGCCCATGCGCGGTGCGGATCTCGACGGGGTCGTCATCGATGATCCAGTCGGCGATGTACTGGATACCCGCCTCGGCCAGATAGTCAGGCGTGAAATAGGTCTCCGTGAGCCCGGGCCCCAGCCATCCGACTGGCGCCTTGCCGGTGAAATCCTTGATCGCCTTGACCGTGCGCTGGATCATCGCGCGCTGGTCTTTCTCGACATGGATCGGCTGCTGATCGTAGGAGTGGCCGACGAACTCCCAGCCCGCCTCCAGCGCCGATTCGGCGACGCGCCGGTAATCAGTGCATACGCGCCCATTGATGAAGAGCGAGGCCTTGATGCCGAGACGGTCGAGCGCCGCTTTCATGCGCCAGTAGCCGACGCGCATGCCGTACTCGTGCCACGCCCAGTGCGCAAAATCAGGCAGTCGCGTCACGTTGGTTGGCGGCGGCAACACCTGCCGCGGCATCGGCCGGCGGATGTCCCACACCTCGACGTTGATGACGGGCCACACCACTACCCTCGCGCCCCCCGGGAGCTTCAGTGGCGGGCGGTCGATGATCGCCGAGTATTCAAGACGCTTTGACGGAAGCATGTTGCTTGCCCATGTGCGTGTCGTCCTCGCGAAAGCGGGGACCCATGCGACGCCTTACGAGGCCCCGGCCCCCAATGGATTCCCGGTGCCTCGGGAATGACATTGGCTGGTTTGCCGTTCGGCAGCTGCCGGCGTCCCAGCCGCGATTATATGTGGAACTTGCGCCTGTAATTGCACATGCAACAATCATTCTCTATCATCCCCTGCATCCCCCTCCTCCTCCTCCTGTGCCCATGAAGGCCCTTCCCGGCATCGCGCTTGCCACGCTTGTGTCCACTGGCGTCTTCGCCCAGGGTTATCCCGAGAAACCGATACGGCTCGTCGTGCCCTATCCGCCCGGTGGAAACATCGACATTACCGCACGTACCATCGCGCCGGGACTCTCGGAATTGCTGGGCCAGTCGGTCGTGATCGACAACCGCTCCGGTGCCGGCGGCACCATCGGAGCGGATCACGTTGCCAAGGCGTCAGCCGACGGATACACCGTGCTGGTCGGCTCGAGCGGTACGCTCACCGTCGCTCCGAGCCTCTATACCAAGAACCCGTACCACCCGGTCAGGGACTTTGCGCCGGTGAGTTTCGTCTCCACCGTGCCCCTGGTGCTCGTCGTTCATCCTTCGGTACCGGCGAAGACCGTGAAGGAACTCGTGGCGATTGCCAGGCCGAAAGCGAACCGGCTAACGATGGCTTCGGCCGGCACCGGAACCACCAATCACTTGACGGGCGAAATGTTCCAGGCGATGACTGGCGTCAAGTTCGTCCACGTGCCGTACAAGGGTAGTGGCCCGGCGCTGGTGGACTTGATGGGAGGGCAGGTCGATCTGCATTTCGACCAGCTCTCGTCCTCCGCGCCCTATATTCAGGCAGGGCGCCTCCGGGCGCTGGCGGTCACCACCGAGAAGCGCGCAGGCATCCACCCCGAGATTCCGACGCTCGCCGAAGCCGGCGTGCCGGGATTCGAATCCAGCACCTTCACCGGCTTGGTCGTCCCGGCCAGGACTCCGCGTGACGTCATCGCCAGGTTGCACGCCGCGACCGTGAAGGTGCTCGCCCGTCCTGCCGTCAAGGAGCGCTTTGCGAGCTTCGGCGCTGACGCCTTCAGCAGCACGCCGGACCAGCTCGGCGCCTTCATTCAGAAGGACTTTGCGAAGTGGACGAAGGTGGTGAAGGACGCGAACGTGCGGGTGGATTGATCTGTCGATTTCTCACGACTATCAATAGGACGCGTCGCTGATGCTGGGATGGCCGTCCGCCAGGGGTCGGACATCTGCAAGAGCGAGGTGCACCGCCTCGAGGCTTTTTGCAGTGGGACGCGCACGTTTTTCACTTGGATTCCAGCCACAAATCGCCAGCATGACGAAGAATCCGACAATATAGGCGACGGTGACAAACCAGCCGTGCTTCAGCCATGCGCCCACGGATCTTGCCTCCGGATACATGTTGGAGATCGCGACGCCGGCCGACGAACCGAACCAAATCATCGAGCCGCCGAATCCAACGGCGAATGCGAGCATGCCCCAGTCGTAGCCGCCTTGCCTCAAAGCCAGTGCGGTCAGCGGGATGTTATCGAACACCGAGGAGATGAAACCCAGCCCAAAGGCGGTCTGCCAAGATGCGACCGGGAGATTCTCCACCGGCATCATGGAAGCGGCGCTCACCAGCGCAAGAAGAAAAACACTGCCCTTAATGGCTTCGGGCAGCAGGCCCCATTCGGGACGACGTATCCCCGCGGTCAGCAGAATTGCTACCCACACCGCGAGCCCCAGCACCGGAATCCTTCCAGCGAGATCGGCCGCATGTGCATTCACCGTAATGTTGGCTGCGACAGCGCTCGCCAGTATGGCCAGCACGATCCCCACCCGTGCCCAATCAATATGCAGCCGGGACAAGGCATTCCTCGCGATCGGCGAATAACCATGCTGCAGCATTGCCGCCGGAATGCCCAGGATCAGAAAGGCAGCGGTCGCCGCGATGAACGCCGGCAATACAGCGACTGCCGCTACGCCATCGATCCACATCATCGTGGTCGTGGTATCGCCCAGCACACTGCCCGCGCCACCGGCATTCGACGCCGCGACGATCGCAGCCAGGTAACCAATATGGACGCGCCCGCGAAACACCGTGCCGGCTATCGTTCCGCCGATGAGCGCCGCCGCGATGTTATCGAGGAAGGCCGAGAGCACGAAGACGAGAGCCAGCAACACCAACCCGCCCTTCCAATCATCAGGCAGGAACCGGGGCAGCAGTTCCGGCACATGACTTTTCTCGAAGTGCTTGGACAGCAAAGCAAATCCGACCAGAAGGCCGAGCAGATTGGCGAGAATGACCCACTCATGTGCGAAGTGGACCCCTAAACCAGTCAGCCCGGCGCCGGCCTTGAAACCGGTGAAGACAAGCTTATAGACGGCTATTGTTACAAGCCCGGTGAGCGCCACGGCAAGCGTGTGATGATGGAAGAGTCCGACTCCCATCAGCGTGACTGCAAACAGGAGGAATTCTACGGGGATGCCAAAAGCTGATGGACCGTCTCCGGCCGCATTTGCAACTTCAGGACATAGAATCATGGCAACCCAGACCATGGCTATCGCATGACCGTACGCTCGCGTCAGTAATTGACATTTCGACCATCGCCAGGCCATGGCCACGCATCGCCATGCCGGACCTGTGCGCGGGAAATACGCGAAGAATTGAATCGAGAACCGATGCTGCGCCGCCAGGGAAAACCCGACCGCGGCGGACCACTGGAGAAGGACGGATGGGTTCACGGCGATAAACGCACAAGGGCCGCGTGGCGGCCCGACCTACGCGGAACCTGTCGAGGCGCGATGCTTTGCGCGCTGAACACCCGTGCGGATTCCAGCAGACCGTGAGCCACCTGCAACCGCTCTTACTTCTTGCCGCTGTCGCTTATTCACCTCCGGTTCGCTGCTCGAGGTGTCCGCCTGGGTTTCAGCGACGGTCGCGACAGGCATTACCTGTCGGGCGAGAGGCCGATGTGCTTGAAGAGCTTGCTCATCCGCTCGTCGTCGGACCTCAGTTTCGCCGCAAGCTGTTCCGGCGTTCCGGTCGTGGCGTCGGAGCCGCCCCCTGCCATACGCTCCTTCACATTCGCTGAGCAAATCGTAATCCGCCTTTTCCATCAGAGGCACGAACTGCATCGTGCCACCGCCGACAACCAGTGTGTAACCGTCCGGCGTCGCCCGTGCGACGATGCCGCCGACCAGGCGGCTCGCGCGGTTGTCCGCGATCACCTGCTGGCCCAGGGCGGCGCCGAGCGCCGGGGCGATGATGCGCGCGAGATAGTCATTGCCCCCACCGGGCGTCGCCGTGACGATGCGAACCGGCCGCGTCGGGTAATCCTGGGCATGGGCGGCGCCCACGCTTGCCGACGCCAGCAGTGACAGGATTGCGGCCGTGCGATGGGAAGACAGGCGAATCGTCCTCTCTTGGCCAATGGCCGCTGGCAGGCCCTCAGCAGTCGTCCCCGTCACTCCACCTTGATATTGGCTGCTTTCGCGACCCTGGCCCATTTGTCGATTTCCGACTTGAGGATCGCTGCGAACTCTTCCGGCTTGCTGCCCACGACGTCGGCGCCATCGCGGTCGAATACCTTCTTCACGTCCGGCGCGTTGAGGCCGCGCGCGACCTCGGCATTGATTCTGGCGAGCACCGCCTTTGGCATCCTGGCCGGGGCGAACATGCCGTTCCAGGGCTCGTGCTCGTAGCCCGGCACGCCCGACTCGGCGAACGTGGGGATATCGGGCGCGGCCGCGGAGCGTTTCGCACTGGTGAGCGCGATTGCCCTAAGCTTCCCGGCCCTTGTATGCGTCAACAGCCCGACCGTGGTGCTGATGACGAGTTGCGTCTGCCCTCCCATCGCCGCCGCCATCGAAGGCCCGCCGCCCTTGTAGGGCACGTGCAGCAGATCGATGCCGGTCATGTACTTCAGGAGTTCCGCGGTCATGTGCGTCCCGGTGGCTACGCCCGCCGACGCGTAACTGATTTGTCCCGGCTTGGCCTTTGCCTGGGCAATCACGTCCGGCAGCGTCTTGAACGGCGTCGAGGGATGCGCGGCAAGCATGTTCGGAAACTTCGAGAGCTGCGAGACGGTCGTGAAGTCGCGAATCGAGTCATATGGCAGCTTCCGTCCCAGAGCGGGGTTGATCG